>Ga0208410_1000378_pt1 | contig 26412 bp, 23 predicted proteins | sample ETN02SmetaG_3_FD_185787 | JGI IMG/M metagenome (GOLD analysis project Ga0208410, IMG submission 185787) | Marine microbial and viral communities from oxygen minimum zone, Eastern Pacific Ocean - ETNP2014F10-02SV257 (SPAdes) (version 2) | ecosystem: Environmental > Aquatic > Marine > Oceanic ... | reverse complement strand
CGCGTTCGCTCGCCGTGGATTCGGCGCGCGCGCGTCTGACGCGCGGGCACCGCGCACCTGTCCCTCCGCGTTCGAATTTCATCCGCTGGCCGTTTCTTGACATTTTAGTGTTCACCGTGGGTACAGTACGGAACTATTTATCGTAGTATATACAGAAAAAAGGATAGATGGCCCTCTCTCGAGACACCCGTCGGTCGACGCCGACGACGACGGGAGATGACGCCGGGGAGGCGAAACGCGCTCACCGTTTTCGCCGCGGTGGTATCGTGCGTCGTCTTCGCGCGCGGTATCACCGGGTACGACGGTGGACGCACGGACGACGCGCGCGCGAAGTGGTACCGACCGCGCGCGTGAATGCATCGAATGCGATCGAATCGAAACGAATCGAAACGCATGCGTCGTCGGTGAGGACTCGAGATGGAGCGCGCGCGCGTGGAAAGGAGGGCGAAGGATGCGTCGTTCGAGTCGTTGCCCGTGGAGGTGGTGCGGGAGATTTTGGTGCGACGCGCGCGCGACGACGCGAGGGGCGCGGCGTCGACGGCGTGCGCGCTGACGCGCGTGTCGAAAACGTTTCGCGCGGCGGTCGAGAGCGCGCCGGAGATGTTTTTTGAGGACGTGGATTTGAGTCACGGTGTGTGTGCGCCCACGGACGCGAGGATGCGGGCGTGCGCCAAGCGTGGGGTGTTCAAAAGAACGAGGCGGTTGAATCTCTCCGGGTGCGTCAGGCTCACCGACGCGACGCTGCGGACGCTGGCGGAGACGTGCGAATCGCTCGAAGATGTCACTCTGAGCGGTGGATCGTTCACGAAAGATGGAATGTTTGCGTTCATCGACGCCGTGCGGGGTCTCAAGGCGATACACGTGGACACGAGCGCGCCGAAAATGACGCCGACCGATGCGCTCGGCGCGTTGCAGCGCTTCGTCGAGCGAAACGCGGAAACGTTGGAAAAGATCAGTTGTGGGCGAGAGGCGCCGTACGCCCCGGCCGAGCGACGCGCGTTCACGAAAGCGTCGAACCGACTATTCGACGCCATCAAAAAGTGTACCGGTCTCCGCGTGCTCAATCTGACGAATTGCGGAGAAGACGTGCGCTTTCCGCTCTTCGAGTTGCAGCGCGCGTGCCCGCATTTGAGCGAACTCAGGCTCAACCACATGGGCGGCGAACCCGGATGGCGCGTCGTCGGACGCGCGGACGATGACTTCGAGGACACGTGTTGGCGTCACCTTCGCGTCCTCGAGGTGGCGGTGTCCATGGAGACGACGAGCGTGGGACATCGATACGGGCACTCCAACGTGGACGACGGCGTCTTGGTGAGCATGTTGTACGGCTCGATAGAGACCATCGAAGAGCTCGACATCACCGGATGCACGCACCTCGGGGATTGGCGAGACGTCGTGTGGGATCGCATGCCGTTTCAGTTGAAAATCCTCCGCTGCGCGCGCACGCCTCTCGCCTCGGACGACGGAGCCGTGGTGCACGTTTTGACGCAACTGTGCCCGTCGCTCGAGACGCTCGAGCTCGGATGCGTCGGCGCCAACGCCTCCAGCCTCACCGACGCCGCCTTCGCCCCCATCCTCGCCCACATCGGCCCCGATCTTCCACTCCGCGTCCTTCGCGTCCCCGGTTCGGGTCTCTCCGCCGCCGTCGCGCGCGCGCTGACGTCTGGCGCGCGCTCGAGGTTCCCCGACCTCCGCGCGCTCGACCTCGCCTCCTGCCGAGGCCTTCCCCGCGACGTGCGACGCGTCTCCCTCGCGACGTTTCCTCGCGAGAACGTTCGCGACATCGCTCGCGCGCTCGACGCCGACGCGACGGACGCGTTCGATCGCCCACCCACCAAGCGCGCGCGCGGCCGCGACACATAACACACACGCCGACGCCGACGCCGACGCGCTCGTACTGTAACTCTACGAAACCCAACGCCCGATCCCATCACCACACGAGATGCGCCGACCACGGCCGGCGATGTGGATATGGATACTACACGTCACCGATCACGACTCGACGCGTACCCCCCCCCGCGCCGGGCGCCACGTCGCGCTGACGAGGCGACCACGTGGGCGTGGCCCGTGTGGGATCCCTCGACGGGTCACGACACGTCGACGTGTCCCAAAAAGATCCAATCCGAAAAGTTGCGAAAAAGCCGCGCGGTGTCGGCTGACGGGTCGACGGCGGTCGGCACTCGTGCGCGCGGCCGCGCGAGGAGGCGCGACGCGCGCGCGAGGGCGCGAGAGGGGAGAGAAGGCAGAGAGATTTTCTTCGCGTCGTCGTTCGTCGTCGTTCGTCGTGGATCGATCGCGGTGCGTCTCTCGCGCCCGCATCGCATCGCATCGCATCGCGACGCACCGGTCGCGTGGACGCCATCGCGCGCGAGGGCTCGCGCGATGCCGACGACGAGGCGCGCGACGAGGCACGGAAGTCCGCAGACGCAGAGTTCGGAGGAGGGATTATCGAATAATTCCTCGGCGAGCGATCTCGGCGCGCGCGCGCGAGGGCGACAGGCGCACGCCGCGCGAGGGACGCGAGGAGTCGGGCGCGCGCGAGGGACCGGGGCCAAGTCCGGGGCCAAGTCCAAGTCTGGGTCCAAGTCTGGGTCCAAGTCTGACGGCGCGCGCTCGACGGGGAAATCGGGCGGATCGAGCGGGAGCGACGATGGCGTGCGCGATGACGATGGGAGGGTGATGATCGCGGAGCGTCGGTCGAAGAGAGTGGGGACGCGACCGCATCGAGATCGACCGATTACCGAGGCTGAGGGCGCGGCGCCGCGAGCGCCGGGGCGCGGCGAGGAGGAGGATGGGCACGAAGATTTCCCGCGCCTCCTCGAGCAGCACACGCAGTTCGATGGGGAGAGTCTGAAACAGCCGTGCCACACGCTCACGCACGAGAACTCTTCATCGTACGAAACCGTGCGCGCCGTGGCGAAATGGCTCGTGGCGACGTGGTTTGAGAAGGAGGGCGTGTGCTTTGTGGACAACTCTGAGGAATGCAGACACGCCGAAGTCGCGGCCATGTTCATCGCCGAACGTAAGCGTCAGTACAACGAGATGGGGCCTTCACTCATCATTGTGGGCGAAGGCCAGCTCGACGCGTGGTCGCAAGAGTTTGATCGTGTGGCGCCGGACTTGAACGTGGTGGAATACGGAGGCTCGGCGACGTGTCGAGCGTCGGTTCAACACCACGAGTGGTCATTCAGTAGTACGGTTGCGTCGACGCAAAACAACTTGTCTCAACCTCGTTTCAACGTGTTACTCACGACGCCATCGACGGCGATGCTGGACATCGTGCTTCTGCGACAAGTGCGATGGGAGTCTATCATTCTGGTTGAACACATGCAAAAGTTTACGGCGAAGACGAGTTCTCTCATGTCTCGGCTCAATAGTCTCACCGCGAACCACCGAACCTTGATGTTCCGTTCCGCAGACTTTTGCGATCTACACGTCACGTTGAACATTCTCGAGTTCCTCCAGCGCGCACCGTGCTCTATGCGCAACCTCGAGGCGCGCTTACTCAACTTGTCTCATCACGAGGCGTGCGTGCAGACGGCGGCGCTTCTCTCCGTGGTCACGATGGATTATCAATATTGCCAAAGAGCGCTTCGAAACAAACAAGCGCTCTCCGAAATTGATATCGACATGGGGGTATTACACACGGCACGACTCTTGGAACTCTCGGAGATTGTCCTCGCGCGGCATAAGACCAACAAGCTGGCGTCTCGCGAGTCAATTTTTCCACACACCTTCGACTACACTTCGTCGCACTATCTCTCTCTTCTTCACCACTTACAGGTCTTACACGACATGTACAGACCGACCACTGACGGTGGTGCCGTTCAGGAGGAAGCCACGGCCACGGGCCATCAATAGCCGCTCCCGCTCGCAGATCAAATTGGTCAAGTTGCTGTCGACGCCACGCAGTGGCTCGCTGCACGCCGGCTGCTCACCTTTCTGATTCCTTTTTGTATTTAATGCGCTCAAAATCCGACCGATTTCGAGTGAGCGCATAGTTTTGTACCGTAAATTTTGTCACAACTAGACGAGCTATATCTCGCGTTCACGCCGCTGCAGATCGCGTGACCTCCCATTCGTCCCTCACTGGCGGCGAGCGACTCGCTCGCGCGCCGCGGATAACCAACCATCCACGTCATCGCGCACGTCACACCATCACGCACGTCACGATGTCCGCGACCGCGCGCGCGATGTCTCGCGCAAACGTAGACGTCGCCTCGCGCGCCGTCGCCTCGCGCACCGCCGCCCCGAGCCACCGCGCGCGCGCGCGAACGGTCGCCGAGTCGATGACGTCCTCCGCGCTCAGTCCCAGCCCCGACGTTCTCGCCGCCGAGCGCGTCCTTCCCGACGACGGTGACGTCAAAGTGGTCGTCTTCGTGCCCGGCGCGCGCGATTCTTTCATGAAGTACCCGCCCTCGCTGGCGTCGCGAGGTCGATACGAGCGCGCGGGACCGAGTTACGAGGAAGTGTTCGAGCACTTGGCCAAGAGGGTCTCGTGGAGCGACGCCGAGGGGGCGAAAATGTCGATGCGCGTCGTCGTGCAGGACGCGAGCGAAGAGGAGATGCGAGCGAAGGCGAGCGATGTCGACGTCGCGATCGCGATCGGTGTCGAGGAGGACGAGGTGGCGATGAAGATTCGACGCGCGGCGGCGACGACGTCGACGTTTGCCTCACTCGAGTCGCCGAGCCTGGAGACGGAGGATCGAATTTGTTTCCAGCCGACGAAACAGTTGGGGGAATTGCGCGCGAAACTCACGCCGTGGAGTCGAGCGGCGAAGGATGTTCGGTTGATGGATCAGGTGAAGGATTTGTATGCGCGGAAAAATCATCTCGACGCGCTGTTGCTCATCTTGTTATTGGTGGACGCGAGCGGAGCGCGCGTGCCCGCTGTGGACATCAATCAAGACATCACGCTCGGCAACGTTTGGTGCATCGCGAGTAATTGCAACAAACAGCTGATGGCGTGTTACCAAAATCCGAGATGTCGACAAAGTTTGGACTGCGTAGACGCGTGCGGATTAAACGACCAAGTGTGCACGTACACCTGTATACGAAGTTATCAAAATCCCGAGTTTGAGCGATTGGCGCGATGCATGCTTCACAAGCACAATTGTCTCGCAAACGACGCGAAACGACCACTTCTCCCCGAGGTTTTACCGATGACGACGTGGAGAGGTGAGCCGATGACGCACGACGCGGCGGAAAGAATCATGCAAGGTTGGCTCGGCGAGAAGAAGTACAGTTGGCTCGCCGTGGCTGGACAAAACCCAGCTTACGATTACTTCCCGAACCAGTTTCAACTCTGGTATCGAGGCAAAGGTAGGAATCAGTTCTGGTACAATCCAGTCTTCAAGGTGAATACGCTCGATGGCCGATCCGTGTACAGACGTAGCGATTATCGCTGTCGGCGCGCCGAAGTCCCAGGAACGTTCATCTTCACCTTCATGGACAACGGCGTTACGAGTGAGGAGTACTGGCGCATCGTCGACGCGGCGGACGATTTATCGTGGTCTCTCTACTATTACGCCGGCGCAGCCAAGTCTGCGGGACAATCGTACATCGGCGCCGTGCTCGCCACTCCGGACGGTTTGTGGCCCGCCGAGGACCAGATGGAACGCGTCGAAGACTCGCTCTGGCGCGGATGCGGCGTGAAGATTTGGGAAATGTGCCAAGTCGATAATTCAACCGCCCACGACGGCGACGCTCCGCTTGAACCGCTTCACGAACCGGTCTTGATGCCTTAGACACGGGGTAGACTGTTTTGACAAAGTTGTTGACGAAGTCAAAAATGAAGATGCGCGCCCGCGTTTCGCCGTGACCTCATATCATCGCCCGCGCGCACGCGACCGACGGCTGACTCGAACGTGACGGTGCTCGCTTGACGGCGCGCGTCGCTCGCGACCGCCCGTCGCTCGCGCGCGGAGGTTTCCTCGAGGTGTTGGCCGCGGAGTGCGCAGACGGGACGTCATCATGGGCGTGTGTTCCAGCGCGCCCTCGCGGCGGTTGGACGCGCAGCGCGTGTCGAGGATGTTGCAAGATAACTTGAAACTCGACAAGCAGAGCGAGCGCGATCTCATTCGCGCGTATAGGTTGTTTAAGAAGACGGACACGAACGGTGACGGGAGAGTTCAGAAGAGCGAATTCGCAAAGGCGTTCAAGTTGGACCAGGATGTGTTTTTTGAGAGGCTGTTCTCGCTCATCGACACCGATGGGAGCGAATACATAGATTTTCGAGAGTTTGTCATCGTGTTGGGTGGGTTCAAGTTGTCGAACGCCGCGGGAAGAGTGCGTTTCGCGTTTCGATTGTTGGATTTGGACGATAGCGGGACTATTAGTAAAGATGAGTTCAAGGCGTGCATTCAGGCGAGCGTGAACATGATTAGGAACCGAACGAAAGAAGGTCGAAGACGCGCTCGAGAGAATGATTGGCGGGACAAAGCGCCGAGGGATATTTATGCGGCGTACAAAAGTTTGTTCAAGCAACTCGACGAAGTGCGAGGAAGCGGCATCGGTTATCAGCATTTCGCCAATATTTGTGTGCGATATCCGAAGCTCTTCACTCCCATCAACCACATCTGGGCGACGTTGCGTCGATATTCCGTGCCCGCGGCGGAGTTGTGCAAGGTGATTGCGCGTGCCGGACACCAAGGCTTTTTCCACAACTCTATTTTAGAGTTTGGATGGCCAGGAGTGAAATTCTCGGCGCCGCCGTGGAAGCAACAGGATCGCAACGTGTATATGCGTTCTCTCAGTAATCTGTTCAAGCGCAGAGGGACATCACTGGACGAAGAAGATGCGCGCGCGAGCGTTGGTCGAAATAGTCGCCGCTCGCGTTCGTCATTGCGACACAGTGGGAGTAACGGAGTTGGGAGCACTTCGAGACGAAGACACCACACGGAACGTGATCTACGCCACGAAAGACGTGATACCGATCGTCACGTTCGACCGGCGCGCACCACGAGCGTACCGGTCTTGCACCAGCCGAGTCGCTTCGACGACCCCCGACCCGACGCGAGGAGCCATCGTCGCGAGGACGCGGGACCGGTGTATCCCGGGCCGAAGTTCTGTCGCCAGTTCTCCTGGGGTTCGGACGATCCAGAGACCGAGATCGGAAAGCGAGAACTCCTCGCTTCGGAATCTCTCGATCGCGCCTATCGAGAACAGTACCCGGCTGACGAACAGACCGAGTCGTGGTTGGAAGACGACATGCGAGACCCGTCTGCGTCGCGTCAAGACAGCACGCTGGATCGTCGAGACTCAATCGAAGAGATTTGGAACGCGCTCCAAGCCTGTCCGAGCGCACAGGCGGCTCGAAGCTACAGTCGAAAAGACTACGTTCCGGATGAGTACTACCGACGTCTCGAGGACGGCGTCTATTACAAGAAAAACTTTGCCGCGTCCGTCTCGAGCGGACTTCCTCCCCCCGTGTACCAACACGAGCGCACGTTTTGATCATTTTTTCGCGCACCGCACTCCTCGTAGCTCTTCTTTACGCGTAATTCACACCACGCGTTCTCGTCGTCACCGTCCGTTCTCTCCCTCTCGCCTCACTCCTCGTCCGCGTCGCCGATGCCCAACTACTCCCTGTGGCTCGAACCGACGACGTCCACGTACGCGCCGTGCTCGAAATTCATCCTCGACGTCGCGCATCGGCACCCCGAGGCACCGTATTTCTCACCGCACGTCACCCTCGTCGGCGCGTTCCACGCGTCGGACGACCGATCGGCGCGTTCCATCTTCTCGGGCGCCGCGCGCGCCTTCTCGAGCGTCGACGGAGGTCGACGGGGACCGAGAATAGGACTCGAACGCGTCGAGTGCGGCGAGCGGCGTCATCAGTGCGTGTACATCAGGCTGGTGAAGACGGAGGCGTGGCGGGACCATTTCTCGCGCGCGCTCGAGGCGACGTCGGGACGCGCGGCGACCGAGGACGCGGCGGACGCGTTCATGCCGCATCTGAGTCTGGCGTACGGATTGACGCGCGCGAACGATCGCGAAGACGTGCGAAAAGAGGCGGAGATGATGGTGGCGAACGAAAATTTCGATGGGGAAGAGATGGAGTTTGAGACGATTTCGCTGTGGGAGACCGACGTGGACGACGACTCGTGCGCGAGTTGGCGGTGCGTGACGCGCGAAAAGCTAAAAGCGTAGGAGGATAGGAATACATAGCGAACGATTATAATGAATACATGAGTGCGCGACACTGATAAGTCTAATCAAGCGCCGAGACGCGTCATCGCTTGCTTCAGGGCGGTTTGATCCTTGATCGGAAGCTTTCCGAAGGCATCGTCGGCGACGCGCTTCAAATCAGCCAAGTCGAGCGGCGTGGGATCGTATCCCAGCGCGGCGAGGGACCACACGCACTTGGCGAGCGATCGAGCGGAAAGTTTTTGCCGGATGGTACTTTGCGCCAGGACGTCGAGCTGCGAGGCGTCGAGCTTGAGTCCGAGTAAGGACGAGCCCCACAAACCGAGCACCGCCGTCGCCGGGTGCAAGTCGCCCTGACTCGCCTCGCTCATGAGAAGCGCCAACAGCGCGTCCGCGTGCGTGATGGGTGGGAGCCAACGCACGCGTCCGTACGCGCATAAAAGCTTCGCAGCTTGACTGGCGTTCAGCGAGCCCTCGTCTCCGATGAATCGCGACACGTACTCCTCGACCACGTCGTTGCCCGGATTCCATCGCAAGACGCCCCACGCGTGCATGACGAGCAAAACGTTCTCATCCTCGAGCTCTTTCGCCTTACCCTTGGCCATCTTCCCGAGTCCGACCAAAGCGGAATCTGTCGGACGATAGCTCACCTTGGCGAGCGCCCAGAACACCTTGGACACGAGCTCGGCGTCGATGTCGCGTTTGGCCGAGACGGAGGCGCACAACGCTTCGTACGCCTCGGCTCCGAGTTCGACTTTACCCTCACCGACGCCTCCGAGGGAACCGAGCGCCCAGAACATGGAATCTATCGAACCGATGTTCATCCTTTGCGCGCACCGCGGAATCTCCGCGTTCATCGCTCGCACGAACGCGGGTGACGGTGAGTGGTTGAGACGAGCGCACGCGTACATGCACATGGGCACGTTTACGTGGCTATTCCCGCCCCCAAAGTTTTGCGAGGTCAACTGAATCAAGAGCGCGTCGATAATGTCTCCGGGTAAAGTCGTCTCCATGCGCGCGAACGCCCACAAAATATTACAGGCTGCCGCGTCATCGAACCTTCTCAGGTGCTTTTCGATGAAGCGTCTCGCCTCACCTAAAAATTCGCGACTCGGCACGTGATCCAGGTGCGCCAAACCGAGCATCATTCCCGACAGTTCATCCGCCCTGAACGCGCTCATCTCGCGCGCCGTCGCCGAGCACAGCGCCTCTAAAGTCGACGCCGGCGGTTTATACCGCATGCGACCGAACGCGTACGTCGCGTTGCTCAGAGACTGCGGCTTCAGCCTCGCGCCCGGCTTGGACACTTCGCGCTCCAATCGCGCCGCCAACGCGCTCAGCGTCTCCTGACTCGGCGTGTATCCAAGCTTGGCAAAACTCCACGCCACGTTCGCCAATCCAAACGCATCAAACTCATCCACTCGACTCGCCACGCTCTCCGCCAACGCCTTAAATCTTCCGTCTCTCGTCACCCCCTCCGCCAACTCGAGGTAATCCCTGTCCAACCTCGACTCCGGCGCCGAAAACTTCGCCACGCGGTGCAACGCCGTCGCCGCGTGCACGGCGTCGAACGACTCCAAATCCGTCTCCACCACTCGAAGCGCCGCCTCCGCCGAATCCGCGTTCGACAAGAGCCTCTGAATCTCTCCCCCTCGTCCGCCCCCTCTCGCACCACCGCCTCGCGCCGCGCGCGCCTCCACCTCACGACGCGCGACCGACGCGCGCGCACTTTTCACCCGCACATCCCCCGCCGGTCTCCCGCGTCGCGTTCGCGCGCCCGCGCGCCCGCGCGCCACCGCATTCGCGCGTCCCACCGCCGCCGCCGCCATGGCGCGCGCGCCTCGTCCCCCGCGCCCTCTGTGCCTCCGTCGACGGACCGACTCGCGCACGCGACCGACCGACCGACCGAACGAACGCGCCCGCGCGCGACGACCGAGACGCGATGTCCGTCGTCGCGCGTCGCGTCCTCGCGGTCGCGCGCGTCGGTCGACGCCGTCGAGAGGGTCGGCGCCCGCGGCGACGCGTTCGGTTTTTGACCGATCACGACTCGTCACGAGTCTCTCGTGTGGGTGCCTGCACACCCGGGTGTTCCTCTCTGTGAGTCACGACCGGTCGAATGGAGAGGGTCGGCGTCGTCCCACGGTCGGTCGGTCGGTCGGTCGGTCGGTCGTCAGTCGACGGCGCGCGCGGGAGGCGCGACGACCGGGACGATCGAATCGATGGCGCTCGAGGCGCTGGAGGAGGAGGAGGAGGACGTGTTCGTCGTCAAGGATGCGCGCGGACGCGTGTACGGTGCGGTCGTGAACGACGGTGAAGACGACGCGTTTTTCACCGCGCGCGGGGCATTCGATGCGGTGACGACCGCCGACGCGCGCGAGGCGCTCGCGCGCGCGTGTGAACGATTGGTTCGCGATGGACAGGCGTGGTGGTCCCCGAACGATGTCCCGAGGTGCGCGCTCGAGGCGTTCGCGAGGGCGGTGTGGGAGAAATACTCGTCGGCGGCGACGGGGGTGGACGTCGACGCGAGCGGGGTGGAGTTTTGGGCGCGAGAGCGGAACGCGGGGTTGCACTGGGATAAAGATGAAGAATTGCGCGAGCGTTACGGGGTGTGGGTGACCCCGCACCTGGCGACGGTGACGTACGTCGAGGTGGAGGATGCGGACGGGGCGGCGCCGACGGTGGTGTTCGAGGGATTGACGCCGCGGTCGAGACCGGATGCCGAGGACGCGAGGGAAGACGAGAGCGCGTGCGAAGGCGTGACGGTGATGTATCCCAGGGAATGGGCGCATTTTACGTTTGATGGACGGTTTTTACACGGTGCGCTGGATGCGTTCGCGAAAAAGCCGCGAGACGACGACGACGGCGCGCGAGGGAGACGCGTCGCGCTCTTGGCCAACGTGTGGTTTAATCATAAGCCGTTGGGCGTCGAACCGTTACCGGAGAGCTACGTCGAGGAAAACTTTTGCGACGTCGCGTTCGACGACGATGCGAAAGAGATGACGATTCACAGGATCGCCAGGAGCGATTTCGGCGCGCGGCGACTCGGAAAGTGTTCCGTCTTCGGGCCGACGAGCTCCGAATACGCGCTCGCGAACGCCGAATTACCGTTGGACGCGTTGAGAGCGATCGCGCTCGACGACGAAGACGGTCCGGTAAATTTGTTTCACATCACGTGCAGCGAAGAGCCCATTCGCGTAGAGGAGGGCACGAGCGATGAAGGTCCGTCGAAGCGTGCGAAAACGTAAAATGCTCATCGTGGAGAGTCAAGCTTGAAGGGCGCTCACGCGGCCGCGGATTTCGTCGCCTCGGAGGCGGAGACGCGCGACGGCTGCGAGCGCGCGTATATCGGCGCCGGATTGTACACCAACACCGGACACGGCGCGTGCGTGACGCAGTACTGCGGAAACGGAGACATGAAGACGGTGCGAAGGCGATGCGCCGAAGACAGCGATCGACCGACGATGAGCAAGCTCACGTCCGTCTGACCGAGAAAGTCGACGACGCGGTCGCGTATGTCCGCCGCCGAGCCCGTGTCTTTGTTCAGAGTCATGCGCATCACCCGACCGCCCATCTCGTTGGTGTCCTCCTTAAGGAAAGAGGACACAGAGATCATGGATCGACTCATGTTCTCCTCGACGTCCTCGGCCGTGACGTCTTTGTTTTTGCGCTGCGTCTCGTCGTAGCAATGGAGGAGAAGGACGACGTCGCTGGGAAGAATTGAAACGCACGTAAGTCAGTCGTCTCATCGCCTCAAAAGGCGTGCACTGAAGGTGGTCATGCAAAACGAGCTACATCGCGATCGCGCCGGCGTACCTTTTCCGAATGTGTTCTTGAATGAAGTATTCGACGAGTCGTCTGGACGAATTCGAGCCAGACATGGCGATGGCGACGACGCGTTGATCGACTCCTCCGAGAGCCTGTTTCACCAAATCGTTCTGTCCGACGATTTTCGGCAGCGTCGATCGAAAGAAGAGCGTCGGCACGGGAATGCGATTCAACACGTTTTGCGTCACGCTTCCCAACAACGCGCGACGAACGAGACCGTGGCCTCGGCATCCCATGATGATCAAAGTCGGGGGTTCGATTGAAAGCCATTCGTCGTTTTTATACGACTCGTGCGAACTCGAAAATTCACCATCCACGATCGCCGCCACCGCCTCCTCCACCGACCTTTTCCCACTGAGACCGTCTATTTGCACCACCTGCACCGCCCCTTTATCCTTCGACAGCTTTCTCTCGAGTAGGCGCGCTCGAATGTATTCCGGCAACCACGCCGCCTTTTCTCGGGACGCGTCGTCCGACACCGGCACGCGCGTACATCCCACCCGCTCTCGCACCGAATCCTCGTCCGCACCGTAACTCCCCGCTAACCTCCCCGGTCCATACACCGTCGCGACGGCGCCCTTGACGTAATGCATCACGGTGACATCATCCCTCGCGTCGAGCGCGCGCGTCGCCGCGTACTCGAAACTCTTCACGTCAGCCTCGTGCGATCCCGACGCGAGAAACAGCGCGCGTTTGCCCGCTCTCTCTCGCGATTCAATCTCGGTGATTTTTCCTCCGTCCGTTTTCGTCGTCATCCGCGCTCGCGTCTCCTTCGTCCTCGCGCGAGGCGCGCGCGTGTGACGTCGAGACGCGTGTGACACGTTCGAGACGTCAGAGGTCGCGAGACGTCATGTCGTCGGCGGTGGCGGCGTATCGAGGACTCCTGCGCGCGCGCGCGAGAGCGTTCGCGGGAGACGAGCGCGCGCTGCGAGCGTCGATGGAGGAAATCAGGGCGAGGTTCGAGGAATCGCGAGACGTCGACGCGAACGCGGCGACGAAGAAGATCGCCGAGGCGAGAGAGGCGGAGGCATTCATTCGCGCGCACGTCGTGCAGGCGGTGCGAGAGGGTGGTGAGGGGAACTTTGCGATGACGGTTGAACCGACGCATCAGGACGTGACGATCGGTGACGCGAACGAGGACGAGGGCGGTGGGTGCGGGTCGAACGCGAAGTAGCGGCGGAGAGAGGGCGAGGCGGCGACGCGGACGGTTTATGTATTTCATCGAATGGTACGCGTCGTCCGGCACTGTAGTGTAGTGGTAGAAAAAAAATACAAAAGAAGAGTGTTGTACAAAATTCGCGGGCAAATGAATTCAGAAACATCTGCGAGCTCGTGTGTCCGCGGTCGCGCCTCGCTCGCGCGCGACGCGTCGCCGCGGAACCGCTCGCTAGACAAAAAAATACACATCGGTGCATCTTCGCGAAGATGAACTCGACGATTGAAAATGATTCGACGATGAATGACTTTGATCAAAGTGTCTCTCACCGCGTTCACGCGGGAACGGGACCTTTGAAGTCTTCCCGCTTGTCCTCGGCGGGCGACTTGGCGAATCGACCGCCGACGCGAACTCGCATCGCCGCTCGAATCTTGCGAGCCTCGTAGTGGATCGTCTTGCCGTAAGAGCGCGCCTTGCGCTTCAAATGGTAGCGCTCGAGCACTTCTTTTCGACCCGACCCTCCGGGAAGTTTCGATGCGTCGTTTGGATTCGAACTCGGGAAGGATGAGGAAGAACCTTTCACCGCCGACGAAGGAAGCGGTTTCTTCGGCGGACGGCCGATCGGCTTGCCCTTCTTTCTCTTGGACGCGTGTGCACCAGACGTACCCGTCTTGTCGCGCGGCGTTTTCGATTTCGACGTCGTCTTGGCTCCCTTGACGACGTCGCTCTGCGAAAACGGCGACACAATACTTGCGCTGGCGGCACGCGACAATGATAGATCAAATCCTTGAACATCTCCGAAAGATTGTTTCGAGCCGCCCGGTTTGTACATGGGCTCAACACTCTCTTCGGGAGACGGAGATTCGATGCCCATCGCGAGTCCGTCGACGCGACCACTCATCTCAGAGTTGAGCATTGAAAACGAGGGGAATCGAATGAGTCCGTCGATGAACGCCTCGTCTTCGGGCGATCGATTCTCACCATCAACTCTGAAAAAATCTATGTGATCGAAAGATGGTTCCTCGCTGGGACGTAACTGCGACCGTTTGACGAGCTTCCAAAGCATTTCATCCGAAATCTCGGTACCGAGAGCTGCTTCGTGGGATTTACTCGTACCTAAAGGTCTTCCCCGACGCATCTGCGATTTTCCCTTCTCGATGTTCTGCAACGTCTCCTCGTCCATCGGAGATTCCACAAATCCCCGCAACGACAACGCGTAGCCCGTTCCTCGCTCTCGCTCGCACGTCGCGCACAGTAACGATCCCGTCAACCCGTCGTCGTTTTCGCTCATAACCTGCGTCGTCGAAACCGCGCGTCAGTCGATGCGCGCGCACGGAGAATCGCGTTCGCATCACCCACGCATCTCCGTCGCTCGCGTCTCTATCGTTCGCGTTCGAAACCACCCGCCCCAACGCGTTTGCGCGTCTACTCCGCGCGCTCGCGCCGTTCCCTCGGCTTTCGTGGTCCCAGACCTAACTGTCAACCGTTTCCGAAACCTTCATTCGCGTCGAAAACGCACCGTCGCGCGCGCGCTCGCGCACTCCGTGCACAGCCAGTGTCTCGTGTGTTTTTTCGCGATCACGTTCGCGGCGTGTACCTGCGTCGCGGGTTCGCGCGCGATCCGCGTCGACATTCGTCAGTGAGAATTCCCTTTTCGCGCGCGCGCACGCCTCGTTCGCATTCACCGTCCCCTCCCGCGCGCGTTCGCGTCTCCGCGTCCCCATGAGCGCGACGAACGCGCGATAAAAATTATCCTCGCACGATTCACCGCCTCGAACGACGCGCGCCCGTCCTCGAGGACGTCGCGCGCGCGTCGTTCAAAAAAGTGCCCTCCGGCGCGCGTCTCCTCGCTCCCGCGTCGTCCCGCGGTCGCGTCGTCGCGTCGTCGTCGCGTCGTCTCGCACCGTTCGATCGCATCGCATGCACAAATTCGCATCGTCCGCCGGGCAGTATATCCGCGCGGCGGCGACCTCGCACGCACCGCACGCCGCTCGCATCTCCTCGGGGCGCGGTGTGACGCCTCGAGGTGGTTGGGCGCGCGCCTTCTCAGTCCTCGAGCTCGGACGGTCGCCCGGCGCCGTCCGCGCCGTCGTTCGAGCTCGACGATCGAAGAGAGAGCGATCGCGAAAACTCACGAGACGGCGGCGCGACCTCTCGCGCGGCGTCGGCGTCGGCGTCGGCGTCGGCGTCGGCGTCGAGCGCGTCGAGCGCGTCGGCTCGCGCGAAGAGCTCGACGACGTCGGCGCGTTCGGCGTACGGTGGAAGCTGCGACGCGCGCGCGATCGGACGCGTCGTCAGTCAGGACGCGCGAGCGATGCGCGCGGAATCGCGCGATCGGCGCGTCGCGGCGCGCGATCGAGGGTGCGCGTCGCGCGCACCTCCGGGATGGCGTCGATCGCCTCGAGCTCGGCTCGATGGTCAGCCTCCGCGCGCGTTTCCGCGTCGCCCGCTCGCGCGGAGGTCGATACCTGCGTCGACACGGACGCGCGCGCCGGATTAGTGCGTCGTTCGCGCTCGTCCGCGGCGCGAACCGCGCGCACGATCGCGACGGCACCGCGCGAATGCGCGCAAGATGCGCGCGCGCCCACCGAACGAATCGGAATCGCATCCCTCGTCCCTCTCTCGCGTCTCCCCTCGCGCCCTCGCGCGCGCTCGCGACGCACCGTGATGATCCCCTCGCGCTCCTTCGCGCCGGACATCGATTCGACGGAGGCCGAGCGCGAGACGGACGCGGACGCCCCCATCGGTGTCGAGCGCCGATGACTGCAGTGCCCGACGCTTCGAATGGCGTCCTCTCGCGCGGCGTTCGCCGTCGCGCTCGCGACGCTCGTCGGTGCGTTCGCCGCGATCGATCCCGCGCGCGCGTTCGGCGCCGGCGCGGGCTCGTGCGAACACCTCGGCGTCGGGCACGGCGTCGAGAGGCTCGAACCGGAGGAGGGAATCTTCTGGTTGAAAATCGGCGACTCGGGCGTCAACGTCCCGGGGGCGACGATTCCGGTGGAGATTCGAGGCGTGCGACCGTTTCGTGGATTTTTGCTTCGCCCCGTGGACGGGAACACCGGGGAGGCGATCGGGGCGTTCGGGGCGGACATGCCCTCGGGAACGAGGACGATGGCGACGTGTCCCGCGTTCGCGACGCACACGAGCTCGCACGTGGTCGGATACGCGTCGACGGTGATGCCGTGGATCGTGCCGCATGGATTACAGAAGGGATCCGTGGTGCGATTCGAGCTGACTCTCGTGGAGTCGTACGAACGGTGGTACGACGTGTCGCGAGAGTTTGTCGTCGGCGGCGACGGGCACGACGACGACGTGGCGTTCGACGCGTCTAGGCGCGTGATTCCGGGTGAACCGCGAGCTCCGGGCGACGTTCGCGCGTCGGGCGACGTTCGCGCGCCGGGAGACGTTCGCGCGCCCGGAGAAGCGCGCGCGCCGGGCAGAGTACGAGCGCCCAAGGTGAGAGACGCTCGGCGAGAGAATAGAAACGTCGGGGACGTGAGATCAGTGAAAACAGAGGTCGATAATCAGCGATTGAGCGATGCACGATTGATTCACGGCGCGATCATGGTCGTCGCGTGGTTATTTCTGTCTCCCTGGGCGAGTTTACTCGCGAGGTACGGTCGCGATTTCGATTCTTGGTGGTTTCGAGCGCATCGAAACGCGCAGTGCGTGGCGATCGCTTTGACCGCGTTCAGCGCGTACATCATCACGACGGTGCGCGGGTGGGAAAAACCTTGGGGTCCGCACGGTAAGTACGGTCTCCTCGTCATCGCGCTCGGATTTGCGCAGGGATACATGGGTTTCATTCGCAAGACGCTCCCGCGCATCAACTTCCAGCGTTGGCATCGAACGCTCGGCGTCGCCACGACCGTGCTCGCGATCCGCAACTGCATCATCGGCGCCGGGATGATTCAACTGTTCGAATCACACGATGTCACGTCGCCGGCATCGGGATTCCCTCGAGTGGTGAACCTCTGCGTCTTCGTACTCGCGATTACGACGGGCGTCTTGGAGAGCTCGTCGAGACGAAAGGGCACGAGTCGAGTCCACGGGAAACCGTCGAAATCGATGGTGTGAGCGTCCGTCGATACTTAATACACGCTAGCTTTAGACGCACGCGCTCGCCGATACGTAATACACGCTAGTTTTAGTCTAAAACTGTTCGAAGACTCTTTCGAAACCAACCGACGCCGCGCTCGTGCGCCGCACAACCCGCCGTCTCTGCGACGACACATCTCGAGGTCGCGCGCGCGCGTCATGCGCATCCTCGTCGTCACCGCGCTTCTGGCGTCGCTCACCGTCGCCGACGCGCGCGCGACGCCGGCGTCCCCGTCGTCGGATGCGTCGGCCAACTGTCCCAACGTCGGCGCCAGATCGCACGGTGGATGCGACGACGGCGTGCGCGCACGCGATCGCGCGTTCGACATGTGGGAACTCGCGCGTTCGTGGACCCCTGGGTACTGCGCGAGCTCGAAAAGAGCATGCGCCGCGCGCGAGTGCGCGACGAACGTGATGGAACCGACGCTGACGTTGCACGGCTTGTGGCCGAGCTTCTCGACGCCGGTGGACTTCGGATCGCGAGACGGGTGTTATTGGCCGCAAAACTGCGAGAAACCGTCGTGGTATCCGAGCGACGCGCCGTGGGCGTTCGATCGGAGATCGCTGCCGCCGGGACGAACGGCTGAGCGATTGGCGCCCGCGTGGGCGTTCGACGGTTTGGGCGCGCACGAGTGGGCGAAACACGGCACGTGCGCGGCGTGGGTCGACGCGCGCGGAACGTCGCCGGGAATGACGCAGGTGGAGTTTATGAACGCAACATTTCGTCTCGCGGAGGCGTTGGGGACGCCGCGCGCGCTCACGGACGCCGCGGGAACCGACGTCGCCGTCGAGGACGCGCAAGCCGCATTCGGCGTCGCCGCGAGAGTCGCCCTCGGGTGCACGCGCGCGTGCGAACTCGTGCAGGTGGTGCAGTGTTTCGCGCGGGGGGAAGACAGCGGCGTCGGCGCGCCCGTGGACTGTCCGTGCGTGGGCGTGCGAGACAGTCGATACGACAACTCGTGCGCTCGCGACTGTCCGCGCGTGCGCGTCCTCGCCCCCGATCAAACGCCGTGTCATCGCGCCACCGACGTCGCCACGGCGCGCTGAAGCTGTTATCGAGGCGTTGTACGAATATTCCTTCTTCTTGTACTGTACTGTAGCGTTCTGTAGCGAAATCTTTCTTCTTCTTCTCTTCTCTCGTCGTCGCCGTCGTCTCTCGTCGTCACTTCCCGCCCGCCCGCCGCGGCGGGTCGTCACCGTCCGCATGAGCGATTTCTTCGCCTCGGTCGCCAAAGCGTGGGATGATCTCACCGCGTCTCTCCACGAGACGTACGACGCGTCGCGTCGCGCGCACAATCGCGCGTCGACCGAGGATCGACGCGCGAAATCTGCGCGCGCCACCGGCATGGTTCGCGAGCGCGACGCGCGACTCACCGCGCTCCCGGCGTACGCGTACGAGTGCGGTGATCGCGTGCGCGTTTTGGACGCGGGCTCGAACGCGATCGAACGTTTGGAGGAGACCATCGGCGGTCTCACGGGGGCGACGACGGTGCGTCTCGATTGCAACCGAATCGCGACGCTGCCGAAGAGTTTTACGTCGATGACGAATTTGCGCGTGGTCGATCTCAGAGGGAACGCGTTGCGCGCGCTTCCCGAAGATATCGGGTGTTTAGTGCGTTTGGAGACGTTGGATGTCGGTGAGAACGCGTTGGAGACGTTGCCGAAGAGTTTGGGGAATTGTCGTCGGCTTCGTCGACTCGACGTCTCGGCGAACGCGTTGCGCTCGACGGCGTGTCTCGACGCGCTCGGGAATTGTATCGATTTGGAGAGCGTGGACGCGTCGAAGAATCGTTCGATGTGCGGCGCGCTTCCTGTGTCGTGGGGGTGTTTGATTAAATTGAAGGAGATTAACGTCGACGAGACGAGCGTCGACGGCGTGCCGTCGGAGATTTTTCTCTCGTGCGAGTCGTTGCAGACGCTGAGCGCGAGACGGTGCGCGGCGCTCGACGTGGCGGCGATGAAAGAGACGGAAGGGTACGAACACTACGAGGCGCGGCGCAAGGGGAAGCACGATAAGCAGTTATCGTCGCGCGTGTTGATGGACGAGGCGCGACTGGACGAACGTCTTCGATGATCAAACAAAATGGTCGTGGTATGTCACAATGCATCTAGTCTATCGGTAGCTGCGCGCGGCGTATTGTAGTTTTCATTTCGTATCGTGTATTTTTTTTCATGGTAAAGGATCGCGAGCACGGCAAACGTACGAATGAAAGACGTCTTCGGTCGATGTTCGTCGCTTTACTCGTCGCTCGCCGCGTTCGTCGGCGTCTCCGCCGCCGCAGTCTCCGCCTCCTTTTCAACCTCGGTCGGCGGCGCGACGCCGTACGGTATGGATCCATACATCGGCGAGTACCCCGCAAATTGCATCGGGTGCGGAAACATCATCGGCACGCCCGGTCCTTGTCCGGGCATCATCGGCATGTGCGGCGGGTACATCATCTGCGGCGGGTAAAACGGCCCGTGCGCGCCGTACTTGAGCCCGCCGTACGGCGGCGCGTACCCTCGTCCATCGTCCGGACGACCGACGTGTCGCATCGCTTCGCTCACGTCGATCATCTTCCCCATGAAGGGCATCTGCCGATGCGCCTTGATCATCTCCGCGACCGCGACGTCGGCGAATACGATGAACCCGTACCCCTTGCTCTGTCCCGTGTGCTTGTCGTAGATGAGCTTGACGCTGAGCACGGTGCCGTAGTGGGCGAAATACCACCCCAACGACTCGGGCGACGCTTCCATGGGTAACCCACCGACAAAGACGGTATTTTCAGTCCCAGGCGCGGGCGTCGACGTCGTTCCGGACCCCCCACTCTCGCTCTCGCTCGCCCCGTCCTCGAGCGCGCCGACGTACTTCGGGCTCCGCGCCATCGCGTGCGGCTTGACGCTCGTCTTGACGACGCGTTCGGCGTACCCTCTCCCACCGACGATGGCCACACCGTTCGATCGTCTCGCGTCCCCATTCACCACTCCTCGTCGTCCACCACCCATCGTCCCGACCGTCGTCGACGCGTTCCCTCCTCCGCCGCCGCCGAGCGAGACGTCGCTCAGGGACTCGCGCGACCCCCCTCTGGACATGCGTCCGCCCCGTCCCGCGCGCGCTCTCCCGCCGTCCTCCCCCTGACTCCTTCCACCACCCACGATCGCCGCCACCGGTTCATCCCTCGTCGCTTCTTTCACGTCCACCGCCTTCCCTTCGATCGTCACCTTCTCCAACGCGCGCACCGCGTCCGCGACGCCGCCCTCGCGAAATTTCACGAACCCGTACCCCTTGCGCGCGCTCGTCATTCTGTCGTAAATCATCTTCACGCTCTCCACCTCCCCGTGCTCGCTTTCAAAGAATTCCCGAAGTCGTTCCTCATCACATTCATGATGCACACCTCCGACGAACACCGTTCGATACCGCGCGTCTTCGCTCGCCGCGTCCCCTCCGAGATCGCGCCGCGCGCCTCGGTCGCGCCTCGGTCGCGCCGCCGTCCCGCGCGCGTCTCGATCGTCGTCATCGTCTCGATCATCCGTCGCGTCGCTTTCGCGGGCATCGCTCTCGCGTTTCGACGCATCCTTATCGTCGGTGGACTCCACCGATCGTTTCTCCTTCTCTTCCATCACCGCGCGTCTCTGGACGTCATCATCGGCATCCTCGGCATCGTCATCCCTCGGCCTCGTCGCGCCCTCGTCGACGTCACGCGTCGATCGTCGATGCCCGTCATCGTCGTCGTCGTCGTCCCTCGTCATCGTCGTCACCGACCGAGACGCGAGGTGCGCGTTCGTTCGTTCCTCGGTCGTCTCTCGAGTCCGTCGTCGCGTCGACGACACTCGAGCGTCGAAAGAAATCGTCGTCGTCGTCGTCGTCGTGTGACGTCGAACGCGCGCGAGGTGGCGTGGGTGGTGGTGGGGCGCGTGGGTCGGTCGGTCGCGCTCTCTCTATGTAATAGATGATGATGGGTCTATTGTCGTGTATATATGTATCGTCTGTCTGTATGTATACGTCGAGGGATGGATGTGGTGCCCATCCATTCCATCCATTCCATCCATCGACCGACCGACCGACCGATCGATCGCGCGATCGAATGAATGAATCCTCGGTCGGGACGATGCGAACGGTGGATGAAGACGACTCGATGGACGCGAACGATCGATCGGTCGGTCGCGAGTCGGTCGATGGACGCACGCGCGCGCGCGCGCGTTCGTCGTCGCACCCCCCGATCGGTCGCGTCATCATCAATCCAATCCATCACCGCCATTCCAATCGATGCATCGTGGATGGCTTTTTCCGTCACCCGCGCGTCACACCCGGGTCTTTTTGACGCGATATTTATCGCGCCTCGATGTGTCTCGAGGTGCATCGATCGATGCCCATCGATCGATCGATATCGATCGGCATCGATCACTTTCATCGATGGGCATCGATGTGTTCATCGATGCACGCATCGACCGGTGTCGAGACGAGGACGATGTCGACGACGGCGGCGACGACGGGAGTGAATGAATGTCGCGTCGATCGGATCGTCACGTGCGCATGGGACCGCGACGAGGGGTGATGCGAGCGTTCGCGCGCGCGTGGTCGTCGTCGTTTTCGTCGTCGTCGGCGTCGTCGAGCGCGAGTCGCGACGGGACGCGAACGGTGGCGATGCTCGTGCCGTACGACGGCGCGGGCGATGGTGATGCCGGTGGGCGATTCGCGGTGTACGCGAGAGGACGAGAGGAGACGTCGGTGAAGAGACGAGAAGCGGTGGAGGCGAAGAGGCGAGCGATGGGGACGACGATCGGTGCGAGACTGCTGCGCGCGTGTGGATGGGCGTCTCCGAAGGGGGAGGAGACGCGGAGACGCGCGCGCGCGTTCGGGGAAAAGACGTGGGCCGCGATGGGCGACGCGAAGAGAGGGTCGGTGAGGAAGAGAATACACGAACTCGGGATGTTTGCGATGGATAGGATCGATCCGAGAGAGATGACGCTGTGTGGGATGCCGAGAGAGGCGTCGTCGATGGAGGTGGCGTATCCGAGGGGCGCGACGGACGCGAGACGGGCGAGGCGGGCGACGAGAGAGGCGGTGGAGACGGGGATGAAGAACGCGCGCGCGGCGACGAGGATGTACGCGATCGGGGTGCCGTTGTCGATGCCGATGTTTTTGACCCCGGTGAGCAATTTTCCGTTGTATTATTTCGTGTTTCGGTTGATTTCGTCGACGCGCGCGACGGCGGCGGGGAGGGCGGCGACGGCGCTCTTGGGCGACGCGCGCGAGGAACGCGCGGCGGAGGAGAGGGCGATGGCGATCGAGCGCGAAATCTTGGAGATTGGTGGTGAGTCGTTCGCGTGCGCGCGATTGGACGCGCGCGACGGCGTCGACGTCGACGGCGCGGCGTGTTGTCGACTCGCCGATCCCGCGCTCGAGAAATTCTTACGAGACGAAGGACCGGACGCGTTGTTCGTGCCGTGCGACGCCTTGGCCGAGGCCGCGCGCGGGCACGAAGATTCGAAAGAAAAGTGCGCGGCGGCGCGCGTGGAGGAGATTTTCAACGAGACCGGGGTCGTGGAATTGTCGCGAAAGCATAGACGATACGACGAAATTTACGGGCGTCGCGCGAACGAAAGCGTCTACTAGCAATCATTAGCCGTGTATATAACGGATGGACAGTCGTTCTAGCATTTCTTACAAAAGCAAGTGTGTACCCGAAGCGCCCATCGTTCAATTTCAAGATCCGCAAACGTGCGAAGCGTCGAGCCGACCGCTTAGAGTCGGTAGGAGACGCCGCACTTACCGCAGTAGACGCGGTCGAAGTGGTGCGCCATGAAGACACCGGGGCCGCAGGTGGCGGCGTTGCACTCCTTGCGGAGACGTTCAACCTTACCGGAGTCGTCAACCTTGTAGAGCTTCAAGACGGCGAGCTTCACCTTCTTGTGCACGTGCTTCACCTTCTTCGGCTTGGTGTACGTCTTCTTTTTACGCTTCTTACCGCCACCGCGCAAGCGCAACACCAAGTGGAGCGTGGACTCCTTTTGGATGTTGTAATCCGCGAGCGTGCGGCCGTCCTCGAGTTGCTTACCGGCGAAGATCAAACGTTGCTGATCCGGCGGGATGCCCTCCTTGTCTTGGATCTTGGCCTTCACGTTGTCGATGGTGTCCGAGGACTCCACCTCCAAGGTGATGGTCTTACCCGTCACTGCGTCATGGCGAAAACGCGCGCGTTCGTCAGTCACACCGTTCGCACGCGAGGAATCATACGAATGAAAACACGTCCCCCCTTCCCACGCGCGTCCCCGCGCCACGACGCCCGCGCGCTCGACGCTCGAGACGTTCGCGCGCGCGCGCGTCATCGACACGAAAACCCTAAAAACCGCGGCATCCGCATCCACCGCGGCATCCTCCTCCTCCGCGCGCGTTCATCACCCATCATCGCGCGTCACGTACACGTCTTGACAAAAATTTGCATCTCGTGCGAGTTCGGGAGGGTTCCGTCTTCACTCGCGTCGCAAAGAGGCGGACGCGACGACGTCGCGCGCGACGACGGGATGCGCCGGTCGCCCGCGGGCGTGCGTGGTCCGGGTGTGACCCGTCCACCTCGAGTCCCTCCGTGACCGACGAGTCATGACTCGTGGAATGGGGAAGAAAACGAATCGACGCACGACCGAGGACGCGGGAGACTCGGGCGCGCGCGCGAGGACGACGAGGACGACGACGGCGACGGCGACGACGGCGACGGCGGCGACGCGCGCGCGCGCACGTTTCTCTTCGCCGGTCGTCGCGATGGTGGCGCGCGTCGAGGACGCGACGATGCCGACGACGCTCGACGCCGATTACGTCGTCGTGCGCGCCGAGGAGGCGGCGTCGGCGATTCGCGCGCACGCGCTCGCGTGTTACGACGTCGCGTTCGCGTCGGTGGTGGAGGTCGACGGTGAGGCATCGCCCGAGCGCGTGTTCGCCGCGTTCGCGCGCGCGAGTCGGGAGTTGGCGAGACGAGCGCGCGCGGAGGGCGGCGGCGCGAGACGCGCGAGACGATGGAGACGCCGATGGAGACGATTCGTCGAGGCGGCGCGGTGCGGCCGAATCGTCGCGCGCGTGGTGATGAATCCGATGACTCGACGGGCGGTGGTTCTCGCGTGGGTGTGGTCGGGTAAAGCGACGGTGCGTGCGGCGTGGGGGATGTGGTGAGAGAAGAGACGACGACGACGACGAGACGAGACGAGACGAGACGGAGAACGAGCGGCGGGGGCTAAGTTGTAACATGTCATGAAAGAATGAATCAAATCTATGAGGAGGAGGAGGAGGAGGAGGAGGAGGCGTGTCTGCGTGCATTCATCCCGTGAATTTCATCGGTGCGTTGGACGCGGTGGCGTCGCTGAATCCCGCGCGTTGCCAATCGCACTGCGCGCGCAATCCGACGCGACGTTTCAATTCCATCGTCGTCTCGGCGGGGATGAGATTACTCTCGAGACCGAGACGGGAGAGCGTTGAATTTTCATCCAACGCGTTCATGAGTTCGGTCGCGCCGTCGCGTCCGATGGCGTTTCTCGTGAGATCGAGCGTCTCCAACGACGTGTTGTCTCGCAAATCGGCGGCGATATCGATGGCGCCGGGATCGCCGAACGTGTTCGAACCGAGATTTAGCGTCTTCAGGGACTTGTTCTCACCGAGAGCATCGGCGAGCCACCACGCGTCGTCGTCTGTCATCTCGTTCGCCTGAAGATTGAGCTCCCTGAGGTTGCCCGCGTCGCGCTTGAGCGCTTGCGCCAACCACTTTGCGCCTTCGCGCACGGAATTATTCGACAAATCCAATTCCTCGACGTTCTTCAAGACGTCGGCGATCGCCTGTGCACCCTCGGCGCCGAGGACATTACACTTCATGTCCAGTCTGCGCATTGACTTCGAGACTCGAGCGCCGCCGTCGTCGTCTCGCTCCATGTCGTCGCGTCCGTCCTCGCGACGGCGCTTGCGCAGCGCCTCGGAGATCGATCGCGCGCCATCGGCACCGATACCGTTGAAACCGAGAAGGAGGTGCTCGAGATTGCCGAGACCGTGCGTCTCGAGCGCCGCGCATCCCTCGTCGCCGCATCCGTTGTGCTGAACATCCAATTCGCGAACGCTCGTATCGCCGGAGAGCGCCGCGACTAACGCGCGCACGCCGTCGGCGCCGATCAAGTTGTGCGCGAAATTGAGCGTCGTCAACGTCTTCGAATGTTTTAGCGCGTCAGACATCGCGATCGCACCCTCGGCGCCGAGCGCGTTCCCTCTCAAATTTAATCGTTCGAGCGGACATCCGTTTTCGTCGAGGACCGCCGCCAACGCCGAGCCCGCCGCCGTCCCCAGACCGCACGACGACAGATCCACCTTTCTCAACGCTCGCGCCTCCGTGAGCGCGCTCACAAGTCTCGTGAACCCCTCACCGTTCAACCCTTTCCCACCCCGAAGCGTCAGCGACGTCAAACGCGCCGCGCTTGACGTCCCGCCCGCGACGCCTCGCAGCGCGCGTCCGAGCAACCACGCCGTCTCATCCCTCGGCCGTCTCACCTCGAGCTCCAACGACCGTCCTCGCGCCGCGTCCTCAACAAACGATTCCGCCATCTCGTTCGCCCCGTCCAACGCTCGCACGGCGTCTCCTCCCAGATCCAGCGTCGTCCGTCTCGTCGTCGACGCGCGCGTCGTCGGTTTGGTCGGCGTTCTCCGTCCTCCCGAGCCTCCCACCTCGAACGCCAGGCTCAACCGACCCATCGCGTCCATCACCTCGCTCGCCCCTCTCGCCCGCTTCTCTCGTCGTCCACCGGCGTCGTCGTCCGCCTCCATCGCGCTCGCCCGCGTCGACCGTTTCGCGCCCAGGCCCAAGAAATCCAACGTCTCGTCCACCTCGTGTCTCGCCCGCCTGACGCGCGCGAGCGCGCCCGCGTCCTCGTCCTCGTCCTCCTCCTCGCGCGAGACGTCCATCGCGCGTTTTTTTCGCTCCCTCCGCCCGCTTCCTCCGCCCGCGCGCGCGAGTGACGCGCGAGACGTTCGCGCGAGACTTTCGCGCCGAATCGTCACTTCGCGCGCGTCTTCACCGTCCTCGTCGTCATGGTGGAGCTCCGACGGCGTCCGAAGACGCCGCTCGCGGTGACGCGACCGCGCGCGGAGGTGCGCGCGACGACGCGCGACGACGCGCGCGCGCGGAGACGCGCGATGCGATGGAATGGAATGGATATTTCGGCCCGTTCGCGCCGTC
>Ga0208410_1000376_pt1 | contig 26548 bp, 16 predicted proteins | sample ETN02SmetaG_3_FD_185787 | JGI IMG/M metagenome (GOLD analysis project Ga0208410, IMG submission 185787) | Marine microbial and viral communities from oxygen minimum zone, Eastern Pacific Ocean - ETNP2014F10-02SV257 (SPAdes) (version 2) | ecosystem: Environmental > Aquatic > Marine > Oceanic ... | reverse complement strand
TCATCGACGTTCGCGCGCGTGTCATCGCCCGTCATGACTCGAGAGAGCGTTTTTCCGGCGCTCGCGGCGACGGCGACGGCGACGGCGGATTCCACCGCGAAGCGCACGCTCGGAAACAATTCGCCGCTCGAACGAACGCCGACGACGTCTTCGATCCACGACGTGAACGCACCGTTGAGTAGCGCCACGTTCGTGGACACGTCGACGCGTTCGAGGAGAGAGGCGATGACGGCGAGCTGCGCCCCGCTCTCCGCGAGCGTCTCGCGATGAAGACCCTGAAGCGGCGAGCACTCGCCCAATCCGACGGACCCGTCGTCCAGGGTCACTCTCAACAACCATCCATCGCGCGTCGACGACGACGCGCCGTCCGAGGTCGTGGTCGAGCGACGAAGCGGGAGCGAAAACGTCGCCGTCTCCACTTTGGCGATCGTTCGCGACGTGGACGTTTCGGAGAGTTCGAGCGCGCGTCTCGCCGCGCGAGCGCATCGCCTCTGCACCGTCTTGTGCTGGATGAGATTTCTCGCGCGAGACGTCGTCACTTCGATGACGTTGTGTCGACCCTCGTTCCACGCCTCGCGCAACGCGTCGTCGAGTTCCTCGGGTGACGTCGGGTGCCCGTACGCCACGCGGTGCGCCTCGCACAAGCCTCGGCGAGAGACGTCGGGCGGCGTGGCGAATAATCGATTAAACGATTCATCGTCAATCTGCGAAGCGACGGGTAAGAAATTGAAGATACCACCACCACCGTTGTTCACGACGACCACGGTGACCGGCGGTTGTCCCGGACGTTCGCGCAGGAAGAGTAACCCGTTCGAATCGTGTTGAAACGACACGTCGCCGATGATGAGCGTCACCGGATGCCCGAGACCGGCGGCGTACCCCGCGGCGGATGAAATGACACCGTCGATGCCGCTCGCGCCTCTGTTGGCCGTCACGGGCGCGCCAATCGACGCCACGAGGACGTCTCGGCGCTCGGACCCGGCGAGTCGCGCGATACCGGCGAAGGCGTCGACGTCGCGAATGGGCATCGAGTTGCCGAGGAATAATCCCATCGAGTCGGGTAAACCTTCGCTCACGGCGACGGCGACGCCCATCTCGGAGAGTCCCTCGTTCGCGGTGATATCATTGAGCGCCACGGCGGCCTCTCTCGTCACCGCGGCGCCGACGGCGACGGCGCGTTCGGCAAAGGCGACGCACGCTGCTTTGCTCTCGCTCGAATCGTACCCGCTCTCGCGCGTCAACGCGTCTTCTAAAATCTTCGCCGCGTGGCCGATAGACGACTCCACGCGCACGCCGACGCAGTGCGCGGCGTCTAACCGATTCGGTGTCGGTTCAACGACGATCCACTCCGCGCCGTGGTCGATGGCGCTCGCCTCCAAGAACTGACACAATCGCTTCGACGTGAGTCGCGAGCCCACCTGTAAGACGACGTCGGGTCTCAACGCGTCGTGCGCCTTCGGTTCCACCAAGACGTAATCGATCATGGTCACCACGCGCACATCGTCGTGCGCGCTCGCACCGACGCGCATGCCGCTCGTCGCATCCGCGGCGACCGCCCATCCCAACGTTTTCGCGATGGACGCGGCGGCGATAGAATCCGCCGCCGACGAGCCGCCGCCGACGACGAGCAAACCTCTCTTCGCTCCGACGATGCGCGTCAGCGCCGCGCGCCACGCGTCGCCGTCGAGAAGCGTGCTCGAGGAAGAGTTCCCGATCGTGAATTGCGTCGAGGACGCTTCCCAGTTCTCCAAACCCTTGAGTGCGGCGTCCGCGTCCCAGTCGACGCGCTGCGGACCGAGAGGTTCGCGAAACGCGCAATTCAAGTGCACCGGTCCGGGATTCGTCCCGCGTAAATATCTAAGAGCGGTCGCCGCCGTCGTAGCACACGCACGCGCCGGCGCACCGTCGCCTGGTGGCGCTAAATCGGCGTTGAACCTGGCGTATGAACCGAAAATCTTCACCTGATCGATGGTTTGGTTCGCGCCGGTTTGGCGCAGCTCGTACGGACGATCAGCGGTGAGCAAAAGTAGGGGCGTCGAGCTCTCCGACGCCTCGACGACGGACGGTAATAAATTCGCGACCGCCGTTCCACTGCTACAAATCACCGCCGCCGGTTGCGACGCACCTCTGGCGTAACCCAACGCGTAGAAACCGAGCGAGCGTTCGTCGATGCAGACGACGACGTTCGCGCTCACGTGTTTCTCCGCCGCGAGGGCGAGAGGCGTCGATCGACTTCCGGGAGCGACGCAAAACGTCGTCACGCCTCCGCGCACGAGCTCTCCGATCAAGATAGCCGCCCAAGCGGCGTTCGGATTGGGTAAACTCGCCAGCGGCGTCGCCGAAGCCAACAGAGACTCGAGAGGCTTCGTCTTCAAATTCAACTCGTGCCATTCAGCTTGTGCGTGCGCGGAACCGACAACACCGACGCCGGCGTACAATGAGACTTCGTCCCCCCTCGGATGCACGAGCGCCGATCGAATGGCGACGGCGAACTCGGCTCCCTCGGCGCTGATCCATCCCAGCGGACCCGAGTACAAACCTCTGTCGAATGATTCAACCTTGCGAAGCGTGCTCAGCGCCGCCTTGCGCGGGTATCCGCACACGGCGGGCGTCGGATGTAACGCCGCGATTAAATCCGCTTCGTTCTTCCCCTCGGCGAGCGGTGCGGAGAGACGAGAGTACAGGTGCTGCACCGCGACGTGGCGCAAGATGCCCTTTTCGAGCTCAACCTCTACACCGCCGTTCCCCCCCTCAGCGACTTGGCCGAGCGCGCGGCGCACCTCTTCTCTGACGATGGCGAATTCCTCGTGTTCCTTGGGCGAGAGAAGCATGTCGTACGCCAACGCGGCGTCTTCACCGTCGTCAGAGCCTCGGGCGCGCGTCCCCGCTACGGCTTCGCTCACCGCTCTAGATTTTCGACTTAAAAACAAACGCTCGGGCGTCGAGCCCAAGAACGTCTCGCCGTTGGGATGCCTGAGCACGAATTGGTACGCGTCCGGATCGCGCGCCTGCAGTCTGGACACGAGCGCGAACGAATCCACCGGCGCGTTGAGCGAGAGCTTGCTTCTTCGCGCCAAGACCACCTTTCGCACGGGTTCCATCGAGTCGCCGCCGAGAAGCATCGCGTCCACCACGCCGTCCATGCTCAGGTCTTCTTCACCGGGCGAGCCATCGCGCTCCATCGTCATCGCCTCGAATTGATCGAGCACCATGCTCGGAGCCTCCACGCCCGCCGCGCGACCGAGCGATTCCAACGCTGAACGCACGTCAGGGGAATCCGACTCGTCGAAACTGCTTCCTAAATCTATCCACGCGTCCTCGTTGCTCGCGTCGCGCGCACTCGAGCTCACGACCGCGCGCGACGCCCTGATGCGATTGATGACGGCCGACACGTCCTCGGACCATCCGTTTTGATTGGGCACCAATGTTCGCTCGACGACGTGCGCCGCGCCTGGAGGCAACGCCACCGCCGACGACTGCCGCACGCGCATCACGCGCGCGAGCGTCTCGCACGCATCATCCAGCGCCTGCACGAACGATTTCGCCGACGGTCCACAGTTGCGTTTCCCCGCGGCGTCCCACGCCGCGCACACGGTGAGCGTGGCGCATTTGACGCCCTCGACGACTTCGAGCGTGGGCATGAAGAAATAATGCGTCCCGAACGACGCCCACTCCTCCTCCGGCGCGCGTCCCGGATCAAATCTTCCCGCGCCGTACACGCGAGACCCCGCGCGCGAGTTTTCGTTCCCACTCAAAAACCTTCGCATGGACGCTATCCGCCGCTGAAACGCCGACTCGTCCTCTTCGCCCGCGTCCGTCCACGTCGCACACGCGCCCAATCCCGCTCTCGCGCCTCGCGTCGCGTCGAAATCGACCTCATCACTCGTTGATGCCGTCATCGACGCGTCAGATCCACCGTTCACGCGTCTGCTCGATCCTTTTTTACCGACCCCGTTCCCGCTCGCCGTCTTGGCCCGCGGCGACCAATAAAACGCCGGCGTCCCTCGCTCGGCGCGTTCGCTCGCCGCCGCCACCCATCGCAGCGCGCGCGCGTCTCTCGGAACATCGATGACGAATCGCACGCATCCGCTCTCGAACTTGGACACCGCCGCGCGTTCGGCGTCTCGTCTGGCGTCTCCCACGCGCTCGGCCAACGCGACCCATCCGTCGTCGAACGACGCGCGCGCGCCGAGATCCACCGTCTCACGCGCGCTCGCGGGATCACACCCGACCTTCTCTCGCGCGGAGACGTCCCGCGAAGTCGTCTCGCGCGCGTCTCGCGCCTCGGCGTCGGTTCGAACGTCGACGCTATCCGCGTCGGGCTCGCGCACGGATTGTCGCGTCGTCGTCGCGCGACGCGTGCGAGACGCGCGCGCGCGTGGCGACGGCGCGCACGCGCGCGCACGCGCGCTCGCGGACGACGACGACGACGCGCGCATGTCGCGACGGCGACGCGTCGGTGTGCGGACGCGATGGAAGTGACAAATGGGACGGGGACGGCGGCGAGGGCCGAGCGGCGAGACGCGTCGAACGCGTGAATGCGTACAAGCTTCGATTACAAACAAACAATGGTGAATGAATGAAAGAATAAACTATGTGCGCGCGCGTTTGCGCTCGCGTTCGCGTACGTTCGCCTCGGTCGTCGTCGTCGTCTCGTCTACCATTTACGACCTCGACCGCCGGAAAATCGACCTCGGCCGCCGGAAAATCGACCTCGACCGCCACCTCGACCGCGTCCGCCTCGTCCGCCCGAGTACCCGCGTCCGCCGCCGCCGCCCTTGCGCTGCATCGCGGCCAACGCGAGCGGGACGTTTTGACCCGCGCCCTCGAGGATTTCGATGAGCTCGTTGGCGGCGCCGCGATTATCCTTGGTGAAAAACGTAAACGCCTTGCCCTCCTTACCCGCGCGACCGGTGCGACCGATCCTGTGCACGTAATCTTCAACTTGGAGAGGGAAATCGTACACGATGACGGCGGCGACGCCTGGGATGTCGAGCCCGCGCGCGGCGACGTCGGTGGCGACGAGAATGTTGCCGCGTCCCTTGCGGAAATTGTCGAGCACCATCTCGCGCTCGTATTGATCCTTGTCCCCGTGAATGGATCCCGCGGAGGAGAATCCGGATTGCCTCAATCGTCGATCCAAGAAATCGCATCGTCGCTTCGTGCCGGCGAACATGATGCACGTGTCGCTCTTGCCGAGCTCCTTTTTGAGAATGGCGACGCACCGCTCCCACTTTTCCTCCTCCTCGAGCACCTCGACGGATTGCGTGATGGACTTGTTCGCGGTGAGCTTATCGCCCCCCGACCCGATCTGAATGCGAATCGGGTTTGTCGTGAACGAATCAGCAATCTTTTGCACAGCCTTGGGCCACGTCGCGGTGAACATGACCGTCTGACGCGCCGACGGGCAGAGCTTGAAGATTTTCTTAATCTGCGGCTCGAAACCCATGTCCAACATGCGATCCGCCTCGTCCAAGACGACGTACGACGCCTTGACCGCGCTCACCGGCGCGGTAAATCCCGGCGGAGGCTCTAAGAAATCGTTCAATCGTCCCGGCGTGGCGACGACGACGTCCGCCCCCTGTCGCAGCGCGCGCAATTGGTCGCCCTTGGCGGCGCCGCCGTACAGCACCGTCGACCGACACCCCACCGCCGGACAAAACTTGGCGCACTCATCGTGAATCTGTATCGCCAACTCCCGCGTCGGCGCCAACACGATCACCGTCGGCGTCACCGCCCCCGGTCGCCACCGTCCATCCACCAACTGCATCTCCGGCGCCTTTTGCGACCCGCGCGCGGCGACCCCGCACAACGCCGGCAACAAAAACCCACACGTCTTCCCCGACCCAGTCTTCGCCACCGCCACCACATCCTTCCCCTTCAACAGTATCGGCCACGCCTCGGCCTGAATCGGCGTCGGATTCGCGTACCCTTGCGCCTTGAGCGCGTTTCGCAGAGATTTCGGAAACGCCGTCGCCTCCTCAAACGTCGTGTACGGTTCCAAATCCTTCGTCTTCGCGCACGCGTTCGCGATCGAGATGGCGTGTTCCTTTCGAAAATCTTCCACGCTCGGCGTTCGTTTCATCGGCGTCGTCGGCGCGCGCACGTCCTCGTCCCGTCCCGCGTCCCCGTCCCCACCGCCGCCGCCACCCTTCTTCGCGCGTTTCGCCTCCTTCTTCGCGCGTTTCGCCTCTTTTTTCCTCGCGCGCGCGTCCGCCTCCGCGTCATCGCGCGGTCGTTTCTCTCTCCCATCCCTCATCGTCGATCCCACGGCGTCCACGCGTCCTCGCGCGCGCGTCGACGAATGCACGCGCGAATCGAATCCATTCGAATCCAATCCACGCGGGCCCGATCCATCCATCCCTAGAATACATCCACATAGAATACATATATATTCCCCCATACAACCACCAAAACCCACTCATACGACACACCACCACCTCTCTCTCTCTACACACACACACACACATAGAGATATTCCCCCCCACACCACGTACCACACGTCCGATCACACCCCACACCAGTCACACACACACACCACCCTCGAGGCGCCCCCTCGGGGGTCCCTTTCCCATGGGGCGAAGAGACGGATGACGGATGTCGACACTTTGACGCGCGACGTCACGGCGACGACGACGATGGCGACGAGACTTCCGTTGTCGGACGCGGAGAACCTCGCCGTGGGCGCGTTCGGGGGGATCGTGGAGACGTGTGTGCAGAGTGCGTGCGTCGATTCGCGATGGATGGATGCGACCTGACGGTTGATGCATGAATGAATGAATGGATATGGATGATCGCGCGTTCGATCGATGCGGGGGTGAGTGACTGACGAAATAGCGCGACGCGACGCGAGAACGCGCAGTGCCTTTGATTACGTTTAAGATTTGCGTGCAAGACGGGAGGAAACTGCCGATGAACGTCGCGGGATGGTACCGAGGCGTCTTCGCCAACGCGGCGTCTCTGGCGCCCATCACGGCGGCGCAGGTGGCGGTGAATGGGACCATCGAGCGGGCGATCACGAAAGGAACGCGACGAATGAGCGATGAGGAACAAATCGGATGCGCCATGGCGGCGGGAGCGATCTCGAGCGTGATGTATTCGCCGGTGGATTTAACGGTGATTCAACAACAAAAGATGGGGTTGGGGCCGGGCGGGACGGTGGCGGCGGTCGTTCGAGAGGGCGGCGCGGCGAAGATGTGGCGAGGGACGGTGTCGTGCGCGGCGAGAGAGTCGGTGTACACGGCGGGATATCTCGGACTCGGACCGGTGCTGACGAATAAGATTAAGGAGGCGAATCCCGGATTGGGAGATTTGACGGCGTCCATCGCGGGGTCGTCGGCGGCGGGGACGTTTGCCGCGTGCGTGACGCACCCGATCGATACGGCGAAGACGCTCATGCAGAGCGATTTGGCGGGTAAGAGGTACACGTCCGCCTCGCAGGCGCTCGTCTCGGCGTACAACGAGGGTGGTATTCGCTCTCTGTACAAGGGGGGCATGGCGAGAACGGTGCGCATTTGCGGCGCCTTTTTCATCGTCGGCAACATCAGAGAGTACGCGCTCGATTACAAAAACTCGTCGGCGTGAGACGTTCGGTTCATCGGTTCATTCGTTCATCATACATACGTTGTACATTAAGACGCACGACCATTCGTTACGAGCGCGCCCGCGACGCGCGCGCGCCGCGCCCGTCCCGTCGCGCGTCACTCGTCGCCTCGCCGCGCGCCCGCCATGCCATTCACCGGGTCGAGCGCGTCGTCGCTCAGCGGCGATCCGTTCGCGGCGCCGCTCGGGGACGAATACGATCCGATCGCGCTCTCTCAACTCGCGCGCGACGCCGACGACGCGTTGAGGACGTCGACATCCGTCGACGACCCCGACGCCGACTCGTTCCAATCGACGCGACGACGCGACGCCGTGCGCGCGCTCCGTCGACTCGCGGTGGACGCCGAGGGGCCGGGGGCGCCGTTCACGAAGACGCCGCGCGGGATGCAACTCTTACGACTCATCTCCGTCGTCGTGCGTAACGTGGGACTGAGCGACAAGGTTGGCGCGCTCAGAGCGTTGCAAATATTAAAAGCCAACGACGAGGCGTTGCGACGATTAGGGGCGGCTGGATCGATTCCGGCGCTGCTGAGAGCGCTCCGAACGGTTGGAAATGAATGCGCGGAAGATAGAGCGACGCGGGCGGACGCGGCGAGGGCGTTATCGGCGATGAGTTCGAGCGCGGATGTGTGTAAAATGATGATTCGCGGCGGCGCGTTGGAGACGTTGGGACGCGTGTGCGCGGACGCGGCGGCGTCGGCGAGCGAGGTGGTGAGCGATGAGGCGATTTATGCGGCGGATGCGTTGACGAGGATGAGCGGGCGGGCGTCGGTGTACGATTCGCGAGCGTTGTTTCCGATTTCGAGCGAACCGTCGCACGCGGATTTGATCGCCGAGTCGACGGTTCGCTCGGTGGTGGAGTTATTGACGTCGGAGATGACGGTGGTGCATCGAGACGCGAGCGAAACGCTGGCAACGATGGCGTCGTCGGGGCCGTGCGGGAGACGCGCCGTGGCGCGGTGTGGATCCGTGTTGCCTCTGGTGACGAGCGCGCTCGGCGGCGACAGGCAGAGAGACGCCGCGCTTGCGGCGTTGCGAACCGTCGCTCGCGCCCCGGGCGACTCCCCGCCGCCGCGTGTGTCGAGCATGAAGACGTTGAAACCGAGCAGGGACTCGAGTCCGAGCGGAAGCGGGCAAGATCGCGAGGAACTGACGATGGCGGAGAAGACGCGCCCGCCCGTCGTCGGGACGGCGTCGCGTATGGGCGGCGTCAATTTTTTCCACGAGATGATCGATCTGTTGTGCAAGCTCTTGGAGTTGCGCCACAGCCTCGAACCGGCGGCGGCGGACGCGGCGCTCGCGCTCTGGGCGCTCGCGTGGCAACCGTCCAACCGCGAACACATGGTGAATCACGTCACGAGTCGTTTGACGAGACTGGCGAGCGAGGGGTGTTCGACGTCTCGCGACGACGCGCTCAGCGTCCTGAGCGTCTTGGCGCTCGACGACGACGGCCGAGAGGCCATTCGCAAGCAACACGGCGGCGATAAATTACTCGATTACCTCGCCGAGTCGTCCATGCAGGTGAACTCGCCACGAGGCGTCTCGGGATCGAACGGGATGACGTTCGACGAACTCATCGATCGTCGCGAGCGTCGAAACTCGGGCGACAGTTCGAGACTCTCGTACGCAGTCTCGCGTCTGCATTGTTAGTCTTCATTCGCATTGTTTGTTGTCTTCTTTAAATATCTACGAAGCGCTATCCCAGCGTCTTTTGCTTGTCCATGTAATCCAACTTTTCGTCGATGGTCTCCACGTCCTCGACGCCGAGCTCGAAATCCATCACGTCCGCGATGGAATCCGCGCGTTCAACGCTCGTGCAACTCGGAATGGGAATCGCGCCCTTACATATGAGATAATTGAGCGCCACCTGCGCCGCCGTCCTGCCGCCGTTGATGGCGCCGATGAATTCGAGCAATTTGTTTAACGTCCGAATCTCCGAATCAGAACTCGAGCGAAGGAGCCCACCGCCCAGGGGTGAATACGCCACGATGGCGACGTCCAAATCTTTCGCCAACGCCAGCAATCCGTTTTTTTCCGGCGCGCGATCGAGCACCGAGTATTTGACTTGATTCGTCACGAGCGGAATCCCTCGTTTGCCCAAAAGCGCGTGCGCCTCCTCCATCTGTTGCGCCCCGTAATTACTCACCCCCACCGATTTACACAAGCCCAAATCGTATCCCTCCGCCAACGCGTCCGTCAACGCCGCCTGCGACCACGTGGGAAACGGAAAGTGTATGCTCCACAAATCGTACGGCTCGCCGCCGTTTCTCTCCACGCTCGCGCGCAACGCCTCCACCAACGATTTCGTCGTCAACCGCACCCCTCCACCCATGATGACGTTCGTCCACGGCACCGTGAAGACTTTCGTACCGACGAAGACGCCCGTCGACCCCCCCTCTCTCGCCTCCGCCGCCGTCCTCCCGACGATGTGTTCCGCGCTCTGTTCGTACGTCGACGATTTCACCCCGTACACCTCCGCCGTGTCCACGAACGTCACCCCGCGATCGACCGCGCGCTTCATCGCCTCCGCCAGATCTCGCTCGCGGTACGAGTTCCCGAACCCGAGCGACGCGTCGCCCCACGACATCGTCCCGACGCCGATCGCGGAGACGTCGACGCCCGATGCCAATCGTCGCGCGTTCGCGCTCGCGCGAGCGTCCCTCTCGACGCCTCTCGACGAAGATCGACGAAGATGAATTCGCGCGCGCGATCCATCGCCCGTTCGCGTCGATCGCGTCGATCGCATCGCGCGCGCGAGGGTGAGACGCGCGCGGACGTCTCTCGCGCGCGTCTAACCGTCGCCGCGAATGTCGTCCCATTCGTCGGCGCATGCGCGCTCGCCGCGCGGGTCTCACCCTCGCGCGCGCGTGTGTGCGTCTCGGAAATTTTCTTCCCACCGGTCGCGCGTCTTCCGACGTCTCGCGCGCGCTCGCGCGCGTCCCCGTCGTCGCTTCGGGTCGATTCCGCGCTTGGTCGCGAGATTTCTCTTCGTCGCTCTCGTCGTCGTCGCGCGCCATGTCCACCGCGAGACGTCTCGGGAACGCGTACGTTCGCGTGCTCGGTCTCGGCGCCGACGTCTCGGACGCCACGCGCGCGTCCGTGCTCGTCTTCACCGACGCCGAGAGGTACGTCTTCAACGTCGGGGAAGGTTTTCAGAGGTTTTGCGTCGAGCGGCGGTTGCGACTGTCTCGACTCGCCTCGGACGTGTTTCTCACGAGAATCGACTCGAGCGCGTGCGGTGGACTCGTGGGGATGTTGTTGACGATGAGCGATCAGCGAATGGCGTTGGGAGAGGGCGAGGGTGGGGTGGGGGAGGAATCGAGGACGGTGCGCGCGCGCGGGCCGCGAAGACGCGTCCGAGCGTTGACGCGCGCGGCGAGGACGTTATTCGGGAACGGACGCGCGGTGGCGCTCGAAGACGGTGGGTTCGAGCGGGAAGACGGTGGGGTGGTGTTGGTGGACGATGGGTCGGTGGTGATTCGCGGGGTGGTGTTGGGTGAAGACGCGACGACGGCGGGACGCGACGACGGCGACGGTTCGGACGCCGACGGGTACGATTCCTTTGACGACGAACGCGCGTCGAAACGCGTCAAGAAGACGAAAACAGCGCGCGCGCACCGCGCGTACGCCGCCTCGGCGTGTTACGACGTGAAACTCGCGGGAATCCCCGGGACGTTCGACGCCGCGGCGGCGACGCGACTCGGCGTTCCGAACGGTCCCGACCGCGGTCGTCTCGTCAGAGGCGAATCCGTGACCCTCGACGACGGACGCGTCGTCACCCCCGACATGTGCGTCGGTCCCGAAAAGCCCGGTCCAAGAATCATCGTGTTCGACGCGCCGACGCTCGACCACGCGCGAGAGGCTCGCGCGAGAGGCGATGCGCTCTTCGGCGACGTCTCGGACGCGAGCGTCGTCGTGCATCTCGCCGGCGCCGACGTCGTCTTCGAGGAGGAATACGCCGACATCGTGCGTCGCGTGTTCGGCGCCGCGACGTCGGTGACGCACGTGTTTGCGAATTCAAAATCTATGGATGCGAGTCCGGTGTTCGCGTCGTCGGCGAGGATACAGGCGAGGTTACACGCGGTGTGTCGGCGCGCGTTTCCCGAACGCGAGGAGCCGCCGCCGCCGTCGCCGTCTCGCGAAAACGGCGACAGTCGAGACGTCGTCCCGTCGTCGATTCCGAACGCCGTCGCGGGACGAAACATGTTCAAGTACACGCTGATACCGACGAAAAACGCGGGTCCGGACGCGAGCGAGGTGCCGCGTCGCGTGCCCGGGCGCGCGCACCGTCGACAAGTGACGCGCGCGACGCTCGACTTGGCGGAACGCGCAAGACGCGCGAGTCCACCGGCGTCGCCGTCGACGTCCGCGGGCGGGGACTTGGAGGTGCCGGAGTGCGTGCGGAGACTGAATCGCGGGGACGTGGAGGTTGTCTTTTTGGGCACGGGATCCGCCATGCCGGCCAAGTATAGAAACGTGTCGGGATTTTTCGCGAGATTCGGAGGCGAGGGGTACGGCGGAAACATCGCGTTGGATCTGGGTGAAGGGTCGCTCGCGCAGATGATTCGACGGTACGGTGCGGAAGATGTGGAGACAAAACTCAAGGAGATGCGACTGGTGTGGATCTCGCACATTCACGCCGATCATCACGTGGGATTGACGCGCGTGCTCGCTGCGCGCGCCGACGCGTTTAGGCGCGCGGGCGTCGAACCGCCGACGATACCCGTCGTCGGTCCGCGTCCGTTGCGACGATTCTTAGAGTTATACGCCGAGGTAGAGGATTTGTGCTGCGATTTCGTCGATCTCAGCGAGACGACGCAGGACGAGTGGGACAGCGAGACGATGAGTCCCGCCGTCGCTCGATTGCGAAACGCGTTGACGGGCTCCGACGTGCGCGAAATCGTCGCCGTTCCCGTCTTCCACTGCGCGCACGCGTACGGTGCGAAACTCGTCGGTCATCGAGGATGGTCCATGGTGTATTCTGGGGACACCCGTCCGTGTCCGAGTCTCGTTCGAGCGGCCAAAGACGCCACGCTCTTGATTCACGAGGCGACGTTTGAAAACGGCATGGAGGACGAGGCGAAGAAGAAACGTCACTCCACCACGGGTGAGGCGGTTCAGACGGGCATAGACGCCCGGTGCTATCGCACCATTCTCACCCACTTTTCGCAGCGGTATCCGAAGATTCCCGTGTTCGACGAATCGTACACGGCGCGGACGATGGTGGCGTTCGACCTCATGAACGTCGACTTTGCAGATTTACCCTCGCTTCCGAGACTCTTACCGGCGGTGCGATCTCTCTTCGACGACGACGACGAGATCGCGCGCGAGGTGGCGATGGGCGACGACGCGGGCGAGGAGTGAGGAAAACCGACGCTTTAATCTAACGTACATCACTGTGTTGTATCATTTGTGTGAGTATTAACAGAATGTCGAGAGACGAACGAGCGTCTTCGCGTCGCGTTAAAACCAGTTGCGCTTCTTCGGCGCCTCCTTGACCACCAACGCCATCGCCTCCTCGCACGCATCAATCTTCGCCGCGAGAATAAAATCATTCGTGCTCATCCCCTTGACAGCCTCCGTCCCGAGCTCCACGAGCGCCGCGCTCGCGCTCGTCGCCTCCGCCGTCGCCGCCGGCCACCCCTCCGCGTCGCACACGCCCTTCACCAACGCCACGAAATTCTCCGCCTCCCCATCCCGCACCGTAAACTCCCGACGCAAACACTCAAAGTGCGCGCGTCCGGGACGAATCTTCCAATCCCACACCTGCTTACGAAGCACCTCTTGCCCTTGAAAATCCAATTTTTCCGCGTACGCGCCGTCGGCGACGCACGTCTTATTCACAATCTTCACCATGTCCGACATCTCCGTCGGCACTTGCAAGATGTGATCGGTGTCCGCGTGTCCGAGCACTTTAGACGTGAATCCACTCTCGATCTCACCCGCCGTGGGATCGCGAGCGCCGATGTCCCCACCGAGTCCGCCCATGTCCTCTTGCGATTTGCTCGTGCCCACGTTGACGGCGCGCGCGAGGACGACGCGAGACGCGGACGCGGACGCGCGGTGGGAGACGCGCGCGCGCGAGAGGGTCGGGGAACGGGCGACGGAGGCGGCGATCATGACGTGACGCGCGCGGACGAACGACGAACGACGTCGAGTGACGCGCGTGCATTCGCGGCGGCGCGCGAGGGGCCGGCCGGGTCTCGCGGAGGGTCGGTCGATTTCACGAGTCGTGACTCGAGAAAGAGGGGGGGGGGCTGGAGGACCCTATCCCCTTTTTCTAAACCCTACCCTGAATCCGTAGGGTTTAGGGGTGCGGGCGTCGTGTCCCTCGACTGGCGAGTCGTGACTCGAAGGGAATATCGATCGTCGAACGCCCGTGGCGCCGCCTCGAGCGCACGAACGACGGACGAGGACGCGTCACACGACGCGGGGGTGGAGAGGCGTCGCTCGAGACGACGCGGATCGATGCGTGCGTGCGCGCGCGTCGTGGTCGGTCTCGCGTGCGCGGTCTCGGCGACGGTGCGCGTCTCGGCGAGTGGGTTGGATTCGGTGGCGTCGCGCGCGAGGACGGTTCGCGTGTACGGAGACGACGCGCGAGGAAGAGGGGCGTCGACGGGGAGCATGTCCGGCGGCGGTGGGACGGCGCGCGAGTACGAGTACGAGTACGAGTACGGGGACGAGGGGGCGTGGATGGACGAGACGTGGTGGCGCGAGTTCGAGACGGCGGATTCGGGACGGAGGCGCGGGACGGGCGCCGCGTTCGCCGCGCCGCGAACTTTCGACGAGTACGTCGAGTTAGAGGTGGCAAAATTGGAGGTGACTCTGTTGGAACAGTCCTCGGGCACGGATGCGGATCGAGAGGCGATTCGACGGACGTTGGACGACATCGCGTACGACATTCAGGCGGATTTAGAGCGCGTGGCGCGAACGCGCGCGGAGGAGATGACGTATCGCGGCGATTTCGCGCCGGCGTATCATCCGCCCGCGGATTTTGTGGCGTATCAGAACGACGCGTACGTCATATACGACGCCGATGGCTCGCGCGTGATGTTTGAACCGCAAGGGGAGATCGGGCGTCTCATGCAGCAGCTGACGTGGTTCAGCACCATTTTCCCCGGCAATCCCACCGCGCTCGACGATTACATGCGATGCGCCACGCTCGTGCGTCCGTGCAGCGTGGAAGAGGTTTTACGCAAATGTACGTACGAACCGCGCGGAACGTGGTATCGCGAGCGCATCTCGCGGATGAACGCGCCTCTGACGTGGAGTTACTGCCAACCGGATTTGGAACAAGTGTACGAGTATTGCACGCCGATCGAGGTGCAGGGCGGTCTGTGCGACCCGAGACGCGCGCGAGAGCGCATGTACCTTTCACAAACCGTCGCGATCAACGGCGGCGTTCCGCCGTGTTTGCGTTGGCGCACGAACATATTTGGAACGAGGGAGTGCATCGACTGGGGACATCGTTGAGTGTACAAGGTGTTGTAATCGTAAAAGCTGCGTCAGAGGTGTTTTCGCGCGCGTCGTTCATCACTTGCCCGCCGCGACGTTTTTTACGAGACAATTTTCGACACCGCTCGTCGCGTCGCCGACCGTCGTGCCGGATTGCCACGCCGGCGTGCTCATCTCCATACCGTTGCCGAACCACGGATGCGCGTCGGAGGGGTCCCCCGCCATGCGTCGTCTCGCCGCGTTGGACGGTTGAATGTCCTCCATGGCGTCCGTGAGCGAGCGAGACCGAGATGTGATCGGCACGTAATCACGCAACCATTCGCCTTGGTATACCTGCTGAGGTCGCATGATTTTTTGATCGGGATCGTTCAGACTCTCGCGCCAGTGCGACAGGTATCCGGTGGCTCGCGGAATGGCGAAGAGCACGGTGAAGAATTCGGGCGGGAACCCCATGGCGCGATACACGAGTCCGCTGTAAAAGTCCACGTTCGGGTACAATTTGCGCTTGACGAAGTACTCGTCCGCGCGCGCTTGCTTTTCGAGCTCGATGGCGACGTCGATCAAGGGATCGCGACCGACGAGTTCGAAGACGTCGTTGGCAATCTTGCGAATGATTTTCGCACGCGGATCGAAATTCTTGTACACGCGATGACCGAATCCGAACATCACGTATCTCTTCTCCTTGACGCCGGCCAAAAAGTTTGGAATGTTCTCGACGTTTCCGATGCGTTCGAGCATCTTCAACACCGCCTCGTTGGCGCCGCCGTGAAGCGGTCCGTAGAGGGCACCCACCGCGCCGGCGACGGCACAAAACACGTCGACGCCGCTCGACGCCAAGTGTCTGCACGCCGCCGTGCTGCAATTCATCTCGTGTTCGGCGTGGAGCAAAAACATGACGTCCAACGCCTTGGCGAGCTTCGGGTGCGGTCGATGTCGATTGTCCAAACCCGCGTCGAGCATGTACAGAAAGTTTTCGGCGTACGACATTCTCGTGTTCGGCGCCGCCGGCGCTCGTCCCGTGTTGCGATGATACGCGTGCGCGGCGAGTGTCGTCATCTTCCCAATGATTCGCACGATTTGTTTATCCTGAACCGCGTGTGAGTTGTAAATACCACCCCCGGCGATTGCCGGATTCTGTTCCGGATGCATCGAGCTCAGAGAGTTCAAACCCGCCAACATCACCGCCATCGGATGCGCGTCGTGCGGTAACGCCTCGATCGCGTGCACCACCTGCACCGGTAACGCACTGTGCCTCGCGATCGCCCGCTCCCACTCCATCAACTGACTCGCGTTCGGTAAATCTCCGTACACCAACGCGAACGCCGACTCCAGATACGTCGACGACTCCGCCAACGTCTCGATCGGGTACCCTCTGTATCGCAAGATGCCGCGATCACCGTCGATGTAGGAAATCTTCGATCGGCACGGCGCCGTGTTCACGTATCCGGGATCGTACAGGACCAACCCTCGACCGTCCCCGCCCGCCTTGATTTGTTTAAACGCCGCCGCGTCGACGCACCCATCCGCCGAGATTGCCAAATCGTACGACTTGCCCGTGCGTCCGTCCACGCACCGCAGCGTCCCGGCGCCACCGCTCGGAGTCGGTCGCGCGCGCGCATCGTTTCTCTCCGTACCATCATCGCCTCGACCGTCACCATCGTCGCCCGCGCGTCGCGGCGCGACGTGATTCGCCACCGTGCCCAGCCGCCGGTTGGCTGATAATTCCTGCGTGCCCATCGTCGTCTCGCGCTCGATCTCGCGTCTTCGTCCTCCGACGCGCGCGGAAAAGGTGCGGTAAACCTTTTTCTATCACTTTCTGCGCTCAAACGTCGGCTCGAACGCGCGTCGCGCGCGTGAGTGACGTGGGCGCGTCGCGATTTCGCGAAGAGTTCGTTAGAGAGATCCTCGTCGGATCGGGCGCCGTCGTCAAAACGTGACTGTCGTTCGCGCTGCTGGGTGCGATCGCGCGCGACATCGAACGTGCGTGGAAACACAACGCGAGATGCGGGTGTACGACGCGTCGCTTCGCGTCGTTCGCGATGCGCGCGCGTACGCGGACGAGTTGATGAATCTGTGGGTATTTTCAGCGGCGACCGGTCCTTCGCGCGCGCCGACGCCCGGGTCGTTCAAGCGAACGGCGGCGACGCCGGCGCGAGCGATGATGCGATTCGCGCGACGTGTGTACGAGGATCGTCGCGCGCGGACGGTGTTGGTGGTGATGTTGGCGTTGGCGGCGACGGGCGCGGCGGCGAGCGCGCGGTCGGGCGAGGACAGACGCGAGCGAAGGGCGAGAGCGCGACGACGACGCGAGATATTGGCCGAGATGGCCGAGGCGGAGACGTACGAGGCGTTCGAGGACGCGGCGATCGAGTTGGAGCGGTTCGATGAGGAGGAGGAGGAGAGAAGAGCAGCGAGCGGCGAGGGCGAGTTGACTCGCGGCGGTTGGGGGAGCGGTTCGAGGACGTACGACGTGGACCTCATCGACGAGCAATTACGGCAGTTGCAGGCGCAGCGCGCGGCGGGGAACGTGGAGGAGATGATGTTTCTGTTGCGAGCGGATATTTTACGTAATCTCGGGTCGTTGGATTCGAGCGATCAAAAGGTTCGAATGACGCTGAGCGGGCAGACGCACGGCGTGCCTCGGGCGGTGCGACAGTACATGACCGAGCTCAAGAGTCAGTTGATCAGCATCGCGCAGGATAAGACGGTGACGATTCAGGAGAAATTGGTGTTTTTACAGGAGACGCGACATTGTTTCGGGCGAACGGCGTTGATGATGAGCGGCGGGGGCACGCTGGGGACGTTTCACATTGGCGTCGCGCGAGCGTTGAATAGAAAACATTTACTCCCGCGCGTGCTCGCGGGATCATCCGTGGGATCGATCATCGCGGCCATCATAGGGAGCCGAACGCAGGAAGAATTGGATGAATTTTTCAGCGACGATAACTTTTGGGATCTGTTGCCCGATTTGACGTTTTTTAGCGGCAACGATCCCATGAGCGTGATGAAGCATTACCTGCGCACGGGCGCTCTTCACGACATTGAGTTCTTCCAGCGATGTCTCCGGGCGTTGCTCGGAGATTTGACGTTTCAAGAGGCGTACGACAGAAGCGGTGGTCGCATTCTGAACGTGTGCGTGTGCGCGACGACGGTGGGCGAAAAGCCGCGTCTGCTCAACTACCTCACGTCTCCGCACGTCGTGCTCTGGTCGGCGGTCGCCGCGTCGTGCGCGTTTCCGTCCCTGTTCCCGCCGCAACCGCTCCTGGCGAAATCTCGGAACGGCGCGTTCGTCCCGTGGTTACCCGAAGGGAAGCTCGGACCGAGACGGTGGCGAGACGGCAGTCTCGAGGCAGATTTACCCGTGGACAATCTGCGACAACTCTTCAACTGCAATTACTTCATCGTCTCTCAGACGAATCCACACATCGTCCCTCTGTTGCGTGTGAAGCGATGGTTCACTTCGTGCGGAAGCACCCTCGCGCTCTTGGCGTATTTCGTCGAGAGTGAGTGGAAACATCGATGTCGACAAATTTTGGATCTCGTTCCGAGCGTCGACGTCTTCGACGTCTTCAAACTCTTCGGCCAACAGTGGGAGGGCGACGCCACCGCCGTCATGTGGTACACGTGGAAACAGTTCTCACACATCGCCAGCAACCCCACGCGCGAGTTCTTATTCGAGACCGCCACCATGGCCGAGAAGGAAATCTGGCCGCAACTCGCCGTCATCGAGCACGCGTGCGGCGTCGAGCTCGTCCTCGACGAGTGCGTCGCCTCCCTTCGCAAAAACCTCCGCCACCACGGCCGCATGGGTTCCCGCGGCCGCGTCCCCAGTTGGAACACCGTTTCCTTCGCCTCTCGCGGTTCCTACGTCCAGATGGAGCGTAACGCCAGCGACGCCGGCGACCTCGCCGGGGGTTCCCGCGCCGGCTCCCCTCGCCGCCGCGCCTCCAAATCCGGCAGCGCCGTCAGTCTCATCTACTCCGAGGACGCCGCCGAGGACGATTCCATCCTCCCCACAGACATCATAGCCGCCGCCGAGAGCGCGAGCGAGGCCGACATCGCCCGCACGCTGTACGAGACTGAGAGCGACAAGTACCTGTAGATGACCTCCACCCGGAGACCTCACCTCGTCAAAGACCCAGCGCGAGACGCGCGTCACACGCGCACGACTCGACCATGGCGTGGGGAAACGCCGCCGCGTGGAGCGAACGGGTGCGTGCGACGCGAAAAATATCACCTCGTCCATCGCGCGCGATGTCGATCGCCCGCGTCGGTCGCGCGCGCGTCCGTCGTCGCGCGCGCATCTCTCGGGACGACGCGTCGGCGGCGCCGCGCGCGATGGACGATCGCGATGATCGACGCGCGGGCGACGCGATGAGAGACGGGACGCGAGGGATGACGCGCGAATGGGACGATGGGAAATGCGCTGGATCGATCGATCGATCGATCGAGGGCGTGCGCTCGATCGCGCGCGCGGAGAGGGCGGTGCGGACGGTTCGAGATTCGATGGGTTCGGGGGCCGGAGACGCCGAGGGCGGAGGGCGAGGGCGTCTTCGGCGCTCTCGCGAGCGAAAGCGACGATGAATGACTGACGACGCGTGATGTGTGTGTTTTCGCGGGATTGGTGCAGACCGATGATGCGAAAGACGACGCCCCGGCGGCGAACGCCGCGTTCCCATCCCTGGGAGAGGCGGCGAAGGAGGAGGACGCGTCGTCGTTTCCGACGCTCGGCGCCGCGGCGACCGTGAAGGAGACGAAGAAAGAAAAGAAAGCCAAGGCTGTCAAGCTCTCGCTCGCGGAATTCGCGGGCGGCGCCGGTGGTGGCGGTGGATCGTCGTATGCGCCGCCCGGTCGATCGGGCGGAGGCGGCGGCGGTTTCTTTGGACATCGCGACGAAATCGTGCTTCCGTCGGGGCCGAGCTCGCGACCGGACGACGAGTCGCGCGATGAACGACTCGGCGGTGGGTTCGATCGCGGGTACGGCGGCGATCGGTACGGCGATCGAGGTGATCGCGACGAGCGTCGACCGGGTCGGTACGAACGAGACGCCGGCGAGTTCGGCGACAGAGAGAGTCGCGAAGAACAAGGCCCGTCTCGCGCGGACATGTCCTCCAACTGGGGATCCGATCGTCGTGCGCCCCCCGCGGACGATCGATACGGCGACAGACGCGGTGGGTACGGTGAACGACGCGGAGGTTTCGGCGACAGAGGCGGATACGGCGACAGAGACGGCGGCGACCGCTACGGCGGCGACCGCTACGGCGACCGCGAGGAACGCAGAGGTTTCGGTGATTTCGCCGAGCGTCCGCCTCGCGAGGAGCTCGGACCGTCTCGCGCGGACGAGAGCGAGAGCTGGAGCAGAGACAGAAAGCAACTTCCCGAGCGTGATTCGCGGTACGAAGACCGAGCGCCGCCAGTGGATAGAGATTGGGGTTCGTTGCGCAACCGTACCGCCGCGGCGCAACCACCGGCGGATGATAGATACGCACCGCTGGGCGAGCGTCCGAAGTTGCAGCTCAAGCCACGGTCAGAATCCGCGTCGACGAACGCGAGCTCGGGTTCGAGCTCGCTCTTCGGCGGCGCCAAGCCCGTGGATGTCAAGTACGTCGAGGACAAGCCTCGCGAAGCCATTCCCGCGCGAAGCGAGGAACGCCCGACCGAGCGCCGCCAATACGAAGAACCGAAGGACTCCGACGGCGATCGATGGGGACGCAAGCCCTCGTTCAACGCTCGCAAGGAGGACGATCTTCGCGAGGCGACGCCCGGGGAACGCGCGGCGAGACCCAAGCTCAGTCTCCAAAAGCGGTCCACCGACGCCCCCGTCGGCGCGGCGCAGACGCAGAGCTCCCTCTTCGGTGGCGCTCGTCCGCGCGAGGAGGCGCTCAAAGAAGCCGGTCGCGATTGGCAGGCTGAAGATTTGAAGCGCTCCGTTGGCGCCGTCAAGCGCAAGGAATTCAAGGAGGAAAAGGAACTCAAGGCTAAGATTCAAGCCGCCAAGGACGCCGGCGAGAACGTCTCCGCCCTCGAGCTCGAGCTCACAAAACTCTCCCTCCAATTGGACGACAAGATGCGCTTCGCGAAACCCAAACCACACGACGCCAAGGACGCCGAGGCCGCCGCCGCGCCCGCCGCCCCGTCGGCGCGTGCGCCCAAAACCGCCGACGCGCCCGCGCCTGTCGCCGCCAAAAACGTCTTCGACGCCCTCGCCGACGAACTCAACGCATGACGCGACCGTTCGTTTCGAAAATGTAATACGAAACCATCGTACAACGCGCCGCCTCCGCGTCGACGCGAAAGTCTCCAGGTGGGCACTTTTGACCGCGCGCGCCATTTCGCGTCGTCATGTTTCGAAAACTGTTTGGATACGCGCGCGCGTCCACGAGCGCGTCGAGCGCGAGCGACGGCGCGAGGGGCGGGACGACGCCGATCGATGCGATCGATAAGATCAAGACGGTGCGCGACGCGACGCGAGACGAGGGAACGCGCGGACGAATGCGTGCATGATTGCGCGATTTTGATGATTCGAGAATCTCGAATGAATCGAATGAAATCGACGCGTCGATCGATGTCTCGACGCGCCGAGTCTCGTCGACGCGCGCGTGATGCGATTTCTCGCGTGGACTGACCGATTGGAACGATCGATCGACTCGAACGACGACGCAGACGCTGGAGATGTTGGAAAAGAAGGAGGCGCTCATGGGCAAGAAGATCGCCGAGGAGCTCGCGCGCGCGCGCGAGGCGAATCGTCAGGGAAATAAGCGACGCGCGATTCATCACCTGAAGAAGAAGAAGATGTACGAGGCGCAGTTGGACGCGTTGGCGACCTCGCAGTTGAAATTACAGGAACAAGTCATCATGTTGGAGGGCTCCAAGGCGACGAGCGAGACGTACGGGGCGCTTCGAAGCGGCGCGGACGCCATGCGAAGAATGGCGAAAGAGACGAAGATCGAGGACGTGGACGCGACGATGGACGTGATCAATGAACAGACGGATCAGATGCGACAGGTGCAGGAGGCGCTGGGACAACCGGTGGGATTCGCGGCGGAGCTGGACGAGGACGAGTTGGAGGAGGAGTTGAAGGAACTGGACGCGTTGGAGGTGGAGGACAGTCTGCTCGATCGCGAGTTGGCCAAGGAATTGGAGGAGGAACCGGCGATGCCGAGCGTGCCCTTACCGTCCGTGCCGGTCGCGCCCGCGGCGGTTTCCTCGACGCCGGAGGACGAAGAGGCGGAGCTCAAGGCGTTGCAAGCCGAGATGGAACTTCTCTGACGCGTCGTCGACGAGTCTTCGACGTCCTCGCTCGCGCGACAGTCACTCGACTCCCGCGTCACTCTGTTGTAGCACGAACGTATTCTCTTAGTCATCACGCACTGGTCATCACGCACTGGTCCAATCTCGCTCGCTCGTTCGCTCGCTCGCTCGTCGTCTCGTCCGCGCGGTTTCCTCGCCGGCGCCCAACCGTCGCGTTCGCACATCGCGGCGTTCGCGCGCGCGTCTCGCCTCGACCCGCGTCTCCGTCATGGACGCGGACGGTAAAAAGTACGTCTCGCGCGTCGACGTCGTCCTCTCTCTCGCGCGCGTCCGTCTCGACGCGCGTTTTCCTCGCGCCCAGGTGGCCCGTTTTAAAGTTTAAATCAATCCGACGACTGACGCCGCGCTCGCGCGCGCGACGCAGGTGGGAATTCACGGCGCCCAAGTATTGCGATTTCGACGCCGATCCGGACGTCGCGGACGCGGGGGCGGAGTCGTATTTCGAGAGCGCGGCGCCTCGGGCGTTGGCGACGCCGCGCGGGACGCGCGTGCGCGCGGGCGCCTCGGCGAGCGGGTGTAAAGCGCAGGCGATGTCCACGGACGCGGCGTCGACGTTCATGAACGATCCCGAGAATAGAGGCATGAACGGGGACGTCGATAGGACGTCGCCGAGGGAGGGAGCGAACGGCGAGAGCGCGGAGGGGAAGACTCCGCGGAGGACGCCGAGGCGGTTGGGCGCGCCGAGACGAGAGACGTCGGCGCGCGGGTCGGCGAACGGGTCGAAGACGCCGGTGAGCGCGAGCGAGAGGACGCCGGTGCGACGGTCGCCGAGATTGGCCGCCATGCTCGCCGCATCGAGCGAGAAGAAGAACGAGGATTCGTCGGCGAAGAGAGGGACGACGCCGAGGACGGCGAGGAAGAGTCGCTTTGCGTCTCAGACGCCGGCGAAGCGCATCTTGAAGACGCCGCATCCGATCGTGCCCCGCGCGGCGGTGATCGCGAAACATAAAGAAACATTGAAGCGAGCGTCGAAGAGCGAGGCGGGAAGGGTGAAGAAGGCGGTCACCGCGGCGTCTCGGTATCGCCAGAGCGCAAAGAAGACGGAACCCGCGGCGGAAAAGTTTAGATCGCGCAAGGAGAAATTACGCGCGTTCGAGATCGGTGGGCGCACGACGGATTACGAGGATTTGACGCAAATTCCCGCCTCGACGACGACGACGCGAGCGGTGAGCCCCAAGTTTACCAGAACGCGCATGAAGCAGAAAATCTTAACCACGGAGGAGCGCGAACTATTGGAGATTCAAAACCAAAAAGCCGCCATGGAGAAGGAGAAGGAGCGTCGTCGGGCGAGCTCGTACGCGCCGCCGTACACGACGATTAAATCCAAGGTGACGCGTTCGCTCACGTCGAGGCGCATCAGCGCCGTGAATCCGGCGCCGACACCGACGGTGGATGACGTCTCCTCCGCAATGAGACGCACTCGGTCTCGGCGCACGTCCGCACCGTCGGTGAACGCCGCCGTCGTGGACCAAACGCCCGCCGATACGCGCAAGCGTAAACGCATCTCCATCACGGGCGCCGTGCTCACGGAGATCGCACCGTTTAATCTGACGACGGAGAAGAGAGGCGCGTATCATCAACGCAAGTTCGCGCGCACGCGTCGAGAAGAAGAGGAGCGCGAGAACGTCGCGAGACCCGCGTTTCGAGCGAAACCCGTGCCCGCTGAGCAACAGGCGGGCGTCTCGATCACGCGCACGCAGCTCGCGGCGATGCTTAGACGAGGGAGCGGAATGAGTCGGTAGTTTATTTAATGTAACGGAATGTTGCGGAAAAGACGAGAGAAGAGTGAAAAATTTGATTTTTATTGCATCATTCTAAGCAAACAACCTCGGCTAAAAATCCGCCGCCGGCGGAAAATCGTTCATCAGTTCCCAAAGAGTGACGGCACTCGAACTGAGAAAGGCGACGACGTTTAGTCGACTTCCTCAATCTTCGGGCCAGAGGAGGCGCCACCGGCGTCTTCAGCACCCGCACCACCCATGTCAGCGCCCGGAGGGGCACCGCCAGCGTTTTGGTACATCTTGCTGATGATCGGGTTGCACACACCCTCCAACTCCTTGAGCTTGTCCTCGAACTCATCAACCTCGGCGGTTTGGTTACCGTCCAACCAAGTGATCGCGGCCTCGACGGCGTCTTCGATCGTCTTCTTGTCTTCCGGATCCAACTTGCCACCAACGTTCGCGTCGCTCATGGTGTTGCGCATGTTGTACGCGTAGTTCTCGACGGCGTTCTTGGCTTCAATCTTCTTCTTGTGCTCCTCATCCTCAGCCTTGTACTTCTCGGCGTCTTGAACCATGCGCTCGATGTCTTCCTTGCTCAAACGACCCTTGTCGTTGGTGATGGTAATCTTGTTCTTTTGGCCAGAGCCCTTGTCTTCGGCGGACACGTTGAGAATACCGTTGGCGTCGATGTCGAAGCACACGTTAATTTGCGGAACACCACGCGGGGCCGGCGGGATGCCGGAGAGTTCAAACTTGCCCAACAAGTGGTTGTCGCGAGTGCGAGAACGCTCGCCTTCAAAGACTTGGATCAACACACCCGGCTGGTTGTCGGAGTAGGTGGAGAACACTTGTTCCTTCTTGGTCGGGATGGTGGTGTTGCGCGGGATGAGCACGGTCATGACGCCGCCGACGGTTTCGAGACCCATAGAAAGCGGGGAAACGTCGAGCAAGAGCAAGTCTTGAACCTTTTCGTTGCCTTCGCCGGACAAAATCGCGGCTTGGACGGCGGCACCGTACGCGACGGCTTCATCCGGGTTGATGGACTTGCACAAGTCCTTGCCGTTGAAGAAGTCGGACAAGAGCTGTTGCACCTTCGGGATACGGGTGGAACCACCGACGAGGACGACTTCGTGGACGGAGGACTTGTCCATCTTCGCGTCGCGAAGGGTCTTTTCGACCGGGTCCATGCACTTACGGAACAAGTCCATGCAGAGTTCTTCGAAGCGAGCACGGGTGATGGAGGTGTAGAAGTCAACGCCCTCGAAGAGAGAGTCGATTTCGATGGACGTTTGCGCCGTGGAAGACAAGGTGCGCTTCGCGCGTTCGCACGCCGTGCGGAGACGACGGAGCGCCTTGGCGTTGCCGGTGATGTCCTTCTTGTTCTTGCGCTTGAATTCAGCGATGAAGTGTTGCAACAAGCGAGCGTCGAAATCTTCACCACCCAAGTGCGTGTCGCCAGCCGTCGCCTTGACTTCAAAGATGCCCTCTTCGATGGTCAACAAGGACACATCAAAGGTACCACCACCGAGATCGAAAATCAAAACGTTCTTCTCCGCACCGTTGGATTCGTTTCTCTTGTCCAAACCGTACGCGATGGCCGCGGCCGTGGGCTCGTTGATGATGCGCAAGCAGTTCAAGCCCGCGATGACGGCGGCGTCCTTGGTCGCTTGACGCTGAGAGTCGTTAAAGTACGCCGGCACGGTGACGACGGCGTTCTTCACGTCCTTACCCAGGTACGCTCCCGCAATTTCTTTCATCTTGACCAAAACCATGGAAGAGATCTCTTCCGCGGAGAACTTCTTCGCTTCGCCGTGAAACTCGACGCAAATCATCGGCTTGTCCGCGTCGCCCGCCTCGACGGTGAACGACCAATCCTTGATGTCCGCTTGCACCGCCGGTTCGGAGTACTTACGACCGATCAAACGCTTGGCGTCGAAAACGGTGTTCTTCGGGTTCATCGCCGTCTACATCGCGAGTAAAAATCGCACACCAGTCAGTCATTCATCCCATCATTCTCCGATCTTCTTTTTCCTTCTTTCCGAGACGAGACGGCGAGCACACATCGACGAATCACGATTCAAGAGTGAGTCCCATCACGTACCTGGTTCTTCGCCGAGTCCCCGATGAGACGCTCGCTGTCGGTGAAGGCGACGTACGACGGCGTCGTGCGGTTACCCATGTCGTTGGCGATGATCTCGACCCTGCGCGAGAGGAAAACACGCGCATCAAAATTCCTCTTTCGTCAGTCCTCGTCATCCTCGTCGTCGTCCATCGCGCGCGTCATCGTCCCCATCATCATCATCGCGTTTCCCGCGCTCGGTCGCGATGAGTGAGATCTCGCGCGGTCGCCGCCGAAACGCCGCGCGCGTCGCGACTCGACCTCGACCCGTCCTGCCCCCGGCCCGGACGACCGACCGAACGACACACAAAAAAAACCACGCGTTCCCTCGCGCGCGTCC
>Ga0208410_1000375_pt1 | contig 26696 bp, 23 predicted proteins | sample ETN02SmetaG_3_FD_185787 | JGI IMG/M metagenome (GOLD analysis project Ga0208410, IMG submission 185787) | Marine microbial and viral communities from oxygen minimum zone, Eastern Pacific Ocean - ETNP2014F10-02SV257 (SPAdes) (version 2) | ecosystem: Environmental > Aquatic > Marine > Oceanic ... | reverse complement strand
TCAGAAAAGTCCTGGTCGGTGGTTCTGGCGGTTAGTGCGTCTCTAGTGATTCCTGCATTAGCAACTAAAATTTCTACAGTTCCAAGAGTTTCTTCGACTTCTTTGAATGCTTTATTTACATGTTCTTGATCGGTGACGTCACAGGAAAAGGAATGAATACCTAACTCTTCGATTCCATCAGGTGGTGTTTCTCGGTATGTGATTGCTACTTTGTTTCCTTTTGAAGCAAAAGTTTTCGCAGTAGCAAGACCTATACCTCTATTTCCACCGGTTATGAGAACTACACGTTCCATTTTTTCCTTTTTTATTGTTAGATAAAGGTTAGCTTATGAAGACTTGTCGGTCATGTTACACGTAGCCAGGCAACAGGTTGACTGGCTGTTAGTCGCTCTTCTGACACAGCGATCCAACCCATAAGTTCTCCAGAAAAAGGTGAGTGGATCTCAATACTTCCAACATGTCCAAGTAGTTGACCGTTAGAAACTTTCTGCCCAATCTCTAGATTCGATACGGGTATGAACAGGCCAGCGGCGGGGCTGACCACAAGGCGGTCTGTTGAGAAAAGGTGTTCACCTTCGTGACTCGCTCCTGATCCTTCACTTGTTGACGTTGGTGCAATTAGATCAAGTAGTTGATCTAAGTCGCTTGGTTTGTTTATGTTCAAACGCTGAGTATTTGGCTCCGCTCTTTTAGTGAGTCCAGTCAGTACTTTTCCTGGGCCGATTTCAATGAATGTAGAAAATTTCAGTTCTAGCAATGTTTCCATTGTCTGTGTCCATCTAACAGGACTACATAATTGAGCAGACATGAGCGCTCTCCATGTTTCTGGATTTTCGTGTGCCATCCCGTCAACATTTGCAACCACAACTCCAGATGGTGGTCGTATGTCAGTATTTTCTATTGCTTCGGATAGTTCGCTTCTTGCTGAACTCATTAATGGAGTATGAAAGGCGCCTGCAACTGAAAGTTGGGTAACTTTTTTCGCACCCATTTTTCTTGCTAATTCACTCGCTTCTTCTATCGCTGAAATATCACCGGCAATGACCAGTTGGCCAGGTGAGTTGTAATTAGCCACCCAAACATCACCATCAATCTCATTGCACAATTCTTCAACATCACTATCGGAGAGACCTATTACGGCCGACATCGTCCCTGGTTTTTCTTCGATTGCATTTTTCATTGCGTTGCCTCTGATGTTTACTAGTTTGGCTGCGTCGAAAAAATCAAGAGCACCTGAAGCTGTGAGAGCGCTATATTCTCCGAGGCTATGACCTGCGTGGCCAGTTGAATCTAGACCTAGTCGCTCTACTGCATCTAGAACAAGCATGCTCAGTACGAAAGTGGAGAGTTGAGCATTTTGCGTTTCTCGTAAAGAGTCTTCATCAGCGTTGATGAGTAAATCGGAAAGATTCACTTGTGTAGCGTCTGATGCCTCTTCGATGAGTTCCCATGATGGATGATTTAACCAACTGGTTCCCATGCCAGAAAATTGTGAACCCTGACCGGGGTATGTAAAGACGATCATTTTTGCTCCTCTTGTAAGAACATTTTGCCCTGTAAGTTCAAAAAGCAGAGCAAAAGGAAAAAAAACCTGAAAAGAAGTGACTCTGCCTTAACGTTTAGCCTGCGATTCTGCTAATAATTCAAAAAAAAGTGTGAGATACTTATTCTGTTAATTATTTGTAAGGAAACTTAAAAGAGTACAAATATGCCCGTAATTTTTGCATTCCTAAAACATTCTTCTTATTTGGTTACTTAATGCCAGCGTTTGTAGTAGTTCTAATTCTTATTTCAGCTCTATTTCATGCAAGCTGGAATGCTTTATTGCATCGATCTGAAGATCCGTCAATGTCAATTGTTGTTAGCTATTTGAGTTTTGGTGTTTTTCTTTCTCCGGCTCTAATTATTGATCCTCCCACTGAAGTGATCGGATGGGCTTTACTCTCCGGATTGTTTCATGCGGTTTATATAACGATGCTCTCGTTTGGTTATCAGATTGGAAGTCTTGGCATTGTCTATCCAATTTCACGAGGGGTGGCGCCATTGCTTGTTGCTCTGGGCGGCTGGGTAATTCTGAATGAAACTCCGTCAATGAGCACGACGTTAGGCCTTTTTTTACTTACTAGCGGATTGATGCTTATTGCAGTTTTAGCGAAAAATATTAAAGAAACTCGCGCTGTGATGATTGCATTTGTTACAGGTGTTTCGACAGTGGGTTACTCGCTGATAGATGCACATGCGGTGGATTTTACAGGTGCACTTGGTTATTTGTCGCTACTTGTTTTAATTGGTAGCTCTGTCGTTTTAATGGCGCGAAGGCCTCCATTTTTTGAACTGAGAAAAAACGCGGTAAATGGAATAATTGTAGGCGTGTTGCAAGGAGCTGCTTATGCACTCATTTTGCTCGCATTTCAACGCGCTCAAGCAGGTCAGGTTGCCGGTTTGCGTCAGGTTTCAGTAATTTTCGGAACTTTAATTGCAAGGGAAGCTTTAGGTCGTAGAGCTTTAAGTGGATCCTTTCTTGTTGCTTTGGGAGCTGCTTTGGTAATTTGGTAATTGAAGGTGTGATAGGAAGAAAATATGCAAACTGATTTGATTTATAATGACAAATTGCTTGATGGGCGAGAAGCAGTAGTAACTGGTGGAGCCACTGGGCTCGGTCGAGCTATAGCCATTGGATTAGCCCAGGTGGGTGCCGAAGTAACCATAGTTTCTCGACAAGAAGAGGTATTGAGGCAGACTGCAGAAGAGATTTCTAATCAGATTGGAAAAGAAGTTTGCTATGACATGGTCGATATTCGTGATATTGAATCAGTTGCTGATTTATCGGATAGGCACAAAAACGTAGACATTCTTGTAAATAATGCCGGAGGGCAATTCCCTCAAAAGGCAAGAGATTTTAGTCCAAATGGTTGGCGTAGTGTGATCGACTTGAATTTGAATGGGACTTGGAACATGACTCAAGCATTCGGTAACAACATGCTTGAAGGTGAAGGAGGTTCGATATGTCAAATAATCGCAACTGTCGGACGTGGTATTCCAGGTATTGCTCACAGTGCGAGTGCTAGAGCAGGGGTGCTGGAGTTAAGCAGAACGTTGGCTTTCGAATGGGGACCGAAAGTACGTGTTAATTGTGTAGCACCTGGGCAATTTAGAACCGAAGCATTCGATTCCACTTATGACGATGGAGTGGGTGATGGTTTCGTGGATCAACCAATACCTAGCATCGGAGATGTAAGTGATGTTGCAAACGGAGTGATTTTTCTTGTTTCTTCGGCAGCACGATTCATAACAGGAGAAGTTTTGTATGTTGATGGGGGTTTGATATTACAGGGACCGATGTCTGCACTACCTGTGGACGGCTACCCAGAAAGAAAATAGAAACAAATGGATTTTAGAATTTTCGTTGAACCGCAACAGGGGACTACATATGAGAGGCTTTCGTCTTTAGCTTCTAAAGCGGAGAATCTTGGATTTAACGGTTTCTTTACTTCTGACCACTATCGGAGAATGGGTGAATCTGACGGGTTGCCTGGTCCGACAGATGCGTGGACTACGTTGGCTGGTTTAACACGTGATACAAGCACTATTCGACTGGGAACCTTAGTAACACCTGTAACTTTTCGTCACCTTGGTTCTTTTGCTATTAGCGTTTCTCAGGTCGATCAAATGAGTGGAGGAAGGATTGAGCTGGGGTTAGGTGCTGGTTGGTATGAAGAGGAGCACAAAGCCCAAGGATTACCTTTTCCAAATATAGGTGCACGTTTCGACATGCTCGAAGAGTCACTTGAAGTATTGAGCGGCATGTGGAATTTAGAGGAAGGCGAGCTGTTTAATTATGAGGGAAGAACAGTTTGCTTTGAAAATTCGATGGGCTTGCCTAAACCAGTGCAAGAAAAAGGGCCTCCTTTAATAATGGGAGGAATAGGTAAAAGGAGAACCCCTGCTCTTGTTGCGAAATATGCATCTGAGTTCAATACGCCTTTCGTTTCGCCTGAAGGTTTCGGGGCTCTTGTGAATGTTGTTAAAGATGCGTGTTTGGAAATAGGCAGAAACCCTGAAGATTTAACTTATTCGTGCGCACAGGTATTTTGCTGTGGTGAAAGTGAGGCTATTTTTACCGATCGCGCTTCTGTTATTGGAAGAGAACCAGATGAACTCCGTTCAAATGGTTTAGCGGGAACTCCAGATGAAGTTCTAAACCGGATAGAAAGATTTAAACAGGAAGGTTGCGAACGTTTTTACTTGCAAATACTTGATGATCGTGATCTCGAACATTTGGAACTAGCCGCGGAAATTTTCTCAAACTAGTAGATGCCCTGAAAAAAGATCCAGATTTTGCAGTTAATTCTTTAGTTCTAACCTTTTAAGGAAGAATTGGACAGAAGGACCTACTGACAGTAGGAACCAAACGGTTCCCCATCCGATAGTGCCTCCAAGTAGCAATCCTGTTACTACACATGAACCTTCTATCAGTGTTCTTGCCTTCCAAATTGGGACTCCTCTACGATTAAAAGCAGTCATAAGACCATCTCTGGGTCCTGGCCCTAAACGTGTTCCTATGTAGAATCCAGATCCTATTGCCACGAAAATTGGACCAAGAAGTGTTGCGATTATTCGAGGAAAAATAGTAGATATTTCACCGAGTAGAGACAAAGTAAGGTCAACGACTAAACCAATAATCAACACGTTTGCGATTGTTCCAATCCCCATCGGTTCCTTAAGGAAAAAAAGGAAAATAAGAATTAACAGTCCGACAAAAATGATTGTCGTCCCGATACTTAAAGGGGTACGTTTTGAAATTCCTTGATGTAGAACCTCCCATGGCGAGACACCAAAATCCCCTAAAACTACTAAAGCTAGACCAAACCCGAAAAGAATTAATCCAAAAATAAGTCGCGTAAAAATACGTAGGGAAAAATTATTCACAGGCACTCTGATCATCGTATTGAAAATATTTTGAATTGCTTTAACAAGGTGTTTTTAGTGAGTTTTACGTCTTCATTATTCCTAGTTAATGTTCTCTTATGAGTGAGCACGATAGATGGCGGAATCCTTTTTTAGCTGACAGTGAGAATTCCATTGCACACGGGTTTTGTGATCAGCGCGACAGTACACACCTTTCGGGACCGCTTCCTAGGTCCGTTACCAATGCAGAGTTTCTTGAAGCAAGCGACTACCAGTACGAGTGGCTAGGCCCCGGACATTTTGGTGGACTGATATCTGGTGTCTACCCCGATGGAAAACGAACTATTTGGAGTAACGGAAGAGAGCAAATAGTAAAACTTGATTATGAGACACTTGAATTATTAGCAGTATTTGATCTCTCGCATGAGAGACCAGAGGAAGTGTTGAGCAATCGTTCAGAATGGGAAGCTGGAATTATTGATTTAGACAACTTTGATGATGAAGAAAAACTAATCACCAGCGCTGTCGGGTTGGCGGGCCGTTTCATGACGGGACTAGATGGTGTTTATTCACTTCTTGATGTTGATCACGTGATGTACTTGGGGAGAAAAGAAGGAGTGGTTGCATATGCAGAAACTGATCCCAGTAAACGCAGTTCACCTTTAATTGAGAAAGACAGGTGGAGCAAACCAGATGACATTGAGGGCTCTTTTGTCGGAATAAACATGACACCAGATGGGCGTCTCGTATTATCAACGGATCATGGCTGGTTGGTTAGTTTGTCAAGAGATTTTCAGGACTATGTTGCTGTGCAGCTACCAGGCGCCGAGAAAGATGCATCTGCACATTGCAAAAAAATGGAAGATGAGAAGGGCAACACGGCTTATGGTTGGGTGAGAACAAGCATGTGTTGTGATGAGGAAGGGGGCGTCTACCTAAACTCTGTGAACCACTTACATCGCACGGTTTGGGATGGTAAGAGCTTTTCTTTTGCTGACAAAGATGGTGCTTGGAAAGCAGAATACAGAAATGGAACCGGTAGCGGGTCAGGCACTACTCCTTCCTTAATGGGAGATGATCCAAATGGAGACCGTTTTGTTGTTATTGGTGATGGAGATGAAATTGTAAACATCACACTTTTTTGGAGAGATTCAATTCCTGACGATTGGAAATGCTTACCGAATGCACCTTCACGTCGGATTGCTGGACTCGGAGCCGCGAATATGGGTGATTCAAGTAGAGAAAGTATTCAAACTGAGCAATCAATTACAGTGGCGGGTTATGGGGCTATGACTGTTAATAATGAACCGAGCTCTCGACCTTCTTGGTTGCCACAGCGTGCAAATAGGCTTCTGTCGTTCTTTTTGGGGCATTATCAGCCATTTACTCCGTATGGACTTCATAAGTATGAATGGGATCCTAATGTTGGTGAATTTCGTGAAGCTTGGGTGAACTCTGAGGTTAGTTCACCCAATTCTGTTCCTTATGTCAGCATGGGTAGTGATGTTGTATATACATGTGGGACTCGTGATGGTAGGTGGACTATTGAAGCCATCAATTGGTCCACAGGTGCAAGTCTTGGGTGTTGGATAATGGGAGACAGTCGTTTCAATACTCTTGGGGCTGGTGTCCAGTTGGATAACGAAGGGCAAATCCTTTTTGGCTCTATTTTTGGCAAGTCGCGAATATTACGCCTGCCTCTTTAAGAATATTTTGAATGATCAACGGTAAACTGACTTCGCTATTGCATGTATTTGAATGCAGTGAAGCCCTGGTGGCGGAATTGGCAGACGCGAAGGATTCAAAATCCTTTGGCCGTAAGGTCGTGTGGGTTCAAGTCCCACCCAGGGTACATAGTTCAATCCTTATGATTGGGTGAAACTTTTCCTTCATGATCTTTTATGAAGTTATTTAGACTTTCTGAATCGTATTCTTCGCAAGAGAGTTTCCAAGTCCATGCGGTTGATATCAGAGCGGACTCTATTGTTTTATTTGGCGCAACTATCACAGAAGCACTAGAAAAAGAGTGGAGTTTTTGATGGTCTATGTCATCTCGATCTGGTCGGTACTGGATTATTACACCACCTGATTCAAGAAAAGAGACCTGTTCTAGATTGCTTAGTTGATAGTCGTATTCTCCGCCTTTTGGAGGTATCGGATAGTGAGGTCCGGAAGTAGGCGGATTTGTTTGCCACGTAACTTCAGAATTTCCTAGCAAATGGAGACTAGACGCTGAGTCTAAGGGTTCCTGACGAGGGAGGTCACAACCGGTTTCATGCGAACATCCAGAATTGATTATTAGAAAGGCAAGAAGTGGCAGAATAAAATAGATTTTCTTCACATAGCAATATGCCCTAAACACAAGGATTTTCCTTAATAATTAGAGTCGGATTCTTCCTCTAGAATGTATTTATGTTTCCAAGATCTGTAGAAAAGCGATTAATGGAAATTTCTCGCCGCATCAAACAACAAAAAGAAGACCTCCTTGTTGCAGAAGAACAACTGATTAGTCTTACGAGCGACGCGGACGAAGCACGTATAAGATCGCTAGTTTCCGAAACTGCGATTTCCGACAATGATCGTAGAGACTCAGTAAGACAGTCTGAGAATATGCAAAAGTATTGTCACAAAATCCGAAATGAAATACAGAGATTAGAAGAAATTCAAGATGCTCTATTGGACAAAATGAACACAGAAAATATTTAATGGAAAAAGTTAATGTAGTGATAGCTGAGGATGAAGCGATAATACGCTTGGATCTTCGCGAGACCTTAGAAAATGCCGGATACACAGTTGTGGCTGACACTGGAAGAGGGGATGAGGCTGTAAAGCTAGTTAGCGAACATAAGCCCGAAGTAGTGATTTTGGATGTCAAGATGCCAGGCATGGACGGAATTCAAGCAGCTCGCGAAATAGCCTCGACAGAGGATACAGCGGTTGTGATACTCACAGCTTTTAGTCAACGCGAGCTTATTGATGAGGCAGTTGATGCAGGCGCTTTGGCTTATCTCGTAAAACCTTACCAACAGAGTGATTTAGTTCCCGCCATTGAGGTGGCCCGACGTCGGCACAAGGAAATGAGAGATTTGACCGATCAAGCTAAAACACTCGAAGATCGTCTTAAAGCAAGAAAAATTATCGAAAAAGCGAAAGGTTTGCTGATCGAGAGCTCGAATATGAATGAAGATGAAGCCTTCAAGTTCATTCAAACGACGGCAATGTCGGACAGGACAACTATGGTTGAAATAGCAGAAAAAATAATTTCAGAAGGTCTACGGCCTTAATATTAAGCATTTCTAACCCGTTGGGACTATTGTCGAAACGTGCCCGACTTAATGATCATTGATGGAAATTCGCTTACATACAGAGCTTTTTTTGCATTACCTCCAGACATGGTTACCAGTAAGGGGCAGACGACAAACGCTGTGTATGGCTTTGCTTCAATGCTCGTGAATCTTATTAAAGATCAAGAACCCAAAAAAATCATTGTTGCCTTTGATCGACCTGAAAAGACTTTCCGACATAAAAGGCATCTGAGTTATAAAGCGAATAGAGAAAAACAACCTGACATTTTATATGAACAGATCCCATTAGTGAAAGAAATGGTTTCACTGCTTGGATACACGTCCATCGATGTAAAAGGTTTTGAAGCCGATGACATAATTGCAACCCTAGCGACAATGGGTCGTGATGCTGGTGAAGATGTTGTTGTGGTGACAGGCGATCGTGATGTTTTTCAACTTGTTGAAGATCCGCATATAAAAGTTCTGTATAACAAAAAGGGAGTCTCTGATTATGCCCTTTATGACGAAAAGGGGATTCTTGAAAGAACTGGGGTTACACCAGAGAATTATGTAAATTATGCTGCTTTAAGAGGCGACAATTCTGACAACCTGCCAGGCGTTCCAGGAGTGGGTGAAAAAACTGCGGCCAAACTCATAAACACTTACGGCAATTTAGAGGGAATTTTTTCTGCAACTTCCGAACAAACTCCAAAATTGAAACAAAATCTTGAAGAAAATCAAGAGTTGGCGCATCTTAACGCCGAGTTGATGGAACTTGTCCGCGATGTGCCACTTGAAGTTAAGTACGACGAACTTGAAAATAGTGACATAAATAATTCTGAAATTAATGAGTTCCTCGACTTACTCGAACTTAATACTTTGAAGAAAAGACTTTCAGATGCCGTTGGCTTTGAAGTGAATGAAAAAGACAATAAAAAAATCACAAAAGATTCAGTGATTGATCTCAAATACGAAGTTTGTATCGACGAAGAAACTGCTCTTCAAAAAATTGAAGTACTTTCTAAAGCTAAGACGATCTCTGTTGCAGAAGCAACAAATCATGAAGGAGATTTGACGGGCTTAGCCGCAGGTGGAGACAAGGACTGCTACTGGTTCCCTGTTGAGACGATAAAAACCCCGAAAGTACTTACTGGATTAAATAAATTATTTTCTGCTAAGGGCCCCGGAGTTGCTGTACATGATGGAAAGAAAAGTTATCGTTTCCTATCAAAAGGCGGAATACTCCTTCAAAATATAACTCTAGATATAACCCTCGCACAGTACCTCCTTGATGGGTCCGATTCTTCGGAACCTCTTTCAGAAATTTTGTCTAAACACACTGCTATGCATTTTCCCGATGGAATCGAAAAAGAAGGGCAATTGAATTTTGATTCAGAAGAGGACCACTTGCATGAGTCGATAGTTCACGCCAAGGCAATCTCAAAACTGCATGAACCACTTACTAAAGCTATGAAAGATGATGGATTGACTCAACTGAATCAAGACGTGGAGATACCGCTAGTGAGCGTTCTCGCAGAAATGGAAACTAGGGGAATAGCTGTCGACGTAACAGAGTTGAAAAGATTACGTGACGAATTTACTGCTCAGTGTGAAAGTTTAAGGGCAGAAATTCATGATCTGGCGGGCGAAGAATTCAATGTTAATTCAACAAAACAGTTAAGGGAAATACTCTTTGAAAAGCTTTCTTTAACCCCAGGAAAGAAAACAAAAACAGGTTACTCCACTGATGCTGCCACACTGGAGAAACTGAAAGATTCACATCCGATTGTTGAAAAATTACTTTCTTACCGGGAAGTAGAAAAACTCAGATCGACGTATGGAGAGGGATTACTCTCTTGCGTCGATGAAGATAATAGAATACGGGCGACATTCCATCAGACCGTTACGAGAACCGGACGTTTAAGCTCTGACGCACCAAATTTACATAACATTCCAATAAGGACTGAAGCTGGTAAAGCATTTCGTAAAGCCTTCATTCCTGAAAAGAAATATTCCTTACTTGTCGCTGATTACAATCAAATCGAACTACGTTGCATCGCTCATTTAGCCGACGAGAAAGAGCTAAAAGCGGCATTTAATGAAGGTCAAGATATTCATACTGCCGTTGCTTCACGGACTTGGGGTATCGAACCAGAGAAAATTGACTCGGCAATGAGGAACCGTGCAAAAATGGTTTCCTATGGTCTTGCATATGGGATGGAGGCTTACGGCCTAGCTCAAAGATTGGACATTTCTGTCGAAGAGGCATCTGAAATTCTTAAAGCATTTTTTACTGCATTTCCAGGTGTAAAAGATTACATGAATGAGTCAATTGAAAAAGCGAGAAAAAAAGGTTATACAGAAACTCTTCTGGGCCGGCGTCGGAAAATCCCTGAATTATTGTCAAGTAATTTCAACATACGGCAAGCAGGTGAAAGGCAAGCGATGAATGCTCCGATACAAGGTCTAGCCGCTGACGTTTTCAAGATCGCGTTGGTTTCAATAGATCAAGAGATTCAAAAAAAGGGTTACGAGTCAGCCTTAGTTTTACAAGTTCATGATGAGGTAATTCTTGAAGTTGCTAATGGCGAGATGGAAAACATTAAGAAAATGGTTCAAGACAAAATGGAAAATGCTTATGAATTATCTGTTGAATTAAAAGTTGATATCGCAACGGGTAGTAGTTGGGCGGAAGCAAAAGGTTGAATTTGAATAAAAACGATCAACACTCGCACTGGTTCGAACCGATTGCTGATCATTTAGGTGAGGCGTACTTACGTTATTCATTTACATATGGGACTAAAAACGAAGTTGACTGCCTGTTGGAACTCCTTGAGATCAGCTCAGAGGACCGATTATTAGATGTGGGTTGTGGTCCAGGAAGACATTCACACCTTTTTGCGGAAAGAGGAATTGACGTAGTAGGGATAGACATTTCGGACGAATTCATTGAGCTAGCAAATGCCGAAAAAAGTGAAGCCAAGTTTATTCGACAGGATGTTAGAAAAATGGATTTCGAAGGGGAGTTTGATGCCGTTATATCAATGTGTCAAGGAGGTTTTGGTTTGTTATGTGACCCCGACTCTTCCCTCGAAAACCCGGATACAGACTTGAAGGCTCTTGAAAATATGGTTCGTGCGTTGAAACCCGGAGGAAAGCTAGCTCTGTCAGCTTTTTCGTCTTACTTTCAGGTCCAATACTTAAGCGATAATGATCATTTCGATGCATTGACCGGTGTGAACAAGGAAGAGATAGAAATCATGAACCCGGAAGGTGAGAAAAAAGGAGCGACTACATGGACTACATGCTTCACTCCGAGAGAATTACGATTAATGTGCAAACAGGCTGGATTGTTAGTAAAAAATATCTGGTCGGTGACACCAATTGAATACAAATTATTGCCGTGCGATATAAAAAATCCTGAGTTTTTGCTGTTAGCAGAAAAAGGAACCTAATAATCGGTGATGATGTGATAGGTCTCCGATAGGCTTTATCCGTCTTGAAAAAGAAAGGGAAACTCCCTTACATATCCGCTAACAATGAGAACAACGTGTCCGATCCGATTTCCACAATTCCACTAATTGAATCCCAGCCAATGGGATCTTTCGACAACGAAGGTGAATATACACCTCGAGAAATAACCGCAAACGACCTAGGGTCCCTTTCTTTAGAAGATGCCTACACGGCAACAATGGTTGATATAGAAAACGGCCAAATGGTAGAAGGAACTGTTGTACGAATAGATAAAGATGAAGTTCTATTAGACATTGGTTATAAATCCGAAGGTGTTATACCTCAAAAAGAATTGTCGATTCGAAATAACCTTCACCCCAATGAAGTTGTGGAGATGGGTGAAAAAATTGAAGCATTAGTTCTGCAGCGCGAAGATGCTGAAGGCCGCTTACTTCTCTCAAGAAAGCGCGCTTTGTATGAAAAAGCTTGGGGTGACATAGAGGCAGTAAAAGAAGCTGACGGAATGGTTTCAGGAACAGTTATTGAGGTTGTCAAAGGCGGCCTTATCGTTGATATCGGACTTAGAGGTTTCTTGCCTGCTTCACTGGTGGATCTGAGAAGGGTTAGAGATCTTCAACCTCTAATAGGAACAACTGTTGATACGAAAATAATTGAACTCGATCGAAACAGAAATAACGTCGTTCTGTCTCGCAGAGCTTGGCTGGAAGAAAGTCAAAAAGATGAACGTGAAGATTTCCTCACGAATCTAAAATCAGGCGAGGTTAGGTCTGGTGTGGTATCTAGTGTCGTCAATTTCGGAGCTTTCGTTGACCTAGGTGGCATGGACGGGTTAATACACGTTTCAGAATTGTCTTGGAAACATGTTGATCATCCTGGCTCGGTAGTTTCAGTAGGCGACGAGATAGAAGTCCAAGTACTAGATATAGATATGAGCCGAGAGAGAATCAGTCTTTCTTTAAAGGCAACTCAAAAAGACCCATGGCAAGAATTTGCAGACAGCCATCAGGTGGGAGAGTTGGTTTACGGTCGAGTTACAAAACTTATCCAATTCGGTTCCTTCGTTCAGGTTGGGGAAGGAATTGAAGGTCTCGTTCATATTTCTGAAATGTCAGCACATCACGTAGAACTACCAGAACAGGTAGTTACCCCTGGTGAAGAATTATGGGTAAAAATTATTGATTTAGACCTTGAAAGAAGAAGGATTAGTCTCTCTATCAAGCAAGCAGCAGAGGGTGGAGTCGTAGCGGCAGAATATCAAGAGCACTTTGGCGAACATAACTATGATGAAGAAGGAAACTATATAGGTGTTGAATCTTCTGAAGGCCAAGAAGCATGGGCAGAGTATTACAACGAGCATGACCCAACTGAACCAGCTGTCGCAGAAGAAGGAGAAGAGGAAGCCACTGATCAGGCAGGAGATGCTACTGCGGAATCAGAAATATCGGAAGATACTGAGTCTGGCGAAGTCGCTGAAGATGACATAAAAGCAGATGAAGTAGGTGTTTCTGAAGAAGGCTCTCAAGATGAACTCGAAGAAGAACAAACAGAGTCATAGGAATAGAATTATTTTAAGCTGGTCAAAAATTGCTTGAAATAGGATTAACAGGTGGAATCGGCTCAGGTAAATCTACTGCTGCTTCCGGTTTCGTTCGACGTGGCGCATTTTTAATCGACGCAGATCAAATTGTCAGGGATTTACAACAGCCCGGTGAGAAAGTTTTTGAGGAAATGGTCTCACAGTGGGGAACAGAAATTTTGACACCTGATGGACAGTTGGACAGACAATTGGTAGCAAACATTGTTTTTTCCAATCCCGATGAGCTGACAGTGCTAAACGGAATAGTTCACCCCGCGGTTCGAGATGAAATGACAAGCAGACGTGAAGTTCATTTGGATACCGATAACACTGTAATTTTAGATATTCCATTGTTAGTCGAATCTGGATATCGAAACTTTGACGCAATCATAGTCGTGGACGTTGACACAGAAATTGCTGTTGAACGTTTGGTTAAATACCGCTCATTTGAAGAAGATGATGCACGAAACAGAATTCAAAAACAAGCAACGCGTGAGTCAAGAACTGAGATTGCTAATTACGTGATTGAGAACAATGATTCTTTGGAGGTCTTTGAAGAAGAAATTGATAAATGTTGGAAGTGGGTCGAATCAATTGAACGACCTGAAGTGGGTCGAGAACTCCCACCGCTCATTAGCAAAGAATAGATAAGACGTGCTTCAGCGTCTATAGAAGTATCATCTTTATGTGGAAACGAAGTTTAAGGTTCATGCACCTTTTCAGCCTGCAGGTGACCAGCCAAAGGCAATTGAAGAATTAGCAGATGGTCTTAATGGTGGAGAGAGGTTTCAAACACTTCTAGGAATTACTGGGAGTGGTAAAAGTGCCACTGTTGCATGGACGATAGAGCAAGTCCAGAGACCGACTTTAGTAATCGCTCCAAATAAAGCTCTTGCGGCTCAATTGGCGAATGAATTTAGATCCTTTTTCCCAGAGAATAAAGTCGAATATTTCGTTTCATATTATGACTATTACCAACCGGAGGCTTACGTTCCGAGCTCTGACACTTTTATTGAAAAGGATTCGTCGGTAAATGATGAAATAGATAGATTACGACACTCGGCAACATCCGCTCTTTTGACGCGACGAGACACGATTGTAGTTGCTTCGGTTTCTTGTATCTATGGTTTGGGCTCGCCGGCACAGTATGAGGGGCAACTTTTGGTTTTACGTACCGAAACTGAAATTAATCAACGTCAAGCATTAGGCCGTCTTATTGACATGCAGTATGAACGAAATGACATGGTTCTAAGTCGTGGAAAATTTCGTGTAAAAGGTGACACGATTGAAATTCATCCTGCGTACGAAGAGACAATATTTAAAGTTTCCCTATTCGGAGATGAAGTCGAAAAAATAACTGAAGTTGACCCAATCACTGGGGATCACATAAAGGATCTGGATGAGTTAATAATCTTTCCAGCAACTCATTACATGGCAGATACAACTGTTATGAATCGTGCCATCAAAGGTATTGAGATAGAGCTGCAAAAATCATTGAAAACATTCGAAAAAGAAAACAAACTTCTTGAAGCTCAACGTTTACGTATGAGAACCGAATACGACCTTGAAATGATGTCAGAGTTAGGTTTTTGTAGCGGAATTGAAAACTACAGTGCGCATATAGATGGCAGATCACCTGGTGAGAGACCGTTTACTTTACTTGATTATTTTCCTGATGATTTTCTTGTTGTTCTTGATGAATCTCATGTGGCTATCCCACAACTTCATGGCCAACATGAAGGAGATAGGAGTCGAAAACTTACTCTTATCGAACATGGTTTTAGACTTCCGTCCGCTGCAGATAATCGTCCACTTAGATTCGATGAATTTATAAACAGGGTAGGGCAAGTGGTTTTAGTTTCAGCCACCCCAGGGAATTGGGAGAAAGAAAACAGTACGAGAATTGTTGAGCAGATAGTTCGTCCTACAGGATTAATTGATCCGGAAGTCTTAGTAAGACCCACTGAAGGACAAATCGATGATCTGCAAGAAATGATTTCAACACGAGTCGAATCAGAACAACGGGTACTAGTGACGACACTTACAAAGAAAATGGCAGAGGATCTAACAGAATACTTGTTGGAACAAGGAGTAAGGGTGCGTTATTTGCATTCAGACATTGACACGATTGAGAGAATCGAAATCCTTCGTGATTTACGTTTAGGTGAGTTCGATGTGCTCGTTGGCATAAACCTTTTAAGAGAGGGACTGGATTTACCCGAAGTCTCATTGGTGGCAATTCTCGACGCAGACAAGGAAGGGTTTTTACGAAGCGAAACCTCACTGATACAGACGATAGGGCGTGCAGCTCGTAACGTTGATGGGCAAGTGATTATGTACGCAGATAAAGTCACTGGTTCAATGAAAAGAGCTCTTGATGAAACAAAGCGTCGTAGAGAATTGCAGAGAAAGTACAACGAGGAAAATGGAATAGATCCGCAGACAATCAGAAAAGCGGTTAGCGATATTTTGGAGATGGTGAGACCTGGAGCTGTTTCAAGTAGGCCAAAAAACAAGAAAAGGAACGCAGTAAAACTTGTCGAGGAATTATCAGACATGCCGCGTGAAGATCTAAAACGCCTAGTTCATACACTCGAGGAAGAAATGGGAGAAGCTGCTGAGGAGCTTCAATTTGAATATGCAGCACGTCTAAGAGATGAAATAAAGGAATTAAAACGGGAAATTCGCGACATGCCTGAAAAAGTTTAAGTAAAAATCAAATGTGAAGTGCTTTCCATATGTCTAGGATCGTTGAATGCCAGAAAGGTTAGTAGTTCAGGGAGCAAGGGAACATAATTTACAGTCCGTTGACCTAGACCTTCCTCGAGAAAAGCTAATAGTTTTTACTGGCATATCGGGATCTGGAAAGTCCTCATTAGCTTTCGACACCATATACGCAGAAGGACAAAGACGTTATGTGGAATCCTTGTCTGCGTATGCTCGCCAATTCTTAGGGCAGATGGATAAGCCTGACGTGGATTTCATTGAAGGATTATCTCCTGCTATTTCTATAGATCAAAAAAGCTCTTCAAGAAATCCGCGTTCGACAGTTGGAACTGTGACTGAAGTGTATGACTATTTAAGGCTGCTTTTCGCTCGAATAGGCGTACCGCATGACCCTGAGACTGGAGAGAAACTAACAAGACAGACACCCCAGCAGATTGTCGATCGAATAATGAGATTAGAGGATGGTACTAGATTTCAAGTATTAGCACCGGTGGTAAGAGGTAGAAAAGGCACCTACGAGACACTCCTAGATGATCTGGCCACACAGGGGTTTAGTCGTGTTCTTATCGATGGTGAAATCCATGAATTTGGCGAGTCAGCAGATTTAGCTCGATATGAGCAACACACTATAAAAGTAGTGGTTGATCGTTTAGTTATGAAGAAAGGAATAGAGAGACGTCTAACAGAGTCTATGGAGACTGCACTATCTCTAAGTGAAGGGGTGGCAGAAATAGAGATAGTTGATCGAGAAGATGCTGAAGAAAATGAGTTGATTGTATTTAGTCAGCACTTATCGAGACCAAGTGATGGAAAATCCTTCGAAGATCTAGCCCCAAGAAATTTTTCCTTCAATAGTCCATACGGAGCCTGTACGCATTGTGATGGATTAGGAACTGTATATCAGGTCGATCCACATTTGGTGGTTCCAAATCCAGAGCTGACTCTTGCAGAAGGCGCGATAGCGCCGTGGTCTGGCGGAAGGAGTCGTTATTTTAAAAGACTTATCGAAGCCGTTGCTGACCACGAAGGGATTGGCCTAGAGACACCTTGGGAGAAATTGTCGAAAAAGCATCAAAAAATCTTAATGGATAAGGGTTTAAGCGAAAGAGTGAAAGTTAGGTACCATAACCGATTTGGTAGAGCTCGGGTGCATAATGCGAGATTTGAGGGAGCTATCCCTTATTTGAGACGCAGACATCAAGAGGCTGAAAGCGATACTCAAAGAGAGCAGATTGAAGGCTACATGCGGCAAGTTGACTGCCATGAATGTGGTGGAGCTCGCTTAAACCCACTTTCGCTTGCTGTGACAATAGATAGTTACTCGCTAGATGACATTTGCCGTCTCTCAATCGATAATGCGTTTGAAGTTATTTCGAATTTACAACTCAACGATCGAGAGGAGATGATTGCTGAGCAGGTCGTAAAAGAGATAAATTCGCGTTTGAGCTTTTTGCTTGATGTGGGTCTGGAATATTTGACGCTCTCTCGTTCAGCAGCAACTTTAGCTGGAGGTGAGGCACAACGAATAAGACTTGCTTCTCAAATAGGAAGCGGGTTAGTTGGGGTGCTTTATGTTTTGGACGAACCCTCTATAGGCCTTCATCAAAGAGACAATCAACGGTTGATAGAAACTTTGTCCCATCTAAGAGATATCGGAAATACTGTAATTGTTGTTGAGCATGACGAAGAAACTATTCGTGCAGCGGATCATGTTGTTGATATCGGGCCTGGGGCTGGCGAACATGGAGGAGATGTTGTTTATTCAGGAAACGTAAAAGGTCTTGTCACCTGTAAGAAATCATTGACGGGGCAATATTTATCAGGAAAGAAACTTTTACCGATTCCTAAAGAAAGACGCAAAACAAATGGTTCTTTTGTCAGCATTCTTGGAGCGCGTGAAAACAACTTGAAGAATATTGATATCGATTTCCCACTTGGTTGCTTTGTAGCGGTCACAGGGGTTTCAGGTTCGGGGAAGTCAACCCTTGTTAACGAAATACTTTTAAAAGGGTTAATGCAGTCAATATATAAATCTAAAACACCTCCAGGTTTACACAAAGCGATAACAGGAGTCGATCAAGTCGACAAGGTTATAAATATTGATCAAGCTCCAATAGGGCGAACACCAAGATCAAATGCGGCTACTTATACAGGTGTGTTTGATCACATTCGTAAATTATTCGCAAAAACTGAAGAGGCGCGCCTTCGTGGCTATCAACCAGGAAGGTTCAGCTTCAACGTTAAAGGAGGGCGTTGTGACGCTTGTTCCGGAGATGGAACATTACGAATAGAAATGCATTTTCTTCCTGACGTCTACGTTCCATGTGAAGTGTGTCTGGGTAAAAGGTACAACCGAGACACGCTTGAAATAATGTATCGCGGTAAAAATATTGCTGACGTTTTAGAGATGCCGTGTGAAGAAGCATTAACTTTTTTTGAAAAGCAGCCGTCAATTACACGCCATATGCAAACTTTGGTAGATGTCGGACTTGGATATATCAGGCTTGGTCAATCAGCACCCACACTCTCTGGTGGTGAAGCGCAGCGAGTAAAACTAGCAACTGAATTAGCTAAGAGACCGACTGGACACACTCTTTACCTGTTAGATGAACCCACTACAGGGTTGCATTTTGAAGATGTGAGAAAACTTTTAAATGTATTAACACGGCTAGTAGATAACGGAAACACAGTAATAGTTATTGAACATAATTTAGATGTTGTAAAAACAGCTGATTGGATTATTGATTTGGGTCCTGAAGGGGGAGAAGGCGGCGGAGAAATCGTCGCAAGCGACACTCCGGAAAATATTACAAAACTAAAAACTAGTCATACGGGAAGATTTCTTAAACCTTTACTCACTAGTTAGTTGAATCAAAGTTAGAAAAGATTCGATAACACCCTTATTCTGAAAGAGTGTTAAAACAGCCTGAACAAGGAACCATTCCTACTAAACCTGGTTCTTATCAATTTTTTGATAAGACGGGAACGGTTATCTATGTAGGAAAGGCTAAGAACCTTCGAAATCGAGTGAATAGTTATTTCGGGAGCAGTAAAACAATGGCTTCTCGAACACAGCGAATGATGGAAGAAGCAACACATCTTGAATGGATCCAGGTCAGAAACGAACTGGAAGCATTGATGCTCGAATTTACTTTGATTAAAGAACACAAGCCACGTTTCAATGTTGACCTCAAGGACAACAAAAGTTATCCGTATCTCTCTGTGACCTTGAATGAAAAGTGGCCGCGACCAACCATTACACGTGGAAAGCGAAAGAAAGGGGTTAGATATTTTGGTCCTTACGGAAATGTTAAAGCTATACGTGAGACTTTAGATCTGTTGGTTAAAAGCTTTCCCCTTCGCACATGTTCAAATTCAAAATTCAAAGAACATGAAAAAAACGGAAAGCCATGTTTGTTGTTTCATATAGACAAATGTTCGGCGCCATGCGTAGACAAAATTACGAAAAAGGAATATGACAGCTTAGTGTCTGACCTTTTAAGTTTTCTGGACGGAAACAGTAAGTCGATAGTAGGCAACTTACGTGAAGAAATGTCAATTGCGTCAGGCAAACAGGAGTATGAAAACGCAGCGCGTGTGCGCGACAAAATATTGAATATAGAAAGAGTTCTTGAACGACAACAAATGGTTCTTAACGAAACAGAAAATATAGATATTTTCGGATTTTCTGGCGATGCGATTGAGGCTGCTGTGCAAGTTTTTTACATTAGACACGGTCGCGTGGTTGGCCGCAAAGGATTTGTTGTAGATCGTATTGACGGGATAGAAAACTCTGAACTGCTTAAACACTTAATTGTGGAGCATTACAAGTCGAATCCACCGAGAGGAATCCCACGTCAAATATTGGCGGAGGTTATACCGGAAGATGTCGAGCTGATGGAGACTTGGCTGAACGGAGAGAGAAATTCCTCAGTAGAAATTCGTGTCCCAAAACGTGGAGAAAAAAAATCTCTTCTTGAAACAGTTGTTAACAATGCGGCTGAAGAGTTTATACGCCACCGTCTTAAACGAGCAAAAGACCACAATGCTCGTTCAAAAGCCTTAAATGAACTGCAAGAAGCATTGGGAATGGAAAATGCCCCTTTAAGGATCGAATGTTATGACATGAGCCACTTGCAAGGAACTGATTATGTTGGATCTATGGTTGTGATGGAAGACGGCCTGTTAAAAAAGAGTGACTACAGGCGGTTTCGTATAAATAGTTTTGATGGAAACGATGATTACGCCGCAATGAAAGAAGTAATTACTCGACGTTTAAATGCTTACTTAAAAGAAAGCAAACAAACAGGGGAAGCTTCAAGTAAAAAGTTTGCTTACCCACCTCAGTTGCTATTAGTGGACGGCGGGAAAGGACAACTTTCAGTAGCTCAGAGCGCCGTGCGTGAACTAGGTTTGTCCGATCTTATTTTCGTCGCGTCACTTGCGAAACAGTTCGAAGAAGTATTTGTTCCAGGTAAGAGTCACCCTGTGGTAATTCGAAGGAATTCTGAAGCTTTATATATGTTGCAACGACTTAGAGACGAATCTCACAGGTTTGCAGTCGAATATCATCGAAAACTTAGAGGCAAACGAATGATCGAATCTGTTTTAGATGGAATTCCCGGTTTAGGAGAAAAACGCAAAAACCGACTACTTGATGAATTTGGAACTTTAAAGCGACTCAGGGAAAGCAGCCTTGAGGACCTTAATGAAATCAAATGGCTTCCCGAAAATGTAGCTAAAGAAGTTGCAAAAAAACTCGACCTCGATCTTAACTAACTGTTATAGATGCCATAGAAAAAATGGCTGCGATGACACCAAAAACCTGCGTACGGGTCATTTTCTCTTTAATAAGAAAGTGGGCCAAAACTACAGTGATAGCTGGATAAAGAGCGCTTAGAAGTGAAGTGATGCTTAGAAGCCCTCTGTTAACCGCTATTAGAAAACAGGCACTTGCACAAGCGTTGCTTAAACCTGAGCCGACAATAAAAGGGAAAGCCTGCTTAGATGGCTTTGCGTTGTCTTTAATGAAGCACAAAATTAATAGAAGGATAAGTAGAGGGAAAACTCGACTTGCGACTGCACCCCAAGGCTCTGTATCGCTAGATGTATTTTCTATGACAATGTAGAACGCTCCAAAACCCAGTCCAGCTAATAGTCCATCCAGTAAGCCCACAATTGGCCCCTTAAACGTTTGTGGGGAGATACCAGAGGCGAGAGCTATTGAAACAAGACCAACGAATATTCCTGTTATCTGAAGTGCGGAAAGGGAATCTCCATCTACAAGACCCCAGAGAACAGGAAATAGAGCTCCAGCAACACCAGACACTGGTATTACTGTTACGTATGCGGCTTTTTTCATCCCGGCGTATAAAAATGCTGCACCTGACATTCCAAAAAGTCCAGCGAGGCCACCTATTAGAAAATCACGCCACGTAAAAGTATCAGCTATAGAAAGAGCCAATGGAACTACTACGAACAAGCCGATGAATATATCGAGGGAGAGAGTTGGTATCAGTGAACCGCGCCTAGAAGCTTGACCTGCAAAGAAACCCCCAAAACCCCAAAAGATGCTCGAAAGAAAAGCGAAGAAAATAGCCATCTTCGGAGCATAAAGCGAGTTCAGCAATTCCACTCAAAATATGAAACGATCAGATTATGGATGAAGATAAAAACCCGTGGGACACAAATGCTGAATGGTGGCAAAAATCTTTTACTAATGGAGAGAATGCCGAATATTCTCAACAACTTCTTCCTTTAATAGTGGAATTGACTACTGGATTCCAGAAGGTTTTAGAAATTGGAACTGGTGAAGGTCAGATAATTCGCGCTTTGCATGAAGCATCAGTTAATGCAATTGGAATTGACAGTTCATATGAACAGATTAAATATGGAAAAAAGATTGCTCCTGACTCTCTTTTGATTAGATCAAAAGCGGAATATTTGCCATTTTGCGATTCTTTTTTTGATGCTTCAATTGCTTGTTTAGTTATGGAACATATTGAAGAATTCGAAGACTCTATACGTGAAGTCTCACGAGTTCTAAAGGACGGTGGAAGATTTGTATTGGCGATGAATCATCCATTACTCCAATCTCCGGGCAGTTCATGGGTTGAAGACTGGAATACAGAGCCACGTGAAAAATATTGGCGAGTTGGATCATATTTACGCGAGGAGAGAAGCGAAGAGTATTTTCCTGGCGGGATAACAATTCCGTTCACACACCGTCCTTTGAGTAGATACGTAAATGCTTTAAGTGATTCTGGTTTTGTAACAACACGGATGATCGAACCAGAGCCATTCACTCCTGAAGGAAAAGATATGGAATGGAAAAACGAAAATGCCTTCATTCCAAGGCTCCTTCTCCTTGTTTGCGAAAAGTCCTCTGGAAGTAAGTAAATGATGGCAGTAGTATCAATTTATGGCAGAGTTATTGGTAGTCGCAGGATTATCGGGAGCAGGGCGTTCCCATTTCGCAAGTAATCTCGAAGATCTCGGATGGTTTGTAATCGATCGACTTCCCGCAGAGATAATGGGCAGAGTCTCAGAACTGGCCAGTGTTACCGATACAAAGTGGAGCAGGGTTGCATTTATAGCTAAGGCTGATTCCTCTGAAGGGGAAACCTTGTCTGCAGTAAGCGAACTTCGCAACAAGGAAGAAAAAGTCACCTTACTATTCTTGGATTGCTCCACTGAAACACTTGTACGGCGTTACAAAGATAGTAGGCGCCCCCATCCACTTTCAAACATTTCGACAATCGAGGAAGCCATTGAAGCGGAACGTGTGATGATGTCTTCTACTCGTGCAGAAGCAGACTTGATATTAGATACATCAGATTTAAGTGTGCATGACCTACGCGAAACGGTTACCAGGTTGTATGGAACCGAAGGCGATCGCGGAATGCAAATTTCAGTCTCTTCATTCGGCTTCAAGTATGGGGTGCCGCGCGATGTGGATATACAACTTGATTGCCGCTTTTTGCCGAACCCTCACTGGGTAGAAGATCTCAGAGAAAAAAATGGGTTAAGTTCTGACGTTCAGGATTATGTACTAAAACAAGAAAGCTCAAAACCGTTTTTGAAAGATATATCTTCTTTGTTGACTTATCTCATTCCGGAATACGAAAATGAAGGAAAGTCATACTTGTCGGTAGCTTTTGGTTGCACAGGCGGCAAACATCGATCAGTTGCCATCGCAGAAGAATTAGCACGAATCCTTAACAATGAAGATATTGACATATCAATTTTTCACCGTGATCTAGATAGGTAAATGAAAGAAAACCACCACATTTGTGTTTAGTTGAGGTAGTAATAACTGACATGATCGAATATTCGAAGGAGAAATAAATGCCAATAAAGATCGGCATCAATGGTTTTGGACGTATCGGACGAAACTTCTATCGCGCAGTTGCAAAACAGGGTGCCGATATGGAGATAGTTGCAGTTAATGACCTTGGTGATACTGGAACCATGGCTCATTTACTGAAATACGACTCTGTTCTTGGGAATCTTGAAAATCAAATAGATGCTACAGATGATGGCATCATGATTGACGGGAAACTGCTTAAAGTCCTTTCGGAACGTAACCCCCAAGATCTACCTTGGGGGGATTTGGGTGTAGATGTAGTGATTGAATCCACTGGGATTTTCACTGATCGTGAAAAAGCTGCCATGCATTTAGAAGCAGGCGCTCCTTTGGTGATCGTTTCAGCTCCAGCTAACGGAGCCGATGCGACTTTCGTAGTGGGAGTTAATGATTCTGAATTCGATAAAGCAGAACACACAGTGATATCTAACGCTAGTTGCACGACAAACTGCTTTGTTCCAATGGTGCAAGTATTAGATGATGCATTCGGTGTTGAAAAAGGATTAATGACCACGGTCCATGCCTACACAGGTGATCAGTCTTTGGTTGATGGACCGCACAGTGATCTTCGTAGAGCTAGAGCATCAGCTATAAACATTATTCCAACTTCAACAGGTGCAGCGAGAGCTACTGGTTTGGTTCTGCAAGCTATGAATGGAAAATTAGACGGTATTTCTCTTCGTGTTCCCATTCCGGACGGCTCAATAACTGATTTCACTGCTTTGTTGAACGGTTCTCCCAGTGTTGATGAGATCAATTCTGCATTCAAAGACGCCGCCAGTTCAGGACCCTTGGCTAATGTGCTTGAATACAGTGATCGTCCACTTGTGAGTTCTGACATTGTCGGTAATCCTGCTAGTTGCGTGTTTGATTCAGGTTTAACGATGACAATGGACAATCTCGTAAAGATAAGCGGTTGGTACGACAACGAGTGGGGGTATTCAAATAGGCTCGTGGATCTCGTGGCTATCACCACTTCTTGAATTAGAAGCTGAGCGACTTGGATAATTATAAACTTCCGACTCTTGAAGATTTAGAAATTGAATTAGGAGGGCTTGAATCTAAAAGAATTCTGGTCCGGTCGGATTTGAATGTTCCAATAACAGACGGTTTGGTTGATGACGATCTACGAATAGAAGCGAGTTTAAGCACCTTAAGGTGGCTTGTAGAGAGAAAGGCTTCTGTGACTGTATGCAGCCACTTGGGTCGACCTGCAGGTCAGCAGGATGACAAGTACTCAATTAAACCTGTAAAGGAAAGGCTTTTAGAGGTACTACCGAATTTAGATGTATTAGAAAATCTTCGGTTTAATCCGGGTGAAAAATCTAATGACGAATCTTTTGTGCAATATTTGCTTTCAGGAGCTGGTGGGGATTCTTTCGATGGATACGTAAACGATGCTTTTGGTGCATCACACCGTGAACATGCATCTATTGTGGGTCCACCGAAGCAGCTTCCTTCCGCTGCTGGAATTTTGCTACTTAGAGAAGTTGAGATAGTTCAAAATATTTTGGAGCGACCTAAACGTCCTTTTTTATTGGTTTTAGGGGGAGCTAAAGTCAGCGACAAATTAGCTTTGATAGAAAAGATGGCGGACTCTGTCGATGAGATGCTTATCGGTGGAGGTATGTGCTTTACTTTTCTGGCTGCCTCCGGTATGCCGGTGGGTGATTCACTTGTTGAAAATGACATGGTCGACACGTGTCGTCGTTTGTTAGATTCTGAAATTTCTATAAAACTTCCCTTGGATTTCACAACTATGGATTCGAATGGTGAAATCGGTAATCCTGACGTACCGGCAGAAATTCGCCAGTGTGGTAATTCAATTCCGGATGGTTGGATGGGTTTAGACATTGGACCGGGTTCTGCTGTGGAGTTTTCAGATTCAATTCTTGAAGCAGGAACCGTTTTATGGAATGGGCCAATGGGAGTTTTTGAAGATTCACGATTTTCAGCCGGCACTGAAACAGTTGCAAGGGGAATGGCTGACACACGGGCTTTTACTTTTGTAGGTGGTGGAGATTCTGCGTATGCGATAAAGAAATTTGGATTTGCCGATTCTATTGACCATATTTCTACTGGCGGAGGAGCGACTTTAGAACTTATAGAAAAAGGTGACCTTCCTGGACTCAAGGCGCTACGCGAAGGGAAAATATAAAGTTAAGGTACCTGTTGTGAGAAAACCTTTAATCAGTGGCAACTGGAAAATGCATCACAATCATTTTGAAGCAATACAAACAATTCAACGTCTAGCTTATGCTTTATCTTCATCTGACTACGAGAGTGTGGATGTGTCTGTACACGCACCATTTACAGACCTCCGTTCCTTACAAACTGTCATAGAGGTTGATCAAATTCCGATTAATCTGGGTGCTCAACACAGTCACTGGGAAGACAAAGGGGCTTTCACTGGTGAGGTTTCTCCGGAAATGCTTGCGAAATTAAATGTTTCCTTTGTGATCGTTGGGCATTCGGAAAGACGGCATATTTTTGGAGAGTCGGACGAAGATGTTAATAAGAAAGTGCTTGCTGTTATTGCGAAAGAAATGACGCCCATCCTTTGCGTGGGCGAAACCAGCGAAGAACGCGAAGATGGAAGAACATTAGAAATAGTTGAAAGACAACTTGAAGAAGGACTCAAAGAAGTAAAAGCCTCTGATGTTGCTTCTATGGTTATTGCATATGAGCCGGTCTGGGCAATAGGAACTGGAAAAAATGCCACTCCTGAAGATGCGCAAGAGGTTTGCAAAGGAATTCGAGTAAAAGTTGCGGATCTTTACAAGACAGCTAGCGACGATGTACGTATTCAATATGGAGGATCAGTTAAAGGGGTGAATGCCCCTGATCTAATGAAACAGGCTGATATCGACGGTTTGTTGGTGGGTGGAGCTTCTTTAGATCCGGATGAATTTTCTAGAATAATTAAATATCGCCTGCTGGATTAGTGATTTGCTATCAACAAAATTGGTATCCTATAAATCTGATGTTTGTATTAATAGCTATATTGCAGGTAGTTTCTGGGCTTGGTTTGATTTTCCTTGTCCTTCTTCATAGTGGAAAAGGTGGCGGCCTTTCAGACATGTTCGGCGGGGGAGTAGGGTCGCAAACAGCTGGCTCTACTGTCGTTGAGCAAAATTTGGATCGCATAACGGTTGTTGCAGCGCTTGTTTTTACTTTTACAACAATCAGTCTCGGTCTTTTGTACTAACCAAACTTTGTCGGAGTGGCGGAATTGGCAGACGCGCAAGGTTAAGGACCTTGTGCCCGATTAGGGCGTGGGGGTTCAAGTCCCCCCTCCGACACCAACATAATCTTGATGTTCTTGTAGAAATACACGAGAGACAGTACTGCTGTGTGTATA
>Ga0208410_1000374_pt1 | contig 26742 bp, 15 predicted proteins | sample ETN02SmetaG_3_FD_185787 | JGI IMG/M metagenome (GOLD analysis project Ga0208410, IMG submission 185787) | Marine microbial and viral communities from oxygen minimum zone, Eastern Pacific Ocean - ETNP2014F10-02SV257 (SPAdes) (version 2) | ecosystem: Environmental > Aquatic > Marine > Oceanic ... | reverse complement strand
TCGTCTGTGTGTGTGTCTCCTATATAGACTGTATACCTATACGTCTCATACATACATCCGTTTTGATCCAAACACCGTCTGTATTACGCTCGACTCGATGTGGCTCCGTGTATGTATGTATGTATATTCCGTTCGATCGCTCACACTACGTACACACCCCCCATCGATGGATGACGATAAAAAATCCGAAGCGACGCCTCGAGAGGACGGGGAGACGATACGATGAATGAGATGGATGACGACCGAGACGAGACGACCGCAGACGCGGACGAGGACGAGGACGACGTCGATCGAGTCGAGAGATCGAACGAGACTCGACTCGATTCGATTCGTGATTCACTCGCACCGGTTCGAGACGAGACGAGACGGACGAGACGGGATGACGATGACGATGACTCGACCGCGACCGCGCGCGGAGACGACGGTGATGATGGAAGAGGAGGAGGGGCGATTAGGAGGAGGCGGGAGAGACGAGGGTGAAGAGAGAGACGATGCGAGAGATGATGAGGCGTCGACGATGATCGATCTTCGACCGGTGATCGGAGAGGGCGCGCGAGGGAGACGAATGGCGAGCGACGACGTGCGCGAGTTGGCGACGTACGGGACGCCGCTGCGCGCGCTGGGACGCATCGAGGGATTGGAGACGTTTGTGAATCTGCGAACGCTGACGGTGCACGCGTGTGAGATAACGAGCGTGGAGTGTGAGGCGTTGGGGAGGTTGACGCGATTAGAGGAGTTGGACGCGTCGTCGAATCTGGTGACGACGACGCGAGGGTTGGGACGTCTGAAGACATTACGGAGACTGAGTTTGGCGAGCAACGCGTTGGAGAATTTGGATGGATTCGGGGAGTTATCGACGACGTTGGAGGTTCTGAACGTGTCGAATAATAAAATTGCGTGTTTGAACGGGTTGAGTCGGAGCGATGGGGCGGAGTGGATGATACGCGCGTTGGACGCGAGGGGAAACGCGTTGACGAGTCTCGGCGGCGCGCGCGCGCTGAGCGAACTCACGCGGTTGGAGTCTCTTCGATTAAAGATGGAACCGGGATCGGTGATCGGAAGAGAAACGAACGAGATGTGTGAGAACGCGTCGTACAGGTTGACGATGACCTCGCTCGTTCCTTGGCTCGCGCATCTGGACGGAGTCGTCGTGAGCGTGGAGACGAGCACGCGCGCCATGGCGAAAACCATCTCGACGACGAGACGCTCGAGCGATCGCGAGCGTCCGAACGGTGGTATGACGCCGCCGCGCGCCGAACACTTTTCGCGAACGCCTCGACGAGAGGAGGTGATGAAAGAAAATCGCGACGTGAACGACGCGAGCGTGCCGACGAGGGACGACGACGACGCGCGCGTCCAACTCGCGACGACGAAGCGCGTCATCGATTTCGAGGACCGCGTCGCGCGCGTTCAAGACGAAGGGGTACAGACGGACGCCCCGCACACGCGCGACGCGGAGACACAGAAATCACCCGACGTCGATCCGAGGGAACTCGAGCTTGTTCGCGAGGAAATCGACGCGCTTCGTCGAGAGTTGACTCGAGCCGAGACGGCGACAGAGGCGGCGCGCGCCGAGGGCGAGGCGGAAAAGCGACGCGCGATGGAGCTCGAGGGGACGCTGCGCGAGGTGAGGATCGAAGCGGCGGAGAATTTGGCTAATTTAAAGTCCATGTACGTCGATGAACAGAACGTGATGCTGAACGAACGCGTCAATCAGGCTCGGCAAGAATCGGCGGCGCACGTCGAGGCGACTGCGGAAAAGGCGCGTTTGCTCGAGCGCGTGGCGGCGATGGAGCAGGAACTGCGCGCGCACACGGAGATTGCGGTGCAACGGGAAGAAGATTTGAAGAATAGCAAGGAAGAGGTGGTCAATCTCATCGAGAGCATAAAAACGATGGAGAAGGAGCGCGAAGAAGCCGAGGCGCTGAACGAAGAGTTGGCTCGAGTCGTGGAGAGTCAACGAGACCAGCTCGACGGATTCGCCAAGACGCGAGAGATGGTGAAAATCCTCGAGGGAGAGCTCAAAAACGCGCGAAAAGCGATGTGTGATCGAGAGGATTCCCATCACACCGTTGAGGCGGCGCGGAACGCCGCGATGCGAGCCGAGAAAACCGCCAAGGCGCGCGAGGCGAAGGCGCGTTCGAGAGAAGAGGCGGCGGAGCGTCTCATTCGCGACGTCGAGACGCTTCAATTGAAGCTCGAATCCGCGGATGAAGGCTTGAAGATCAAAAGTGACATGCTTCAGCATCAGAGCGAACTCATCAAGTCGCTCAAGGACGAGGCTGTTCGTCTTAGAGAGGAAAATTCGAGAGCCACGAAGAAGAGCGAAGAAGAGCTGTCGGACGCCGAGGCGAGGCTCGCCGCGACGACCGGGGAGTGTCAATCTCTGACGCGTCAGGTGGAAGCTCTGGACTTGAACGCGTCCGAACTCGAGAGAGCTCTCGACGACGCACAGGTGGATCACGCGTCGTACGAGCGCGCGCTCGAGAATGCGAAAGCCGCCGTCGGCGAGCGCGATAAAACGATTACTCTCCTCGAATCGCAAGTCTCCCAGTTGACCAAGACTTTGGAAACTCGAGAGACGATAGAAACGTCGAGAAACGTCGAACTCGAGATCCAGGTCAAGGAGTTGAGCGATCAACTCGCGAACGTTCGCGAAAAAGCGACTGTGTACGAAGCTCGCGCCGTCGCCATCCGAGAAGAGAGCGACGCCATGGTTCGCGAGGCGTATCAGCAAGTCGAAGACGTCGAAAACGAAATGCGAGGAGTGCTGTTAGACATGGCGAGGGAAAAGAGGGTCAACAGAGAGCGAATGGAACAAATCGGTTTGCTTTTGCACGACGAGAATGCTCACATAGGTTTGGATTAGTACCAGAACACAAATGTAAATTATGTAACTCCATCGGAGAAGAAAAGCACCATGTGACGGACTCTGAATCGTCACAGATGGCCACGCACTGCGATGATATCGCTCGCTGCGTCTGAAAAATTCCCTTCGTGAGCACATGCGTGCCAATATCGATGCGTAAGCGCGTCCTTCGTCGGTGTTTACCTCGCTTCGTTTGCGTCTATGCGAGTCTCGCCGTCTCGGCGTCGTGTGTATTCTCCTTGTTCTCCTTGTTCTCGCGTCGGAATGGTTTAAAACCCTCGACGGCCATCATCTTGACCGTCAGTGACGCCGAAGAGCACGAACGTTTATCTCACGTCGCTTTTGATGCGATATTCAGGGATATTGACATTCCAGGTCCGTACGCACCCGTCGTCGTGCGCGAAGGCGGTACGAATCTTTCGTCGTTTTTCGAAGGAATCACCGTCGTGGAGGCGTCTCGAGACATCGAACGAGAGGCTTGGGGCGTGTCGTTTCATTTATTCTCTGGAATTTACGGCGCATCGGTGAAACCAGCCGCGATCAGGTGGCTCGCCTTCAGTGAGTATGAACAGGCGTGGATCGTCGAACCCGACGTCGTGTACACGGGCTCGTGGGCTCGGTTGTTTTCAAAGTACGACGCGGTCGATGGAAGCGATCTCGTCGCCTTCAACACCACGTTTCGATTCGGAGAAAACAAGACGACGTGGAATCACTGGCGAGCGTGCGTCTACTGTAAATACGTGGACCCATGGCGCAGGCAGGCGTCCCTCTTGCCTGCGTTTCGAATCTCTCGTCGGCTCGCCCTCGAGCTGTTTACGTTTCTCAACACCTCGTCCAGAAGCGGTCACCACGAGGCCATGCTCCCGACATTCGTCACGGCGCACGATGCACCACACGGCTTCTCATGGACCGATCTCGCGCCGGACGTCGGATACGTGCGTTGGCGGCCGGTGTTCGACGACGCGCGCGCGTCGTCGATTCGCCGAGACTCCCTCTACCATCCCGTGAAATCGCCGCGAGCGCACGAACGACTGTCGAGAGCCTTTTCACGACCACCCCCCTCACCCTGCCTCATCGTCCCACTCGCGGCCTCCGCCTGATATCTTCCTTCCCGTCGTAGAAGACATTCGATGAAACAAAACATGCAAAAAGAAAATGAAACGGTGCGCGCGGTCGTGGGGTGGGGCACCTAGGGTCCAGAAAATAACGAGTCACGACCCTCCGAACAGTCCCGAGCGCGTCCCGAGCGCGTCGGTTGGCGCTCGCGCGGCCCGGCGTCGGGACACGTCGTCGACGCGCGCGGTGACGCGCGAGCGCGACGGTGATCGGTGAGTGACGTTCAGTTCGAACGCGGGCATGCATCGCGCGCGAACGACGTGAGTGCGCGTCCGTGGGAACGCGCTCGCGGTCGCGATGGCGTCGGTCTCGTCGCGGTCGGATGACGAAGAGACGTCGCGCCGCGGGGGTGTTCGTCGACGTCGCGAAGCGGTGAACGCGGAGACGAGGACGTGGCGAGGCGGAAACGGTCCGAAACGCGCGCGCGGAGGTCTTCGGACGGGTGCGATCGCGTTCGGTGTCCTGATCGCGCTGGTATCGGCGCATTTATGCGAAAGTGTGACGTTTAACCGCTGCGTCGCCGGATGTTCGGCGGACGTCGGTCGAGGTGCGTGCGGCGTGGATGGGGTGTGCGAATGCGCAGAGGGATGGATGGGACTCAGTTGTAACGTTCCGACGCCTTCGGTGGGGAGGGAGACGAGGATAGACGGTACCGTCGCGTACGCGTACGACACGAATGGGACGACGTTTGGTGAAAAGCACGTCAGCGACGTGTTATTGGACGTTCGTAAGAATGTCGTGTACGTCTACGCGCAAGATTCCGTGGGTAGCAGGATAATTGAAGTCGATCCCAGGTCACCGGAGACGTTCACCGCCAATGGTTTCGCGTCGCGAGGTTGGGGTCCTGGAGGGCCGCGACGGGAATCGACTGGCGCGATGCCTCTTCCACTGGCGCCGTCTCCGGGGTTTTGTGGCCCCGGGGCGTCGAGTTCGTGCCCGACGAAGCATCCGAGAGCTTATGGTCACGTCAACCCTATCAAATCACGGGGATGGTACGGAGTGTATGCCAAATTGAGTGCAGACGTATCGACGACGTTGACTGGAATCATCGCTCCCGTCAACATGTGGCACGCCACGACGGAAAATCGATTCAAATTCGTGCTATACAAGTATGAAGGGACGGCGTGTTCGTCAGATGATTCTCAATGGGCGGCCTGCGTGCTCGGTAGCTCGAGGAGTGGGGCTTATGCTACAACGTTTGAGCTTGATGAGTACATCCTGGATGCTTTGGGAGTGGATGAATCCACCGGAATGATTGTATACAAAGCCACACATCAAAGTGATCAACGGGGAACAATAGGTATGGTGAATATAAATCTAGAAGACGCAGGGAAAAGTGTCCTGGCTCCGAGTCTTCTGAATCAGAAGTGTCCAGATTGCGCAGTACAACCCGACGCCATGCGAATCGAGACGAGTGTGCCTCACAATAACAGTGAAGGACACTATGTCATATTCGCTGGTTCCGCTCTCTTAAATAATACTGGGTCAAGAACATTTTATCCTAATTTATTCAAGGTGAACACGGATCAGCGGACTCGCAACGGTGATGGGGTCGAAATGTATTTGGATGTGACGTCAGTCAAGGTGACTTCCGCGTGTGAAGGACAGTTTGACGCAAAACAAGGTCGTTTCTCGACGTTTACGGCGATCACCAAACACAACGGGTACGGATACGTCGGAACCTCAGGTAGAGACGAAGATTGCACAAACTGTCACAAACGTGCGGCGTGCATATTTATGTTTGACTTGAACTTTCAGAGCGGAGATGGACCGCTCGCCATGATAGCTCTCGATCCAGAATTAGGAGAGCGCGACGCCTTGAGTGCAACTGTTCAGGAAGCGAGTGGACCTGGTGCAAAGGATTACATGTATTGGACGGTGGGATCGCGCGACGGAGATAGCAGCAGAATCGTGAAGATTGAAATAGGTGGAACTGATACCTCGAGCGGATGTACGAGCGGGTGTTTCAGACGCGTGGGGACGTTTGAAGAATCTTCAGTTTTCGGTGGTATCACCAAAGTTCCAGGGGAGCATGCGATCTTTACTGCGAGTGCAGGAACCGCAACGACGTACTCGAAATATTCCACCGTGACCTTGACGGGCATTGAACCGACGCACGTCATGTCAACGACTTCCGGAACGGATGTGACCATACATGGATCAGGCTTCTATTCCAAACCGCTCAGTGGCGGTCTCAGTCATTCAATTTCTTGTCGATTTGGTCATCGGCGCGATTCAAATGATGGATTCTTGGAAACTGGATGGTCACCGGCAACCTACTTGTCTCCGAATACAATTTCTTGTGCAGCACCGTCTGCGGCGAACTCCAACTCACTTCAACAAGGATATAGCGAAGTCGAAATATCATTTGATGGGTTTCCAAGCGATATAAATGATCCAACAAACGTATGGCAAGGTTCCTTATGGAGCGCCGGAAGCTTGAACTTGCGCTACCACGATCCAGCAGTCATCACCAACATGAAGATCGGGTCCGAAGACGCTCTTGCTCTCTACACGGGTGAGGACGATGAAAACACACCAGTTCAACTTCGTCTATTTGGAGGTCCATATATCGATTCACCAAATTTGAAGTGCAAGTTTCATGACGATCCTGCGAGTGTGACCAGTGCAACTTTCATCAGCGCGACGGAGGTCGCATGTCCAATGTGTCAAGTATCAGGCGGCAGATGCAACAATCCCGTTGGAAGTCCTCTCCCATGGCTCGTAAATGGCGTTCCTCAAACCGTGAGCGTTGCCGTGACATTGAATGGCGTCGATTACGGCGATTCAAGAGGATCTCTCATCCTTCACGGACCACCAGCTGGAGTCAAACTCTTGGACAGACCACCGTCTTACAGAGCTCTCGTGTCAGCCGCAGACTTTTCGCCCGGCGCTTTTAAGGTTGCACTCGTCGACATTAATGGAACCATAATTCCATATGATCGTAATGGACAAGGAACTAAGGGTTATCGGATTTCAGCGACGATTACTGGCGCTTCTTTGTTGAGCATCACAGAGGACACTTCGTCTTCCTTGACGTCGAGTGGGGAAACGAGTCTCGTACCCGTGTTGACTGCAGTACCAACCGCTGGGGAGTACAACATCACGTTCTCCGCAGCAGATTGTTCTTCTGGTACATGTGCGACGAGTCTGAGCATCCTAGATCACGCTCAATTTTCCGTTCAACCGGGTCAATTGGCTGGATTGACGGCTTCCCCAGGTGGGGTGACGGAAAGTTCAATTTCAAACGACGCCCTGTTTCCATCCGATGGAATCATTTTACGAGGAGGTCTCAATATCTCAATAGGCTCTTTTACGATAGACATCGTCGATATTGCAGGGAATGCTCTTCAATCTCTTTCAGAGAATGAAGTAACGGTGAATGCTTCAATAGTCACGAGCACACGCGATGCAAATGGAGTGTATGCTGAAAGGAGCGTGGGCGCCGATCTCGCTGGAACTTTAATGAAAGTGACAAGCGACGGTCGGGTATCATTTGATGATCTTTATTTGGTTGCCACAGCACCTTCAGGATCGCGTGCAATCGGGTCAAATGACGATATAACGTACGACGCCGCAACTCGCGGGGACTTTGGCGAGCTTTCAAAATACATCATACAGTTTAGAGCCGTGTTGAACGGGGTTCCCTTGATCGCTCACTCAATCATACGAATCGATCTCGGTGATCCAACGTATCTTCGAATAAATGGAACATATAGCAAGAGGACGGTGTACGCGGAGGGGCCAACACAATCCACTGGTGAAATTGTCATTGGGGCGTACGACGGTGGAAATAACTTTGTGGGTTCAGCCGAGGTCGATTCACGTACCGTGAAGGTAGAGGCTTCACCAGGGATCAATTTAGGAGGAACATTAGAAATGAGTAGAGATGATCAGGGAGTTTGGCGATTTGCAGATCTCGCAGTGATCTCTCCGACCGTCGGGGAATTCAGTCTGACATTCTCCTCTCCAGACTTGACTTCGGTAAAGCAGATCATAAACATGCTTCCCGGTAATGCCGGGTATGCATGTGTTTCATCTCACTCAGTATTACCAGATGTAGTAGCGGACAAGTCTGTTACATTGGCTTCGTTCACAATTGACATCCAGGACATGAGTGGCACTGCACTTGGAACGGGAGACCGACATTCAACTGCAGATTCTGTGGCTCCGAACCGAACCATCCAAATCACGAGCGAGACTCTCGTTTTGTCTGGATCTGATGTATTATACACCGATGGAAATGGTCAAGTGTCGGTCGCGGGTTTGGTCGCTGATTATCCGAAAGTGGGAACTCACATCTTGAAAGTTTTTGAAGTCAGTGCAGACGTGGGTGGTATAACGCGGTCTCCTAAATTGCAGAGTACCACGCTCAACGTCACAGTGACAATAGGGCAAGTGAACGGTTTTAAAGTTTCAAGTCCGACTCGTTTCGAGTATGCAAGTTCATTCTCGGAAAGTATTCAAGCTTCGGAAGCTTCTGAATACTCTGCTGGAGACACCGTCCCCTTGAGCGACTTTGTGATTGTGCCCGTCGATGGAGCCGGGAATGAATCTCCACTCGGAACGATGCCGAGTGGGATCACATTGACCGCGACTCTGAACGAGACGAGTACTGGTTATCATCCGTACATTCTCGGTGCGAACAAGACAACAGTCACGAGGGGTTCTGTTCTCACTGTGTTTTCGGATACGACTCAATATCCGAGAGTGGGCTCGCTTTCAGAAATCACCAGCAGCGCTGGCACTGCGACGTTTTCAGGATTGCATTTGGTCAAGCCTGAGATTGGAATCTATAACTTGACCTTCACTTCGGCCGATCCAAGCTTGTCCTCTGCATCTGTTTTACTGACCATCACACCGGGAGTGTCAAAGCACCTTGGACTTCTGCCGTACTGCAGTACGTCCGAGCAGGGCTGTCAGACAGCGTCAAATTGCACGTGTCAGTGGTATAGAGCGTCAGCAGAGGTATCGGTGCACCCATTTATCGCAAATGTTCTAGACGGAGGTTTCAATCCCGTCGGTGTATTCGAGACTCGATCGTGTGAAACCTGCGAGAGGAGAGCGGTACAGCTCTCGTCGAAAACCATCACTCTGTGCCGAGTGAGGGAAAGCGGTGGATGCGAGTGCGCCGGCGTAGACAGTGCGACGTCGAAACTCGGGGGTGCATTATGTTCGCCTGTCGTTACCCTCGACCTAATCACCCGTTCCGGAGAAAGTTACTTCGATGGTCTCATAGTCCCCGCCCCATCTGTTGGGACTTACTCGATCTTGGTGCAGAGCCCAGGTTTGCTCGGAGTGGAGTACTTTTTGCAGATTGTGCCAGGCGAACCGGAAAATTTTATACTCACGCAAACTCAAGCGAGTGAAATATTTGTATCCTCACTGCACACAAGGATCACGAACGCGACACATCCGCTCGTTGGCAGAGTGCACGATGGCGGCGGCAATTTTCTCTCAACGTCCACGTACGGAGCTCAAATTACCGTACGTTGTGAAACTGCAGAATTGGAAGACTATCCGCAGGGAATTGACCCATTAATCGGAGGATCAAATTACGCGATATCCTGCGCGAACATCACGGCGTGCAGCGCTCAGGTACGTCTACGATTCGCACGAATGATCAATTTGTTTTATTTCGAAAAAATTAATTAATTAATTTTTACATCGCAGGCAAGTCAACCGGGTATCGTTGAGTTCACGAACTTGGTACTGCGTGCACCCATCGCAGGTGAACACACGATTGAATTCTACATGAACGGTGTCCTCGTAGCGACGTATCGTGTGACTGTGTCGATCGGAGCTCCGGCTAAACTGCTCGTCGCCAATTCGCCCACAGTTTCGTACAACGCAGAATTGCAGGTAGTTCTCGAACCGCATGAAATTGCGATCACAGATGTTGCAGATAATTTGCTCGGAGCGAGTAACACTCAGAGTGCATCTCTCGTCGCGAGTATCAGAGGTCCAAGGTGCGCATCATGCAAAATATGTTTTTAACATTCTAATTAATTAATTAATGCGAATAGGCACACGTTCAGTGCATCTGGACGTACTGGTACTTTAGGGGTCGGTGTTGGAAGTATTTTATTTTCCAACCTTGCATTGGGCACGCCTGAGGTAAGCTTGCGTAAAATGAATGATGATTTCTGAACGTAGTGTGCTGAATTAATTATTACTAGGCTGGCAATTACGTCATAACCTTCAGCTGCTCGAATTGCGGGACATCAGTCGAGGAAGTGTCGCGCACGTTCACCATCACACCAGGCACTCCATCCGCACTCGATATTTCGACGGTACGGCGCACTACGACTTCAATCATGAAAATTATTTCGCTGACAAATTAATTATTTTAGGCGTTCACCATACCCGGCGTGTTGAGCCCCATTTCGCTGCGGACCGAGTATGAGACAGCCAAAGAAGTTCGTATCGGCATGGTTCAGTTGCGTGCAGTAGACGCAGGACTGAACGCCGTTAATAGCAACTATGAAATCTCCGTTGCGGCTGCACCAGTCGCGATTGGTGCCTGTACCTCGGAAACTAATTTCTCGTACACACCTCGGACCACGATTGGTGGGGCGGCGATATTCGATGATCTCGTTTTCTATCGTCCTTGTACCGGGAACTATTCTGTGACGTTTTCGGCCCCTGGTATAGACTCGGTATCTCTGATGTTGCGCTACCACACCGGCTATCCAGCTGCACTCGACGCGTGCTCTGGTAACTCCTTCAATCGTGTCGAGCGCGGTCTTTGTCGAGATCCAACGAGCTATTTCGGTGCTCCAACTATTACGCTACGAAACTTCGTAGTGCGAATGACTGATCCTGGGGGCTATCCAGTCGGACAGACTTGGGACTCTGAGGCACGAAACGTCACGGCTGAACTTGTTTCGTTCACACCCGAGGAATATCAGTTACAGTCTGCTACGATCCCTACATTGCGTGCCGTTTGGAATGGAAGTCTCCTCGCCATGAATGGTGAGGTTGGGTGGTGTGAAAATACCGAAGATACGAATCCGACCCCTGTGCTTACTACCGATCCCGTCACTGGAGCCCACAGGTACTCGACGGTGTACACCAATCCGGCACCTTCCTATTGTAGAGAGATTTCGTACAGTGGCGTGGCCCCAGATACGCATTACAATGTCGGTCTGAAAATTCAAAATGCATTGGCAGGTGTTTATAGATTAAAGTTCACATCGACGTGCAATTCGAATAGGTGTCCGGCTGCCGTCTATCCGACACTCGAGGACGACATTCTGGAATTCACAGTCTTACCGGGTGTTCCAACAGCGCTGAAAGTCGTGACACCACCGCCATTCATAAATGAGAATGATTTTAAGCTTTTACCTGAACCGGTTATCGCAGCGGTGGATTCTATCGGAAATCTGTGTACGGGTATGAACGCGACGTTGGTTCGCGCGAGTTTGACGCCCACACCTGAGGGCGTTTCTGGCACTCAAGTGACCATGGTCGACGGTATCGCAAGATTTGACTCTCTGAAAATAGTTGGAACACGCGGAGTCGATTACCAACTTGAATTTTCCGTTGTTGAGATCGTCAACGTGGCCAGCAGCATCAGCAACGTGATGGCGGACACACCTGTGACCATCATGAACTGCTCGATGGTGAAACCAAATAGTGCGTCTGATGGGAACTCTTGCTCGTGTTTACCAGGCTTCACCGGAGATGTAAGTGGTGATACAGGAGACTTGGATGATTTAGACACACGTTACGTGGAAAGCAACATGACTTTATACAAAAGCACCACGTCCGGTTCTCTTCAATGGCTCAATGCGCTTCATCCGTACGGCATTTGTGCGCCGTGCAAGAATGGCTTCTACAAGGAGTCTCTCGGCGATGGACCGTGCACTTCTTGTCCACAGTTCATGGATACTTCGCGCGAAAACGGTCGTCTGAAACAAAATTACACGACAGCATCAGGGATTCGGCTTGCAGGTTCCTTGGGTCAGGCGAGCAAGAGTGCTTGTCATTGCATCTCCCAAACAACCGTGCCTTTCGACAGCTACTATCGAAAAGAACCGATGGAGAGTTACAGTTGCGCACAGTGCCCGAATGGTGCCAAGTGTAACGGTGACGGCATAGAAAACATTGAAACGTTGCCTGGATTCTATAGATTCAATCCTCGCACTCTTGAGTTTCGAGCTTGTCCATACGCAGCGGCGTGTCTCGGTGGTATCAACAGCACGTGTTTGGATAAACGTTATACAGGGGCGCAATGTGCAGCGTGCAGCGATGGATACGCTTTTCACTCAATTCGTGAAAACTATCCACCAAAATGCTACGATTGTTCCGAGGGGTTATCGGGTCTGCTCAGCGTTCCAATCCTGATAATGAATTTCATTTGGATAGTGCTTCTCACTTGGGTGATTTACAGGGTGAATCAACGCAGGGATTCTCAAGCTGTCAGCATCATAAAATCCTTCATCACCTATTTGCAGATGACGGGATTAGCAAAAAACTTAGATCTCAAGTGGCCACTATCCATGAAAGCCTTTCTGTTGATTGCAGAGAAACTTTCACTCCCTGACACGCGTTCCGTTCCGCAGAAGTGCGCTCTCGGGTGGTCCTTTTATCAAAACTTGCTGTTTCATGAAGCACTACCGCTGGGTCTGATGGTATTCTTATTTATAATATTCACAGGGGCGAAGTATGTCGAAGAATTGAAAGAAGAGCAAGCCAAAGCGAGAGTGAAAGCCACCAAGACGAGCCAAGCGAAAGATTCGGCAGAGGAGGACGACGAAGTTGTTAAGATGAGTAACGAGACAACTCGCAAGCTGTCCGCGAGTGCGCAGAAACTCGTAGAAGGAGAGAATATGCACGCCTATGATTTAGTTATTTCATGGCTCGTCACCATACTTTGGCTACTGTATCCCGTCCTAGTGCAGTACTTGGTGGAGTTTACGCAGTGTACGGGTGACGTAAACGCTCGTGATAGACATTTCGTGTCCGATTACTCCATAAGATGCGCGGGAAGTACTTACTCACTCTATCTCACTGTGGTTATAATGTTGGCGTTCGCGTACATCTTGGGTATCCCTCTTTTGTTACTGAAGCTCACGCAAAGAGAGGACGTCGCGCGAGAACACAAATCTGTCGGCGTTCAATACAAGTTCGGTGTCCTCTTCAAAGGCCTCGAAATCAAGACTCACTGGTGGTGGGAATGGGTAATATTCGTGAGAAAGTTTGTCTTGATTACCATCGTCATCGTATCCAGGGGTGATGCAACCATAGGGGCATACACCGTCAACTGCTTTTTGCAAATCTTCTTCGTGTTCCACATTGTCTCGAGGCCTCATGCGAGCGATGAGCACGCCAAAATTGAAGCGTATGGTTTACTTGCGGCCACAGCCACATTCACCAGTGGTTTGATCTTTAAGCAATCGCGCAATCAAAGCGGGATAAGCTCCGTGATCGTGCAAGTGATCACGGCTTTACTGTTTGCCGTGCACGCTTGGACGTGGTACACGTTCGTTCGAACGCTGAGAATCCAGTTCTATGAGGAGAGTCAAGAAGGCGTGATTGAGCGCGCTATCCGTGATCTAGAATTCGAGGACGCCATCGCCAAAGAGTTTAAAGCTTCACGAGTCGAAGAAATCACGCACACAGAGCGTTTACACGAAGAAAGAGAGCGTATCCAACTTCAAAGCATGGCTGGTCAGCGTCTCCCGTTCGCGGACGACGAGTTACTCACGACGCTTAAGCGAGATTCCACGATAGAGATTCGAGAGGAGCACAGAGAGCTGAGCTCAAAACTTCGCGATTTGCGCGATCGTTGGAAGGCTCGGATGGAGAGCAGAGGCGGTCGACACGTCCCACTCGACGAACGACACCTGACGACCGCGCACGCTCGCCGAACCGACGACGAAAATAATCTTTCGGGAGAGGAAAACCCCGACGTCCCACGTTGGCGACGTCACTGGCGTCGCTACGAACCAAAAAAATAGCACATAGCGTAGACGCGTAGACGCGCGAGAGGATGAAATGAATGAATTGAGTGAAAAAACGCGTGTCTTTCACAACCCGTCGCCGGTGCGTTTCCGAGAAATTGGTGGAGCGAGGGGGATGTGATTCGATAAGTGCTTCGGTTGCGTATGAATTACATAAACCGCCATTCATTCCTTCCGCACACCATTATCATTGCTAGCAATCATTTTGACTAAGTCTGGCGTGGCGTTCCATCGCAGCCGACTTACGCGAGGGAGGCGAGGAGGGCAGTCGCGGTGGACTGGACGTCAGCGAGGAGCGCGGTGGCCGCATCTTGGTCCTTTTGGCGGAGGGCAAAGTCGAGGTTTTCGAGCTTCGCGTAGAAAGCCTTCGCGTCCGCGGAGTCCGCACCCTTGTTCTCAACGAGGTTGTTCACGTCGAAGCGGAGGGTACCGACTTGGCGGCGAAGTTCGTTGGAGGCTTGCGTCCAGTACTTCTTGCCGACGTACTCACCAACGTCGTTGTTGATGCGAGCCTGCGGAAAACGCGGTAAAACACAAGAATTATCATCAGTCTCTCGCGTTCCGGTGTTCGAGGACGACGCGTACAATATATCGCATCGCATCAAAAATTGCGCTCGAGTCGAACACGCACCACGGACTCGGTCGCGCGAGTGAGGGTTTCCTTCGTGTTGAGCTTTTGGAAGGAGAATCGGGACGGTCCGTCCGATCGCGGCTTTTGGTCCAAGTCCAAATCACGAGCCTAAGTTCAAACAGAAAATGCACCCGTCAGTCAGTCGCGTCGTCTCGAGGGCTCGCTGGCTAAACCCTCATCGTCACGAGTCATGAACGCTCATCGAGTCCCCCTCCGGATATGGATACGGCGGCGGGATCGGATACGGTGACTCGGAGCGGGTGACGGTCACAAACAATTGTCGAGTCATGAATGGTCAAATGACCCCTACCCACCTCGTAAATCAATTGAAGTCCGGTTTGGTTCTCTTGGCGCTTGTCCATCAATTCGATGTTCACCGAGGCGAAGGCCGGGGCGGTGGTGGACAAGATGACCGCGGTCGCGGCGGCGACGGAGGCAGCCTGTGCGCGCGGGAAATGTGTGTACACGCGGCGCGATCGACGGCGCGCGTCGACGACCACACCTCGCGTCTCGCGTCTCGCACCGTTCGTCGTCGTCGTCGTCGTCGCGAGTCCGAATTCGAATTCGAATCCGATGGGTGCGGACGAACCCCCGCGATTCGATCGATCGACCGATCCGCGATCGCGGGGATCTTGAACTCGACGAACGGTGGGCGACGCGACGCGAGGTGGCGCGACGCGCGCGCGTCGATCGCATCGGTGTAAATAGGCCGTTACGGTCAGTCGTCGGTCGCGGGAGCGGACGGCGCGCGCGACGCGCGACGGGGCGACATTCGTCCTCTCGCGTCTCGCGGGGAGGTCTCGCGTATCCGCGCGCGATAGAGTCATTCGAGCGTCATCGAGGGCGCGCGCGACGCGTACCTTGTTCACCGCCGAGGCGCGGACGGTCGTGGAGGCCTTCGTGGACTTCACGGAGACCTTTTGGGCGATAGCCTTACCGACGAAAGAGGAGGTAGCGGACATGGAAGCGGATACGACCGAGTTGCAAAGTGAGACGCGAGAAGTCGAACGCGAGCCTTCACCCGAGAGGGCGCGGGGGGGAGGGGTCACGACGAGTCATGACTCCCGAATTCGACCATAGGAGAGGGTTCATCTCAAAAAGTCACTCATTCATTCATTCATTCATTCATTCATTCGTCGACGCGAACGGCACGGCGCGCGACATGTCGTTCGTCATCGCCGCGTCGCCGTGCGTGACGAGCGCGAGCGTCCGAGCGAGTTCCAACGCTCGCGCGTCGTCCTCGGCGACCGGGACCGCGCGCGCGACGCGACGCCCGTGCGTTCGGGCGGCGGCGCGCGCGACGTTTCCACCGTCCGCCGTCTCGCGGTGGTCGCGACGCGCGCGCGACGCGAACGGCGTCGATGCGCGGGCTCGAACGCTCGCTCGGGCGAACCTCGTCGGCGACGAGAACGACGACGAGGCCGTGGACCCGAAGAGGGCGAGCGTGGAACTCCCGAGGAGGCGTCGGCGGGTGCAGATGACGTTTACGTGTAACAAGTGCGAGGGGCGAACGATGCGCATGATCAATCCGGACGTTCTCGAACGGGGGACGATGTGGGTGCAGTGCGGACGGTGCGAGGTGTGGCATCAAGTCGTCGATAATCTGGGATTGATTTTTGACTTTACGGGCGATTACGAAGCGCTCAAGGACAAGATTAAAAACGCCAAACGCATGAAACCGGATGAATAGTCGTCCGTCTATGGTGAATATTCACACACACTAGTTAGCTATAATACTCCTCCGTGCGAGCGTCTATCGGGAGAATCACCTCGAGCTCGTCCGAAGCGCTCGCGACGAAATCCTTTCGCTTGACGACGACGAAACTCGTGACGAGGACGCCCACCGCCACAGCGCCGAAGATGTACATGGAAATGAAAGGCGTCGACGTCGCGTAGTCGAACAATGCGTTCTTCTTCGACGGTGGAATGTCTCGACGCAACGCCACGCGTCCTAAGGAGGATTCATTTCTCTGAAGGCGGGTCGGCGTCGCGTCGCGCGTCGCGTCGCCTCGGCGTTCTTCGATGACAACCTCGCGAATCTTCTCGCGGTGCGCCTTGGCCTTGGGAGGTTTCTGGTTGGCCAAGTAGCTCTTTTTGATCGAACACTTGGCGCCACCTCCGTGGTGGAATTTGCAGTAATACCTAAAGTGTTCGGCGAACGTGTTCGGGCTTAAACGATCGGGAACTTTTAATCCTTCGTTGAGAACGTTCGCGACCATCTCCCCGTCCATTCGCAGATTCGCCGATATACCCTTCGTTAACGACAGGCTCACCGCCCAACTGTACAGCATGTGTCGAGAATCATCGAGATAATCGATCACGCTCGCGCTCGGAGCGTCGTCCGACGCCCGACGGCGCACGAAGAGAGGCGGCGTCGCGACGCGGTAGTGTTCGTCCAAGTGAACGCCGTCCGCAAGGACGCACTCTTCAAACTCCACGCACGTCATCGTGCACACGTCCACCTTACCACCCGGCGCTCGATACGCCTTAACTAATCTACTCATCCCTCGTCGACTGATCAAGTATGCCTGCGTGCCCTTCAATCGCCGGACGCCTTTCGGAAGCGTCGACAGCGATTTTCCCGGCGCGCGCGAGCGCGCTCTCTGCCAATCAAAGAAGAGCGTCTCGACGGCAGATTCCCGTCCCAACGCCGAAAGCTGCACCAGAGTCCAATCTTCTGGTAATCTCTCGACGTAGCCGTCGAAATCAGTCGACCACGTCGGTATCAAATCCGGTTTCGCGTCGTCTTCCAGAATCAACGCCGCGCTCGCGCCGTCGTCGTACGCCTTGTATATCGCCTCCAGGTGCGACAACGACGCCCCGAGTCGCTCCAAATACTCTCCACTAAACATACTGATCGCTAAATCCCCACTCTTCGCCCAGTGCGTTCGTTTACACGTCTCGCTCTCGTACGCCGAGACGAGCGTCGACGCTCTCGTCGCGTCCACCGCGCCCACGCGCGTCAATCCTCTCCCGCCAAACAACCCGGAGAACCCGTGTTCCATCGCCAATCGCCGCGTCGCCTCGCCTCGACGATTGACGTAATATCCTCTCACGCCCGTCGTCTCCGTCGTCGCCTCGACGCCTCTCGCGACGCACGCGACGACCCACGCGACGACGCACGCGACGACGACGCGCCTCCGCCTCCTCGCGCATCGTCTCGCGTCGTCGTCCGAGACTCGCGCGCGACGTCGCGCACCCATCGCTCGCGATCGTTCGCGATCGTTCGCGATCGTTCGCGACGTCCACGCTCGCCCACGCGTCCCCGTCTGACGACGACGACGACGAAGACGATGGAATGGATGACATGGACATGAATGGTGTTGTGCGAAGGGGCGGCCGGGACGCACACACAGGGTTTATACGTACGTACACGTCCAATGCACACATAGAGTTTCTACACGTCACACTATGGAGAACGGTCAAACACGTATATAACCCATTCGAAACCGATGTATGCACGAGGTGGAGACGGGAGGGTGGCGGGTGGCGGGTGGAGGTGGCGACGGCGACGGCGACGGAACGCGACGGGAGTCGACGACGGCGACGGGATGGATGCGGACGAGGGTCGATCACGAGACGCGCGATGCGACCGGAGACGGGGACGTTCGAGCCGCGGCGAGGGAGGCGCGGTTCGCGCACCGAGGGGAGGCGGGGCGAACGCTGCGGTGTCGGGAGGACGGGGACGACGATGACTTGGTGTCGGCGTTCGCGGCCAAGGAGGCGATGGATGCGCACGCCGAGCGGATTCGAGGGGCGCTGACGCGCGCGAGAGGGTACGATCGAGGACGACGAGGCGGAGGCGTCGAGTGGGATCCTCTTCATCGACCGACGTGCGTCATGTGCGATGTGAAGAGCGCGCTCCGAGGATTGGTTCCGGGGGAGATGTTTTTCGCGCCGAGACTCGCCGTCGAGGGATTCACGACGCGCGCGGGGAGTCGGGAGACTCGAACGGGACAGTTGGTGGCGTACGCGCGTTCGATCGATCGAGGGTACGGATTGGAGGGGTGGGACGGGACAGAAGATCCGGCGACGGCGTTTCGAGACGGCGCCGCGGACGTCGTCGACGGTCGAGGCGAACCGGACAGAGTGGACACCGGTCTCGTCGTGTTCACCGGCGACGCGAGTCACTGCAGCGTCGCTCAAGATCTCGACGACGACGTCGTAGGTCTGCCGGGGGCGTATAAGAGGGGACGAGCGGCGACGTTCGGGGGCGTCGGCACGCTGTGTCAATGGATGTTTCGAAATCAAAACGGAAATCCGACGCGACGCGCGAACGCGGAAGACGACGCGTTCATGCGCACGTGCGGCGCGGATGATCCAGATGTCGTGGAATTTAGAGCGATTTCCTTGGTTTGGTGTGGGTTTCCGGCGGATTTCGATTTTCAAGAGTCGACAAACCGCATAGTTCGGCGGCACGGAGGCGTTAGTCTCATCCCTTCAGTGTGGCTCGACACGGACGTGTGCTCCGGATTCGACGTGTATAGTCTCGGCTTGGAGGTGATTAGCGAAAGTAGAATTCGAGATGCGAGAAAATTGATGATTAGAATCATAGAGGAGCTCAGAGAGCGCGCCGCGGGCGGGAACTGCGACGACGACGACGACGACGACGTCTGGCGCCCACACTCTTGGAACGAGATTGAGGAGACGCTTCCGCGCAGCGCGAGTCATCCGACAAAGTTTTCTTTTTGGATCATTCACTTTGTGCCGTGTCTCGCGCTGGACGATGATTTTAGATGGCTGCTGCTTTCGACGGACGACACGGTTTCACGTTTATCACTGATTTTAGAAAGCATCAAGCTTGAGAAATTCTTTTGGCGAGGAGCGCACGTCCCCGTCGTTCACGAGTGCGGTCACGTGTTGACTGAGATTCGTATGGCGCGTCCTCTTTCGAGTCGCGCGTTCGGTTCCTACGGCCGCTCTCGTGCACACGAAGACGAGGATGGCGAAAAGTTTCCGTCGTCGGTCATCACTCGCGTCATGTTCAATCCCAACGGATACTATTCGCGCTATTGCGTCTTCTCGAGCGATCCCGCTAAAGCTAAAGACGTGAAAGAGGGGGAACCGCTTCGCGACTTGTGGGCCGGGTTCGAAGATTTCCACGAGCGTTCGTTTCTCGATTATACGACGGACGTTTGCATCGAAAACGGCATCAGCCACAGCGATTACAGTTGGTTCAAAGGATACAAGTGGTGTCACGTGACGTGTCCTGGATGCGAGGAGATCTGCGGTTTTCAATTTTCCAGAGACGAGAATCCTCTGTTTGGAGCGAGCCGTTCCCCGCTCAGGGAGTGGCCGACGAGACGGCACGCGCCGCGGAGTCTCAACAAAGCCTTCTACGTTTTCGTCGCCATCGCCCCGTATTGGGGCGCCACGACCGATGAGGGCATGACGGACACCATCGTCACGCACTTCCTCCACGGCGACACGGCATTTAACATCGTCTACGACGAGCGCGACGGCGCTCTCGCCGAGTGGGCTCGATTGAAGATTGACTACTTTCCAAGCGATGCCGCCGCCGCCGACGATGGCGCCGCCGAAGCCGCCGCCGCCGCCGACGATAGCGATGATTATGGCGATGATGACGGCGATGACGATAGCGATGACGATAGCGATAGCGATGACGATAGCGATAGCGTTGAATTTGATGATTGATGTCTACTTTTCCCACTTGTCCACAAATGAAGGTCCGGCGGAGCGTCTTCGCGCGCGCGCCAGGGTTTTGGCTTTTGTCCCCATGGAGAAACACGACGCGCGTCCCGCACTCGATCGCGCGCGCGTCGCCCGTGAAGAATCGTCGTCGGCTTGCGTCTTCATGCGCGCCGCGACGCTCTTCCGCGTCGTTGGCGATCGGGGCCGCCGCGCGGCGTCGACATCGGTCGGTCGGCGCGGCGCCTCCGTCTCGCGGGCGAGCGAGTCGAGCGCGCGCGGACGTCGTCGCGGATGTGCCTCGAGCGCGAACTCGCGACGGGGACGCGTGTTGATACCGTGCGCGCGCCCCAGTGGGACGAGCGAGCGAGAGGTGAAGAGCGCGCCCGAGGTGGATGACGGCGAGGCGTCGTCGTCGAGCCGCGGAGAGAAAAGGAACGACGACGACGCGTTCAGACGATGGCTCTTCGAGCAAGAGTTACCCGCCATGGGGAAGAGGACGTTGAAATCTCTCTCGTCGCTACCGCTCGCGATCGGTGAACTGTTGATCATCGCTGGATTTTCAGCGTTAGGCACCGTCATAGAGCAAAACAAGTCGTACTCCTGGTACGTCGAAAACTACCCAACCGAGAATCCAACCCTCGGATTTCTCGATTTCCCTGTGATTTTGGACTTTGGTCTCGATCATATTTACACTACATGGTATTTTTTAGGTTTACTAGGTCTCTTGGGTGCGTCTCTGACGGCGTGCACGGTGACGAGGCAATGGCCGGTGTGGAAAGTGGCTGCAAAGTGGAAATTTTTAGATCGGCGCGCGGCGCTTCTCGCTATGGATGAATCCGAATCCGTGCCTCGCGCGAGACTTGATGATTTTAGCGAATTGTTAGCCGAGCGTGGATATCAAGTATTCCTCAAAGGCGAGAAAATGTACGCGTTCAAGGGGCTCATAGGACGACTGGCGCCCATCGGCGTCCACGCGGCGTTGTTATTCACGCTTGGGGGCGCCGCGTACAGTGGTCTCGGCGGACTCAGTGGCTCGGTGATGGTTCCCGATGGTTCTTCCTTCGACATCGCTTCGGGTCTGTCTCGCGGTTCTCTCCTGTCGTCCATGCCTAGCGTCGCGAAGTCCACCGTGCAAGTGAATGACTTTACGATTGAATACCTGCCTAGCGGCGCAGTATCACAATTTTACTCCGATCTGAGCGTCGTCGACCCGAAAGGGAAAGAAATGTCGAGAAAAACCATTTCAGTGAACGTGCCGTTGAGAGTCGGAGGCGTGACCATGTATCAAACGGATTGGGCGTTGTCGTCCATGCAAGTGACGGTGGAGACGCCGAGCCCGGCCGACGACGATGTTTCAGGCGAGAGCAAACAGACGTACGTGCTTCCGATGGCGTCGCTCGAAGGAAAAGCTGGTTTCGAAGGGCGCATATGGGGGACGTTCTTACCATTAGACTTTGAGGGTGATCAGAACCGCGGGATTTCGCTCGTCGCTCGAGATTTCCAAAGCGTCGCGGTGTACGACAGCAGCGGAGGCTTCATCGGCGTTCGGCGTCCAGAGAGCAAGAAGCCGATCGTCGTTGATGGCTTGAAAATCGTGGTCGGTGACGTCAAGGGAAGCACAGGATTGGAGCTGAAGACAGATCCCGGCGTTCCCCTCGTGTACGCCGGTTTCGCCGGGCTCATGGTGACGTCGTTCCTCAGTTTGCTTTCTCACTCGCAGATTTGGGCCATTCAGGAAGAAACCGCTATAGTCGTCGGGGGTAAAACGAACAGGGCAAAGGAAGAGTTTAGAACGGAGCTCGACGAAGTTCTAAACTCCGTTCCCGAGTATGTCGATTTTTAAAGGCGCGCCGCGCTTGTACTAATAATATACATTCATCTCTACGTATAGCGCAACCATCGCGTATCCGTCAGAGCTCGTCCTTACCCACGCTGAATGGCGTCGGTAAGGCGCTCGCAAAGTGAGCGTCAAAAAGTTTGCCACCAAATTGTTTCCGCCCGGTGTGTTGGAGGTGATTTAAACTGCTCAGCGCGAGACGTTTTTCACGGAGACGAATACCGACGGCGAGTCGCTCGTCTCGCGACAAGGATTCTTGTCTCGCGAGAAGATTCTCATCCTCCGTGTCACTGCTCGGGTATGAGTCGAGCAGATCGATCAAAGTGGTGAACAATGCCTCATACACCGCAATTTCACTCTCTTCGCTCACCGGTCTCGTCCGCAGCGCGTGAACGGAATTTCGAACCGCGCTCCATTCCGTCGAGTTTGCCGCCGCGACTCTCAACTTGCACATGAGAGCTTTCGTCGCGCCGCTCTCGATGAATCCAGTCTCTCCCGGCGATCCACACTCTGAAAAACGTTTTCCACCGTGCTCGTCTTCGGCAAATTGGTACACTATCTTATTCATTGGATTTTTTTCAGCCGAGTACAGAGCGGCGCCGCCGAATCGGGCAAACGTTTCCGCGTCGGAAAAATTACCATGACTACACACGAGTTCTTCTCCCTCACTAAACTCATCCACGTTGACGACAAATGTGTCGTTGACAATTTTCAAACACGGCACCGCGCTTCGCGTGTCGTGCGGGATTAAGTGCGCCATCGGCACGAGCGCTCGCAAGACACCGTCTTTTGTCATCGCATCGGTAACAAGCGCGTTGGCCCGCACGATCACCAAAGCCTCTTCAAACGCCTCTCGCGTGATGGTATCACTTGGAAATATTGTTGGAAACTTTTTGAATATTTTTTCAGATTTTTTCCACCCTTCGATCGCATCGTCCTCGTATCTTTTGAGCGTCGCCGCAGCCGCGTGGTCGCGCAGCCGCGACGTCGCTTTCTGCGACACGCGCGTCGACGCCGCCGGTGTGTGGTCGTACAGTGATTCCACGAACGGTGAATATCTCGACGCTTTCCCTTTCCCGCGCTCTTTCGCGAGTTCAAGCGCCAGCGCCCACTCGTCGTTCTCTTCGCCCAGCGCTCTCGTCGGCGAACTCGCCGTCAACGCGTCGCCGATTGGAAATTTAGGTAAAACATCGTCGTCGCCGATGCCTCCTCTCTTTTTGTCGCGCGCGGCTGCGCTTCCGAATAATCCTCTTTGTCTTCGCGCGTCGATTCCGTGAATCGCATCGTCGCGTCCCGTGTCGGCGTACACGGGCGGAGGCGTCCTTCCACCTATCTCGTCCCCCACCACCGCGCGAAGGTCGTACCACGCCATGAACGCCTCGTCGATCGCGTCCGGTGTTTGCACATCACCGTCCTCGTCGACGCGATCTTCCGCCGCGCCCGTCGTCGTCGACAACGCCGTCGTCGTCAACATCATCACCGCGACCGTCATCATCGTCATCGTCCACGCGGCGCGCGCCGCCCCGCGCGCCGAGTTCGACCGACGCCACCTCGCGGTCGCGTCCGAACGACGCGCGTCGTTCGTCACCATCGCGCGCGCTCTGCCGCGTCGTCGTCGCCGCCGTCGCGACGACGAGTCACGGCGAGAAAGAGAACACGACACTTCAAAAGATCAAATTTTCTTTTGTCCACGCTCATCAGCCTCCGCGCGACCGCGTCGGCGATGCATTTTCATTCATTCATTCATTTCATTCATTCATTCCTCGGCGCGTCCGCGACGATGACGGCGTGTGACGCCGTCGAACGCGGCGCCGCTGACGAGTGCGAACCTTTGAGAGGACGACGACCACCACGGACGTTGACCCTCACGCGATCGCTCGTCGTGAGCGTCGTCGCCGCGTGTGGCTGCGCGCTCGCGGTGGCGACGGCCGTGAACACCCACTTGGCGCGGCATCCAAGAGGTGGAGGTCCTTGGCCCGCCTTGCCTCAACATTGCGACGGCGTGAACTACGGCGCAGAAGTCGCCGTCACTGACGCCATGCGGTCGAAACTCGCGGGTTCTACTTTTGTGAGCGGTTTCTGGCGTCTTCGGAAATCGCATCATTCGTCGTGGGATTATGCGACGAGGCTTAGGAACACGGCTTGTCAATTTGGGAGCCAGGGAGTGAACGTGGTCTTCGTGCAAGATTCGCCGCAAATGTGTGAAACCGTCGTGGGTTGGTACGACTACGGACGCAACTCGACGAACAAGCTTCAGATGCTCGGTCTTGCGCGAAGGTATTGTCACGTGGAGCCGCTGACCGAGATACCTGTTGCGGCGACGCAGTGCCGCGGACGTGCTGCGCCCGAAGGCATTTGGTTGAACAAGGTTCCTGTGTTTGGTGAAGTGGTGGCGAAAGTCGAGAGCGGAGAAATCACGAGTGAGATGAAATCTTCTCGTTATTTCTGGTTAGACGGGGACATAGACATTGTTTCGACAGTCGTAGGCGAGGTTCTACGGAGGTACTTTGAGGGCGCGTCGAACGGTGGCAAGGGCGTCGAAGGAGAGGGCAAGTTTTGGACGACCTGTTACAACGTAGCACAGCAGGCACCCCAATGCGCGTGGATGGGGCACGAAGTCATAGCCAACATGTTCGGTGGGTCTGCGAGTTCGATCGCCGAATACACGGCCGGTTACACGGCATACGTCAATTTGCACGTCCCGACGCAAGCGAATCGCGGAGATCCTCTGCAACGACGCTGTGCGTGTCCGCACGAAGAGCACGTCATGACAGGCATGGCTGGAGACCCGGCGTTTTCGCACCTGTACGGACCGAACTCGTGCGCTCGATTTAGAACCTAGAACGTTTTCAAGTTGAAATCGGACGATGAGACGCAGAGCCATTTTTTAGTGCAGTCCCGTTCACTCCGGCGGACGTGAGTTCGTGACGCACAAAACAAAAAGGGCTTCGACCCCGCATCGATGCGATCATGTTCTTCCTTGGAGTCTCCTCGTCGCTCAACTGCGGCGTCACGCCGTCGACAAAGACAACGACCCGGGTGGTGCGCCAGCGAGCATGTCGACCGCTCACGAGTCGACGAAGCGCGACGCGCGGGCGCGTCGTCGCGTTCAGAGCGTCGGCAACCTCGGCGGTGGCGAAATCGAACGATAAGTCTGCCATCGTCGTCGGCGCCGGTCCGGCGGGGGCGCTCACCGCTGCGCACCTCGCCGCGCTCGGATGGTCTGTAGACGTGTACGAGCGACGATGCGAGAGTAACAAGGTTGGACAGAGCGCTCGGACGTACAACGTTGTGCTTAACTCTCGGGGACTGGATGCGCTGGCATACGGAGGGGTCAAGCTTGACGATGGACTTGTCGTTCATCTGAGCGGTTCGGTGCGTCACAGAGAAAAGACGGGTCCGGTTTTCTCCTCTTCGGCGTTCGGCGGAAGCATCGCAGTCGACCGAGGAGTGCTCGCGGCGACGATCGTTCGAGAGGCGAAGGAACAGTACGGCGATTCCATTCGGTTTCATTTCAACAAGTCGTTGTACGGCGTCAACTTTAACACGCAGACGGCTGTGTTCGAGAGGTTTGAAGTCGAAGACGGCGAGTCGCTCTACGAGGAGGCTAGATACGATTTGCTCGTCGGCGCCGACGGCGTTCGATCGAGAGTACGAAACGCCATCGCGGAGGAGTCGGCAGAGTTCAACGTCACGCAGGTGGTGGATGGCATGAAGTATAAGACCATCATGTTGCCGAAATTGGCCGACTCTCACGAGTGGTCCAGAGCGTTCCACACTTGGAGCCGCGGACAGTGCAGTTTACTCGCGCCTCCGAATCCGGATGGGACGCACACGGGCGTTGTCATTCTTCCCGCTGTGGGCGAGTGGAACTGGGACGACATCTCCACCCCGCAACAAGTGGACGAGTTATTCGCGGCCAAGTTTGCAGACGCATTTTCTGGCGTCGTCCCGGCGAGGGATAGCGTGAAATTGGCAAAGCAACGCGCATCTCCGGGTGGTACGACGACCACTGTGAGTTCTATGGTTTATAAGGACAGTGTAGTTCTCATCGGTGATGCGGCGCATAGCTGTTGGCCGTCGCTGGGTCAAGGAGCCAATGTCGCGCTCGAGTCCACGCATGCTCTTCGTGTCACCTTTGAGGAAATCAAAGATGATCTTCCGAAAGCGCTGGAAGCCTTCAACCGGCTTCGCAAGCCTCAGGTTGATGCGTGCGGACGGTTATCGATGTCTGGGTTCGGTGGTGTGTCTCGAAGAACGATTTCTGGTTTGTTCTTTGCTCGAATCGTAATCATCAATCTCATCCACAAGCTTCTTCCTACAGTGTTCAATCGTCCGGCGATTTTTGAAGTGTCAAACTCATTGTACTCGTACGACGACGTTGAGAGGATGATGCGTCGAGAGAATTTACTCGTCACTATGGTTGTCTTCGGGGTCATCTGTGCGGCCTGGTACTGTGTGATGAAAAACTTTCCAGGCGTCTGGCGCGCTGTCGGCTCGCCGTTCAAATAACGGCGATATCACACGCGACATTTTGCTTGGGAGTCACGGGTCACAAAAATTTTCAAAGGCGTGCGACGACGCCGTCGATCGAGCGACACAGACGTCGTCGAAAATCGTCAAGGCTGCGATAGACGAACTCGACGCATATCGGAGCACCGTGGCCAAG
>Ga0208410_1000373_pt1 | contig 26794 bp, 24 predicted proteins | sample ETN02SmetaG_3_FD_185787 | JGI IMG/M metagenome (GOLD analysis project Ga0208410, IMG submission 185787) | Marine microbial and viral communities from oxygen minimum zone, Eastern Pacific Ocean - ETNP2014F10-02SV257 (SPAdes) (version 2) | ecosystem: Environmental > Aquatic > Marine > Oceanic ... | reverse complement strand
CTTTGATTACTAACCAACCTGCACCTCTGTACAATCCTTCTAATTCTTGAATTATGTTTGAATTTCCCCTAACTGGGCCATCTAGTCTTTGTAAATTACAATTTACAATTACTATCAGGTTGTCTAATTTTTCTCGACCGGCGACTGCAATTGATGCTATTGCCTCAGGTTCATCCATCTCGCCATCTCCTAAAAATGCAAAAACTCTACTTTCTGATGTATCTGCTAATCCTCTCTTTTGTAGATATTTCCAAAATCTTGCCTGCATTACAGCGCCCAATGGACCTAATCCCATAGAAACCGTAGGATATTCCCAAAAATCTTTCATTAATCTTGGGTGTGGATATGAAGATAATCCATCATTAAAAGATTCTTGGCGAAAATTAATCAATTGATCGCGAGAAAGTCTACCTTCCAAATATGCTCTTGCATAAATTCCAGGACTACAATGGCCTTGGATATACAATGCGTCTCCTATTCCGTTGGATTCTTTGCCTCTAAATATATGATTAAAACCAACTTCATAAAGAGTAGAGCTAGAAGAATATGAAGAGATGTGTCCCCCAATACCGTCTGTTCTTCTATTTGCATCTGAAACAATCAATGCCGCATTCCACAATATTGAGTTTTGAATCTTATTCTCTAATTCTAGATTTCCAGGATATGCGATTTGTTGACTAAGAGAGATTGAATTCAAATATGGTGTTCTAGAGGTTTTATGTATGGGTATATCAAGAAATTCAGCCTCTATCATTAACTCATGCAATAGCATTCTTGCTCTTTCTGGTCCATGTTGATTAAACACTGTGCGAAGTGATTCCAACCATTCATCTGTTTCTTCCTCATCTATATCTGGAAGATTTTGGTGTGGTTTAAAATCCGACATAAGTTCACCTTGGCGTTATTTTCAATACTTGGGATTGTTACTTAGATTTCAAATGTTATATTAAAGTGATATACAAGTATCACATAATATTTACTAAGTAACAATGATGTAATGTCCTTATTCCAGAAATAGTTATTGCTGAATCTCCTTCTATATATCTCTCGCCATTCCATTCTTTGACTATTCGCAAAACTGTTCTATGACCAGGAATATTATTTGGATCAACCTTTAATTCTATACATATTGGGCCTCCTTCTGATATCCAATTCAATACAGCATTAGTAGACAATCGTGCTATACCGTGCTGTTGCTCAGAACTACGAATCCAATATCCAAGATTCCAAATTGCCTTACCTGATCTGGTGATTCTATCAAATCCAATCAATCCAAGTACAGTGTCGTCCCAAGGACGTACTATTATCCAATGATGAAGGAGGCCTTTTCGGCCCTTGCTTTCTGTATCCTCTATAAAATTATATATTTGAGATTCAAATGGCTTTTCTGTAACTATCCAAGGCATCGCCCAGCCTACCTCTGGCCATGTTTCTTCGAATGCCTCAATTAATCCTGAAGCATAGTTAGTTGATGCGGGCCTTAAAACAAGATTATCATTGATTCTTATTGATGAGGTAATCCTGCGCATCTTAGTATGACGCAGGTGTTATTGTACATCATACCTATGTAAAAAATTAGTTTTTCTAAGGGCGTAATTTTTGCTTTGCTTGAATTACATTAGGATCTCCAGGTAATGAGTTTATGGCAGATTTTAGCATTTTATCGACTGCATTTGGCCTGCCTATAGTATCCAAAAGCTTACCAATAGGATATATAAGATTGGTTTGATTGCCCAAATGTGGTCCTACTTCATCAATTAGTACAGTAGCATGTGCTATATTTTTATCGATTGCTGCTCTCATTGCTGCAAGTACTTGCTCTTTAAGATTGAGAAAATCCCACTCTTCTTGTTGAGTCCAGGGCCAGTATGTAACTTGTTTATTTGGTATTGAAAGAGTATCATTTGCATCGGATAAGGGCATAATAGGTGCTGAAGGTAGAACTATTTTTTCTTCTTTATCTATAGTTTCTTTAACAGGTGTTGATTTTAGTTCTTTTGAAGGTAAAAGGGGTGGTAAATTTGCAGGTGCTGGAGGCAATAATTCTTCTGACTGAGATGTTTCAATAACTGCAGTTTCCTCTTTTTTTGGTTCTTTTATTGGCTCAATAACTTGCATTGTTGTTTCTTCTTCATAGAACGATTCTTCATAAATATCTACAACGCCATCACCATCAAAATCTGCTGGTTGAAGTATTTCGATATCATCAATGTTCTCTGAAATATTCTGAGCATCCATCACCTGCACGTTATCAGGTGTGCCCGAAGTAGGTTGAATAAGGGCTATTGGTTCATTAGTAGGTTCTTCTAGTTCCTCGGGTTTCTCATCTGGTATCTCAAATTTAGTTGAAAGGGCAGGTGCATCTTCTGGTTTAAGTTCGTAATCTTCTTCTATTTCTTCTTTATTGGAAGGTAATTCAATAGTAGTACTGGCCATAGCAAAGTTCGGTTTACTGCTTAATATAACTGAATCTTCTTCAGAATATTGATTGACATCAACTGTAACATCATCCATCTTAAATGTGGCTTTTGACCAGTCAATAACTTCGGTCTCTTCTTCTTCTTCGAATTCATTCATTAATTCATCAAATAAATTATTTGTTTCAGATTCTTCTATGTTTGAGATTTGTTTATAATTTGGTTTATTTAATTGGTATGAGCATGATGAACAAGTTTCAGCACTCGCACTGTTAATATTTTGACATAATGGGCAGATATTCTTCTCAGTGGAGTCTTTTTTCCACTTCTTAAACCGATCCCACATTCATCGCCCACCTTCAATAATGACATGTCGAACAAACTCTGCGTATAATCATCACTGGATTATGATATATCTTTATTAGATTTTTTTTGAAAGTTTTCAAACATAACATTGAGGTTGATAATGTGCTGCGAGTGATTGGAGAAGACATCATGAAAGACCATGAATCACCAATATCAATCAATACAGGTAGTGGAACTTTAGCTAAAGCAATTGTCTCTGATAGAGATGGCCATAAAGACATTCCAGAGGGAACGATATTTGCTTCTAGAATTGATAGGTTAGCTTCTTTTATTTTAGATGTTATAGTAATAACTACTATACTTTTATTTGTTACTAGAGGAGGGATTTTTTATATCTGGAATCTTAGTATGTGGGCTTCTACAGATTTTCACTATTCTCTTGTGATGTCATTTGTTTTTTTTGCGGCACATTGGCTTTATTGGAGGTTGAGTGGCATTTATTTATCACGTTCAATAGGACAGAAAATTTTTGGAATAGCAGTAGTATCTGATGATGGTTCAGAAATGACTAGTGAAATGTGGGATAAAAGGGTTTTACAAAAATTAATTTATCTTATTCCAATAGTTGGTTGGTACAATGGTGCATATGATTTAGCTAGAATTTCACAGAGGCATACTCATCAGTCGAATGTGGATGTAAAAGTAAATACAATTGTAGTTAAAGCATACTCTTTACCCCCTCTGTATCGTAAACATATCAAGTAGGTGATTAATTGGAACAATTAGTAAAACATGTTTTATCGGGCAAATGTATTGTTTATCCAACAACAACTCAACCTGCATTAGGTTGTATATTACAATCTGATGCACTTGACATCCTCTATGAAATAAAAAAGAGAGATTATAATCTCCCCCTAAGTATAGCAGTTTGTGACATAGAACAAGCTAAAGAGGTTGTAGAAGTTCCCGATGATGTTATTGAAATTCTAAAGTATTTTCCTGAAGGAGCATTAACTATTATATTAAAATCAAGAAATAGGCTGGATTCCCGTCTTGGAGGAATGTCGGTGGCTGTTAGAGTCATTAGTCATGAAATAGCTAAAAAAATATTAAGGAAAACTGGACCATTGACCGCAACTAGTGCAAATATTAGTGGCACAAAACCTATATTAAATTGTAAAAAATCTGCCGAAATTTTATCTACTGAAAAGTATGAAGTTATTGGACATAACAGTGATTGTCTGCAAGAAACTCCCAGTACTTTGATATCTTGGTGGACTGTGTGTGAATCACTTAAGCCACCGAGCATCGAAGTATTGAGAGAAGGGATAGTAAGTTCAAAGGAAGTACAGCAATGGTGGAAGAAGTGGATTTTAAGCAATGGAGAGATGCAGGTCACGTAGCACGAAGAACTTTAGAGGGGATAAAGGGAGAAGTTGTTGCTGGAAAAACATGGAATGAAGTGATAGATTCTGCTGAAAGATTCATTAGAAGACATGGGGGTCAAGCTGCTTTCCCAGTAACTATTTCTGTCAACGATATTGCTGCACACTATACAACAAATCATTCAGAAGATCCTCTCGAAGGTTTAGATAGAGAAATGATATTCCAAAATGGTGATTTAGTAAAATTAGATGTTGGAGTTCACATAAAGGGGGCTTTAGCAGATAATGCAATGACAATAGAAGTTGGAAATAATGGTGAACATACAGAACAAATTAAGGCATCAAAGGAAGCAAGAGATGCAGCGATTGAAAAAATGCATCCAGGGACGCCATGGCATGAAATCGGAGCTATGGCAGAACAGGTTACTAAAGATGCAGGATTTGTTCCAATTAGTAACCTTTGTGGACATCAAATGAAAAGATGGAATTTACATGCTGGATTGTCAATACCGATGTATGCATGTGGACCAAATAATCCTGGTTTCAAAGGAGTTGTGGAAGAAGGTGGTGTTTATGCAATAGAACCTTTCAATACTACCGGAAAAACTGGTAAAATAGAAAATGTTTCGCCTAAAGGTTCGTCTAATATTCTAAGAGTTACAGGGGATGTAACAATTCGTAAAGCACTAAGTAAAGGTAAACTAAAACCATTAGGTGCAACAATGGCTAGATACATAGAAGAAAGATATCACACTTTACCGTTTGCTGAGAGATGGGCTTACCCATTATTAGAAAAGCCGTTTCCTGAAGAAAGTGAAGAGTCTTTAGTAAGAAAATGGAATGCATTAATTAAAAAATTAACCTCGATAAGATTTCTTGAAGTTTATCCTGCTTTGAAAGATGTAGACGGTGGAAATGTTGGCCAGTATGAGCATACAGTAATGGTTACTGAAGGCGGCCCAGAAATTCTCACAGTGGAATAAAAAAAATAAGTATTGATGACAATATACACGAATGAGAAGTATTTCCACAAAATGATTAATTAATACCTTCTATTATCATTTATCGTACGGGGCCGCAAGGTTCTCGCTGAGTGCATCCCATCCCCTCGCTTTTATCTCTCGCCCTGTACACCTATTATTTCTCAGTGGTAACTTCAGCATTACCAAATAGTGTTACAGTAATTATAGAGCCTAATATCAAAAGCATCCCTGAAGATTGCTGGAAAGATGGTTTCTCTGAAAGTAGAAGAATTCCCCATAGTATTGTTAAAACGGGCTGTAAAAGAAGAGCAAATGAAGTATGGGCAGCTGGTAATCTAGGAAGTGCATATGTAATAGCTATCCATCCTAATACTTGACAGGAAAAAGCCAAAAGAATTAACCATGCATGACTTGGATAGGATGGTTGAATATTTAATGGTTCGACATTTATGAATTGCAATGGTAAAATACCTAATATAAAAAGTCCGACTGCTGCACCTGCAGTAGTGTCTAACTGAAGATTTTGAGCAGGTGATTTTTCTTTATTTGAATATCTATATATTATTAAAAAGGATGAATAAAATATTGCAGCAAATATGCCACCTAATACTCCAAGTGAAGGGTTTTCTCCATATGCTTCATTGTCCCAGATTCCTGAAATTAAAACTAATCCAAGAATAACAATGGGCAAAACAATAAGAATCGATTTATTTGGCTTCTCACCTAGAAATTTCCAACTAATAAGCGTAACAATGATTACCTGTGAATTTCCAATCATTGTAGCAATACCCGTACCAATATAATCTATTGCAGTATGATATGCAAGAAAGTCTAGTGCAAGAAATAGACCAGCAATAAATGTTAATTGGCGGGACTTAAAATCTCTAGTGTCGATAGTTTTAGAAAAATATACAATTAGTCCTAAAATTGGTAATGCATAAAGCATTCTAAAAAATGCACCCGTAATAGGATTCGTTTCTGTTAATATGTAGATTAAAGGTGCGAATGACAGGATAGCAGATCCTAGTAATGCAATTAACATATTTTTACGGCCTTCAACGACCAACATGGGGATACACCTCACTCTAATTTTGTTTCTGAAATCATTTCTTGTAATTCTCCACTTTGGTACATTTCTAAGGCTATATCTGAGCCGCCTATTAATTCACCATTGATAAAAACTTGTGGCATTGTTGGAAAATCTGACCATGCACATACTGAAGGTATTGCCCTTGGATCTGAAAGTATATTTACACTGGTAAAAGGCTCTTGTAACTCTTTCAATACTGAAGCGGCACGGTTGCTAAATCCACATCTTGGTTCATCCGGTGTTCCTTTCATAAAGAGTACAATCTTATTATTATCTACTAATTCTTGTAATTCATCTGGTGTCCAATTAAAACTCATTTTTTCACTCCTTTTTCTCCCTTCTGATGTGAACTCCGAAAAATTCTACGTCTCCTCCATGTGGATCAAAAGCGGTTTCTCCACTTTTAGAGGCTTGTTCAGGAGTCATACATTTCAAATCCAAAGCATGAACAATGTTTTGCTCGATAAATTGTTTAAAATGATTAAGAAGAGGTTTTTGCCTCTGTAATGGCCTTATTCCTTCATAATCAGAAGATATTACACGAACATGGAAATGATCTCCACTTTTATGAAGATCTGTTACGGATACATCTGCACTTGGTACAACTTTTAGAACTTCATCAACCACCCATTGTTCAGTAACCATGGTCCTTAGAATAGGTCATCATTATTGAATACTTGGTGTCTAAAATTGATTATTTAATGCTTCATATATTAAATTTAAATTGTATTTTATTGAGCCTTGATTATTAATTAGGCCAGAGCCTACTACTGCTATATCAATTCCCCATTCAGCAACTTTTGCAGCATTATGACTTTTGATTCCCCCATCTATCATTAATTTTGTAGAACGGCCGCCTGATTGGATTTGTTTATCTATAATTTCCCTAAAATAACGTACTTTATCTTCCATTTCAGGCATAAACGATTGGCCTCCTTTACCAGGTACAACTGACATAACAAGAAGAAGGTCTAACTCAGGAATTAAAGATAAAACATCAGAAGCGGGCGTATCTGGATTGAGGACGCAACCAACTTGGACATTTGCTTGGCGTACTGTTGTTATAAACTGAGAAAAGTCCTGAACAGCTTCAATATGGGCAATTATCAAATTTACTCCTGCGTCAGCATACTGTTCCCATGTTTCTTCGGCATTATTTATCATTAAATGACAATCAATAAAAACATCTGGACCGAGTCTATCTCTGACTGAGCGGATTATTGCTGGACCAAATGTAATTGTGCGATTTACAACCCAGTTACCGTCCATAACATCCATATGTATCCAATTTATTCCTGCATCTATTGCTTCATCGAGAGTATTACCAAGTTGGCAAAAATCTGCTGTCAAAATACTGGGGGTTATTTCCAAAATATTCACTCCCGTTAATATGAAGTGCAAGGCGGATAGTATATCAAATTAATATAAAATACTTAATTTTAAGACACATGTTGATAGGATACGAGTTGCTCGAAGAGCACGTAGGTGTGATAATGGGACAAGTACTTGAAGTAAATGATGCTGATTTTGATATGGTAACAAAGGGTAATGAATGGGTATTAGTAGATTTTTGGGCTCCTTGGTGTGGACCATGTAAAATGATTGCTCCCATATTGAAAGAAATCGCTGGGGAAAGAGACATTACAATAGCTAAAGTCAATACTGATGTTAATTCATTAGCGCCTGGTAAATACAATGTCAGAGGCATTCCAAATCTAATATTATTTCATAATGGAGAGCCAGTTGAGCAAATAACAGGGGCAATGCCAAAACCAGGAATGGATAATTGGTTAGATAGACATATGATTTGAATTCATCGCATCACGTAATTTCTTTTCCCTTATTTGATTTGGCGTTCCTGTCTCTCTAAGGAGTCGTGCACGTAATGCCTCATGAATCCACATGCCTTCACCAAGTTCTAGCATCAAACCTCGTTCTAAAATTTCTTTAGGAGGTTTGCCATTTATATTTGCAGCAGATGCTAAAATAGGCCAAGGAACTGGACGTTCAGAAACGGCAAGAATTGCTAATAATTCACGATGGTCGTCGGGCATAACATTAAGAATTTCTTCGTCTAAGAATCTTAACCAGTCCTCATGCATAGTTTTACCATAAAGTTCGAGTAGTTCAAGAGCCAAAGGGTGCCCTCCTGTGACTTGATATATTTCTTCTGCAGGTGTTTTATTGGTTGTGTTAAATGATTTAAGCCAATCAGAAATTTCTTCAAATGATAATCCCGATAAGGATAGTTCCTCAACTCTGTCTCTAGTATGAACGTCTCGACGGTCATAAAAAGTTAGATTAGTTCTTGATATCATGATTAATCTAATTTGTGTTTCTTCTGCAACTTGAAGTAGCATTCCAAAGAAATTATGACTTGATGACTCTATATTATGAACATCATCAAGTATTATAATTATTTCACTAATATTTGATGTTAGAAGTTTTTCTTTATCGGATAAATGTGCTACTAACCTACGTCTATATAAATCAAGATTTAATTCTCCGCCCGGTTTGAAGGGTATTGCATCTAATACATTGTATGGATCTTCAGATTCTTGTTGTGAATGGATTCCCAGTCGATGGAGTAAACTTGCTGCTATGCCAAGGGTAGTATCCCATGGTTGACATGGATAATACATTAATTCAGAACTAGGATTATTATTTAGTAAATCATTAACCCATGAGGATGTTAGAGTGGTTTTACCGCATCCAGCTATACCTGATAATATCAATAAAGGTACATTAGATTTGTGCCATTTATTAATATTTATTTTTTCTAATTTACGGCCATGAATTGTACGAATATCTGGCGGTTTGTTATGATAAGTAGAATGAGCTCCAGTGAGCATCGTAATAGATCCTGGCTTTTTGATATTTTTTGCCTTCACAATAGTGCCAAATCTTATATCTCCGAAATTTAACACTCCTTCATGTTGCGCATGCATTAAAATTTGTAAAAGTGTTAATTTTGCTTGTAAATATGAAGCAGCCTCATCTGCCCTAACTTCAAGAAGTGTATTATTCCGATCCCTCAAAATGACTTTAATGGATCTTAAAGAAGATATTCGAGATATTGCTTCTTTCCTTCCAAATTCAGTTAATTGCCATGTTTTTTGTCTTCTTTCTTCATCTCTAATGACACGCGTATGTTCTGTAACCCAACCATTATTCATTATTTCTCTCATTGTTCTAGAAACATTAGGTGGATGTAACGCGCATACTTCAGCAATTCCGGGGCGAGTTAGTTGATAAGAGACCAAGTAATGATCTGCTTGGTGATCTTGTTCCCACAAATGAAGAAGTATACGATCGGTTACTGATATGTTAACTCGTCCATCTCCACTTGCCATTAGACATTCCGAATCATTATCTATCATCAAGGGTTCGGGAGATTGATTATGAAAATAATATCATATTTGTATCATTTATATTCCATCAAATAGCCACAACCTATGTGTCTAATGTCTTACTCGGACAATTATGTCTGCATACGACGAGCTTATAGAGAGAATGAAAGAAATTGATTTAATAAGTCAAATTGGTGGTCTTCTAAGTTGGGATCAAGAAGTAATAATGCCGCCTAAGGCTGCTGCATTGAGGGCGGAGCAGTTAGCATATTTGTCTTCTATAAAGCATGAAAAAATGACAGCTCAGGAAATTGGATTATTATTAAATAAGTTGGAAAAAGATATAAATCTTGATGAGATTCAATTAGGGAATGTAAGACTTATTAGAAATTCATATGATAAGGCTACCAAATTACCCAATGAATTTGTTATTGAAATGGCTAAACATCGCTCTATGTCGATGATAACTTGGACAGAAGCACGTGCAAAAGATAATTTTTCAATATTCAGAGACGACTTAAAGAAAATGATTGATTTGGTTAGAAGAGAGGCTGATTATCTTGGATATGATAATGTCCGTTATGATGCATTATTGGATAATTACGAATCAGGACTCACAGTTGCTAAACTAGACCCATTATTCAAAAATTTAAGAGAAAATGTTGCTCCATTAGTTAAACTAGTAGTAGAAAATGGAAAGTCTCCAGATATGAGTTGGGTAAATGAAAATACATGGAAAAAATCTGGACAAGAAATTTTGAGCCAAAGAGTTTCCGAAGCCATAGGCTTTGACTTTGATGCAGGTAGAAGAGATTCTTCGACTCATCCATTTTGTGGAGGACCGAATCCAGATGATGTACGATGGACAACCAGATATTCGGAAAGTGAGCCTTTTGGGTCGTTGTATGGCTCAATGCATGAAACCGGACATGGAATGTATGAGCAGGGAAGGCCCAGGGACTTAGATTTCCAACCAGCAGGGAAGGCCAACGGTTTAGGAATTCATGAGAGTCAAAGTAGGTTATGGGAAAATCAAATTGGAAGGTCATTGGAGTTTTGTGAGTGGGTATTACCACTTTGGAAAGAAAATTTTCCAGAAAATATGAAAAATGTGAATGCAGAAGATTTATGGAAATCAGTAAATATTATACAACCCAGTTTAATTAGAACTGAATCAGATGAAGCAACATATAATCTTCACATAATGATTAGATATGAAATAGAAAAGAAATTAATAAGTGGAGAAATCGAAGTTGATGATCTTCCAACAATATGGAATGATATGTATGATGAATTTTTAGGAATAAAGGTGCCTAATAATTCTCTGGGCGTACTGCAAGATGTTCATTGGTCAATGGGTGCTTTTGGGTATTTTCCAACATATACACTTGGAAATTTATATTCGGCTCAACTTTTATCTGCGGCCAAAAAAGATCTAGGAGACATAAACGAACAAATTAAACAAGGAGAGTTTTTGCCATTACTAGAATGGATGAGGGAAAAAATTCATTCTAGAGGGAGTATCATTGAGCCTGCTGAATTAATTAAAGAAGCGACGGGTCGCTTTCCCTCTTCTGAAGAGTTTATTGGATACTTGAAGGATAAGATAAGTGACTTATATGAGATTGATATTAGTTTAACTTAGAGATGTGTAGTTATGAATAATTATAAATTATCAGAGATATCTTCTTTTGTAAGAGATATAGGTACTGAGTGTACAATATTAGAAATTCATAGAAATTTTCTGATTGGAGGATCTCACGATGGAGTATTGAAATGTTGGGATATAATCTCAGGATTAGAAAAATGGAATAATCATTTTGAAGGCCCGTGTTCAGAAATGATAATTGAGCAGGGGCTAATTTATCTTGCAGAAGAAGGCAATGTCCATTGTATTGATTTAGAGAATGGTGAATCGATATGGAGTAAAAAAATTGAAGGATTTAGTGAATTTATTAAAACATATGATGATCACATATGGGTGGGTTCTTCTGTTTATGATTTGCAGATTTCAAATTATTCTGAATCAGCTATTTGGAAATTTAATAAGGAAGGAGAATTAATTAAAAATATTATATTAGAAAGTAAACCTTGGTTTTTTGATGTGACCGAACTAGGTTTATTTATTGGCCTTAGTAGACCGTTGTGTGGATATGGAAAAATCAATGAGATAGGAACAGTAGAATATTATGATCTGATTAATAAAAACCCTATCACGACAGGCATTTCTCATCAGAATAAGGTTTTTCTTGGACATAGTGATGGGAATGTCAGTAGTATAGGAAGTAAAATAGAGGAATATAAAAATAATGAAAATATCCCTGTAAAAGATTTAGAATTTCATAAAGGTATAATTATTGGCTTAGAATCTGGAGAAATATACTCTGAAAATGGTTGGGAAATAGGCCTAAAAAATGAATTAGATGTACTATCCTGTGCACCATCCAATGATGGTATAGATTATTTATGGGCTTCAACATGGGATAATAAATCTAAAATTTTCTCAATAGATAATAAGTCGGGAGATATTCAATTTTGTGTTGAGCATTCATCAAGAATAAGAAAAATAAATTGTTCTAATGATTTTTTAGCTCTTGGCGATTCTGAAGGGAAAATATTTCTTATTGAAAATAATGTTTTACAAAGACGATTAAAATCGGCTCCCGAGGAGATCAAAATTGATGAAAAAAGGGTACTGCTAAGAGAGCGTTTGAGGAAGTTGCGCGGGTAGATTGTTTCAGTGGAAATTAACCCTTTTATGGGTCCATTTCCGATGTACTGCGCTAATATTGTGGAAAGGTTTAAATGCCGAGCATCTCCCTATGTGCTTTGCTGCTCCGAGGGAGTGGTGTGGAGACGCTTAGGCAGAACCGCGGGCCACAAAAACCGAGCCCCGAAATTGGGGCAGTAAAATCGAAATCCGAAAGGAGATCGAGGTAAATGTCAAGATTGCTTGTGGGCAATTAAGACGGCGATAGAACTGTTGTGGAAATACCAAACGAGAGAATGGAAAATAAACAATGGGGGCTGAGGAAAACATAAACCGAACGTTTAGGCGGGGAAAACACAACCGAATCAGATACTATATCGTAGAGATACACGTAAGAAGAGGGAGGAGACAATCTTGAGTTACGTCATGGGGAACAACTATGTAAAAATAGAAGAGAAACATGCAGAAACGAGCGCGATGAGAATCGTGGAGTGTAATGGTATCGATTTCGTGAAAAGAATTAGTGAGAGCTAACAATAGAAACGAAAGCGGTGATTAAAAAAGCAATTTTTTAAGAATCGAAAAAGATGGAATACATCAAACAAAATAAGCCCTAGTGGTTTATGAGTTGCTTCCCGGGAAAATTAAATCTTAGGATAAAATTGAACCGGACCCTGCGGAGTAAACAGAGGGAGATGCCCCCCCATAGGCAAAACCCTCTGTTGCTCCCACCTTTTTATTCGGCCCGATTTTTCTTTATTTAGGTCCAGTCATATCTTTAGGAATTACTAATGAATTAAATTCATCATTTGTTAACATCTTTAATTCAATTGCACTTTGTCTTAGGGTTAAATTATTATTGTGTGCATTTTTTGCTATTTTGGCTGCATTATCATAACCGATATGAGAATTTAATGCAGTAACAAGCATAAGTGAATTCTCCAAATGATCATTTATTTTTTCTTGATTTGCAGTAATCCCTATTATACAATTATCCGTAAAAGACTTACAAGAATCTGATAATAAAGTAATACTTTGAAGAATATTATAAATTATCATTGGCTTGAATACATTTAATTCGAAATTTCCTTGACTCCCTCCTATGGATATTGCAGTATTATTCCCCATTACTTGGCAGCAAACCATCGTTAGTGCTTCTGCTTGTGTAGGGTTTACTTTACCAGGCATTATACTAGATCCGGGTTCATTTGCTGGAAGAGACAATTCTCCTATACCACACCTAGGCCCAGAGCCCAACCAACGAATATCATTAGCAATTTTCATTAATGAAACTGCTAATGTATTGAGAGCCCCTGAAGTTGCTACTAATGCATCATGCGCGGCTAATTGGGAAAATTTATTTTCAGCCGATTCGAATGGTAAACCAGTTTTTTCGGCCATAATTTTAGCTACTGTATCAGAAAAATCTCTATGCGAATTTAATCCAGTACCTACTGCCGTTCCTCCCAATGCCAATTCAAATAAATCTGTAAGTGAAAATTCTATCCTACTAATGTCTGAATCTAGCATTGCAACATATCCTCCGAACTCTTGACTTAGAGTAAGGGGTACAGCATCCATCAAATGTGTTCGTCCGATTTTGACTATTCCTTGAAATTCTTTGACTTTTTTTGCTAGTTGTAATCGTAAATTCCTAACAGAAGGTAATAATTTATGATAAATTTCTTCGACCGCAGCCAAATGCATAGCAGTTGGAAAAGTATCATTACTTGATTGAGCTCTATTTACGTGATCGTTTGGGTGTACGGGCGTCTTACTTCCTAAAATGCCCCCAGATAGTTCTATTGCTCTGTTTGCGATGACTTCGTTTGCATTCATATTTGTTTGTGTACCTGATCCTGTTTGCCAAATCTTAAGTGGAAAGTGATTATCCAATTCGCCGGAAATTACTTCATCACATGCTTCTATTATGAAATTTCCAATTTTAGGGTCTAATTCTCCCAAACTGATATTGGCTTCGGCTGCTGACTGTTTTAGTATCCCAAATGCCCTTATTATGGACCTAGGCATTAGATCTTTTCCTATATTGAAATTTATTAATGATCTAGCCGTTTGGGCACCATAATATACATTTTGAGGGACATCAATATAACCCATAGTATCTTTTTCTTGCCTCATATTTGATGAATCGTTATTTATTTTTTTACGAGGTGGTTTAGTTGATTCAATTGATTTTGTTTTTGAATCTAAAGATTTAGAAATCATATTTGAAATAATTGCTGAACGGCCAATATTTTTCCCTTTACCTACATTCATATCCAATTTTCTTGCTATTTCTTCGGGTAAACTAATTGTTATTATTCTACGATTACCAGCGCGATGCTTTGCCATGCTAATAGGCAATTATTAATTATTAATAAACTATTTTAATAATTATTAATTAAAAAGGTATTTTTTATCATAACTCTCTTTTTATAGAAATTATTTGTTGAGGAATCTCAGGCTTATCTCTGAAATTAGTTGGTTGGTTCTCAATTTTTTTAACAATTTCCATGCCTTTTACAACTTCTCCAAAAATTGCATGATTACCATCAAGCCAAGGTGTTGGGACTGTTGTTAGGAAAAATTGTGAGCCACCTGTATTTGGACCCGCATTTGCCATTGAAAATAAACCAGGTTTGTCATGTTTCTTTGCGAGAGCGGGAGTTTCACATGGGATTTGCCATCCCGGGCCACCTGTCCCTGCAGCCCTACTTTCAGGATCTTTGGATTTAGGACACCCTCCCTGTATCATAAAATCCTTTATTATACGATGGAAATGTAGTCCATCATAAAAACCTTCATCGACTAATCTAAGAAAATTAGAGGTTGTCTCTGGGCAATCTTTAGTATAAAGTTCAATAGTTATTGTTCCTTGAGAAGTTTCCATTCTAACATATGTCATAACCAAAGGGAGATGATATCAATTGATGAATTTAATGGTTAATATATTAAAAAATATGTAAACATAATGTTAAGAAACTATTGAGCCAATTAAAGTATCAGGATGTACACTTAACAATTTAACAGTCCCATCCGGATCCAATGTTCCGAGTAATAAAAATTGAGAAACGAATCCTTTTGGCATTGTCTTTTCTCCAAGGTTTATTGCTCCTACTATCTTCCTTCCAATTAATTCTCCTCTTGTGTAATTGGTAACTTGGGCCGAAGTCCATAGTTTACCAACCACTGGCCCAAAGTTTACTTTTATTTTGTAGGAAGGTTTTCTCATTTCGGAGTATTCTTCTACATCAAGTACTATACCAACTCTCATATCAACGGAAAAAAAACCTTCAACACCTAAATATTCCTTTTTCTCTAATCTTTCAGGGTGGTATGGCTCTTCTTTTTTGTTAATTGTGTGCTCTGTCATAAATTATTCACCAGTAATATCAGATCTCAAAAGTAAAGGTATTAAAGGTATTTTTGAATTTAAAAATGCATCTTTCCCACCTTCTTCCCTATCTAAAATAGTTATGCAGCCGGCAACTATGCAACCCATATTTTGTAAACGTGCTGCGGCTTTTAATGCAGATCCTCCGGTAGTAGTTACATCCTCTAAAAGTAATACTTTATCGCCCTTTTTTAAACTAGAACCTTCAATTCCCGGAGGATTTCCGGTCTTTCTACCTCCTCTTCCCTTAGGTTCTTTACGAACTATAAAACCTTTCAAATTAGATCCTTTTGGAGTCTTTGCTATTGTAATTCCTGTTAATGGTACAGCTCCTAATTCCAAACCTCCTACTGCATCAATTCTACTAAATTTTTGAACCTCGTCATGGATTAAAACTCCTAGTAGATGTGCACTCTCAGGATCCATCATAACAGGTTTCATATCAAAAAAATGAGGACTTTTTTTACCACTGGCTAGAGTAAAATGTTCATCAGGAGAATATAGATAAGCAAGTTGTTTAACTTTAGTAATTAGTCTTGATTTTGCTTCTTGAATTGTTGTCATATGCTTATTACCTTAACCTCGGTCAAGGTGAAGTCGCATGAACATTTTGCCAAATTATTACTTAAAAATACAAAAAGACGGTCAATGTTCTTGAGCGGCCTGTACAGTCAGGCAATATATAGATGGGCAGGAGGAGTTGTAGTGATTCAAAATATTTCTAAAACGATTACATACAACACTGAGCAATTAGAAGAAGAAAGTAGAAAATATCAAAATTTTCTAGATGATAAAACTGAAGAAATTTATAATTTAGCATTGATAGCAAAACAAAAAGGATTAGATTTTGAAAGCTATATTGAGATACCAAGGGCTGAAGATTTAGCAAGTAGAACTGAGAAGCTTCTTCAAAAAGATTATTTGAAGGACCTATCGATAGAGCAAGATTTGCGTAAATTACTGAAAGAAAATGACAGAGAAACTGCATCAATTAAAATGGCGGTTGAAGTTGCTAAAAGAAAATATGATGAAACCAAAGACTTACAAATTTCTATAGATTGTGGGCTTAGAGTTGGGCTTGCAGTCCTTACAGAAGCGGTTTTAGTTGCCCCTCTAGAAGGCATAGGTGAAGTTAGAATATTAAACAATGAAGATGGTTCGGAATTTTTGTCTATTGATTTTTGTGGACCGATTAGGGCTGCAGGTGGAACTGCCCAAGCACTTGGTGTGTTGATTGGAGATATGATTAGAAGAGAATTGAAAGTTGGAAGATATATACCTTCTACAAGAGAAGTGGAAAGAGTAAAAGAAGAATTTGGGCTTTACAGAGTAGGTTTACAATATAAGCCACCACCAGATGAGATAGAGACAATTGTTAGAGCTTGTCCTGTAATGATAAATGGTGAAGAGACAGAAAGGAATGAATGTGCCGGTTTCAAAGAGGTTCGAAACATAGTTAATTCTAACGGGACATCTAGGACTAGGATTCGAGGAGGAGTAATGCTTGTTATTGGAGAAGGTTTATGCTTAAAGGCACCAAAAATAAAAAAACATGTAGAAAGAATGAAAATTTCTGGATGGGAATTTATCTCTGAATTTGCAGATAAAGGAAAGGAACAAAAAACTAGAAGTTCTTTCAAATCAAGGACTATACCGAAAATAACGAGGTATATGGATGATGTCATTGCTGGTAGACCGATTTTTGGTGAACCGGGTAAACCCGGTGGTTTCAGATTAAGATATGGGAGAAGTAGGGCAACTGGTTTAGCTGCTGCAGGAATTAATCCGGTTACTATGGAAGCAATGGGCGGCTTTCTTTCAGTAGGGACGCAAATGAAAATGGAAAGACCTGGTAAGGCATGTGCAGTAACGCCTTGTATCGACATAGATGGACCAACCATATTAGAAAATAATGGAAATTTTGAAACTATTAATACGGTTTCCAAATGGGAACGGGTAAAGAATAATGTGTATTCAATTTGGGATTCAGGTGAAATATTACTTGGATTTGGAGAATTTCTTGAAAACAATAAAAATTTAGTTCCTTCTTCTTATAACAAAGACTGGTGGGCAGCAGATCTTTTAGATGCATTAGATACTCCAAAAAAGGTAGATGAATTTGCTGAAATATTATCAATCAAAAGAGATAAATTACCTCCTGGTGTACCTTTTAATGGGGCAATAAATAGGGGTGGCGAGAATTTAGTGGAAAGGAATTGGAGAAAAGTAAAATGGTTTAATTTTTTGAAAAATTATGATATAAGATGGGAACATATATCTTCACTAAATGAAAAATTTGCAGTAGCTGTCCCTCCTCCCTGGAATCTTTGGTGGTCAGATTTACCACTCATTTGTATTCCTGTCTTGATTGAAGAATTGTTAGTATCTAAAATATCTAATGGGGTTTTAAGAATTAAAGGAGTTGTCGAAAACTGGCAAATAGAAAAAGAATTAGGGCACAATTTACCGGATGAAATATTACAAGAGTTTTCAAATACTGATGAAATTAAAATTCATGGTGTCGTTAAGTGTTCATTAATGACCCTAGGATTGAATCACAAACATGAAAATGGTTCAATAATTATTAGTAAGAATTGGGAAGGCCTAATAGATGGATTAGGTTTAGAGGTCAAAAACGGAAATATAGTAAAGAAAACAGAGTTTAATGATTTAATCAAAGAAAGAATAAATGAAATAAATATTTCTAAAATAATCATTTCTGAGGAAGAGGAAAGAAGGGGTAAATTACAAAAATTGAAAGAAGAAGCAAGAAGATCTGCTACGACTAAAGCAATGCAGTCTGGTTTAGAAGGGAGTGAAACCGTGAGGGCTGGGGAAGAAGCTGTCAGTAAAATAGTTGATAATGGTCCAAAAAATCTAGAAGAATATGAAAATGCAAGAATGATTGTTGACGATAATGAAGTAGAAAAATCATTGTGGTTAGTTAGAAAATTATCTTCGAAAAGATGGGAAGATTCGGTGCCCTGTAGAATTGGTGCTAGAATGGGTAGACCAGAAAAATCAGGCATTAGAGAAATGAAGCCTATGGTTCATGCATTGTATCCAATTGGAGGAGGAGGGGGGCCGCAAAGACTCATGGGATTAGCTGCAAAAAAAGATTCAATACAAGTAGTCATGTTGCCAAGAATTTGTGAAAAATGTGGTAAAGAAAGTGGACATATAATATGCCATAACAGGAACAACCCGTCGGATGCCATTGAGTGTGGAGGAACGACAGTCGCTAAAAAGAGAAAAGGGGCACAGAGAAGGCGTTTAGGTGAAAGGACAAGAATACCTATAGGATCGATAATGGAAGTGAAAAGAAGATCTTTGAATTTAGATAGATTACCGGAAAGAATCAAGGCTATGAATGAATTGCTGTCTAAAATGCAGACGCCTGAACCAATTGAAAAGGGAATATTAAGGGCTAAGCATAATTTATCGGTTTTCAGAGATGGTACAGCAAGATATGATATGATAGATGTCCCAGTGACTCATTTCAAACCATCAGAAATAGGAACTCCTTGGAAAAAAATATATGAATTGGGATATCATTATGACATGTACGGTAAGAAATTAAAATCTGATGATCAAATACTAGAATTGTTTCCTCAGGACTTTATACCATCAATAAATGGAAGAGATCATTTAATCTCAACTTGTAATTTTGTTGATGATTTACTAACTAAATTCTATGGAATGAAAGCATTTTATAATGTAAAAACAGGATTAGATTTGGTTGGACATTTGGGCATTGGACTTGCCCCTCATACTTCTGGTGGGGTTCTATGTAGAATTATTGGATGGACAACTGCTTCTGCTGGCTATGCCCATCCGTTGTTCCACGCAGCTAAAAGAAGGAATTGTGATGGCGATGAAGATAGTATAATGTTATTATTAGATGGTTTACTAAATTTCTCGCGATCTATTCTTCCTTCAGGAAGAGGAGGGCAAATGGATGCTCCATTAGTTCTTTCAACAAGAATTAATCCTAGTGAAATAGATAAGGAAGCTTTGAATGTAGACTGTTCATGGAACTATTCTAAAGAATTCTATGAATCTACGCTTGATCAGCCGCATCCTAATGAAGTGATTAGTTTAGTTGACTTAGTCTCCAATAGAGAAGGTACTGTGGGGGATTTGCGAGGTTATGGATGGACGCATGACTCTGGTAAACTGGATGCAGGGCCTAAGAATTCTTCATATAAAACGCTAAAAACTATGAAAGATAAGATGGATGGTCAGTTAACACTAGGGAAAAAATTACGTTCGGTAAATGCAACAAAAGTTGCATCAAAGGTCATAGAGTCACATTTCTTGCCAGATATGAGAGGCAATATGATGGCTTTTACTCGGCAAAAAGTTAGATGTGTTAGATGTGGAAAGAAATATAGAAGAATGCCATTAAAAGGAAAATGTATAGAAGTCGTAGGAAACGATAGCGGTATGGAAAATATTTCTAGAGATGATGAGTCGGTATGTAATGGTAATGTGATTCTTACAGTATCTAAAGGGAATGTGGAAAAATACATTCAAATCACCAAGAATGTGATTGATGAGTTTGGTGTTGACATGTATACCAAACAGAGAGTAAACTGGACTTCAGATAGTGTTGATTCTTTATTCAATAATGATTCTGTAACTGTAATGACTTTGGAGGATTTTTTATAATAATTTATTCATTATAATAGCGACTGGGTCACCAATAATAAACATCGGGATTATGGCAAGAAATAAGTATGTTACAAAAGGATGTTTGCTAGTAACCCATGCTGATTCTAAGCCCTTTTCAATTAGAAATTCTATTTTTTCTTGTAGACTTTGATTGTTATTATTCTTTTGTGGAATAAATAAATTAACAGTATGTGATTTATTTCCTGATTTGTCTAAAACTACGTCAGAGAGTATCCATATTTTATCGGTTTTAATTTGGGTTAATGGCATTTTTGTAGCATGCCAAGCTGTTTTCAAGTCAGATAGTTCTTTTATATCACCTTTAAGGGCGTTTCTGAGAAGAAAGAATGGAGGAGTTACGATAAATAGCCCCCCTGCCCAAAGAAATAATACAAAAGATGGAGGTATTTGAAACAGTATTTCTTCATAATCAATAATAGATGTGTGCGAATAAATATATGGTTTTGGAATAAAATACCAACTAGGGGCCAATAATGTTATCCAAATCAATGCTTTAATATCTGCACCCCCTTGTAATAATCCAATTTTATATGTTAAAATAAAAATAATTATTGTGACGGAAGAAAATAGTAACGTCCACCATATCCTAGTATTGATTTCTTCCTCACCAGAAATTAATGTGTAAAAATCAACGTCAATATAATTTAATAATCCTCCAAATAATCCAATAATACCAAATAGATAAATCGTCAAAAAAGGAGAATTTACTAAATTTATTGAATCAAATTTGGGAATCTCATATACGGTTACTGCTGCTAAAGAGATAGGTAAAAAAATCATCAAAATATTCCAAATTGATAATTGCAAAATTATAAAATGAATAATTAATAATAATACTGCTGGTAATGTCCAAAATATCCAAATTTTATCTCGAACTATAAGTTTTGAATAATCGGAATATCCTGCAATCATCAAACATGATATAAGACAAAAAACTCTTACATATTCCATTACTAAGTGACTATCCACAACCCAAGGGAGTGTGTCTTAGACATCAAGACTTCCATCATTATTGTAAAAATAAATCATCCAGCAAAGACTCCGACTGAATTAGATAGGACGAAAGCGCTTGCACCACTTGCAATTGCTGCAATCCACATCATTTGTATCATCTGTCCAAGAGAAAGAGTGAAACCGCCGCCCTTTATTCTTGAAGTAATCAAACCCAAAACAACAATTACGACGATAATTAGTAATGAACTGAGAATATTAAAAACTTGAATATTTTGATCTACTCCTGCAGTATCAGTAAGAACGGGCAGACCGACTGCTAGATCTCCTCCGCCTATTTCTCCAGATTGGCCTGCATTGACTAATCCTGCTGCAACCTCAGCAATTTGCTCTCCAAGTCCTGCAACAATTTCTATAGTGATGTTTAAAGCGATAATCATTGCAATTAATATACCATATGCAACTCCACGCATTGTTCCGGCTGAAATTTCTCTTCTATTTCTTAAAGCGAGCAATGTAGCTGTACTTTGTGAAACTAAATCACCCACTGTTCCTGCTTCACCACTGGCTTGAGAGCCTTCAAGAAAAACTCTAGTAAATCTGGAAACCAACATAGAATTATTGTCTGCTGCAAACCAGTTCCATGAATAATCACTATCAATTCTCATTGCTAGACGTTTTTCTAATTGATTGATAGAGCTACTTAATGCTCCAAAATCAATACTATTTAATGCCTTGATCATGGCACTTGGCTCAGCCGAACGTGCCTGTGCTGTCCCTCCGAAAGCCCTTATGAATTCGGGAAATGCTTCATCTCTTCTTCTTACTCTAACTTCTTCACGTTGAACTAAGATAGAAGGTAACATAAATGGAGTCATAGTTAAAGCTACCATGAAAAGTCCATAATATTTCCAATTGGATAATAATGTTGAGCCGAAATCAGTAGTTGCTAAAACCCATAAAAATCCTAAACTTTCAAAAGTTACTAAAAATATTGCAACAATCCATGCTCTACGTAAATTTATTTTTATCTGCGTATTAAAATCGTGACGTGCAAACAGTGGTTCATCGGGTATAACTAATGTAAATAAAAACCATGCACCAAGTTGTAAAACTGTAAAAAATCCTGCAGCCAATAAGACGTATTTTGATCTAATCATTATAGCAATTAAATCATTCGTGCCATCACCAACTTGAAACAAAACTAAATGTAATCCCGAGACAACTAATAGAAGCATACCAGTTGTAGTGAGTGATACAAATGTTTCACGAAGTGTGTCCAACTGTTCTAATCTTGCATCATATAGAGTCTGATATTGTGATTCAAAAGTTTCTTGCTCACTTTTCATAAATTCGCCTATTGGTTGACCCACTTCAACGGAGAAAGACATCCTATCTAAAAAATCACTCCATATCGGGGATGGGCTTTGCCTTCCAACTATTCTAGCAGCTTCAGGTAAATTTGTATGCCATTTTGTAACTAATGTCTCTATTGCTTGTACTTCTCTAGCTAATGCACCATAATCAGCCATGTCCTTCAAAATATCAAACATACCCCTTTCAGCAGACTCACCCAATGATAATATTCCCATCCTTGTAATGAACATGTGCATATCCTGTTCTATTTCGGTTGCAAGTTTTGATGTATTTGCAAGAGGATATAACAAGGTTCCTAATAGAGTAATGACAGGGAAAAAGAGAGTTAAGGCAATTTTACCAACAATACTCAAACCGCTGCCTGTAGACCATGCTACAAAGGCTCCTGCTATGAATGCGACAAAAACTGCTGGTGCGGAGAATTTTAACAAATATTCAGGAAATGGCATTCCCAATCGAAGAAGAGTTATCTGCCATGTTGTAAGTTTTGTCTCCATGGATATACCTCATGTCTCATGATTCTTGCCCACCCAAGTTTCAACATTTGCCACAAATTCGTCCCAGCCCTGGATGTAAAAAATATCTAATAAATCGAAAACATCGTCATAATGGGTCAAATCTCTCTCTACCATTCTTTCTATAATTTCTGTTCGCCTCTGTAACTCATCGTAAATTAGTCTTTTATTTTGAAAGCCCATAAAAGGTGCAATTCTATTTTCTAATATATATGATTGGAACATTCCTCTGAAATAATGAATATCTTGTACAGGATCCCACTCAAACATTCCTCTTGTCAAAACACCATCAGCAATCTTATTGTATCCAATGATCTCATCAACGCCAGTTATTCTTCTAACAATTCCTTTACCTTCTGATTCAACAACTTCTTGAAAAATAGCGAAATTTAGATTATCGAAGAATCTAGTTGGAACATTTATTGGATCTCCCGTAAATCTCTGAATCATTTTTACAATAGACGAAGCGTGAAATGTTCCAATTACTGGATGTCCAGTTTGCATTGCTTGGAATGCAGTAGCTCCTTCAACACCTCTGATTTCACCAATGATAATGTATCTTGGCCTGGAACGTAATGCCGCCTTTAGTAAATCGAACATTTCTACACGAGAATCCTCATTTTTAGAATCTCTAGTAACAAGTCTTTGCCACAATTTATGTGAAACTTTTACCTCAGGAGTATCTTCAGCTGAATATATCTTAACCTGATGATCAACAAATGGAAGTATGGCGTTTAATGTAGTAGTTTTCCCAGATGCAGTTTCACCTGAAACTAACATAGATTGTCCAAACTGTAATCCTAACCATATATATGCTGCTTGCTGAGCAGATAATGTGCCCCATTTTATTAACTGAATAATAGATATTGTTTCTTCAGCGAATTTTCTTATTGTAAATGAAGGTCCTGAAATGGAAACATCGTCGCTGTATATAATATTTATTCTAGAGCCATCTAACAGCGAACCATCGATAATTGGTTTAGAATCTGAAACGGGCCTACCAATGCGTTCCGACATTGAACGAAGGTATTGATTTAATACTGCACTATCTTTGAATCTAATATTTGAAATGACTGATTTGAAGACTTTATGGTCCATAATTACTCTCTTCAATCCAACTGAATGGATATCTTCTAATTGTTCATCTGAAAGGAGAGTTTCGAGTGGACCGTTTTTCACTAAATCTCTTGCTATCACATATTTTAATCTTTCAAGAAGGTCTGACGTTACGTACACGGGTGCTTCTCCAAGGCCGATTAACTCCCTAGCTTGTGAAACTATTGGGTTGTTCAATAATGGATTAGTGCCCACTTTACAAATTCTATCAATCATGCTTTCTAACATAGAGATAAATTGTTTATCATCATCAAATCTTTCTGCATTAGGTGCATCTCTAAGTAATCTTTCAACAATTTGATCTTTGATTTCCTCTTCTTCTGGGCCATTAAGTGTTGGCTCTAAGCCAAACCAAAGTGTAGATCCTACTTCGTCTTCACCTTCAACGGGTTTGTAAACGTGGGCAAAACAAGGTGGCTTAGTAGCATAAATTAAATTACAAGGATCTAATTTTCTAGCACCGCTATCTAACCAACCATAATATATAGGTCGTGTCCCATGTTTTTTCTCAAATGCTTCAACCCAGACTCTTATGTGAGGATATCTAGCCATTAATCCTCCCAAGTCTCCAGGTTGGATGTCAAATTCTTCTTCGTCGCTTGCTATATCATTTTCAGTGACCAAAAAAACCCTCCTTAACTTACCGCCGTAATATCTACAATAAAGCCCATTTGAGGCATTACTTTCCAACCTATTCTTCCTTGGGTTGGTCCAGCTGCTCTTAAAAACCTAGTAACTGCTATTGTCCTAACTGTGTCTCCTCCAACTGTAGCAGTTTCCAAATCTAATACTACCTCTGCTGAATTTTTCATTTCTCTTATAAGTCTCGAATCGACTTCATGGTTATCAATAGTTAACAAAACTGTCCGTCCTTGAGAATTAAATTTTCTTAGTATAGAAAGAAGTTGTTTTGCATTAGAATCAGGAGAAATCAACTGTGATGCTCTGTCTATGATTATGACTTGTGCCTCTTGAACTCCGGGCGAATTTAAAACTTCCAATAAATCTACATGTTCCTCTATTTCCTCTGCGAGGACTCCAAAACTAGAGATTAACAAAAATTTACCATCATCAATATTATTATCCATATTATATCCTATACTACCAACCTGCTCCAGCCAGCCCCTGGTAGTCAGTTCTGTAGTGACATATGCTACTTTGACATCATTTTGGACAAAACCAAAGGCCAATCTTTGGCAAATTAAGCTCTTTCCACCTCCTATCTCACCACTGATTATACCAAGAGAACGATTTGGTATAGCGGCACCCATGCTATTGGCAAGGCTATCTTGAATTATTCCAAATTGATAACCATCATCATTATCAGACGTCAAGTCTAACCACCTCCGTTAAACTATAAGTTCCAGTTGGAGAAGTGGATAGAGAAGAAACCCCTACAGTCAAAAAACACTCTGTTCCATCTGTAAATGTCAAATCGGTCTTTCCTATTTGGAATTTTATAGCTACGCCCTTTGACCAAGTATCTGCTGGATCAATTGCAGTAACTGTCATAGCATTACCATCAAGAAAGGCATATGTATCGGCTATATTTAATGAAATTGTTCCTGAATTTTGAATATAAATAAAGGCTCTATCATTAGTATTATCCCATGAAATTGCTGAAGGATCGCTAATAAGCGATGCTCTGGTTTTGGCATCTTTAATTTCTAATTCACCTTGATCTTCAAGTCCTTGAGAAATAGTGTCCCAAGTTGAAAGAAGAACAGCAGAAACAAGTCCTGCAACAATTAAACCGGTCATTAACATAATCATCTCCGATGGTCCATCTCCCATACTCGCACCCCCTTATGTCACTGAAACTGCTAACGAGTATTCAAACACTGCTAAGAAAACTGTTTGAGGATTATCGTCAATATCATCATTTCCAGCGTCTAATCCACTCTCTGTAGCAGTTATTGTTTCACCCGGAAAAATATAAATTGCAGGGTTAGAGTCCCATGTTAAAGTTGAGCAAGAAAAAGGATCATTACCATCTTTTGATAGATAAATATGGGCAATATCGACTGTTTCTGTACCACTATTAGTTATTATATAGGCCATTGTTCCTTCTGTTCCTGACCAAGTCCAATCAGCAGAGACAAGGGTTAATTCAGGACTTGGTAATTCAACTGCGGATGCTTCTTGTGCTTTGTTGACATTCTCAATTAAAGTTACTGTCGCCGAAGCAAAAATAATTATAAAAACTGTTCCAACAATCATCCCTGCTACGCTTGAACCAGCCATATTATCCCTCCTTTTGGGATAACTGAGACCTCCACGCATCCACCATTGCAGTAAAAATCAAAAGATTTCTATTTGATAATGTTGGTTGCTCAGCAGATGATTCGCCTTTTTCTGCTAAAGTTGCTATTGCTGTTAGCGATTTAGTTTCATTTGTTGATAATAGGCCTGATGAGCCTGCATTTTTTATAAATTTTAAAGTATCTGAGCCACTCATATTGTCAAGAAGTAATGCGGTTATTTTTGATGCATCGATTTGTGGAC
>Ga0208410_1000372_pt1 | contig 26861 bp, 19 predicted proteins | sample ETN02SmetaG_3_FD_185787 | JGI IMG/M metagenome (GOLD analysis project Ga0208410, IMG submission 185787) | Marine microbial and viral communities from oxygen minimum zone, Eastern Pacific Ocean - ETNP2014F10-02SV257 (SPAdes) (version 2) | ecosystem: Environmental > Aquatic > Marine > Oceanic ... | reverse complement strand
ACCGTCCACCCCACCCCGTCCACCTCGTCCATCCCGCCCAGCGCGCACGCAACCAGGACGAGGCCCGCGCGATCGCGATCGCGCGCGCCTCGTCCTGGGTGCGTGCGCGCTGGGCGGGATGGACGAGGTGGACGGGGTGGGGTGGACGGTCGAGAATACACACGCGCTCGTCGCGCGCGCGACGGCGACGACGGTGACGACGGTGACGACGGCGACGACCGCGAGCGAAGGAAATATCTTCTCCCGGACGCGTCGAGTCGTCCGCCGATGGATCATCGTGCGAGCGAGCGAGCGAGCGATGTTTTTGTATGTGATAGCATTCGTTTACCAGTACGTATTGTGTCAATTATTAAGCATATGTACGGTGACAAAAAACTGTGAAAATATGTCGTCATGCCGACGCGTCGCGCGCGAGAGTGTCTTGGTTGTTCTCGCTTTTTCTATGATCTTTTTTGAACGGAACGCTTTTTTCGCGCGAGAGGGTTTAGGGTATATCGGGGCTCGTGATATGTACATAGATCTTCGTTTTAATCGCTGTATACGATATATAATACAATACAAAAGAGATTTGACGCCTATCTATATGGGTGTTGGCAAAAGATGCGCGCACCGACGGGCGACGCGACGCGACGAGACGCCGTCCGCAGACGCGCGCGCGGTGCGAGAGGAGACGCGCGGTGCGGGAGGGTGTCGTGGACGTTGTCGTCCTCAGCGTCGTCCGCGCGCTCGCTCGAGGAGAGAGAACTCGCGCATTCATTCATTCATTCATTCGAGCGCGACGCGATCGACCATGAAGTGTTGCGCGAGAGGACGCGCGGATGGACGTTCGGAGACGTCTTCGGACGCGGGAGACGCGTCGGCGACGATGTCAGAGAGCGAACGGTTCGATGGCGCCGAACGTGGGATCGCGTCCGACGAGGAGGAGGCGCGGTGGGACGAGGGGCGAGGACGCGGCGACTCGGAGGTTGGCGACGAGGGCGACGAGGGGGAGAGGTCGAGGCGACGAAGCCCGTGGGATCGCGCCGGAGACGAGTACGATGATGACGGTGGAAGCGCGTCGCCGACGCATAGCACGTTCGGGAGGGACAGCGAACGGAGACGAAGGATGCGGAAGACGTCTAAATTAGTGGCGGAGCGTTTGGGCGGCGCGGCGAGCGACGAGAGCGACGACGACGAGTTCGCGGGGGGATTAGAGCGCGCGCGGAGCGCGGCGTTGGATGAAGAACAAGGATTTGGATTCATCACCCGGGGCGACGTGGAGAGGCGGCGAGAAGAGCGCGCGAGGGCGAAACGGGAGGAGGAGGAGGAGCGTCGGAGACGCGAGGAGGCCAAGGAGGCGAAACGCGCCAAGAGGGAACGAAGACGCGCGGCGAAGAAGCGCGAGCGCGAGCTCGTGGAGGAGAGCGAGACGGCCTCTCTCTTAGATGGAACCGCAAAGCCACGCGTGCGTCGATTCATAGGCTTGAAAGTGTCGACGGTCAAGTACGCCGCGGTGGCGGTGTCCGCCGTTGTGGCGTGCGGTGTCGGCGCCGTGCTCTACTCGGGTGGGTCGACGAAATCGGGAACGATGGAGATTAGAAGCGGGGAAGACACGTTAAAGACGGCCGACCCCACGTTACAGCCGCTCAAAGCGACGACAGATCGAATTCTCAAGGGGATGAAGGAGCGTGTGACTGGGAAAAAGTCTTCGGATGCGAAGGAGACGAAGAGCGCCGGCGAGAGCGTGGACGCGGATAAGGATTCCTTAAAGACGAAAAAGTCTTCCAAGGGAATGAAGAGCAAAGACGACGACGAGGATGACGACGGTGGCGAGAAGAAGAAGAAGAAGAAAAGGTCCGCCGCGGATGACGACGAGGAGGGCGCCGACGCCGACGACGACATCGACGACGCCGCCGCCGCCGCCGCCGCCGCCGACGACGACGACGCCAAGTCGAGCCACGATAAAAAGAAAAAGTCGCAAAAGAAATCCAGGCGCGAAGCATCCCTCGGGGTCGTGCCCATGGTCGCCGAGGACGATAGCATCAAAGCCTCCTCATCGTGCGCTCCAGTGCACGTGAAGTCCAGGCACGGCGTGTTTCGCCAGTACAACAAGGCGTGCATGGGCGACGAGGAGCGACCGCTCGGATGCGACGCTAAATCGAGCGAGGGATGTCAGAGCTGTTTCATCGACGGATCCGCCGCCGCGACGCAAGTCAAGTCGTACGCGCGATGTTCTCACCACGTTTGCGACGCGTACGACGTGAAAGGATGCGATCCGAATCCGAACGAACGCGTCGTCGAAGAGGAGAGCTCTTCGGGCACGGAAAAAGATCGTCTGGGCAGCCCCAAACGCGCCCCCACCGTCCCTCGACGACAGAAAATGTTCGCCAATCCGGCGTCGACGCCCGACGCCGACGCGGAGACGGAGGTGTGTCTTCCGAATTTAGAGGACGCCAAGCGCGGTATTTTCCAATACTCGGAGCGTTACTGTCGCACGCTCGGCCATACCGACGTCGATTATTCCGGGTGCATTTCCGTCGGAAAGTCCTCGTGCAGAATGTGCGTGACGAAGAGCGCGCGGAGTTCCTCCGCCGCCTTCTCCGTCTGTCCTCGCGCCGTGTGCGAGCACCACGATTTACTCTATCAACAGTGTCTCGAGGACGCCGAAAATTAAATTGTAATCAAAGAAAATTAAATTGTAATCAAAGCGCCGAGGCGTCCCGCGCTCGACCGACGACATCGCGCGATCGCGCGATCGATCGCCGTCGTCCCGGACCGGTCAACCAGGTGACCGACCGACCGCGCCCGCACTCTTTCGCCCGCCATGCCCGCGGACGCGCGCGCGAGCGCCGCCGCGGACGCGCGGGCGCCGAGAGAGATGCGTCACTTCATCGCGCGCGCGCGGGAAATCGCGCGCATCGCGCCCACGGTGGCGTATTATTGTCGAATGCGCGCCGTGGAGACGGGCATGCGAATGCGCCCGCGTCCCGACGACGCGCTGCGCGCCGTGTTGGACGTGTTAGAGGTACGCGCGGGAGACGAAGGGTGAACGCGCGATGGACTGACCTCGACGGCCGCGCGCGCGCAGCGAACGAAACGGTCGACGCCGTTATCCGGGGACGTTCTCGTGGATTACTCCACCTGTCGAAAATTCGCGCTCGAGGTGTACGACCGCGCCGATCGCGCCGATCGCGCGGGGAAGCGAACCAAGGACACCGTCGAGGCCTTCAGCGCGGCGTCGACGTTCTTGCGAGCGCTCGAACACTTCGAGGAACTGCCAGAGGAGAGGCGAGTGACGCGGGACGAGGATTGCTCGCGAAGGCGAGAGTTCGCCGAGTGGCGCAGTTTTGATTTGATGCAGGCGATGCAATTGGGACGAAAACCGACCGAGTTGAAGACCCTGAGCGATCCCGCGCCGCCGGCGGTGGTTTCGGAGAGGAATGAACCGGTGGTGGCGCCGCCGCCGGTGCGGCGGTCGTCGTCCTCGGCGGCGGCGGCGGCGGCTCCGTCTTCGCCCACCGCGCCTCCTCTTCCTCCGCCTCCGCCCGTTGAGGAGACGCGCGAGTCGCCCGTGGACGCGTCAACGTCGAGCGCGGGGACGGATGTCGAGCAAAGTATCGTAGAGTCAGAATCCGAGACGAAGCCGCCGGCGCCGAGCGCGCCGAGCGCGCCTCCGCCTCCCGCGGATGAGGTTTCGGAAAAGATGGAAGCGCTCGACGTGAACAAGACGAGCGCGTTGGATGAAGACGCGAGCGAGGAGGCGCGATCGAACGTCGAGGACGAGACGAAAGAGGAGGAGTAGAGCGTAGAAGGAATTTGTTTGAATGAACTATTACATTTGCTGAGACGCCGCACTTAAAGGTAGAAGTCGCGCTGTCTCGATTCGCCGCCAACTTCCTTCAATTTCGCCAAAATCTTGGAGAAGTACTCTTCTAAATATTCCTCGAGCGTCGTCACCTCGTCCTCGCTCATCCCCAAAATCTTGTACGTCTCCGTCATGTCGGCTTCGAACTTGATTCCGCTCGCCAACACTTCCGCGAACGCCAAGCGGTCACTCGCCGAGCTGGTCCACTGGAAGAAGCGAGTGACCGCGCGCGTGAGCTTCAACAAAGCGACCGGCACCTTGGAAACCTTGGCTTCCGCGCCACCGAGCTTTTCGCACAACGCGATGACTTCGCGAACGCTGTACGACTTGGGTCCGGCGAGCGTCATCACCTTGTTCGCCGCCTCCTCTCTACGGACCGCGGCGAGGGTCATCTTCGCCACGTCTTGCGTGTCCAAGTACGCCGTCTTCGTGTCGTCATCCGTACCCCAGAGCGGTTGTTCCTCGAGAACCGGGACGGCGTATCCCGCGATGAGCGGCTGCATGAAACCGCACAACCGAAGCACCGTGTAATCCATCCCACTCACCTTCAAGTACTCCTCCACCGCGTACTTCATGTTCATCAACGGAACTTCTCTGTGCTTATCGCATTGATCGATCGAGTAGAACACGTATCGCGAGATGCCCATGGCCGCCGCGGTTTGAATGGTCGCCACCTTCGCCTCCCAGTCGATCGCGTACGAATCTTCCTCCGGTCTCGCCGTCGACGCGTCGATCACCGTGTGCACGCCCACGAACGCCGGAGGCAACGTCTCTGGTTTCGTCAAATCCGCCGATACCGTCGTCGCCCCCCAATCACGCAAGAAATCCGCCGGGTTCAGTCTCGGTCGCACCAAGCACCGGACGTCGTAGCCCTCATCCAGGGCTCGTCGCACCACCTGTCTTCCCAGCGTCCCCGTGGCGCCGATGACGAGCATGGACGTCTTCTTCACCGGCGTGCCGGCGGGTTCGGCCGCGGTTTCGACCTCGTCGTCGCCGTCTTCGGCGCGCGCGCGCGTCGCGCGTCGCGCGCGACGCGCGTCGGTCGGCGACGCTTTTCGGGACCGCGCGCGCGGGACGCCCTTGATGGACGTCGCGCCGAGCGCGCGCGCGTGAGAGATGGACGCGAACATGACGCGGGCGACGCGGAGTTCCGTTCGCTCGGTCGAGGGGGCGGAGGAGACGTGAGGCGTCGACTGGCGAGCGCGACGAACGGCGCGCGATGGATGCGATCGAGGATAGACGTCGACGTCATTGGCGCCACTCGTACATGGTTGTATGCATCGTCTTAAAAAATACACAGTATAGGATCTAACGTCCGAAGAAATGTTTATATGTGGTCGTGACTCGAGGACGCCGGCGACGACTCAGAGCATGTCCTCGGCGGCGTCGAAGGTGCCGGACGAACGAGGGAGATCGTTCGGTCGTCTCATCGCGCGAGTCGTGGGCGGTGGCGATGGATTGGGCGACGATCGAGGTCGGCGGTGGTCTCCGCGCGGCGGTTCGCCGCCGCGAGGGAAACGATCGGCGGGCGGGGACGCCGCGGCGCTCGCGCGACGCGTGGGGGGTTCCCAGTACGCGTCCACGGTTTCGAACTCGCGCTCGGTGCGTCGGGTGTCGCGAACGACCCAATCGCTGAACCCGGGACGGTCGCCGTAGCCTCCGTCGACGTCGCGGCGCTCGTACGGCTGCGTCGGTCGAACGAGCGGAATACCCTCTCGTCTCGCGCGAGGTCGCTCGTACGCCGATCGCATCGCTGGCGCGCGCTCATCTCCGCGTCGTCGGTCCGAGTACGCCGCGTACTCATCCGCGACGCGTCGAGATCGAGCCGCCCGCTCGGCGTACTCGCCGTAGTAGGCGTCGGCGTAATACTCGTCTCCGTACATCTCCTCCTCCTCCCACGGCGGCGCGGTGAGCGCGAGTCGCTGCAACACGCTCACACTGAGCTGTTCGACTCGACTCTCCGCGTCTTCGGCGACGAGAATGCGCTCTTGTCCGCATTCGATGACCTCGGCCACGTCCACGGCGTACGTGGACACCACGCCCTCCGGCACCGTGGGCACGCCCCACGCGTCCACGATCAATCTCGCGATCGCCCCGTCCTCGGGATCGAACTCAAAATCCCTCACTCGACCGATGAATTGTCCGCTCTCGGTGAGGACGTCTTTTCCCACCACCTGCGAGTACCCGTACGCGCTCCATCGCTGCTCGACGGCGTCCTCGTCGTGCACCAAAATCACATCCCCGACTTGCCTCAACGACTCCAACAGCACGTGATCCACCGTTCCGACGAACGCGTTCTGTCGCACGTCCAGCGCCACGACTTCCCACTCGTCCGTGTCCACCCAAAGCTCCGTCGCGACGCCCAACCGCGATCCGCTCGTGCGCGTCACGACGAGCTTGTTCAGAATCAATCCCCGCGTGAGTAAAATCTCCTCTCGTCTCGCCGCGCCTCGGCGCCCGTCTCGACCTCGCGCGCGCGTCCGCGACGTCGACGCGTACGTCCCGTTCGCCGTCCTCGTCGTCCCGCCGTCGCCCGTCCCCCGTCGTCGTCCCGCGTCGTCGTTCCCGTTCGGGACGAATCGCCCGTTCGCCCTCGACGTCGTCGCTCGTCCGCCGTCCCTCGCGCGCGCGCGCGTCTCGCGCGCGTCGCCGTCCACCTCGCGCGCGCTCACGACGCGCGCGCGCCCGTCGCTCGACGCGCGCGCGTCTTCCCTCGCCCCTCGCCCCGCGTCGCTCGCGCGCGCGCCGCGCGCCGCCGCGAGGGGGCGCCGAGGCCGTCTCTCTCGCGCGACGCGAGTCAACGTCGGCGCTCGACGCGACGCGAGCGCGCGCGAAGAATTCATCGCCATCGTTCGCCTCGTCGCCGTCCCCCGCGGACGCTCGCGCGCGGCGACGTGCGAGGTGGCGAGACGCGCGCGGCGCGGTGTCGGGCGAATTGGGCGTGTGTTTATCACCACTGGATATCGTTATCAAACAGATTAGAATAGTGTATAGTACGAGTCGTAGGTCCGACTGAAGAACAAATCTGATGAGCGTTTCGAGCGTTTTCGCGCGGTGACGAACCGCACACGGCGTCGGTCGATCGTCGACGCGCGAGCCGGGCGCGCGCGGGTCGGGGACGAGCGATGAGCGAGGGTACTTTCGCGCCGTTTTTTCGCGTCGCCGGGTCGGGATACGCCATCGACGAGAAAGGGACGCCCGAGTATAATCAATTGCGGTACGGGTGGCAGAGCCAGTGGCGCGTCGAGGACGACGAGCTCGAGCGACACCTGCGCTCGAAGAATCCGTGCGTCGTCTACGATCTACCGCGTCGTCGACGAAACGCGGCGGACGTCGTCGCGGCGTGCGAGGCGAAGGTGAGACACAAGATCAAGAGGTGTTTCATTCCCGAGGGCGAGAGTTTCGCCATTCTGACGTGCGCGTCGGAGGAGGACGCCGCGGCGCTGTGCGAGCGAGGCGTGCGCTTCGACGACGACGACGACGACGACGATGAAAACGAAGAGACCACATCGCGCGCTCGCGAGAACGACGACGCGCGCGAGCGTTCCGATGCATCGAGGACGTGTCCCGTGGAGGCGCTTCGCGTGCCGGGACCGGCGGTGACGGCGTGGCGACGACGCCTTCGAGGTGAGGACGCGCGCGCGTGATTCCCCACCGCGCTCGTTCGCGAGAGGATTGTAATGCAAAGCGCGCGAATCACCCCTCGCTTCGTCGCGTCGTCGCGCGTTCGCGACGACGTCGTCGCGTATCGTCGCGTGTATACGATTCGACGAGTCATGACTCAATACAGAGTCCCACACACCGTCGACGTCATATCCATTCGCCCATCCCGTCCCGCGCGACTCGAACGCGCATTCCGCGACGCGTCGTCGTCGTCGACGACCGCGCGCGACACCATCCGCGCGTTCGCAACTTCTCGCGCGTTCCCATGTCTCTCGCGCGCGCGTCCGCGCGCGATGTCGCGAGACCGCGCGCGATGAAACGATCGGGACGCGCGACCGCGACGAGCAAGACGCGCGCGATGAACGCGTCGACGTCCTCGTCCGAGACCGTGTCCCCGCTCGATCGCGCTCTGGAAGAGCTGCGCGCTCGCGCGGAGACGCTCGTGCCCGAGGAGGCGAAGAAAGCGGCGACGAGGACGGCGTACGCGTCCTCGGCGGGATTGCGTTTCGCGTTCTTCTTGGCCCAGAGCGTCGCCGTCTCGCGAGAGACGGACGGGAGGGATCTGGACGTCGTCGCGATCGGTTCGGCGGTGGCGAGGGTGGTGATGAAGGAGGATGGAGAGAGGGAAGGGGCGAGACCGATCGTGAGGAAGACGATGGATGGGAACGACATGTCGGAGACGCGAGCGCGAGAGGTGAGCGCGTTTTTGGAACAGCACATGGGGGCCATCTTGGACGTGTTCAAGAGTGAGTCGGAGTACGTGGAGAGGGGTGTGTATAAGTTTCCGTACGATATGGACCCGACGACGGCGCCGGCGTCGCAGTGGAATCCGGTGGCGGTGAGCGCGTTGGCGAGAGCGAACGCGCGAGACCAACGCGTCGTGGCGGAACGAAGAAACGCGAAGAATGGGCAAGAATTGCGCGAGAGTTACCTCGCCGATCCGAAGAGGTATCCGGATTACTACTTGCAAAACTTTCACTACCAAACGGACGGGTGGTTGAGCGCGCAGAGTGCGAGACTGTACGATTTCCAAGTCGAGATGCTCTTCTTGGGATCGGCCGACGCGATGCGTCGTCGCGCGTTGCCGTACATCGCGGATTTCATGCGCAACCGCGACGCGAGCGCGACGAAGCACTTAGACGTCGCCTCCGGTACCGGTCGTTTCCTCTCCTTCGTGCGAGACAACCACCCGGAACTCAAGAGCACGGCGCTCGAGCTTTCGCCGCACTACCTCGAGGCGACTCGCAAGCTCAACAAGCGCTTCGAGGGCAAGGGTGGTAGCCTTCGACTCGTCGAAGCGAACGCCGAAGACATGCCTCTCGAGGACGACGAGTTCGACATGATCACGAACGTGTATTTATTCCACGAGCTCCCGCGAGCCGTGCGCTCCACCGTCGCCAAGGAGATGGCGCGCGTTCTCAAACCGGGCGGCAAGTTGTTCTTCGTCGATAGCGTTCAACTCGGCGACGGCAAGGAGAACGGCATGGAGGACGCGTTCGAGCTCGCCCTCGATCGTTTCCCGGCGTTCAACCACGAGCCGTACTACAAGGATTACGCGGCGACCAACTTGGTCGAGCTCTTCGAGGAGGCCGGTCTTCGACACGAAGCCACCGCCACCGCGTGGGTCTCAAAGACCATGGTCTTCTCCAAACCGTTCGACGGTCAAGAAAATCAAAACGCGTCCGGTGCCGCAGCCGTCGAACCGACCGCGGTCGTCGTGGAAGACGCGGTGGAAGAGACCCCGGCGAACGAAACCGTCGAGGCCGTCGTCGTCGAGTCCGCCCCGGAGGAGGACGAACCGGAAATCGGGACTCGCAAGTTTTAAGTACATTCCACGCGCGCTGTATTTATTCATGTGATAAAAAGCACTGGGTTTTAATTTTACTACAGTACAAAATCAATCTATCATCGACGAGCGTTGTATGCGTCCAAGCTCCACGCGATCCACTCCTCGTTGAAGTGTCCGACGAACGCCGCGAGGCCGACGACGGCGACGACGTTCTCCACTACGCCCGGACCCTTACGACCACCGAGCGCGAATTTGTGATTCGCGGCGTCCGTGTACCCTCTGGACGTCACGGCATCGCTGATGGCGGCGGCGTTGGCGAAGAGTGAATCCAACAGACGGCTCAGCAATCTACCGAACACGTCCGCGCTCCCGCGCCATCCGAGCGCGCGCCAGTCCACGTCGCGCGCGGCTAGTCCTAAACTCAAGTTTCTCACCTCTTCGAACACGATGGACGTGAATCTCAGCGATAACAACAGACTGAACATGATCTCCTCCACCGGCACTCGAAGCGCTCGAAGCGGCGTGAGATACCATCGCAATCCGGCGGCCATGGCCTCGGGCGTCGTGACGCACAGCGCCAAGTGCGCGCTCTGCAACACCGTAAACGTCATCGCCGACGACGTCACCGCCAGGTTCACCCCCTTTTTCGTCAACTGCAACGGTCCCAAATGAAACAACACGTACCTATACGAACTCACCAATTCCGGCACTCCCTCCAATCCCTCTAAACTCGCCGGCGGTTCCCTCGCCGAGACGACGGGCGCGACGGAATCCGCCCCGAGCGCCACCGCGACGAAAAATATCCCACACACCGTCATCAACGACCGCAACTGCGGTCTCCACACTCGTTTCGGCAGCGACACCACCGTGACCAACGTCACGCACGCGCACGTCATCAATTTATCCTCCGTCGTCCCGCTCGCCGGGAGCGCCAAGAGCGCGCCCAACCACGCCTGTTTCACCCTCGCGTCCGTTCGGTGCAACGGCGACGTCGGGGAGCTGACGAACGCGCCTATGGGCACCGCGGGAAGGTCCAGAAATTTCGTCAGCGCGCGCTGCGCCACCGGAGGCGCTCGCTCGGGACCGCGTTCCCCACGGCTCGCGTCGCATCGCGTCTCTCTCGAGAGCGGGCGATGAAATCGTCGACGACGCCCTGTTCGTCGTCTCGCGTCTCCCGTGACGGGCGCCGATCGATGCCGCGAACGCGTCTCCGTCGCGCGCGCGATGCGGCGATGCGGCGCGGACGTCGACGGCGTCGTCGCGCGCATGGGCGCGTCGACGTGTGATGATTTCGATTCATCCACACACGCGCGCGCGCGCGCGTCATGCGTCCTCCTCCCGCGCCCGCGCGCGCGCGCGCGCGCGGGAACGACGTCGAGGGAATCATTGCCACCGCGTGCGACGCCGCGCGGGCGAAGAGGTGCGTCTCGCGGCGAAGAAGGCGTCCGCGCACGCGATCGCGTCCCGAACGCCTCGAAGAGTGACCCGAGCTCGACGCCCTCGCTGACCGCGCGCTCTCTCGCGCAGGGACATCGTTCGATTGGGATACCTGGAGGACGATCGCGTCGACGCGTTCGCGCCGTCGACGTCGAACGGAGACGATGGGAGACATCCACCGTTGGTGCACAGAGGCTATTGGGCGAGGACGGCGGCGGTGCGGGCGCTGACGAACGCGTTCGCGTCCTCTGTCGACGCGAGGGAGACGTTTAACGTCGTCAACGTCGGGTGTGGGTACGATACCATCGGTTTGTACGTGTTGGATCGTCACTCGAACGCGAGGGTGGTGGAATTGGATCACGAGGCGGTGGCGACGACGCGGCGGAGAAAAATGAGCGAGGCGGAGAAAAAGGCGCGGGGGGACGCGTACGCGGTCGTCGGATGTGATATCAGGGATGTGGAGGCGTTGCGGCGCGCGTTTGATGAATTACCGCGTGTGTTTGATTGGTCCGCGCCGACGTTGGTGATCGCGGAGTGCGTGTTGGCGTATTTACCGCCCGGGAAATCCGTCGACGTCGTGAAATTTTTTGGCGACCGCGCGCGGCGAGGCGCGTTCGTCGCCTACGACCCGATCGAACCGGACGACGCGTTCGGGAGACAGATGATGCGCAACGTCGAGAGTCGTGGATGCGCGTTCGCGGGCATTCGAGACGCACCGACCGTCGACGGCGCGCGCGAGAGATTTCTCGCCAACGGATGGCGCCGCGCCGTCGCGCTCGACATGAATGAAACCTACGCCAGACTCGATCCCGTCGAGCGCGCGCGCGTCGAGCGCATCGAGCGATTTGACGAGTTCGAGGAGTGGACGCTCATCATGTCCCACTATTGCGTGTCGTACGGCGTCAACGACGACGTCTCGGACGGATTTCTAGTCGATTTCAATCTGTAATTCTACGTTAGAGTCCATTCTTCTCTTCGCTCTCCTTGTTGCGCGCGGCGGCGGGGGCGTGTAATCGTTCGAGCTGTTCTAAACGCCGCTCGGCCCACGTCGCGTCGAACCGCTGCACGCGCACGAACCCAGCCTCCCCGGCGCTCGCGAGCCACCACTCATCGCTCGGCGCTCTCGACCATCGCGCGCGGTGTTGCGCCGTCGTCGGCGCGTCTCGCGAGCCCGGCGCCGCCGCCGCGCCTCGCGGAAACGCATCCTCTCGCGCGCTCGCGTCGTCCGCGCCCGGAACGATGAATTCGAAACGCGTCGGTGGGTCCACGGGATTCGCGCGCGTCGTCGTCGCGTTCGTCTCGTCGTCGCTCGCGCGAAGGCCCGCGCACGGCTCGAACGCGGGCCGAGACGCCGCGCGAAGGCGTTTCCCCACAAAGCGGAGCGGCGACACGGCGACGACGCCGTTTGACGACGCGCACGCCACCATGGCGGCGGCGCACCGTGGATTCGAGCTCGCGCGGGCGTCTATGCCCCACGGGGCGCCGCGACCGGGCATCTGGTACGTCGACGTCGGTTGCGCGCCGTCGTCGTCCGCGTCGGCGACGAGATCAAACTGTTGAATCAAAGATTTGGAGGCGGCGGCGGCGGACGTCGCCGATCGAAGCGATTTCGCGCTCGATCGATCGGAGGTCTCCATCCCGGCGACGAGAGAACCTCGAGGTAACCACGCCATGTCTAAAATCCACGGCGCGCCGCGCTCGAAGACGTCGCCGAGGGGCGCGAACGGGGCGCGTAAATCCAAGACGTGCGGTTTCGCCGCGTTGTCCGCGCCGGCGGCGAAGACGTTGGCGCACACGGATGCGTCCTCGGGGTGCTCTAACGGTGGCCAACGAACGACTCGACACGGGCCCGATTGCGCGGCGGCGGTGATGACGAATTTCGGGTACGTCGGCGCGGTTCCGCGCGCGTCGTCGGCGTCGACGTCCCACACGCAGACGCGCCCGCTCGAGTATCCCGCCGCCAGGCGTCCCGGAACAGCGGCGTTCCAATCCACGCACAGAGGCGCGCCGTAGTCCTCAGGAACGACCCCCGCGAACGACACGTTCGCTCTCCGCGTCCTCGGCGTCGAAGGACTCCATCTCGGCACCGTCCACACCTCGACCCTCGAGTCGCCCAGACTCACCGCCAACCGTCCGAGCGCGCCGTCGCCGTCGCCGTCCCCGTCTTCGTCCACCGAACGCACTTCCGGCGCCCACCTCGCGTCCGTGACGCACCCACCGTTTCCTAACAGCATAACCTCCATCTCCGGTCCACCCTCGTCGCGCACGCGCCAAATCTGCGCGCCGACGTCCCCTCGACACGTCCCCGCCGCGCGCGCGGCGTGCGCGTGGTGTCCCTCGCCCCTCGCCGCCACCGCGAACACGCGCTCGCTCGAGTGCCAATCGAGCGCCCACACCGATCCACCGACGTAACACGCGTGATCCTCTCGCACGAATCCGTCGCTCGCGCGATGCTCGGCGCTGGACGCGTCGCGAGCGCGCGCGCGCACGCGTTTGGTTTCAAACAATGCGAAACGAATCGTCGTCGTCTCGTCGTCCTCCGTCGCGAACGTCGTCGAGGCGACGGGCGGGGACGTCGCGCGAAGCGCGTGGGACATGTCGGCGCGCGAGGGAGAGTCGTCGCCGCGCGTCTCGAGACGCGGCGGCGATGGGCGTCTCGAACGAGAACGACAGTGTCTGGCGTGAAGATGGGCGCCGAGCGTCGAGTCGACGTGCTCGCGGGAGAGGTGCGCGATGACGACGCGATGACGACGCGAGGCGCGCGCGGAAAGGCGAGGCGCGCGAGGAGGACGGGGGATGACTGACGATGGCCCGCGCGCGCGACGCAGGTGACGCTTCGATTGGATTTTAACGAGAAATCACTTCACGCGCGAGCGCCTCGCACGTCGTCGCTCGGCGCGTTTCTCGCCCGCGAGGACGTCAAGACGAAGCTCGTGACCGCGCTCGGCGCGCCCGAGGATTTCGACGCGCTCGAGGCGAGCGACGCGGCGTTCGGGGACGACGGGCGCGCGTTGGCGTTGGGGACGAGCGTGAGCGCGTGCGCGGACGGCGCGAGAAAGGGCGTCGACGAGGCGTGGGGCGTGCGTCTGCGCGCGAGAGGCGGTCGAGGGACGAGTGAGGAATCGGTCGAGGGCGAGGACGGGTGGTCGAGACTGCGACGGGAGTGTAGACAGAGTTTTTTCAACGCGTTGAAGGAGTCGACGTACGCGACGCACGCGAGCGCGAGCAAGGCGATGACCATGTCGAGCGAATCCGCGGACGCGCTGTACGAGGCGACGGTGGATGGAGATTTTAGGCGATTGCACAGAGCTGAGACGCTGGCGAGAGAGATCGCGGAGGGGAAGAAGCGTGAGGTGGTGCCGATGCGAGTGTATCGAGTCGTCGAGGACGATTTCTCGAGGGCGACGTTTACGAGCGCGCCGGCGAGCGTCGAACGCGAGGGGACCACCGTGAGCGATGGATTACGTGCGTTTGGAGTGAATATGGACGACGTTGACGTCGTGCTTTCGCAGGGCGTGCGCGTGGATCTCGGGTTTGATTTAGCGAGCGCGCACGACGTCTTGCGTGGATGCGATAATTTTCTTCACCTCGTCGTGCACGCGAAGAAACGCGACGAACGCTCGCAGATAGAGTAGAAGTAGAATTAGAATCGCGAGCTACTATTGTATACAATTCTTCACAAAGTTACGAGCGCGAACGCAGCGCGAGGATCACCAACCGAAGATGGACTTCTTCTTTCCCTTTGGTTTGGATTTGGATTTGACCGCCGCCTCTTGTCCCTTTTTCGTTTTTTCGCCGATGGAGAAACCCTTCATGAGATCGATCGGCGCGACTTCCGACTCGAGCGGACGCTTTTGCGTGATCGAACGCGTGATGTGGCCGTATTTCTTCATCGTGCCCGATGGTTTTACCTCCCTCGTCTTTCGATTGGCTCGTTTTTGGTACCACTCCTCCGAAACGCCGCCGGCGTGCTCAGAGTTAAACTTCTCTCTGATGACGTCGTGCACCACCGGTCGACGCTTACCGGAAGCAATTTCCGCACTGACGCGCGCTTTATACGCCCTAAACACGCGCTGCACCAAAACCACGGCCCAGACGATGATTTTCATCTTTCGCATTTGCACGCGCGCCGTCTCGGGCACTTGTTCGTACTCTCTGAGCGCCGAGCTCGACAAACCGAGATCGTTGAACGCGTCGCCGCGACCGATCGTCGCGTGTTCGTGCATCATCCAGATCTCGTCAACGGTGTTGAATTTGGTTAGGTTCTCCTTGCTGCAGCCGTACCCGCGATCGATGAGCATGGAGTCTTCGTGTTCCTTCATCATGTTGGCCAACTCCTTGGCGCGACCGTACGCCTTCAACGCCACCTCGGGCATCTTGAACCCCTTTTGATAGACGTGTCCGATCTCCAACCAAATCATCGGTGACGTCGGATCGAGTTCGCACGCCTCGAGGAGACATCGCTCGGCGGTTTCGTAATCTCTCGTGTCCTGATAGACGCGACCGAGCGAGTACAATCCCTCCGACGTCTTCTTCATACTGTTCACGGCTAAGAGCGCGTGAATCGCCCTGTCCGCGTTTCTGTCCCGAACGTACGAGTAAACCGTGGTTTTAATCATGTTCGTGATCCTGATCGGCTTGTGATCGGGGTGCGTGCTCGCCTGCATCATGCACCGCTCTTCGTCATCGTGCAGACCCATGCGTCGATAACACATGGCGATGTCGCACAGAACGTCCCCGGTCGTCAGCGACGCCTCCATCGGTCGTTTCATCACCTTTCTGTAATACGTTAAAGCCTCGTTGCGCATGCCCACGGCCATGAACATCTCACCGCACCGGAGATACACCTGCACGACGCTCTGCGACTCGGGACCGCTCGGTTGCATGACGAGCGCCGCCTGATACGCCAACAGCGCTCTCTTGTACCTCCCGCATCGATGACACGCCGATCCAACCCCATACAACACGTTGGCGTCCACCAACCCCTTTATCGACGCCTTACTCGTGGATTTGTTACACTTTTGTAAAAATTCTGCCAATAATTTCGCCTTTTCCTCGCTCGCCTCGGGTTCGTCGCCGCCGTCCTCGTACGTCGCCTCCGTCTCCAACGCATCGTTCGATCGACCTCTCCACTCACCATCACCCAACGCCATCGATTCCTGACCCTCCTTCGCCGCGAACAATCCAACCTCTCGCAACGCCGCCGCGAACGCGCCGTTCGCTCGCCACGGCTCGTTCGCGCCGTTCGCCGCCCGTCCCAACGCCAACCGCAACTCCATGCGCTTCCTCCGCTTCTCCGTCCCCTTCAACCCCGTGGTTCCGGACGACCTCTTCGCCAACACCCGCAGCGCCAACGCGTAATACGCCGCCGCGTGCGCGCACTCACCGCGCTCGAGCGCGAGCTCTCCCGAGCGCTGCGCCGCGGCCAATTCCACCCTCTCCAAGTCCCTCATCGTCGTCGCGCTCGACGGATCATCGATGATTCGCGCGCGAACGTCCTCGTCCAACTCCGCCGTCGCCGCGGACGCGAACGAGAACCACGGCATGGACGACGACGCGTCGCGAGGCGACGAATGTCTCTCGAGCACTGCATTCGTGCCCATTCGTCCCCCGCGGGACGCGACTCGACGGGACGGGCGTCCGCGAGGCGCGCGATGCACCGAGGGGCGAATGACTGCGAATGACTACGACTACGATATAATTAAACACAACACCAGCTCCGAAGAACGTCGATCTACTCCGGGAAACGTCAAGACGACGCGTCGGTGGTCGTTCCCGTTCCCGCCGTTCCCGCCGTCGGCGGCGGCTTGACTCGAAACGCCTCGGGGGGGAACCATCGCTCTTTCAGCGTCACGTACACTTTTTTATAATCGGCGCGACGGTGAAACCCACCGCGATCGCGTTTTTTCTTTCCCTCGTAGTTGGCCGTGTGCACGCGCTCGACGCCGACGCCGTGCGCGCGCTCCAGAAAGGCTCGAACCTCGATCTTTGTCACCTCGGGGGTGGTGACGAAAACGACCTCGTCGACGCCTCGCGCGGCGGCTTCGGGGGTATCGAAACGGGGTGGGTTGAGCCTGAGTCTCAGATTGGGGAGGGGGACGACGCGGCCGAGTCTTCGGGCGACGGAGGTCATGGCGAGAGACGCCGCGCACTGCGGTTTCGCGCGCGGGGTCGGGGCGGGACGAGCGGGACGGACGGGCGGCGACCGGGGCGGCGCGATTCGGGGGCGGCGACGGTGGAATCGTGAAATCTATGGTTGGTTCCAATCGAACGCGCGCTCTCGCGCGGGGTGGCGCTGTAACTCGGTGGATGTGGCTAATTTTCCGGGATCTTCGCGGAGATAGACGGCGTCGACGACGCCGCGCGAGAGCGCCAACGCCGCGCACATGCGACAACACTGTAGCGTCGTGAGAAGGACGGTGTCTGGATCGATGATTCGACGACCGGCGGTGGTGGTGGTGAATTCGTCGTCGCGCGCGCTCAGGAGAAGATTCATCTCCGCGTGTAAGGCTTTGTTCGAACCGTTCGTGTTGGAGGCGACGCGATAGACGCCTCGAGACGGCGAGTACAACGCCGCGTACACGCGTCTATTTCGCCGACGACGCGAGGCCGACGTGGACGCTTTACGATCTCGCCTCATCGTCTCATCGTCCTCGTCATCGGCGGCGGCTCGGTCGTCCAACGCGCGCGTTGCGGCGGTAAAAAACGCGCGTTGGTCTCTCATGTCCTCGAGCGGCGGCAGTCGCTCTCGACACTCCTTTTCCGATTCCTCCCGTCCGCGCTCGACCGCGCGCTGCGCCCACGACGTGACATCCTCGAGCACGTCCGCGCGTTCCTCCTCCTCCTCCTCCTCCTCCCTCGCGTCCGCGACCGAGTCCCGCGTTCGCTCGCCCAGCGCGCACGCCTTGGTCGCGCACACCTTCACCACCGCCCGCGCGAACGTCGACACCCTCTCCCCCGACGCGAAAATCCTCCCGCGCATCCACGCGTCGGCAAAATTCCTTCCATCACCCCCTCTCTCCCTCTCGAGCTCTCGCGCGCCGAGCACGAGATTCGTCGTCGCGTCTCTGCCGCCGCCGGCGCGCGCGAACCTCGTCCTCGCGCCGCGCGCGTCCGACACCGCGCGCGGCGCGCGAACGAACGCGAACGCCGCGGACGGAGACGAACTCGAAAAACGATTCCCGTCCACCTCGCGCGCGACGCGACGCGCGAGGACGACGTCTTCCGGCGTGGGCGCGTACTCGGGCGTCGCTCGACGGTTACCGCGCGCGCGACGTTCGCGCGCGCGACGCCCGAGCGGACGCGCGCGCGACGAGCGCGAGGAGACGCGCGCGTTGGACGACCGAGGAGGAGTCGCGCGCGCGCGCGAGAGCGTCGGCATCGTCGCTCGCGGCGACGCCGCGCGCGCGGGACGACGGCGTCGAGGGATGGCGTGGGACGTGCCGGGGGACTCCTTGATGAGTCACAGACCTTCAAACGAATGGTGAGTCCTGACCCCCCGTGTCGATTGGGTGCGGAACGCCGCGCCATCGCGCTCGGCGCGCGCGCGCGCGACGGCACACGGCGACGACGACGATCGACATGAGCGCGGCGCTCACCCCCGGTGCGGTGCAAAAAATTCGCGACAGTCCGTCCGAGGCGACGAACGTGCGCGTGCAGGTGCGCGCGGCGCGGTGATTGCGCGCGCTGACGCGCGCTGACGCCGCGATTTTGAAATTCGGGCGCGCGCGCGAGACGCGCGTTCGAACGCGCGATGCGGCGCGGTGGACGACGCGCGAGCGCGGAGAGTGACGCGAGATATTTTTGTACGTCTTTTCGCGCAGGTTTTGGACTTGAAGAGCGCGGACGACGCGTACAGGTGCGCGAACGCGACGCGCGCGATGGAGACGGTGAAAAGTCGTTTGAAACAACCGACGGATGTATAGAGCGGGCGAGCGCGGGCGAATGTCGTCGGTGACGCGCGGTGGGGACCTCGGATGCGACGTCGAGGACGGAGAACGATGGACGCGTGATCGTGTGATGTGTGACTGACGAAGGCGAGTCGGCGTGATGCGCAGCGCGACGCTGAATGATGGTGAGAATACCATTCCGGCGAAATTTTCCAGCGACTGCGGCGGCAAGCTCTCGAGCGGCGCGGTGAAGGATAACGCCGTGCTCAAGCTCACGGACGTCGCGTACGAGTGCGCGAGTGAGGGTGAACGTAAACCGTTCGCGGTGATCAATGGGTTTGAGGTCGTGGAGGCGGTGACGCCGGCGGCCAAGGTTGCGAAGACGGAGCCGAAGACGCCGGCGAGCGCCGAGCGCAAGGCGGTGCCGCTCGCGGCTCTCAACCCGTACCGCACGCCGTGGACGGTCAAGGTGAAGCTCACGAACAAGGGACAAGTGCGCGAGTATCAAAGCGCGCGCGGTAAGGGTAAGGTGTGCTCCGTGGACTTTGTCGATGAAGAGGGCACGGCGATTGGGGCGACGCTCTGGAGAGAAGCCATCGAAAAGTACGAAAACGTCCTCGAGGTTGGCAAGGTGTACTACGTCTCCAAGGGGTCTCTCAAGCCCGCGGACAAGCGATACTCCACCTCCGGTAACGATTACGAGATGAACCTCGACGGACGCGCGGAGATTGACGTGTGCGATGACATTGATCAATCGAGTGCGCAAAAGATGCAACGCGCATACGCCTTCGTCCCCATCGACAAGCTCTCGAGCAGAATCGGCGCTCGCGGCAACGTCGACGTCGTCGCCGTCGTCAAGGAAGTGAGCGAAGTCTCCTCCATTCGCCGTAAGAGCGACAACACCGAACTCAACAAGCGCGAAGTCGTCTTGGTGGATGATTCGCTCAAGTCGATTCGATTGACACTCTGGAACGTCCTCGCCGCCGAACAGGGCGAACAATTGGCCTCCATGACGAACCCGATCGTCGCCATTCGCTCCGTTCGCGTCGGTGATTACGAGGGTGTCTCCATCGGCACCGTCTCCCGCTCCGACATGGTGATCGATCCGGACGCCGACACCGTGCCTCGCGCCGCCGAGCTCAAGAAGTGGTGGGACGAAACCGGCGCCTCGGCAACGTTTACGCCCGCCGGCGAAGGTCTCGCCTCCGCGCATCAGGGTCAAAAGAAGGACATCACCGCCACCAACCTCGCCGAGCTTCAACCGGAAGAGATCGCCCCGGCCACCGATAAGCCCGTGTTCGCCTACGTCTCCGCGCACACGTTGATGTGCAAGCCGGATCAACCCATGTACTACGCCTCGGTGCCCGAAGACGGAAACAACAAAAAGGTGACGGAGACGGGTGACGGTAAGTTTTACTGCGAAGCAAACGGTCAAACGTACGACACGTGCGAACGTCGATACATCATGCGATTCAAGGCGACGGACGTCTCGGGCGGCGCGTGGATGAACGCCTTCAACGACGAAGCGAAGAAGATGTTTGGCGGTTTGTCGGCGGATGAGTTGCACGCGCTCAAGGAGAATGATTTCAAGGCGTACGAACGCGCCGTGAGTAAGATGACGTGCAAGCACTGGAACTTCCTCGTCAAGGTGCAATCCGAGGAGTACCAGGGCGAGACGAAGCGTCGCATGACGGCGGTGAAGTGCGCGCCGGTGGATTACGTCGCCGAGTCGAAGAAACTCCTCACCAAAATCGGCGCCGTCTGAGACGTCGACTCGGTCCGGATGTCACACAATTCCTAGCTCTTTTGCCGTAAGTACATTACAAAGCGACTCTATTACAAATACTTCTCGTCATCCTCGCGTTGACGCGCCTCGTGCGCGCTCTTGACGCGCTGTAAACGATCGCGAATGGATGCCTTGTTTTCGAGAATTTTGTCAGACACATTCTCCATGACGCGCCTGCGCGCGTCCTCTTGCATCGCCGTGCGCCTCGATAACAACTCCCGAACGCGAGCGACGCCAGCGGCGCGTCGCGTATCCTCAGTTTCTCTCTGCGCGCGCGCGCGCGCCTCCGCTTCGCTCTGCGCGCGCGCGCGCGCTCCCTCTTTCCGCGCTTTTTCCAGCGCCTCGTCGGCGCGGCGTTTCGCGTCTTCGCCCTCGCGTGCTTCTCGAATGCGCGTCGCCTCGAGCGCCTCGGCGTCTCGAGCCGCGGCCTCACGTTCGACCATCAATGCGTCTCTACGCGCGCGCTCCGCTTCGGCGCGCGCTTCGGCATCCCGCGCCGCTTTTTCGCGCCTCGCGACGTCGTGCGGACTGACGTACTCGACGGCGGCACGTCTCTTCGCCTCGGCGAGTAACCGTTCGACGGCGTCCACGCCGGTCGATCGCGCGCCAATCGAGGACGCCGGTCGAGATAAATACGCGCGATCGTCCTCGGAGAGATAGGACGCGTACGCGTCTTCGCCCTCGTCCTCGGCCCATCGTTTAAGTTTCGCGAGACACGATTCCGGTTCCGGTCGCGCCGGCGCCGCGAGCGCGACGTCCCATTCGCGCTCATCGAACGTCTCCATCTCGGGCGCGGTCGGGTTTTCGCGCACGCGTCGTAAAAATCCACGTACGACGTCCCGCATCTCGTCCGTGATGTCGTGGCCGACGCCCTTGCGAGCGACGACGACGCACTGCGAGCGCGCGTCTCGATATTTATTCGGCGCGTCGTGCCTCGCGCACGCCTCGCGCACGCCCTGGAGCGGATTTCGCGCGTCTTCCGACCCATTCACCGCGAAAAAGTGAATCTTATTCGCCCGCACGCGCGTCAACGCGCGATCGCCGTCGCGAGACCCGCCGCACAGGTCCGGACACGCGCGCGCGTAAAACGCGCGCGCGTCCTCGAGCGTCGGCGCGTCTCGCTCCCCTTTGCTCACGCGCATCCACAGCGCCGCCGGCAGCGACGCCGCCCGCGCGAACCACCGTTCGTTCGCGAGTCCGTACTGGAAATAACTAAAACCGATCATCGGCGCGCACGCGTCGACGGCGAACCCCCACGCCGGCGTCCACGCCGCCGCCGCGCACGTCGCGACCATCCCGCCCAAACTCTCCCCCGCGAGCGCCACTCTCGTCGCCCCCGTGACGCGAACCGCCGCTCTCGTCACCCTGAGACAATCGATCGCGGCGTCGATGACGAACGGGGACGTCCCGTACCGTCTCACGGCGTCGCGTTCGCCCATGGCGTAGTACGCGCGAGACAACGTCGTCGCGTAATCGGCGTCCGCTTCGGCGCGCTCGCCGTGTCCCGGAGCGTCGAACGACACCGCGTGCCATCCATCCTCGCTCGCGTACCGCAATAAATGTTCAAACACGCCCTCTTTCGACGATCCCGTGCGGTGCATGTACACGAGAAGCGCGTCTTCGTCGCGTCTTCTTCGCGCGCGCGCCAACGCGTACGGCACCGCGGACGACTCGTCGTCGCCCTCGCGTCGCACCGCGCGTCGTTCGATCACCACGGACGCGCCCGAGGACGATTCTCGAGTCTCCGTGCGCGTCAACGCGTCGACGTCGCCGTCTATCCATCGTCGCGCGTCGAAGAGCTGGTCATCCTCGAGCGCGGGCGCCCCATCTTCATCGCCGCGCCCATCCGTCTTCCCGGTCGTCATCGCGCGCGGTGTCGCGAAAAGTGCGCGCGAGCGTTGTCTTGCATCGAACGCGCGCGTTCGCGGCGCGAAACACGGCGCGCGTCGACGCTCGAGCGCGTCACTCTGTCGCGCATGCTCGCGCGGTTGTTCCTTCCTGCGTGCGCTCGGGCGTCGACCGCGGACGAGGAGAGGGACGGGGAGGGGACGAAACGGACGGATGACGATTCCGACGCCGACGCCGACGATCTCGCGGACGCGCGCGGCGCGGTGGAGCTGTACGCGGCGTACGAGAGACGAATGTTGGCGCGCGCGCATTCATCAGCCTCGGCGTCGGGACGCGTCCTCGCGGCGTCGACGACGACGTCCGAGGGCGAGGGGTCGAGCGAGACGACGACGAGAGGACGCGCCGTCGACGCGAGCGACACGGGGGCGGTGGAGATCGCGCTGAGACGGTTGCGAAGCGAACAGTTTCTTCGCGCGGCGGAGCGGCGCGCGCGAAAGGCGCGCGAACGCGCCGGCGCGACGGAGCTCGTGCACGACACGGATATCATGGGGAAGAGGATGAAGAAGAAGTACGCCTTGGTTCGCGAGCGATTCGCGGCGACGCTGTACGCGAAGATGGAGGCGGAGGGGAAGCCTCGATGGACGTCGTTGGGACGACGCGTGTGCGAGCCGAGCGTCGACGCCGAGGGCGCGCTCGTGCCTCTGTTTCGAGACGAGGAGACGCGACGGACGAACGTGGCGAGGGCCCTGTTTTGCGCCCCCAAGTGGACGGCGCCGAGAGGGTGCGACGCGCGGACGACGACGTTTCATTTGGTATTGGAGACGCTGCCGCCGCCGGTTGAGCGAGACGTCGTCACCGAGGCCGACGTGCGGAAAAAGATCGCCAACGGCAGGGATGAATTGGCCAACACCAAGGGAAAGCTGTTTGGCGACTTGAAATTTACGCTGATGGATCTGTGCGCCGGTCCCGAGCGACGACTCGAGGCGGAGGCGCGCGCGCCGCTTCCGGCGAACGCCAGAGCCGCCGCGCGAGGCGCGCTTCGCGCCGAGTGCGTCCTTCAGCTCACCCCGTTCGATTTCTCTCGTCCACGCGGACGCCACCGCGACATCACACCACCGCGCGCGATGCCGTTCGAGGAATTATTCGATCAATACGAGGACGCGCTCGTCGACGCCGACGCCGTCGTCGGCGTCGAGCACCATCGACAGCGCAAACGCCGCCTCAAGTCCGCCCTTCGCGCGAAATCATTCATCGATCCGCGTCGAACCTCACACAGGCTCATCGCCGTCGACGACTCGACGACGTTCGACGACCTCGCGTCCGAGCGCCGACGCTCGAAGACGTCCAACCGCGCCGTCGGCGCGCGCGTCAGACGCGCCGCGACGCCGTCTCGACCGCGGCGCTCGACCGACGGAATGAATACACCGACGTCCACCCTCGCGCGAGACCGATGGAATGAATAGAATGAATAGAATGCATAGAATAGATTGGATGACACCGAATGTCGCCTCTCCCGCGCGTCCACGACCGCGGGAGGAGACCGAGAGCGCGCCCGCCCCGTCCCCGCCTGTGTCCGACCGACCGTCTCTTCACACCGTCCCCGCGCCCGCGCGTCGCCACTCCATCGCGCGCGCCTCGAGGAGGACGACGAGGCGACGATGTCACCCCTCGCGCGTCCATCATCGCGCGCGCGCGTCGCGTCGACGTCCTCGAGACGCGCGCGCGCGACGATTTCATCCGCCGTCCCGCCGCCGAGGCGTGTGTACGATGAAAATCATTCGTTTTCGGTGATTTCCGCGTCGTCGCGCGCGCGCGGTGACGCGAGGACGCGCGCGCGAGGCGGTGCGAACGCGCGTCGATCGATCGCGACGTCGAGCGCGACGAGAGGGGACGAGGACGAACCCGACGCGAGGGGGGGACTCGGTCGAGGCGTCGGCGCGGCGGTGGGGGTCCCGAGCGCGCGGGTGGATCAAGTTCTGGACCAGGCGCTGCCGGTGATGGGTGGAATGGCGAGTCAGAACGTGCTGAATTTAGCGGACGCGGCCATGGTGGGGCGATTGGGGACGGCGAGCGTGGCGGCGGTGGGATTGGGGAGCACGATGAATTGGCAGTGTCAGGCGGCGCTGCAGGGGGTGTCGAGCGGGGTGCAAGCGATGGCGGCGAGACGCGTGGGTGAGGGGCGATTGGATGAGGTTGCGAGTCCGTTGAATGCGGCGTTGATTTTGGTGTGCGCGATGGGGGTGCCGATGGCGATATTGGCGTTTGCGAACGCGGAGGCGTTGGTGCCGCTGTACACGTCGGACGCGAGCGTGGTGGCCAACGCGGTGCCGTATTTACGAGCGAGATTGCTCGCGGTGCCCGCGGTGGGGATGAATTTCGCGTTTAGAGGGTTTTGGAACGCGATTCAACAGCCGCAGGTGTACATGAACACGCTCATCGTCATGCATACGCTCAACGTGACGCTGTCGTTGATTTTAACCTTTGTCGGCGTGCCGCAGTTGGGGATCCCTCCTCTCGGCGCGCTCGGCGCGGGATTGGGGACGAGTTTCAGCTTGTGGTGCGGGACCGCGATGTATGTGTATCAGGGAATCAAGAGGGCGTCGAAGTATGGGTTTTTACAGACGAGACCGACGATGACAGACTTGAAGGTGCTCGCCACGCAGGCGGCGCCGACCTCGGTGACCAATTTACTCTACGCCTCGGGCATGATGACGCTGTATTCCATCGTCGGACGCATCGGCACGACCGAAGTTGCCGCCGTGAACGTCCTTATCAATCTCATGTTATTCTTAGTCCTTCCCTGCATGGGCATGGGACTCGCCGCCGGCGCGCTCAGCGGACGCGCGCTCGGCCGAGGCGACGTCGAGGACGCGAAACAGTGGCCCTGGGACGTCGCCAAGATCACCGCCGCCCTCATGTCCGTCGTCGGCATCATCCTCGCCGCGTTCCCACGCGTCGTCTTGGCCATCTTCTTGAATGACCCACACGCCGTGGACATCGCCACGACGCCGCTTCGCATGACGGGTCTCACCGTCTGCGGCGACGCCATGAGTCTCACCATGCAAAACGCCCTCCTCGGCGTCGGCGACGCCAAGCGCGTCGCCCTCGTGAGTATCCTCAGTCAGTGGGCCGTTTTTCTCCCCTCCGCCTACCTCGCCGTCGTCGTCTTCAATCAAAATCTCACAGTCGTCTGGGCGCTCTACGTCTCGTACAGATTCGTCCAAGGTTTAGTCTACGCCAACATTTGGCGATCCGGCGCGTGGTCAAAGATTCGTCTTCACTGACACCGACGCATGTACAATACCCATACGATCACATCACTCCACCCCCCGGTCGTCGTTCCTCGATCGCCTCGCTCCACGCCGTCCCGCGTTCGGTTTTATATCTCCCGCGCGTGCTCTCGAAAAATTCCTCCAATTTTCCACCCTCCCCCGCGTCCCCGATCGTCTCGTACTCGCTCGCCTGCATCACCATCTCCAATTTATCCGCATCCTTCACCAACTTGGCCTCTTTCGTCTCCCCCGCCTCGTATTCCTCCCACAACGCGCGCACCTCGTCGCCCACCGCGCCGCACGCCGCCGTCAGCGCCCGCATCGCCTTTCCCTCTCTCTCTCGCTTCTCCTCATCGCTCACGCCGTCGTTCGGCGTGATGTCCCCGACGACGCACTCCGCGAGATCGTGCACGAGCGCCATGCGCACGCATTTATCCGCGTCCGTCCCGTCATCGCGCGCGCGCGCGGTGAACAGGGCGAACAGGGCGACTCGAAACGAATGGTCGGCGACGGATTCCACCTCGCGCACGCCGCGTTGGACCCACCCGGCGCGCTTGACGCGTTTCAGACGACCGGCCGAGGCGAGGAGGTCCAGAAGCGCGGCGTCGCGGGCGACGGGGAGGGACATGTCGGACGAGGGCGACGACGAGGGCGGCAGTGTGTGCCGCGAGGACGATTCGGAATTCGGGGCGACATGGGGGTTTGATATGCGTGCGAGCGAGGAAGAAGTCGCGGAGGCGCGCGCGTACGCACCGCCGATGCGATGGCGACGCGTGACGCGGGTGTCGTGTCGGAACGTGCGCTTGAGAGCGCGAGGAACGGGGAGAGATGATGATGATTTTGATTTTGATGATGATTGTGATGATGAATGCGACGACGACGACGACGACGACGACGAGGCGCGGCGACGACGATCGACGATGGACGCGTCGGGGACGTATTTCACCCTTCGCGTCCATCGCGATAAGGGTGCGGTGTACGCACCGACGCCGTACGGGGAGGTGTGCGTGGACGACGACGGCGCGAATTTCTCGCCGGCGGATGAAAACGACGACGACGTCGACGTCGCGAGGTTCCGAAGCGAGGTCGCGCGCGATGGACGAGGTTTGAATCCCGATTGGTCCGCGACGGAGGGCGGGACGTGGCGAGGAGGACGAGAGGGGAGGGAGGCGGCGGCGAGCGCGACGAAATTTGAGCTGTGCGTCTTCGCGACGACGACAAGACGACGCCGCGTGGGAAGGAAAACGACGAAAGGGGCGCGCGTGGAGACGGGAGGAGATGCGACCACCACCGCGACGCGTCGATGGCGACGGGGCGTCGGCGAGCGGGCGAG
>Ga0208410_1000371_pt1 | contig 26934 bp, 17 predicted proteins | sample ETN02SmetaG_3_FD_185787 | JGI IMG/M metagenome (GOLD analysis project Ga0208410, IMG submission 185787) | Marine microbial and viral communities from oxygen minimum zone, Eastern Pacific Ocean - ETNP2014F10-02SV257 (SPAdes) (version 2) | ecosystem: Environmental > Aquatic > Marine > Oceanic ... | reverse complement strand
GACGCGCGGCGATCACGGAGGTGGTGCGACGCGCGCGCGGCGGCGGCGCGGCGGCGGAGGCGAGACGGCGCGCGAGGCGCGGCGGCGGAGGCGACGACGCCTCCACGAGCGCGCGAGCGACGAGCGCGGCGATCGCGGCGTATGAGAACGCGGAGATCGCGCCGGCGATGCCTCTGGTGGAGGTGTTGGAACCGGAGACGAATAGGAGATTATTGTGTACGCTTCGACGGCGGTTCACTCTGGCGAGCGGCGCCGAGCGGTGCCTCGCGCTCCCGGTGGACACCCCGATCGATATCCTGCGCGGGGAGGGTCTGGACGAGACGGAGGACCTGAGCGATATCGGGGATGATGAATTGATCGCCGTGTTACCGGATATGAACCGCGCGCTCGCGGCGCGTGGGTTTTTATTACAGAGGAGCGCGTTTTGCATGACGGTGCGCGGCGCGCTTCGCATGAACGAGGACGACGTCTTGGAGATGGACTCGGGAGGGGACGAACCGAACGAGGGCGTCGAGGTGTGCACGTTCGGAAGTGGAACCTTTCGATATCTCGTCTACGCGCCTCTCAATCCCGTGTTGTTGATCACGAACGAGGATCCCGAGACGAAACTCCACGAGGTGTGCTTCGACGACGCCGACGTCGACGAGGCGACGCTGCAGGCGAATCTCGACGCCGAGTACGATTTACTCGCCGAGCCCGAGGATGATTTATTCGCCGACGGCGCGTGAGTGGTGAATACGCACATTCTTTCGTTTTGCATCGTCTCTTCTCGCCTCGGCCGCCGTCTCGTCCCGTTTCGCCGCCGTCTCGTCTCGCCCACCCTCCTCGAGCGCGCGACGCGCGCGAGAGCGCCCCACTTCGAGACGTTCGCGCTCGATGTCGTCCCCCGAGCCGAAACCGAAATCACCCTCGACCGATCCGTCTCGATCGCGCGTCGAGCGCTCGAAAGAGCGCGCGCGCGCGTCGGGCGCGGCGCTCGGCTATTTTTTCATCGCCCTCGTGTGCGTCATCTGGATCGCCGCCTCGTTCCTCGTCGCGCGACTCGAGGCGCACGGTCTGAGTCCGGTGATGTTGTGTTACATATGCTCGTCGGGTTTCGTCGTGTTGGCGCCGCTGCGGTGGCGAGAAATCCTCGAGGGAGGGAGAAGATGGGCGCTCGGGACGCGGCGAGCTCCGGGACGGGCGGCGGCGACGGGACGAGGAGGGAGAGAGGACGGTGGTGAACCGGGATCGTCGAAGGGTGAGTCCACGGGCGTGGACGGTGGAACTGCGAAGAAGCGGGTGGCGAACGAAGGGGCGGGATCGATCGAGCTCGTGCCGTTAGCGAGCGCGGGCGCGCGGGGCGAGAGAGACGACGAAGACGACGCCTCGGCGCTCGAGGACGAGGAGGCGTGGGAAAAGCAGCGTCGAACGGCACCGTCGACGAGTGGAATGTATAGTTTTGAGTATCACGCGAAAGCAGCGCTCGTCGTGTCGCCGATATGGACGTTGGCGCAACTCGCGTTCGATTATAGTTTATTGATGACGACGGTGACGGCGAATTCCATGTTGAGCTCGTCGAGCGCCGTCTTCACGTTCATGGTGAGCGTGTACCTCGGTCTGGATAGATTTACGTGGATGAAAGTCGGCGCAGTCACCGCGTACGTGTGCGGTACCGTGCTCGTCACCTTGGCCGATCGAGAACCGAGAGGAGTCAACTTTGACGCCGCCACCGAGGCGGACGCCGTGAACAACGCGTTGGGCGAAAACATCGAGTCGCCCGCGTTGGGTAACCTCTTAGCCCTCATCGCCGCCGGTCTCTACGCCCTGTACACCGCCGTCATGAAGCTCTACCTCAAAGACGACGAGCGCACCGACATGACCTTGTTCTTCGCCCTCATGGGCATCTTCAACCTTTTCGGCATGGGCGTCGTCGTCGGCCTCCTTCGCGCGCTCGGCGGTTTACCCGGTTTATTCGTCGCCCTCACCCCTCGCTACTTCTGGCTCGCCTGCACCAAAGCCTTCTTCGACAACGTTCTCAGCGATTACCTCTGGGCGCGCGCCGTCTTACTCACCTCCCCCACCGTGGCCTCCATCGGTCTCTCCCTCCAGATTCCCCTCGCCGCGTCGGTCGAAGTCGTCATCGGCAAACCGGCGTGGGCGGCGCACGCGCGCAACGCCGCGCTCATGGCGAGCGGGACTTTTTTCGTCCTCGCCGGATTCGCCGGTGTCAGCTAAAAACCTGCGCGTGTAATTCGATGTCGGAGTCGTGTCGCGCGTTCGACGAACCGTCCGTCCGTCGTCGTCGTCGTCGCGGGACGCGTTCGCGCGTCGACGGCGTCGAGCTCGAGCGCCCGCGTCGTCGTGATCGACACTTTCGCGCGCGCGCGTCGTGAAGAGGGCTCGCGACCGATGGCGAATCCAAAGTATAAAGTGCGTCGCGCGCGAGGTGACGCGTCCGAGCCGACGCGCGCGTCGCGTGGACGTCGTCGCGCGTCGCGCGGATTGTGTCGAATTCGTGAATGCAGACTGACGATGGACGTTTTCTCGCGCAGTGGACGACGGAGGAGGAGAACGCGCTTCGCGAAGGGGTGAAAAAGTGCGCGCGTCGCGCGCGTGGACGATGCGTTCGCGATGAGACGGTGATTTTGAAGACGGGGAGACTGATTGTATGATGATTCGACGACGCGCAGGTACGGGCCGGGCAAGTGGCGAATGATACAAAAGGACGCGGTGTTGAGTCGAATCTTACACCTTCGTTCGAACGTGGATTTAAAGGATAAATGGCGGAATTTACACTCGAACGGGTACGATCGAGCGGCGTCGCCGGCGCTGAAAGATGATAAAAGGAGCGCGCCGTCGACGAGCGCGCCGAGTCAGACGCAAGGCGCGCAGGCGGGCGCGAAGAAACGTAAGACGGACGACGAGCGCGCGACCGGGAGCGGAGAGGTCGGGGCGAGCAAAGCGTTCGACGCGGCGACGAACGAGTTATTCAACGAGACGCAGAGGGCGAAGCGAGAGGCGAAGAACGCGCAAGACGCCGTGGAGAGAGCCGAGGCGGTCGCCGCGCAGGCGGAGCGCGAGGCGTGGGAGGCGGAAAAACTCTCGAGAGAGCTCATCACCGAATCACATCGACAAAAATTTGGTCTACCCGTCGAGGGCACGGAAGACGTCGCCGAAGTGGCCGCCGCGCTCCTCGACGAAACGCCCGACGAAGAGACGTGACGCGGCGTCCGCCGACCGCCGCCCCCGACGTAGCCCCTCGCGCGCGAGAATTAATCACACGTGAACACAACACTAGCCATTCATCATTACACCGTCTCACCCGCTCGCCGGCGCCGGAGGCGGCACCGATCGATCTAATTTCTCGATGTGTTTCATTCCCGTCTCGGTGATTGAAAACGTATAGTTTCTCCGCGCGCGTTTCCCTCTTCCCGCGCGCGCCGCCCCCTCCTCACCGCTCGCGCTCACCGCGACCGGCGGTGTCGTCTTCACGCGATCGATCGCCTTCATCTTCGCTAACAGTCCCTTCATGTGTCGCATCGAGTGCGTCGGCACGTCCCGCTCGACGGCGCGGTCGAAGAGCTCTCGCGTCGTCAGCGCCCCGTCGTCTCTCAACACGCGCAGCAGACCCGCCATCGGTCCCTTGGACGCGCCGTATCGATCGATGTAGGGCGTCGTCGCCGCCGTCGCGTTGCCGCGCGCGAGGAGGTGCGCGCGCGCGGCGACGGGGACGCGCGGGGACGCGGTCGAGGTCGAGGAGGACGTCGTCGCGGCGAGGCCCGAGACGACGCGCGCGAACGCGCGGCGGACGTGACGGGCGACGGGCATGACGACGAGCGGTCGCGTCGTCGAGCGCGCGGGCGCGCGCGTCGATTCGGACGCGAGCAAAGGTCGAGAGACGCGCGAGCGCTCGTGTGAGGGTTCCGGGTCGGAGCGCGCGCGGCGACGCGGCGACGTCGTCTCGATAGTATTACACGCGAGACGCGACGCGGGTCTCCGCGCGCGCGCGCGGTCACTCTTTATCGCGAAATTTCTCGCCTCGCCTGCGCTTGGCGTCCTTGTGATCTTTGCCGTTTCTGCGCTGCGACTCGCGCGCGACGTACTCCTCGCTCCACGCGAACATGTCGTCTCGTAATCCATTAAACCCACCCTCGAGCGCGCTCTTCTGCACGAAGACGATGAAATCCACTCTCGGCGGCCACTTGTCCTTGTTGGTGCGAAATATGTGTCGCACGCGACGCTTGATGAGATTTCTGTCCACGGCGCGTTTGAGTTGTTTCTTCGGCACGACGACGCCCACGCGCGTGCACGTCGCGGGTTCGTAATCCTCGTTCCCGACAGCCCTGATGCGCACGTGCGCGCCGTTAAACGATCGACCGTTCCGCTTGACGCGGTCGAAATCCGCGTTCGTCTTGAGTCGTTCCCGCGGTCGAAACACTTCGCCCTCTATGGATTCGCGCGCGGGCGGTTTCGCCGACGCGCGTCCGCTCGATTCCCCCCAGTTCCCACCCTTCCTCGACACGCACTCCTCCGGGTGCGCGCGCGCATCGCACGGCTCGATCTGTTCGCTCTCTTCCCCCGTCGCGAGATCCACGTCGTCTCGGCGTCGATCGACGCGCGTCCCGCCGTCGACGTCCGTCGCGCCGCCGCTCGCGAACGCGCGCGTTCTCCTCCCGCGCGCCCCCATCGTCACCGCAGCCGCGAACGCCGACGACGCGCGCGACGACGACATCATCCGCGCGTCGTCCCTCGCGTCGACGCGCGCGCCTTCGCCTCCCGCCCGCGCGAGCGTCGCCACCGCCGCCGCCCGAAAGAATCCTTCGCCAACCTCCCGCGGCGCTCCCGCGGCGCTTCCTCGTCCCATCACCGCGCGCGCGACGACGCGCGCTCGCATCCTCGTCGCGCGCGTCGTCGTCGACGCCGCTCCCGCGCGAGACGTCGTCGCGCGCATCGACGACGCGCGCCGCACTGTCGCGCGCGCGAATTTCATGAAATTCTTCCGATGACGCGAATGACGCGAATGACGCCGCCGACGACGACGACGACGCGCAAACGACGGATCGGACGATGAAAACGACGACGCCGGACCCGCGCGCGCGAAGCGACGCGCGACGCGTGCGGTTCGCCGACGAGAAGAGCGAGCGAGAGGATGATGCGTGGATCGATGATGATTCGAAATCGACGACGACGGCGACGCGCGCGCGATCGAGCGCGAACGAGCGCGACGAATGCGTCGAAAGCGTCGAGTCGGTGTCGCGCGTACCGTCGCCGACGACGACGCCGCGCGTAAAGGTTGGGGAATCGACGTCGAGCGCGGTGAAGGACCGCGTCGCGGCGTTCGAGCGCGCGGCGAGCGACGTCGACGAGGAGAGCCGCGCCGCGCGCGCGGCGACGAGGCGAACGCGCGCGTGGTCGTCGACGCCGCCGGCGCCGCGATTCGAGGTGGGGACGGAGGAACCGATGAGGGAGGAGGCGCGGAGGACGCCGACGAGCGCGGCGACGAGCGCGGCGACGAGCGCGGCGAGCGCGTCCAGAGCGATCGAACGCGTCGCCGAGGACGTGCGGGCGGTGCGCGCGAAATTATTTGAGTCGTCGGTGGAGGCGATCGGGGCGTTGGACGCGGAGGCTGGGTCGTGGGAGGCGTCGGCGCGCGAGCGACGGAACGCGTCGGCGAGGACGAGCGTCGACGACGAGGATGCGGATTCGCGCGATCGCGCGAGTCGCGTGATGCGACGCGCCGAGGGTTATTTCGAAACGTTACGGCGAACGCATGATACGCGAGAGGCGCGCGTGGTGGAGCGACGAGGTCGATGGATGGAGACGGAGCGCGCGGCGAGACGATTCGGCGGCGGCGCGGCGAGACGACGGCCGACGTCGTCCGCGTCGGTGGGACCGGTATTTCTCACGGGCGTGCCCGCGTCGTCGAGTAAACACGCGAATTACGTCGATGAGCGCGCGTCGCGCGCGAGCGACGACGGTGAGTCGCTCTTGAAGCTCGCGGCGTTTACGGCGTTGAGAAATCACGCCGAACGAAATCGCGCGGCGACGGAGGCCGCGAACGATCTCGGGATGATTCGACGCGCTCCGGTCCTTCGTCGCGCGTTCGAAGGATTCCGTTCGCACGCCGTCGCTTGTGCGCCTCGAACGCGCGCGATGCTCGAGGCGTGCGAAACCTTCGCGGCGGCGACGAATAGACGCGTTCGACGCGAGATGTTGCGACAATGGCGCCGCGCGGCGAAAGAATCCAGTCTCGAACGGACGTGCGCCGCGATTCACAACGTGCGATGCGCGCACGCGGCGTTGTGCCACTGGGAACTCTTCGCCGCCCGCGCGTTTTGGAAACGCCGCGCGAGAGAATTGGCCAATCGATACGCCGACGGACGATTGAAAATCTCAGCCTTTTTCGGATGGCTGCGAAACGCGCGACGCGCCAACGAACGACGAATCGCCGTTCGCGCGCGCATGTTCGGCATGTCGGCGCTCGAGGCGAAACGCGCGATTCACCAACAGCGCGATCGCACCGCGGCGGACGCGCACGAGGCGATGGAGCTCGCCGCGCGCGATCTCTTCGAGACGGCGTGTCTGCGAAGCGCGCTTCGCGCGCAAGTGTCGACATCCGCGACGCTCGTCCGAACGCTTTCCGACGCCCGTCGATTCACTGCGACCGACGATGACGTGACATGGGCTTCGATGCCGTCCGCTCGCGTGCGAGGCGTCGGAAAGATGCGACGACACAAAGCCGCGGGATTCGACGCGCGCGTCGTCGACGAGACGCGAAGAGACGCGCTCGCGCGAGAGAGAGACGACGTCCTCGCCTCGCGAACGGCGGCGACGATCGAAGAGGAAGAGGAGTCGACGAGTCGCGCGAAGATGACGACGTTTGACGTCGACGCGCTGCGCGCGGACGCGTACGAAGCGGCGCTGGAACACCAGAAATCTTTACGAGACGCGAGAGAGGCGACTCGACAGTGCGTCGACGCGCGCGGCGCGTTACGCGAGACGACCGTCGCCGCGAGTCGCGTGACGGCGAATGCCGACGCGCGCGCGAACGCCGCGATGCAAGGCGCGAGAGACGCCGTGGAGGACGCCGATAAGGCGGAACGTCTCGTCATCGAGGCTGAACGCGCCGCCGACGCCGCCGAAACACGCGCCGACGCGCTCGCGGCGCGCGGCGCGCGAAGAGACGACGATGACGTCACCGAGGCGTTCGGTCTCGCCGCCGACGCGGCGACGCGTGCGGTGGCGCTCTCGTCGGCGCACGTCGCCGCCGCGCGCGTCGCCGAGCGCGCGACGCGCATCGCCGAGGAACACGCGGCGGCGCGAGAGCTCGTCGGGACGCGCGCCGCCGAAGACGTCGAAGAGGCGCGCGAGCGCGTGCGAGACGCCGAGGCGCTCGTATTGACGACGGCGAAGATTGAGCGCGAGCTCAAGGCGCGCGCGCTGGACGCGTCGAGACTGTTGAGACGCGTCGAGGGTCCGTCGGCGAGCGTCGCGTGCGATGACCGGAACGTCTTCGTTCGCCGCGAGCAGGACGACGTCGTCTTTTCCCCGACCAAGGCGCGGAGCGCGGATGAGAAGAGAGACGCGCGACGACGCGTGACGTGGGAATCGTTCGGTGACGGTGACGACGACGACGATGACGACGTTCGCGACGCGTTGATTGACACGCGCGGGATGTCGCTTCGACCGGGCGAATGGCGCACGCTCGCGCAGTGCGCGGCGCAGGCGCACGGCAAACGTCTCGCGATGAAAACGTTTCATGGTTTCGCGAGTCACGTCATCTGGCGTCGACGACAGCGAGAGGCACGTCAATTGGCGTTCGTCACGGACGTGTTCACGTCGTGGGCGCGTCACGCGCACGCGAATCAAACGCGTCGAAAACTCGTCGAGCGCGCCGTCGACGAAGTCGTCCGGGCGGACCGCGCGCGACGACTCGGCGCGTACGTGGCGTGTTTCCGCGTGCACGCCAAGTGGCGTCGCGCGAGAAGTGAGGAGTTAGCCATCAGTCTTCGACGAGTCGTCGAGCCCACGATCACGCGTCCGGCGTTCGAACACTGGCGACGAAAAGTTTCCAATATTTTTTTGGCGCGCCGCGTCGTCTCCGCCGCCGTCGACGCGTGGCGACGTCATCTCGCCAAACCTGCGTACGCCAGCGATTTTTACTGCTGCTGGGACTCATTTCACGCGTGGCGGTCGCTCGCTCGCGAGCGTCGCGACGCGCGTCGTCGACGTCAAACCGCCGTCGAGTACCATCGCGTCTCGCTCGCGTTAAAAACGCTTCGCGTCTTACGCCGCGCCGCGCGCCGCCGCCGAGACCGACACCACCGCCTCCACCGCCTCCTCCACCATCGACGACTCGAGCGCGAGCGTCGACTCGCGCGTCACGTCCTCGTCGCGTGGCGCGTCGAGGCCCGTCGCCGCCGCCGACTCGCGCGGTGCGTCGAGACGCGACTTCGCCGACTCGCGCGAGACGTCTTCTCCGCGTGGCGCGCGTCCGCGCGCGCCGCCATCATCACCCGCACCGCGCGCCGCTCACCGATTCGAGACGTGAGAGACCGTTTTCCGGTGCGAGGCGTCCCGTGGCGTCCGTGTAGCCCCGCGACGCGCGTGCGCTAGCCCCTCGCGCGCGCGTCGACGTCCCGTCGGCTCCCAACTGTAATCATTCTGTCCCCGAGCCTTCACACACGCGCGCGCGCGCCACCGCGGTAACGAACGCGTCTCGAGCGCGCGCGAGACCGTCTCGAACGCGTTCGTCGCGAGTGCGCGTCGGTGAGTCTCGCGTCGGCGACGCGCGACGCGCGATCCCACGCGTGTTCCCGAGAATCATCGATCCATCGTCTCCGGGACGCCACCGTCTCGCGAGCGCGCGTCATGCCGGATTCGTCGCGTCGATCGCTGAAGAGTCCGTCCATGAACAGTCCCTCGCTCGCGACGCCGCCGAAGTCGTTCGGACGACTCGCGAGTAAGAGATTCGTGTCGTCCATCTTCGGATCGCCGTCCACCGTCGAGAACGAGTGGGCGGCGGCGCAAAACGCGGTGAAGCAGGCGCGGTTGGATTCCTTGCGCCGACCGCTGTCCATGACGAACGGGGATATCTTTGGCCTCACGCTGAGGTTTCTGAGCGAGATGGAGTTCACGACGCACAGCACGGGATTGGCGTTTTATAACCGGTGCTTCACGGGACGCGCCTTTGTGAATTGGGCCATGGAACAGCGGTTCAGGGATCAAGAGTTTCGAGACGAGGCGGACGCGGTGTTCCTGGCGAATGAATTGTTGATCAGAGGGATCATCACGCCCATCGCCAAGGGGAAGGAGGACAAGAAGACTGCGAAATGGATGAGCATGGGCATGGCGAACATGAACGTCGGCGTCGGGAAAGGATGGAGAGTCTTCAACGGCGGAGATTGGAAGTACACGGTGAAGAAGGTTGCGAGGAGCGCCATCATCGCGGCGTGTTTCGAGAGTTCGACCGAGGAAGAGAAAAATGGGATTCGAGAGTGCGTGGGGAGATTGAAGACGCTGAAGGCGCTCATAGACGGGGAGACAGAGGCGTCGGCGTCCGCCGAGGAGGAGGACGACGAGGACGGCGAGGAGACGGCGACGGCGACGGCGTTGGCCGCGGCAAAGGAACGGTTGAACACGACGAAAAAATACGTATTCTTACCGTTTAGAAAAGCTGAGGAGGTCATCGAGCGCGCGAGCGACGCCATCGCAAATTTTTTCTCGACGTTGGGTCCACACGTCGTCTTAGCTCTCGGAAGTTTGGTCTTCATGGTTTGGATTCAAAACTTTGCGTTCGCCTGCGTGTTGGCGGTCGCGTTCGCGCGTCACATACTGTGGGTGAATGAATTACACACGGACGATTTACTCATTCGAACGCGCGCCGATATGCTTCGCAAATTTCAATTGATTCGCGGCAATCCGTCGGTGAACAAATCCGGCGCCGAGTCGGCGGATTGGTGGAGCGCCATGTTTCATCACATGTGGCAGGGTTGGATGGCCGGTTGGTTGAACCGCACCACTCGAGAGACGATCGAGTGGTCGCTCGACGGGTTAGATTTACCCTTCATCAGTAAACTCGAGCTGAGTGAGTTTAGGTTTGGCAACAACTCTCCCATCATCAAGACGGCGCGCACGTTTGGAGGCTCGGACGGCGAGATGATTGTCGAGTGGGATTTAGATTGGCCCATGGAAAACTCCATCGTCATGATCACGGCCATGTTCGGTCGAGGCACAGTGGTCCCGATACCGATCAGGATCCGTTTAGCGGACTTGCGACTCTCGGGAACGATGCGTATGATGTTTACGTGGATGCGAAAGAGCGGCGGTCCGTACGTGAGGTCTCTGCGCGTCTCCTTCGTCGGTCTCCCGACGTATTCGTTTTCGCTCAAAACGTTCGGTGCCGTCAATCTGAGCGAAGTCGGATTCATTCACAGCGCTCTTCGTCGCACGACGGACGAGTACTTCAAGACGGAACTGTGTGAACCGAACGGGTACTTTTGGGACGTCAAGGAGTGGTGGGAATCTTGGGACGCGGAAGAGGTTATCGATCCTCGAGAGCTCATCACACAACCGCTCATGAAGGACATCGAGCGAATTTGGAAGCGAAGCAAGACGGAAACGACGGTGGAGGTTCGCGTATTGCCGTATTTCGCAGAGTTTGACTTGTCCGGGAAACAGTCGTCGAACAAGATAAAATATCTCGACGCCGGGCAATGCCGTATGTGCGTCGGCATGGAGTACGGGAAGAAACGCGTCGTGTCCAAGTCACACTCCCTACAGACGCACGTCGAGTCTTCGTATGCGGACGTCAAACACCCGACCTGGCGAGGGAACGGATTCGCCAAGCTCGACGCTACCGAAGACGTCGTCGGCGATCAAATCACCTTCTTCGTGCTCAGTCAAGTCGGCAACAAAGAATCCAAGGATAAAGGCGCGAAAAAGTTTGGTTTCAAGCGTAAAATGATCGCTGTGGGCAAACTAGACGACGTCCTGCGCTTCGATGCCGATGACATCAATAGCGTCGAGGTGACGCTCCTCGATCCAAAGAACCTCGAACCGGTGGGCGTCTTGCACGTGCGACTCCGCGTCAACGTGTTGAAGCCAAACGTCGTCGTCGAACACGACAAGAGCGACAGCGTCCTCGGCGTTCGCATTTCCGCCGTTTACCGATCGATGTCCTCGCTCCCGGGTCAAGCCGCCGAGTTCGCGTCGACGAGTTCGAGACGCTTCGTTGAATCGACGTCTTCGCTGTGCAACTTCACGTGTTGCTTCCGCGGCGGCGACGCCGACGAGGACGTCGTGCCGCACACGCCGGGCACGCGCAGAAACGTCAGACCCAGAATCGATCATCGAGACATGATGAGGCGATCGAAATCGCGCATTGGAAACGACGTAGTCGAGGCTGAAGATTACGGCGTCACCGGTTTCGTCAACCTCTCCGCCATCGAGCGCCGCGAAGCCGGACTCGAATCCGACTCTGACGGCGCCGACGACGACGATTTCCCCAAAACGGTGCGCGCGCACGCCGCCGTGGACGAAACCATGGACGACGCGCACATCGAGGACGAGGACGAGGATGAAAACTAGCGCGTCGAGCGCGTCTCGCGTCCGCGCGTGTGTGTAATTGTGTGTAATACAACCGAACCGGTCTAAAAATCTACAAGCCCTCTTCCTCACGCCCCTCTCTTGATGGCCGGCGCTATGTGTTCGAGCGCTTCCATGCTCACCACCGAGTTCCCACGCACGACGATCATGCCCATGGGCGTCTTTTCGGACGTCGTATCGTTCGTCGCGTCGTCGAGCACGAGGTTGAGAAATTGATCGAACCCTCTCAACACGCCGATCACGTTCCGGTTGCCGTTTAATCGAAGACGGAGCTTCTTATCCATGTACCTGGGGACGAGAAACGCGCTCGAGGGTCAGCGGTCGATGTCTCGACGTCTGGAGACGCGCGCGCGCGGGCGTCGCGCGAGGAACGGGCGGGGACGTCGCGGGACCCTCGCCGCCACTTTTTCAGTCGCGCGCGAGAGAGACGGGTCGCGCGCGAGAGCGAGGGCGAGAGAGACGCGAGCGAAGGTTGCGCACGCACTGTTTCAATTCGGGAATCGCCACGCCGCCCATGATGCCTCGAGCGCGTCGCAATGGAGATGCAATCGGGATTGTCGGGACGGGGACGCGCGCGGCGTCGCGTTACATGAATTTCTTCGTTTTCGACGTGGCTTTCGCCTCGAGCGGGTCCTCCGGCCAGAAGTGTTTGGGATACCGACCGGCGAGATCGCGGCGGACGTCGGCGTAGGCGCCTCGCCAAAAAGACGCGAGGTCGCGCGTGATGGCTTGCGGGCGACCCGCCGGCGAGAGCAAGTGACATTCGCACGGCGCGCCGGCGACGCGGATGTTTTCTGCGCCGAAAAACTCTTGCACACGCGCGGCGACGATGGGAACGTCACCGTCGTAATTGACCTGGCATTTTGAACCGCTGGGGAGAGTGACGGTGGTGGGACACGCGTCGTCGACGAGGCGTTGGTGGTCGTAGGTGGTGAAGTGAGCTTTGATGAGCGCGACGAGGTCCACCGAGGTCAAATCCGACTTGCACGTCGCGCCCGCGAGCCAAGGGGCGAGCCATTCGTCGGCGGTGTGCATGAGAGCGTTTTCGGATAAATCGGGAAACGTTTCGTCGACGCCGTTGCGATAGATGAATCGCGCGCGTTTGAGCCAGAGCGTCGCGGTTTTGTTCAGCGAAAACGCGTTGGCGAGACCCATCTCTCGCACGCCGTCCATCATCGCCCTCGTCGTCGATTCTGGATCATCCTTGACCGAGAATGGAATCTCTCTGAGAACCAACTCGCCCACGGACAGACGTTTGCGAGCAAAGACGGACTTGGAGGCGCTCGCCCAAAACACTTCGTCGCGTTGCCTCGCGAGCGTTCCAAAGAGCGCGCCTTCGGGACCTTCAAAACACGCGCGATCGATCGGGGCCGCCATGCGCAAACGATCGCTTCGCGCACCCGCGCTCCCCGCACCGTCGCCCACTAATTCCACGACGACGAGGGTCTCGTTCGATTTATCTCCCGAACGAAGAAGCGCGTCGTCCTTGTGGTCGCTTCCCACGCTCGCGGCGCCGCCGCCGGAGAGTTGAAACGCGCCCCCACGGTTTTTACGCGCCGCGACGCGATCTGGGTACGCGACAGCGAGTAGTAAACCCGCCTCGCTCTCCCCCGCGCCGCACAGAAACGGCCACACCGCGCCGGAGGGATCGCCCTCGCCGACGCCCGGCGCGCAAAAGTCGGGATGCGACCTCGCCAACGAACGCAAATGGCCGAGCAATTGCTCCGCCACCTTCTTCGCCTCGACGACGGCGCGTTCGTCCACGTTCCAGCTCGCACCGCTCGCACCGCCTGTCGCGACGCTCACCGCCGAGTTGATGCTTGCGCGTTTCCCTCGCGGCGCGCCTTTAATCTTTTTCCCACTCTTCGGCAGTTTGGTGCCGATTGGCACGCGCGTCGGCGTCGCCTTGTCCGACGGCGCGCCCGTCGTCTCACCCGTGTCGCCCATGGGATCTTGGCCCCAGAGCGCGCGTAATCTACATCTAATGTCTAACGGGGCGTCCCGCCCGGAGATTAAATCGCGATCGCCGACGACTGCGGCGAGTTGACACGCCAATCTCGCGCTCTCGCCGCCTCTCGACGCTCCGAAGAGAAGCATTCGCGCGAGGCGAGGGTGCACGGGAAGCTCCGACATGATGGTCCCTATCTCCGTCGGTGCGTGTTTATCTTCTCTCAGCGCCCCGAGTTCGCGCAATAACCGTCTCGCGGCGAGCAACGGTCCCTCGGGCGGGGGATCGAGCCACGCCATGTCGGCGCCGTCGCCGACGCCCCACGCCGCTAAATCCAACGCCACCGGCGTTAGATCCGCCTGTAATATCTCCGGTGTCGTGTCTGGCGCGAGTTTCTCGTTTGCGGACTCGCTCCACAGGCGGTAACACGTGCCCGGGGCGATGCGTCCGGCGCGACCGCGTCTCTGATCCGCTGATGCCTTGGACACTCGCGTCGTCTCCAGTCGCGTCATGCCCTTTCTGGAATCGAATTTCGGCGTCTTACACAACCCCGAGTCGACGACCACCTTGACACCGCTGATCGTGAGCGATGACTCGGCGATGGGCGTGCTCACGACGACGCGACGCGTTCCCGGCCGCGATGGAGCGAGCGCCGCGGCTTGCTCCTCTCGCGAGAGCGCTCCGTACAGCGGCAACGCCGATACGTCGCTCGGGAGCTCTTTCCGTAAATCCCGCACGACTCGCTTGATCTCCGCCGCGCCCGGAAGAAAACACAACACATCGCCGTCGGGACTAGCGTGCACGGCGTCCTTCACCGCGCGAACCGTCGCGCGCTCGAGCTCGCCCCAACCGACGCCCGGAGCGCCGAGATACACCGTCTCCACCGGGTACGATTTCCCCTCGCTCACGAGCGCTGGCACCTCCGGCCCGTCCTCGTCCCTCAACAACGCCGCCACGCGCGTTCCCACCTCCCCGAGCGTCGCGCTCATGACGAGCAGACGTAAATCCGGACGAATAGTTTGTTGCACCTCTCGACACAGCGCCAACGCGACGTCGGCGTCCAAACTTCGTTCGTGAAATTCATCAAACACCACCGCCGCCACCCCACTAAGCTCCGGGTCGTTTCGTAATCTTCGAACCAACACCCCCTCCGTCACCACCTCCACGCGCGTGTCCGCGCTCACGACGGATTCGAATCGCACGCGATAGCCCACCGCGCGCCCCACGGGTTCGCCGAGCGTCTCCGCCATCCTCATCGCCGCCGCCTTCGCCGCCAACCGCCTCGGTTCGAGCACTAAAACGGTACGATTTCGACCCTCCTCGCCCCTCGCCCTCTCTGCATCGCCGTACCCTCGCGGTTTATCGAGCATCATCGCCAACGGAATCGTCGTCGTCTTCCCCGCGCCCGGCGGCGCGCGCAGCGTGGCGTTTCGATTCGTCTGCGCGCGTCGTCGTCGAGTCTCTTCGCGTCAATCCATCGTTCGCGCGCGTCGCGCGCGCGTCGTCCCCATCGTTCGAATCTCTCATCGCGCACCTCCAACGCGCGCAGACACGCGTCGACGACGTCGCGTATGGGTAACGCCGCCGTCACCCTTCGCACGCGCGCGCGTCTCTCGTCGTCCCCGTCGTCGTCCTCCGCGCGCGACGCGCATCGCGCGCGACGATGGATTCGACGACGACGCGACGCGTCTTTTCTCCCACCTCGCTCGGCGAGCGACGCCGGCGCGCGACGACACGTCGTCGTCATTGACGCGCGCGCGCGCATCAATGCCGCGCGAGGCCAACGTCACGCGCGTGGGCCCGTACGCCCTCGGGCGAACGCTGGGTAAAGGCGCGTTCGGATGGGTAAAACTGGGCGTGCACGATAAGACCGGGGTGAAGGTGGCGGTCAAGGTGCGAATTCGCGCGCGCGAGGGCGATGGGCGCGCGAGGGATGACGGTTGTCGAACGATTCGGGAACGCGGCGCGCCCCGGTGTTTCGTCGATGACTCGGCGCTCGAACGCGCTCGAATCGCGGGAAAAGTGACGCGCGTCTCGTGCATCTCTTCGGACGCTCGACGACTGACGCGAGAACGAGCGCTCGAACGAGCGCTCGAACCCGATCGGTAGATTTTGGACAGGGAGAATTTGCAACACCTCGACGAACAGGACCAAGTCAAGGCGGAGGTCAAGGCGATGGCGGAGCTCACGCATCCGTGCATCGTCGATCTTCGTGAGGTCCTGTCGAACGATCGGTGCGTGTTCATGGTGATGCAGTACTGCGCGGGTGGGGAGTTGTACGACATTGTGCGCGCGCGGGGACCGTTCGACGAGGCGACGGCGAGGCGGCATTTTCAGCGGTTGATTCAGGGGGTGGATTTTTGTCACAAGAAACGAATCTATCATCGAGATTTGAAGCCAGAAAACTTGTTTTTGGACGAGTGCGGGGAGGTTTGCATCGGTGATTTCGGTCTCGCGGCGCTGCGACAGGATGCGGATGATAATAATCTGCGAACAATTTGCGGGACGCCGCACTTCTCCGCGCCCGAGGTGATGGGAGGATCGAGACGACTCGTCGGGAATAAGAATTTCAAGACGGTCAACACGCACACGCGGGAGCACGGGTACGACGGTGGACCCGCGGATGTGTGGAGCTGCGGATGCATCCTGTACTTTCTCTTGACTGGTAAATTTCCCTTTGACGGGAAAAATTTCGTGCAGCTGCAACTCATGGTGCAAAAGACGGAACCGTACTTTGCCGGCGGTGCCGTGTCCAAGCACGCGCAGAAACTCATTCGAGGCATGCTCGTCAAGGACCCGGTGAAGCGTTGGACGATTCCGACGGTGATGCGACAGTCATGGTTCACGCAAGATTACGTCCCGGTCGAGGTGAAACACGAGGGTACCAACGCGCGCTTCTTCGACGAGGAGGATCCCACGCTCGCCGAATTCATGACTCCCGACGAACGTCTCGTCGTCAAGGAATCGTCGCACATGAGCGTGAGTGAGTCCGCGCACATGCGACCGATCAAACAATTAAACGCATTCGAGCTCATCAACATCGCCGCGTTCGACGTCGCCGACATCTTCGACGACGACGACAACACGGTGAACAACGCCACGCGTTTCATGAGCACGGAATCGCCAGAACGCGTACAAGAGGCGGTGTGTCGCGCCGCTGAGTCCCTCAATTTCGTCGTCAGGCGACAGACAAAGGCGCGAATCATGTTCACGTGCGACGATTTGGGTCTCGTCGTCATGATGCGCACGTATCAGGTGGTTCCGGGCGTGTACCTTTACACGTTTAGTCGCGACGAGGGCGGACGCGAACACTTTCACGAGTGGTTTGAAAAGATTTGCGCGCCGAAAGGGGCGGTCGGGAAGATGATTCACGTCGCATGAGTGAGGTGTGTACAAGAGATGCGTCGTCGCCGACGCGTTGTAAAGAGAAGGATGATGACAACCATATTTTAACAATTCAGCCGCGGCGCAATAACTCAATAAAAACGTCGACGCCGATGACGGAGATTCGATCATTCGCCGCCGCCCGCTCGCGTTCCTTCGCGGTGTTGTACCCCCAATCCACTAAGAATAACTCCCAATCGTCCAAATCGTCGCATTTGCACACCTTTTCTAGCGTACTGAGCTTGTCCTCGACGAAAATCTTCCGAGGATTCCCATCGACGCCGAGCGTTCGCAAGACATCCGTCTTCGGAATGCCGCTCACCGTCGTGCTGTACATGTCTTCATCCTCGACGACGACCCCACCCATTTTCGCTAAAATCGCAAGCGCAAAACGACCCTGTTTCGTCGTCACGATCTTCACATCGGCGTCCGCTCTTTCTTGCGCCGCGAGCACCGCCTCCGCCACGCCCGGATACAACGCGTTCGGCGCCAACCACCCGTCAAAATCGTCTCGAATCCACTCGTCTCGCACGCGTCCGAACGCCTCCACCATCGTCCCTCGCTCGAGATTCCATCGTTCCATCAATTTCGGCGACAATGCATCCCAATCGTCCAGAATTTCCTCCACAGAGTATCCCGGAAGATTTTCCAACAGGGCGCGCGCGAGCGTCGTGTTCTCGTACCCAGTCTCCACCACTGGACGCACCGCACGGAGCGCGTCGAGCACGCGATCGCGATCGCGATCGGCGCGTTCAGTGGCGAATATTTCTGGCCATAATTCCGTGCCGTGTCTCCACGCGCTCAGGGAGGATTCACCGACGGAATCGCACACGACGCCATCGAAATCGAGCGCGAAGATGACGCCATCGCGAGGCGCGGATGCGGTCACGTTTGATGCCGTCGCGCGCGTGGCGAGGCGCGCGCGCGACGGACGAGCGCGAGAACGCGTCGAGGAAAATTTAATGCACGCGTCGAGCGACGCGCGGGCGGACATAACGCGCGAGAGAGACGCGAAATGGGGTGTTTTGGTCGTCAGTCGACTGGACTCAACAACATCTCTTTCTATCCAATGTCGCCGCCGCGGCGGATGATTTTCTCTCCTGTTCCTCCTGTCTCGCGCGCTCTCGAGCTAAAAGCGTGTCGAGCGATGTCGTCGGATCGTGCGCTGTCGTCTTTCCGACCGAAGTGGAAGCTCCGTTCTGTTGTTCCCACATGGCGTGGTATTTCCCGCCTCGGCGCAAGAGGGCGTCGTGCGACCCGTACTCGACGACGCGACCATCCTCTAAGAGGGCAATATTATCGCAATTGCGCGCGGTGGACAGTCTGTGGGCGACGACGATGGTGGTCTTTCCTTTCATCAACACCTCGAGCATGGTGAGAATGTCCTTCTCGGTGTTGGTGTCCAACGCGCTGGTGGCCTCGTCCATCAAGACGAGGGGCGAATCTTTGAGCAACGCGCGCGCGATGGCGACGCGCTGTTTCTCACCGCCGCTAAGCTTGAGACCGCGCTCGCCGACGATGGTGTCGTACGCATTGGGCATACGCGTGATCGGGCCGTCGATGGCGGCAAGACGGGCCGCCTCGCGGACGTCCGCGGACGTGGCGTCCATGCGACCGTAGTTTATGTTGTAGTGAATCGTGTCGTTGAACAGGACGGTGTCTTGCGGGACGACAGCGATGGCGCGACGCAGGGAGTCGAGGGATACTTTTTTGGCGTCTTGGCCGCCTAAAAATATTCCCGATGACGCGTCGGCGGCGCTCTCCTGGGCGTCGTACAGTCTAAACAACAGACGCAAGAGGGTGCTCTTGCCGCTCCCGCTCGCGCCGACGAGCGCGAGGGATTCACCCGCGGGGACGGTCACGGATAAGCCGTTCAGGATGTTTCTCCCGTCATCGTAACCGAAGGTAACGTCCTTAAACTCGACGGATAACCCCTCCGACGGGACGATGAGCTCCGGCGCGTTTTCAATCTCCTTCACCGAGCTCGTCTCTTGCAACAGGTGAAACATCGACGTCATGTCGATGAGCGATTGACGAGCCTCGCGATAGACGGAGCCCAAAAAGTTCAAAGGCACGGATAGTTGGAAGAGTAAACCTTGCACCATGACCAAATCACCCACGGTGAGATTACCCGCCGCAACGCCCTGCGCGGCGAGAAGCATCGCCGCAGAAAGAGATGCAGAAAAAATAGCGTTTTGTCCAAAGTTTAACATTCCGAGCGAACTCGCAATCTTTAGGTTCGCCTGTTCCACGCCCTTGAGACTCTCGTCGTAGCGCTTCACCTCGTGCTCTTCGTTGTTGAAATACTTGACCGTTTCAAAGTTCAACAATGAATCAATCGCCTTGGTGTTGCCTTCGTTTTCCAACGCGTTAGCCTGTCGTCTAAATTTCGTTCTCCACTGTGTGCATCCGATCGTGAACGCGGCGTACGTCGCGATCGTTCCGCCCGTCAACATGGCGAACTCGGGTCCGCACTTGGTGGCGAGAATGCCGCTCACCAGCGCGATCTCGAACGCCGTGGGGAACACGTTGAACACCATGCTGTTCAACAAAAAACTAATACCTCGCGTCCCGCGATCGATCGTGCGATTCAACGCCCCAGTCTGTCTATCGAGGTGATACTTGAGATCCAACGCGTGTAAATGCGCGAACACGCGTCGCGCGACGGCTCGAATCGCCCCTTGACTCACCTTGGCGAACGTCGCGTTTCTCAACTCGTTGGCTAAACTCGCCGACGCTCGCAGCGCGCCGTATCCCACCAACATCGCCGCCGGCGTCGCAACGATCGTCGTCATCGGCAGCGTCCCCATTGCCGCCGCCCCCGTCGTCGCCACCCCCGCCTGCGCGCTCAGCCCATCGATCGCGTACTTAAACGCGAACGGCACGCTCACGTTGGCCACTTTGCTCGCCACGAGCAGCGACAGCGCCGCCGCCACCCTCCGCTTCGCCGCCGGGTTCTCGTCGTTCCACAGGTACCCACCGAGCGTGCGAATGATCCCAAAATCAATATCGTCTGCGTTCAGCGCCTTGACCTCGGTGGACGTCGTCGCCGTCGCCGTCTTCTCGTCCCTCGTCTTTGCCGTCTCCGACGTCGTCTCCGACGTCGACGCCGAATCGCTCGCCCCCGACGTCGACACCGCGCCGCCCACGCGCGCGCGCGCCTCCGCCGAACTCGCAAACGTCGCGCGCGCGTCTCGTCGCCACTCCTTCCATTTCCCGGCCCCTCTCGACACCGATTCTCTCCCCCGCGCGCGCGCCAGCCCGCCGCCGCGCGCGCACGACGCCCATCGCTCCCTCGTCGCCGTCCCCGCCCGCGTCACCGCGCGCGCGCGACCGAGCGCTCGCAGCGCCTCCCTTCTCGCGTTCGACGCCATCCAACCCTCTCGCGCGCGCTCGCGCGCTCGACTCTCGCGCGCGCCCACACCGAGCTCGGACCATCATTTCAAAACGCGTCGCGCGCCCGCCAGTCGTCGACGCCCATGTCGCGCGAGACGCGCGCGAGCGACGACCCGCCGACGGCGACGACGTCCGCGCGCGTCCGCGTCGACGTCAAGAGCGCGCGGTGCGGGGCGTGCGGACGCGCGTTCGACGATCGCGGCGACGCGAGCGCGGAGAACGGTCTCGCGGTCACCGCGCTCGAGCCGAGCGTCGACGAGGACGAGGACGAGGAGGAGGAGGAGGAGGAGGAGGAGACGCGCGCGCGCGCGGTCAGACGATTGCGCTCGCTGGAGAACCCGGCCATCGGAGCGATATGCCCGCGCTGTTACCAGCGGGAGTACCGGCGGCGCGTCAAGGCGTCGGCGCGAGGCCCGTGCGCGGCGTGCGAGAAGACGACGCCGTCGGGACAGTGGATGCGTTCGCAGGTCGGGCCGAGTAAAGGGCAAGATTTGTGTCAGCGGTGTTACGAGGAGGAGAAGATGGCGAGGAAGGATGCGCTGCAGGTGACGAGAAACGCGAAGAAGTGCGCCAAGTGCGACCGCGTCGGGACGGGGAGCGCGCACACGTACTGGTATCGCTCCGAGGCGTTGAATTTCGAGGGTCTGCACGTGTGTAAATCGTGTTATCTCTTGGAGTATCGCGAGAGGATGAACGCCGATCCGAACGTGTCGTGCGATGGGTGCGGGAAGACGGAGCTTTCGACGGGGAACTGGAGAAAGAATAAAACCACCGGCGGGCACTGGTGCAACGCGTGTTACAAGAAGAATCGTCTCGATCGCATGAACGACGATCCGAACGTCGTGTGCTGGAAGTGCGACGCGATGACGAGCTGGGGTCCGGAGTGGAGGCGCAACGGGAACGCGTACGTGTGCATGAAGTGCACGCAACTGGAACATCAGAGAAAATTGTTGGCCAAGACCAAGCGAAAACGAACCGCCGACGCGACGCCGAAGACGGCGTCACGACGCGACGACGAATGAGACGGAAGAGAAACCTTTCCGAGCGCACATTCAACGCTGTACGATACCACCACGGTCGCGCAGACCTCGTAGCCAATTTGTAACGCGTACGGCGCCTTGTAACTCGCGCCGACGCCGAGAGGACACTTTTCCGAGACGACTCCGCACTTTCGCGCGCGTCATGTCGCGCGCGCGCGCGGACGAGGACGACGAGCGTCCCGGAACCATCCCTTGGGACGATGACCACGTCGCGCGCGCGATCGAGGCGCGTCGCGCGCTCGACACGAGCCCGAAAGGCGTCGCGCGTCGACACGGCGAATGAATGAATGAAAAGTGCGAGACGACTGACGAGACGACGACGATCGCTCGAACGCGACGCAGAGATCGCTCGCGCACGTCGGAGAGTTTGCCGTGAATGAATTCAAGCGCCACGAGGCGTACGTGCGCGTGCGAGGTCTTCCATTCGACGTGAAGATCGACGGTTGGGCGCGTCAGTCGAGGAGCGTGCACGGCGACGAGGTGTGCGTGTTGATCGATCCGAGCGAGGAGTGGGAGCGCGTCGGTGGAGGTGATGACGGTGACGACGTATGCGCGAGCGTGGACGTCGACGCCGACGGTGGGCGACGCGTGGAGTCCATGGCGGCGGTGTGTCGACGCGGGTGGCGACCGACGGGTATCGTCGTGGCGACGGTGACGCCGTCGGCGAGACGCGCGAACATGGTCGGGAAATTAGAGATGGAGACGAACGAGGCGCTGACGTTCGTGCCTGTGGATGAAAAATTACCTAAAGGGCGCGTGTCGGAGTATAGCGTGCCGAGATCGATCAAGAGCGCGCTGGAGAGCGGTGGGAAGGAGGGCGCGGTGGATACGTTTGTGAGCGTCAAGTTGAGGAAATGGCGTCGAGGCGACGCGAAACCTTTGGTGGACATTCTCGGCGTTGTCGGTCGAGGGAGCATCGAGAGCGATTTAGACATCATGACCAAGGTGATTGTGGCCGAACATCGCATCGAGAGCGGTGATTTCAGCGTCGAGGCGGAGGCATGTTTACCGCGAATTGACGCCGGCGAACGCTGGAGCATACCGACGGACGAACTAGAGAGACGCGCAGATTTCAGAGACAAACTCGTGTTTAGCATAGATCCTCCGACGGCGCGCGATTTAGACGATGCTCTGAGCGTGGAAGTGTTGTCCGACGGCGACCTCAACGTGGGAGTGCACATCGCGGACGTCTCGCACTTTGTGCTCCCGAACACGGCGTTGGACGCGGAGGCGCGAACGCGAGGCACGACGACGTATCTCGTGCACACGATTTTCCCAATGTTGCCGAGGCTGTTGTGCGAAAACTTGTGTTCGCTTAATCCGGGCGTGGAGCGATTGTCGTTCTCGGTCGAGTGGACGATGACGAAAGAGGGCGTGGTCAAAAACGTATCGTTCAAGCGCGGCGTCATCAAGAGCGCGGCGAAACTCAGTTACATCCACGTGCAGAACGTCATCGATGCCGGTACGGACGTCCAAGCGGCGAAAGACGCGCTCGATGGTGTCGAGATATCGGGCGAACACGCGATCGAGGACATCATCGAGAGTATAGAGATTCTTCACCACGCGGCGAAATCGATGCGCAAGAGACGATTCCAAGCGGGCGCGGTGCGTCTCGACCAACCCAAGGTTGGTTTCGAGTTGGACGAAGATCAAGAGCCCGTGAACGCCGCGCCGTACGTGATTCGCGACAGCAATCGTCTCGTGGAGGAGTACATGTTGCTCGCCAACATGTACGTGGCTGAATTCATCGCCCAAGTGTTTCCTTCGCACTCCATGTTGCGATGTCACCCGCCTCCGAACGAACGCAAGCTCATCGAATTGACGACGTTCGCGAGTGAACACGATTTGGACGTCGACATCTCGTCGTCGAAGAGGTTACACGACAGCCTGCGCGCGATCGCGGACGATTCGCGGGATATGTTTGACATCGTGCAGTTGTTGGCGACGAAACCGATGCAACTCGCGAAGTATTTTTGCACGGGGATGGCAGACGAAGACTCTTGGCGTCACTACGCCCTCGCGGTGCCGTATTACACGCACTTCACGTCACCTATTCGACGATACCCGGACATCGTCGTTCATCGTCTACTCGCGGCGGCGATCGAACACGAGACGCGTCGAGGCGAGAGTCACTCGAACGAAGTCATTAAAGCGTACGAGCTCTTCGCGCCGGAACTGTGCCACGACGTCGCCGATCACTGCAACGAACGGAAAATGGCAGCAAAGTACGCTCAAGAGAGAAGTCAACACTTATTTTTGTGCAAGTACTTGCAAAACAACGTCGTCGTCTCGCACGCCATCGCGAGGCAGCTCGGGCAGCAGTTCATCGTCGCCTACGTCCCGTTGTACGGCATCGAGATTAAAATATATCTCGCAAAACAACGGCACGTGACGGTGAAACAACAGGGATACGTCAAGGGTACACCGAAATCGCAAACGCGTGAGCTGATGGTGACGTTGGATGTTCGGAAAGAGTGCGAAGAGGCGGCGAAGATTGCCGCCGACGCGTCTGCGTTGTCGAGTCTGGACAAGCCGGAATACAAAAAGGTTCTCAAGCTCTCGCGAGGTTTGCGCGGGACCTGTCTAAACACTACGGAAGAACAGGAAGCGATGATCGACGACACGCACCAGCCTCTCGTTTTACCGTTAAGTATCAAATCGCTGGATAGAATCCCCGTCATTTTATCCGTCATCAAAGAATCGAGAATCAAATTTGAGATTTTCGGACACGCACTCTTGAAAAATCCATTCATAAGTTAGTAGTTAGCAATCTGCAAGTAGCGCATGATTTTATTCCGAACGAAAGTTCTGTACACTATTACATGTTATTCAACGGCACGGCGTGCCTAATAAAACCGAGAGTGGGCGTCTCTCTACTCGAGAACACCACCGCTCAAAACAACTCTCATCGAGTACGCGACGGCGAAGCGGTAACGCGTCGAGACGCAGTCTGCACGCTTTTAAACGCCATGTCGTGTACACTACGCGCGCGGTGGTTTCCGCAGGACAACAGAACACCGGCAGGTAGTGAAGAGGTAGCGGCGGCTCCCTTCGCGCGGGAACCCAGAGAATGTTTCGCGAAGACGTATCGCAACGTGGTGGATTAACAGTCTTCGTCAGTGTTTGAGCACCCGGACCAACGACCGTCGTCCGAGTGGTCAGAAGATGGAAAGTCCATCACGCACGGTGGCGTGAGCGGACGTTCCGCGTCAGCGGCATTGGCAAACGAGAATGGGTGGCCCTTCAAGAGCGCCGCGCCTCGAGCAACGTTCGGGAGGCTGTGAGCCGAGCGAAGCCCGTCGCTGCGCTCGTACGTGTAGTAGGCGATGACGCCTTCGACATCAAACTCTTGGCGCGTGGCTTGCACGCGCGAGTACCCCGGAATGAACCCACCTGCGGCGAGTACATCACCCGAGACATCGGCGGCGTTCACGCCGTCGATGGAAATCGCGAAGACCATTTTTCCAGGCTTGAAGACGGATGCCACTTGGCGAACGTAGGAGAAAACGTCGAGTTCTTCAACGTCAACGTTGGAAAGCTCACACGACGCGTAAGAAAACCCATCTTCAGGCGTGATGTGAATGGTGCTGAACTGGCTGTCCGTGGCGGAAAGCTTATTCAAGCCGTTCATGGAGTATCCGCACGGCTCAAAGACGTAGTCGTCAATCGCAAAGTCTTCAAAGATTGAGCGGATACCACTGTCAGTGGTCGTTTGCGCCGAGCTCACGAACGTTTCTTCCTTGCGATAAAAGTGCTTTTCGCAATGCTCACGGTTGAGGTGAGTCATACACACTTCGAGAGACGCCTTGGGCTGCGCGTCTTGCCACTGGCACGCCGATCCGGAGACGTAGAGGTGCCATTGCACGCCCTTGAGCTTGCTTCCAAGAATGTAGGACGAGCCTCCACCCGGGGACAAGTGACCGAAATGCTCCTCCAAGAAGATGGTCTCGTCGTCGAACGAGGCGTGCAACTTGGGTTGCAAATCCGGTTTGTCAAAGGATGAGCGCGTAAACTTGACGCGTCGAGACTCCATGCCGACCTGCAAAGCATACTTCAGAATGGTCGGCACGCCGGCGAGAAGATTCGTAGTACCACACGTCTTGAGAACGAGCTTGGTCGGAAAGACGAATAAAGACGACTCGGACAACACGTACGCGTCAAACTTGGCGTTTGAGCGCACGGAGACAATCTCGCAATGCGCCGCCGCCATACATTCATCGAGCTGCGCGCGCGTCACCTCTCGGAGACCGCGAGCGTTCGTTTCATTCGCGTGAAAATCAATTTCAATTCGCTTTTCCGCACCCTCAAAGTGCGGCGACGGGTACACACCGTCCACCGTCGTCACAGAAGCCGTCGCCGCCACCATCTCGACAGACGCGCTCCTCCTTCCGCTCCAACCAACTGTTCCAGTAGAAGCAGCCCGCTTCTACTATACAACAAAAAACAAACAAACGAAAAGGGCGTTTTTTTACCTAGAGCACGCTACTCTGTTTTCGTCGCGTCGCGTGTCAGGACGGACTCCTCGTCAAGTCTTGGTACTCGGCGTTGGCGAACTTCACCGTTCCCCAAGGTCTCAATTCCGCCACCAAACTCGACTCGGTCACTCGGTTGTGTTCTTCTTCGTCCCGTATATAACCACTACTACCGTCCTCAAGATCCATCTCACCCGATCACTTCTCTTCGCGGCCTTCGCCTTGTGTTATTCTCTGTTTCCGCGCGCGCGCCCGCGTCGACTCGTCGCGCCACTCTCGTGTGGGCAAACAGTCTAATACACGCAAATCACCGCACCAACTCCCCGGCTGATGCGCGTGACGATGATGATGCCTCGACGCGTTTTCGACGAATCGACCGCGCGTGACGATCACGACTCGACGCGTGACTCGTCTCTCTCTCTCTCTCGCGACGAGTATTCTTTCTCGCGCTCGCCAATCTCCTCGCTCGCGTCGGTGTGTCCTCACCGCGCGCGCGCGTCGTTCGGCTCGGTTCGTTCGATCCACGCGCGAGACCACCGGGCCGTTCGCGCGATCGGAACCTGTGTTGAATTCGCTCGCTCGCGACGCGCGCGAGACGGTTCGACGTCGACGACGACGCGGAACGACGATGGGAGTTTTTTATGCTCGTCGTTCGGTGACTCACGGGCTCGCGCGTTCGCGGGCGCGCGTCTCGGACGGGCGTGTTGTGACGACCGCCGCCGTAATCATCGCGTCGTCGCGGCGACGACCGACCGACCATTAGGGTCAAGCGGCGGGCGAGGCGAGACGCGCGCGCGCGCGCCGAGGGCGACGGGGAGGGTGCGTGAACGAACGAACGAGCGGCCGAGCGGACGAAAGAAGAAGAATGGATGGCGATCGTATTACATTGAATCATAGTTGGACGAGAAACCGACGACGCGATTAGATGGCCTTGTATTCAACCTTGGTGATCTTACCCAACATGACCGCGGTGTTACCGTCCAAGAAGGCGATGCGGGAAAGACCTTCGCACTTCTTGAAGGAGTCGACGACGAGCGGGTGGACCGGCTCGAAGACGACTTCGGCGACTTCGTTGGACTTCAAGGACATCGGGGACTCGAGCTTC
>Ga0208410_1000370_pt1 | contig 26948 bp, 35 predicted proteins | sample ETN02SmetaG_3_FD_185787 | JGI IMG/M metagenome (GOLD analysis project Ga0208410, IMG submission 185787) | Marine microbial and viral communities from oxygen minimum zone, Eastern Pacific Ocean - ETNP2014F10-02SV257 (SPAdes) (version 2) | ecosystem: Environmental > Aquatic > Marine > Oceanic ... | reverse complement strand
AATGGAGCTGGCGATAGGATTTGAACCTACGACCTGCTGATTACAAATCAGCTGCTCTACCAACTGAGCTACGCCAGCGCGGCCTGCATTATAGTTCTCTTATCGAAACTTCGCCATAACGAAGATGTTGAATTTCTCCATTTTTTTCAAGTAGTAATTCACCAACTTCATTTACTCCTAGCACTTTACCTTCATAAGTTTCTTTGTCCGTTTCAATCTTACAAAGTTTGTCTTTAAGCAAGTTATGGGTTTCAAAAACATGATGGTATTTCTTAAATCCTGAATTGGGATAATCTTTAAACAATTCATATATTTCAGAAATAATACTTACGATAATTTCATTCCTATCTAACTTATACGAAGGACTCTCTTCTAGGTTTCCCCAAGATTGATCAATCTCCGATCCTTCTGACTCATCCATGTGAACATTTATTCCTATTCCAATCACAATATCTAAGCCATCTTCCGAATCAGTTGTTTCAATTAAGATGCCGGATATTTTCTTTTTATTGATTATTAAATCATTTGGCCACTTAATTTTTAAATCACTCGAAGTGAATTCTTTTAATGAAGATATCAAGCTTGTTGCTATAGCCAGACTTAATCCTTCTAATTGAGAGTGAAGGAGTTTCGATTTCCAGCCCAAAGAGATATATATATTCTTTCCATGGGGACTAACCCACTTTCTGTTATTTCTTCCCCTTCCAGAAATTTGTTGTTCAGCTAAGTGAACAGAGAACAAGTTTTCTTGAGTTTTTAGATGATTCTTAGCATTGTCGTTCGTAGATTCAGTTGAATTTTCAATTAAAATAGAATCTATTTCATCTAAAACAGTCTTTGATAGACTGCCTTTAATTGATCTTTCTGAAAGATTGGCATTATTTTCTGACATTAGATGTATATAGATTAGTAAATTATATAAATTAAGTTGACATAGTAAGCTAGCGGTAACAGAATTGCGCGCTATTTAGTATCTCTTAGGAGGGGTTGGGGAGCGGTCAAACCCAGCAGACTGTAAATCTGCCGCCTCGTGCTTCGAAGGTTCGAATCCTTCCCCCTCCACCACTAATTAAATAAACTAAATTTCTATCAATTTTTAACTAATAAAAATTGTTAAAAAGTCCCGAAAATGCTTGCATTAGAGGCACAAAAATACTTTAATTGCGCTCCGAGCTTTGGGTTGTGGGTTGTTGTTGCTAAATTTTTTATCAATTTATTAAGTTTTCTGTATATGCAGGAATCACTCTACTTCCCTGAAAAGCAGCAAAAACATAGTTTTTTTGCTCATATAGCTCAGGTGGTAGAGCACTTCCTTGGTAAGGAAGAGGTCACCGGTTCAACTCCGGTTATGAGCTCCAGTTAAATAATTAACTAAAATTAGGAAAAAAAAATGGCTAAAGAAAAATTTGAAAGAACCAAACCCCATGTCAACGTTGGAACTATTGGACACGTTGATCATGGTAAAACTACTTTAACGGCAGCTATAACTAAAGTTCAAGCTGAAGCGCAAGGTGGCGAAGCAGTAGCTTTTGATGGAATTGATAATGCTCCGGAAGAAAAAGAACGTGGAATCACGATCTCTACTTCTCACGTAGAGTATGATTCTGAATCTAGGCACTATGCTCACGTAGATTGCCCAGGCCACGCTGACTACATTAAAAATATGATTACTGGTGCTGCGCAGATGGATGGAGCAATTTTAGTTGTAAATGCAGCTGATGGTCCTATGCCTCAGACCAGAGAGCACATTCTTCTTGCTAGACAGGTAGGAGTACCTCACATTGTGGTTTTCCTTAATAAGGCTGACATGGTAGACGATGCTGAGTTAATAGATCTTGTTGAGATGGAAGTGAGAGAGCTTTTAACTGAATATGATTTCCCTGGAGATGACACACCTGTAATTGTTGGATCAGCACTTAAAGCCTTAGAAGGCGATGCTGAGTACACTGCAAAAATTTCAGAGCTTGTTCAAGCGCTTGATGACTTTGTACCTGAACCAGTAAGAGATACTGATAAACCTTTCTTAATGCCTATTGAAGATATTTTTACCATTCAAGGACGTGGAACTGTTGTAACAGGAAGAATTGAAAGGGGAGAAATTAAGGTCAATGAAGAAATTGAAATAGTTGGAATCAGAGAAACTCAAAAGACAGTTTGTACTGGTGTAGAAATGTTCAGAAAACTTCTTGATGAAGGTAAGGCCGGTGAGAATGTTGGAATTCTACTTAGAGGAACTGAAAGAGATGAAGTAGAAAGAGGACAAGTTCTGACTAAGCCTGGAGCTATTAATCCGCACACTAAGTTTGAAGCTACTGTTTATGTACTGTCTAAAGAAGAAGGAGGACGTCATACTCCTTTCTTTAAAGGTTATAGACCTCAGTTCTACGTAAGAACTACAGACGTAACAGGTGCCGTTGAATTACCGGAAGGTGTAGAAATGGTTATGCCTGGTGACAATATAGACATGTCAGTTGAATTAATCTCTCCTATTGCAATGGAAGACGGAATGAACTTTGCGATAAGAGAAGGTGGAAGAACTGTAGGGTCAGGAGTAGTAACTAAAATTATTGAATAGGCCAGTAGCTCAATTGGCAGAGCGACGGTCTCCAAAACCGTAGGTTGGGGGTTCGATTCCCTCCTGGCCTGCCACTCAGCCAAAAAGCTTAGCCTTAAATATGGTTAATAAAAGTATAAATATGCAGAATTATATCCGTTGGTTTTTGGGTATAGCCATTATAGGACTAGCCGTCTATGGAAATGCTTATTTTGCTCAAGAAGCTTTACTGTATAGGGTTTTGGGTGTAATTGTAGTTTCAGCTTTAGGTCTTTTTGTATTATCAACTACTGTAGAAGGAAGGGAATCTCTAAAAATAGTCTTAGAGTCTAGGACAGAAATAAGAAGGGTTGTTTGGCCTACTAGAACTGAGACCACTCAAACTGTTCTTATTGTTGTAGTTGCAATATTCGTATGCGCTTTGTTGCTTTGGGGTCTTGATTCTTTGTTTGGTTGGGTTATGGCTAATTTATTAGGTTAAATATGGATAAACAGTGGTACGTCATACATGCTTACTCAGGATATGAGACCAAAGTCCGTGAAGCCCTTCTTGAAAGAATAGAGAGACTGGGGATGAGCGATTTGTTTGGAGAAATTATGGTCCCGTCAGAAGAAGTAGTAGAGATGAAAGGCGGACAAGAGAGAAAAACTCAGCGTAAATTTTTTCCTGGTTATGTTTTAGTAAACATGGAATTAAATGATGACAGTTGGCATTTAGTTAAAGACACACCTAGAGTCATGGGCTTTATTGGTGGAACTAAGGACAAACCTTCTCCTTTATCAAATGTAGAAGCTAAAGGAATTATGCAACAACTTGAACAAGGCTCTGATGTTACGAAACCCAAAATCTCATTCGAACCTGGAGAAATGGTTAGGGTGGTAGATGGACCATTCAATGATTTCAGTGGGGTTGTTGAAGAAGTCAACTATGAAAAAAGTAAAGTAAGGGTAGCGGTCTTAATCTTTGGAAGATCTACGCCTGTTGAACTACAGTTTAATCAAATAGAGAAAGGGTAATGGCAAAAGCAATAGAAACCTATATAAAGCTTCAAGTACCAGCAGGGGCTGCGTCACCAAGCCCACCTGTTGGGCCTGCATTGGGACAGCACGGACTTCCGTTAATGGATTTCTGTAATGCTTTCAATGCGAGAACAAAAGACGTAGAACCAGGAATGCCTTGTCCTGTTGTTATTACGGTATACGAAGATAAGAGTTTTGATTTTATTATTAAAACGACACCCGCTTCAGTGCTGATAAAAAAAGCAGCTGGTGTTAAATCAGGAAGCGGTACACCTAACAGCGTAAAAGTAGGAAAGGTAACTAGAGCTCAATTAGAAGAAATAGCTCAAATAAAAGATCCAGATCTAACTGCAGCTGACATGGATGCTGCTGTTAGAACATTATCTGGAAGTGCTCGAAGTGCTGGAATTGAAGTAGAAGGATAGAAATGAGTCAAAGTAAAAGAAAAGAATATATAGGTTCGTTAGAAGAAAGAAAATACATGGTTTCAGAGGCCATGGAATTTCTTCAATCGGCTCCCAAGGTAAAATTTAATGAATCAATTGATGTTGCCATTAATTTAGGAATAGATCCTTCTAAGTCAGACCAAAACATGAGAGGAGCTACCTTATTACCGGCCGGTTCCGGAAAGCCTTGTAAAGTGGCTGTGTTTGTAGAAGGCGATCAAGCAAGCGCTGCTACAGAAGCAGGAGCAGACGCAGTTGGGATGGATGACCTAGCTGAAGAACTAAAGAAAGGAGAAGTGGATTTCGATGTTGTTATTGCCACTCCGGACACTATGAAGATAGTTAGCCCTTTAGGAAAAGTTTTAGGCCCTAAAGGCATAATGCCCAATCCAAAAACAGGAACAGTAACAAAAGACGTTGCGACTGCTGTAAAGAATGCTAAAGCAGGGCAAATAAGATACAGATCAGATAAAGCAGCGATAGTGCATGGCAGAATAGGAGATATAACTTATTCAGCTGATCAGATTACACAGAATTTAGAGACTCTTTTAGATGATTTAAAAAGGAATAAACCCCCTTCAGCTAAAGGAGTTTTTATACAGAAAGCAACTCTTTCTTCCACGATGGGAGCAGGAGTTGAAATAGATTTATCCTCTTTAAACTTTTAGGAGTTAGAAGTAAGGATAAAGGTTTCTTCAGTATGGTGCGATCTAATCGCTCATCGAAGACCGTAGGTGCAAGGAGTAGGTTCCTTGCTTAATAGTTTCAGCCTACGCAGATGGTATATAACTATTTTTTAGTTATATCCGAAAGAAGGTATCGAGCATTTGTTTGATACTGGGAGGATAGGAAGATGCCAATGCGCATTGATGACAAGAAAGTTGCTGTTGAAGGACTTCAAGAAATAGCCAATAAGGCTGTTTCTGCTGTTGCAGCTGATTATCATGGAACTTCAGTTTCTGAGTTAACTGCCTTAAGACAGGAAGCAAGAGAATCGGAAGTTCATTTGAAAGTAATACGTAACACTCTGGCTAAAAAGGCTTTAAGTGATACTAAATTTTCTTGTTTTGAAGATCTATTAGTCGGTCCAACCATGTTGGCTTTCTCTTTAGGGGATCCAACTAGTGCGGCTAAACTAGTAAATAACTTCACGAAGGTTAATAAAAATTTCCAAGTCAAAGGTATTTCCTTAGGAGATACTTTATTAGAGCTTTCTAAATTATCTGCTTTAGCAAATATGCCGAGCAGAGAACAAGCTTTATCTCAATTGGCTGGGATGTTGAATGCGCCTATGAATCAATTTGCATCTATTCTTAATCAAGTGCCCTCTACATTAGTTAGAACGTTGCAAGCGGTTAAGGAACAAAAAGAACAGGCAGAATCTTAAATAATAAAAAAATTGGAGAATAATAATGGCATTAAGTAAAGAAGAAATTTTAGACGCTATTTCGGAAATGAGTGTAATTGATATTGTTGATTTAATTTCAGCGATGGAAGAAAAGTTTGGCGTTTCAGCTGCTGCACCTGTAGCTGCTGCTGCACCTGCTGCAGGTGGAGGAGATGCTGGAGCTGAAGAAGCTGAAGATGACGCACCTGTTGATATTCACTTAACTGACGTTGGCGATAAAAAAGTAGATGTTATAAAAGCTGTTAGAGCAATAACAGGATTAGGATTAAAAGATGCAAAAGCCTTAGTTGATGAAGCACCTTCTGTAATAAAGGAAGGCGTGGATAAAGCTGAAGCTGAAGAGCACGCAAAAGCTTTAGAAGAAGCTGGAGCTAAAGCAGAGCTTAAATAATAAACCCTAATTCATATAAATAATTTAAAGAGGTCTTTATGAGTTTTTCGTACACTGAGAAGAAGAGAGTAAGAAGAAGTTTTGAGAAAATTTCTAGCGTAATGGAGCTTCCCAATCTTCTAGCTACACAAGTTCAATCGTATGATGCTTTTCTTCAAAGGTATGTTGATTCTGACAAGAGGCTCAATGCAGGCTTAGAGCAAGTCTTAAACTCTATTTTTCCTATAGAAAGCCATAATGGCTTTGCAAGAATGGAATATTCAGGTTACTCATTAGGCGAACCTGTATTTAATGAAAGAGAATGTAAACTTAAAGGAATAACTTATGAAATTCCTTTACACATTAATTGCGATCTTTTCTTTATAGACAAAGATTCTGGAAAACTTAAAGAAGGTAAGTCCCAAAATGTTTATATGGGAACAGTCCCTTTAATGACTGAACATGGAACTTTCATTATTAATGGAACTGAAAGAGTTGTAGTCTCTCAACTTCATAGATCTCCGGGTCTATTTTTTGATCATGATAAAGGGAAAAGCCATTCTTCTGGAAAGGTGCTTTATGGAGCAAGAGTTATACCTTACAGAGGTTCTTGGTTGGATTTTGAATTCGATGCCAAGGATTTAGTTTATGTTCGAATAGACAGAAGAAGAAAGTTGTTAGCAACAATACTTCTTAAGGCACTAAAGTTAACTAATCAACAAATTCTTGAAAAATTTTATGAAACTGAAATATATAAAGTTAAGAAGAATGAAATATATCAATTACAAGTTATTCCAAGAAGGTTAATGGGAAGAATTTCTCCCATCGATATACAAGCTAAAGGAGAGGTTGTTGTAAAAAAAGGAGATAGGATAAGTGCTAGGCATATAAGAAAAATAGAAAGTGCAAGGTTAAAGAATCTGGACTTACCTAAAGAGGCAATCTATGGCCAGGTATTAGCGAAAGATCTCTTAGATAAGACAACCGGTGAGATAATTATTGAATCAAATACCGTTATAGATGAAGAGAATCTACCCATTATTGAAGAGTTAAAATTAACTGAACTTGAAACTCTTTACATTAACGATATTGAATCAGGGCCTTATATGGCTGACACCTTAAGAGCAGATACAACTACTAATGAAATAGAGGCATTGGTTGAAATTTATAGAATGATGAGGCCTGGTGAACCGCCTACTAAGGAAGCGGCCACAACACTCTTTACTAATTTATTTTTTAACCCTGAGAGGTACGACCTATCTGCGGTTGGAAGAATGAAGTTCAATAAAAGGTTAGGTTTCGAAGAAATCTCAGGAAGTAATATTTTAGCTGATGATGATATTCTTAATACATTAAAAACATTAGTTTCAATAAGAAACGGTAAAGGCAATGTTGATGACATAGATCATTTAGGGAATAGAAGGATACGATCTGTAGGAGAAATGGTTTCAAATCAATATCGCATAGGTTTAGTTAGAGTTGAGAGGGCGGTTAGAGAGAGATTAGCAACAGCTGAAGCCGATGATCTTGGCCCTCAAGATTTGATTAATGCCAAGCCAGTTTCGGCGGCTGTGAAAGAATTCTTTGGCTCTAGTCAGCTTTCCCAATTCATGGACCAAAACAATCCTCTTTCTGAAATTACTCACAAAAGAAGAATTTCAGCATTAGGGCCAGGCGGCCTTACGAGAGAAAGAGCTGGGTTCGAAGTTCGAGACGTCCACCCGACGCATTATGGAAGAGTTTGTCCTATAGAAACTCCAGAAGGCCCCAATATTGGATTAATTAATAATTTAGCGGCCTATGCTAGAACCAATGAGTATGGGTTCCTTGAGAGCCCTTTTAGAAAAGCTGAAAGCGGTAAGGTTTCTAATGATTTTCATTATTTATCTGCAATAGAGGAAGGTGATTTCGTTATTGCTCAGGCCAGCGCCTTATTGGATTCAAATAATAAGTTCACAGAAGAACTAGTGCCCGTTAGGTTTAAAAATGAGTTCTCTTTCATGCCCCCTGAAAGAGTAGATTTTATGGATGTTTCCCCCCAGCAAGCTTTCTCTGTTGCAGCTTCTTTAATTCCCTTCTTGGAACATGATGATGCAAATAGGGCATTAATGGGATCTAATATGATGAAACAAGCTGTTCCAACCCTCCAGGCAGATAAACCTCTTGTTGGGACTGGAGTTGAAAGACTTGTGGCTAAAGATTCAGGCTCTTGTGTTATTGCAAACAGAGGAGGGTCTGTTGAGAGTATAGATGCAAGCAGAATAGTAATAAGAGTTAATGAAAAAGAGATAAAAGCAGGAGATTCTGGTGTAGATATTTATAACCTCATCAAATACACAAGATCAAACCAGAATACATGTATCAATCAAAGGCCTATCGTCTCTATTGGTGATAAAATCCAGAAGGATGATATTTTAGCTGACGGTCCTTCTATAGATTTAGGAGAGTTGTCTTTAGGGCAGAATATTAGAATTGCTTTTATGCCTTGGCATGGATATAACTTTGAAGATTCTATTTTAATCTCCGACAAACTTGTCAGAGATGACAAGTTTACGAGCATCCATATACAAGAATTAACTTGTGTAGCTAGAGATACGAAATTAGGGCCGGAAGAAATTTCAGCAGATATTCCCAATGTTGGCGATAACGCATTATCAAAACTAGATGAGCATGGAATAGTGCATATTGGTGCCGAAGTAAAGGCTGGAGATATTTTAGTCGGTAAGGTTACTCCTAAAGGAGAAACTCAACTTAGCCCTGAAGAAAAATTACTTAGAGCTATTTTTGGAGAGAAAGCATCTGATGTAAAAGACAGTTCGTTGAGGGTTTCTTCAGGAGCTGATGGAACGGTAATTGATGTTCATGTCTTTACAAGGGATGGAATTGAGAAAGATGGTAGAGCAATATCAATAGAGGAGTCTCAACTTGCTGAAATACAAAAAGATATTGATGATGAATTGAAGATTCTTGAAGAGGCAGCTTATTCTAGACTTGAAAATCTTCTTTTAGGAAAGAAAGTTGTATCAGGAAAAGGCCTCAAAAAAGGAACAACGATAAAGTCAGCAGATTTAGATGAGTTACCTAGAGAAAATTGGTTTAAGGTAAGGGTAGGTAATGATTCTTCTAATAAGCAAATTGAAGATATTGCTAAAAGCTTAAAAGAATATAAAGAAAATCTAGACGTAACATTTAATCATAGGAAATCTAAAGTTGAAGGTGGAGATGATCTTGCTCCAGGAGTCTTAAAGATCGTAAAAGTATACTTAGCGATAAAAAGGAGGATTCAGCCGGGAGATAAATTAGCAGGCAGGCATGGAAATAAAGGCGTTATATCAGTGATTATGCCAGAGGAAGATATGCCTTATGATGAGAACGGCCAGCCAGTTGATATTGTTCTTAATCCTTTGGGGGTGCCTTCAAGAATGAATGTTGGCCAAGTGTTAGAGACGCATCTAGGTTGGGCTGCGAAAGAGCTAGGTACTAAGATCGGCGAGATGATTGATAATGGCTCTAAGTCTAGCGAAATAAAAAGTTTTCTTTCAGAAATCTATGAAAAAAATGGTTCTCAAGATTTAAGCACTTTAAAAGATTCAGAAGTAATTGAATTGGCTTCTAATTTAAGAAATGGCGTTCCTATGGCAACACCTGTCTTTGATGGTGCTAAAGAAATTGAAGTTAAGTCTATGCTTGAGTTAGCCGGCCTACCCAGCAGTGGTCAGACTCAACTATATGATGGAAGAACCGGTGAGAAATTTGATAGAGAAACAACCGTAGGATATATGTACATTCTTAAATTAAATCACTTAATTGAAGACAAGATGCACGCTAGATCTACAGGTAGTTACAGTCTTGTAACGCAACAACCTCTTGGTGGAAAAGCTCAATTTGGAGGTCAAAGATTCGGTGAAATGGAAGTTTGGGCTCTGGAAGCTTACGGGGCAGCCCATACCCTTCAAGAAATGTTAACCGTAAAGTCAGATGATGTAGCTGGAAGAACTAAGGTTTATAAAAACTTAGTGGACGGAAATTTTGAAATGGAAACAGGTGTTCCCGAGTCATTTAACGTCCTCACAAAAGAAATAAGATCTCTTGGGATAGATCTTGATTTAGAACAAATAGATTAGGAGTATAAGTTGAAAGATTTAGTAGATTTATTAAAAACGCAAGGTCATGGAGTTGAATACAACTCTATTAGGGCCGGATTAGCTTCCCCTCAACAAATTAGATCTTGGTCTTATGGCGAAGTGAAAAAGCCAGAAACTATTAATTACAGAACTTTCAAACCGGAAAGAGACGGTTTATTTTGCTCTAAGATATTTGGTCCTATTAAAGATTACGAATGTATTTGTGGAAAATATAAACGTATGAAGCATAGAGGCGTTGTATGTGAGAAGTGCGGTGTAGAAGTAACCCTTTCTAAAGTAAGAAGAGAAAGAATGGGTCATATTGAACTTGCTGCTCCTGTTGCTCACATCTGGTTTTTAAAATCACTACCATCTCGCTTAGCTTTGGCCCTTGATTTAACTTTAAAAGATCTAGAAAGGGTTTTATATTTTGAATCTTTTATAGTAATTGAACCCGGGATGACTGATTTAGAGCTAGGTCAGTTATTAACTGATGAAGAGTATTATGAGGCTTTAGAAACTTGGGGAGACGAATTCGAAGCAGGAATGGGGGCTGAGTCTATTCAAACTCTCTTAAAAGAATTGGATCTAGAATCAGCTATAAAGGACATTCAAGATGAAATGCCTTTAACTAAATCAGAAGCTAAATTAAAGAAGTTCGCTAAGAGGTTAAAATTACTTAAGTCTTTTAATGAGTCAGGAAATAGACCTGAATGGATGGTTCTAGAAGTTTTGCCAATATTACCGCCTGACCTAAGACCTCTAGTTCCTCTAGAAGGTGGGAGATTTGCCACTTCTGATTTAAATGATTTATATAGGAGAGTAATAAATAGAAACAATAGGCTAAAAAGGCTTTTAGACTTGAATGCTCCTGACATCATTACGAGGAATGAAAAAAGAATGTTACAAGAGTCTGTTGATGCTTTGTTAGATAACGGCAGAAGAGGAAGGGCTGTAACAGGTTCGAATAAAAGACCACTTAAATCACTTGCTGACATGATAAAAGGGAAGCAAGGAAGGTTTAGACAAAACCTTTTAGGAAAGAGGGTAGATTATTCTGGACGTTCAGTGATTGTTGTAGGTCCAACTTTAAAATTACACCAATGTGGTTTACCTAAGAAAATGGCTCTTGAATTATTTAAACCCTTTGTGTTTGGTAGATTACAGCAACTTGAGCTAGCCAATACCATTAAACTTGCAAAGAGAATGGTAGACAGAGAAGAACCTGAAGTTTGGGATATATTGGATGAAGTGATTAGAGAACATCCAGTTATGCTTAATAGAGCGCCCACTTTACATAGACTAGGAATCCAAGCTTTCGAACCAGTTTTGGTTGAAGGCAAGGCCATCCAACTACACCCTTTAGTTTGTAAGGCCTATAACGCTGATTTTGATGGAGATCAAATGGCTGTCCATGTTCCTCTTACTCTAGAAGCTCAAATTGAATGTAGAGCTTTAATGATGGCAACAAATAACATACTTTCACCCTCTAACGGAAAGCCTATCATTGACCCGTCTCAAGATGTTGTTTTGGGCCTTTACTATATGACTAGAGAAAAGACTAATGATCTGGGAGAGGGGAGGATTATGTCTTCTCCTGATGAAGTTAATAGAGCTTACTACTCAGGAACTGTAGGTTTACAAGCTAAGATTAAAGTTAGATTAAAACCAAATAAATTGGATGACGAGTCTTCTCAGATTGTCGATACAACAACTGGAAGGGCGTTGCTTTACGATCTTCTTCCAGAAGGTATGTCTTTTGATCTAATAAATACAACCTTAGACAGCAAAAAAATATCTTCTTTAATAGACGTTTGCTACAGAAAGGCTGGTCTTAAGCGCACAGTAATCTTTGCTGACAGACTAATGTATATGGGCTATGAATTTTCTACTAAATCTGGATCTTCTATTGGGATTGATGATTTCGTTATACCAGAAGATAAAGAAAGGATTGTGTCTGAGGCAGAGAAAGAAGTAAAAGATATAGAGTCTCAATTCGCCTCTGGCTTAGTGACAAGAGGAGAAAAATACAATAAAGCTATAGATATTTGGACTAGAGCGAATGAAATGATCGCTAAATCAATGATGGATAATATCTCTAAAGAAGAGGTTAAAGAGGCCGATGGAACTTTAACTCTTTCTGATTCCTTTAATTCAGTATTTATGTATGCAGATTCAGGTTCAAGGGGTTCTCCAGCTCAAATTAGACAATTGGCTGGAATGAGAGGACTGTTAGCTAAACCAGATGGTTCTATAATTGAAACACCCGTAACTTCTAATTTCAGGGAAGGTTTAACAGCTCAAGAATATTTCATTTCTACTCATGGAGCCAGAAAAGGACTAGCAGACACCGCTCTTAAGACAGCTAATTCAGGATATCTAACCAGAAGATTGGTTGATGTTGCTCAGGATATGGTTGTTAGCGAAGAAGATTGTAACACTTCAGTTGGAATCGTAATGAAATCTATCATAGATGGAGGCCAAGTTTTAGTTCCTCTTGGTGACAGGGTTTTAGGTAGAACTGTAGCTGAGGATGTTAAATCAATAGATGGAAAAGATGTCCTTCTTAAAGCAGGAACCTTAATTGATGAAGATATTGTTGATACTTTAGATGAAAAGAATATATATGAGATAAAAGTTAGATCAGCTATTCATTGTGAAACTATCCATGGCGTTTGTTCAAAATGTTATGGCAGAGATTTAGGTAGGGGGCACAAAGTAGATATAGGTGAATCAGTTGGAATAGTGGCTGCTCAGTCAATAGGTGAGCCAGGCACTCAATTAACCATGAGAACCTTTCATATTGGAGGAGCAGCTTCTGGAACTTCTGCTGAAGATAATATTGAAACTAATTTTTCAGGTAAGGTAGTTTATTCAACAAGGACAGTAAAGAAGAAAGATGGAACTTATATTTCGCTATCTCAGTCCTCAGATATAACGGTAGTAGATGAAAATGGAAGAATAGTTGAAAGTTATAAAGTTCCTTATGGGACGGTTTTAAATTTCGCATCAGAAAGCAAAGTTAATCCTGGTGATATTCTTGCTCGATGGGACCCTTTAACAAGGCCAGTAATTGCTGAGGTTGCGGGCAAAGCTAAATTTGTTGATATTGAAGACGGAATTACTGCAAGAGTTAAACAGGACGATTTAACAGGTCTAAGTAACATAGAAATAATTGATGTCACAGAAAGACCTAAAGGAGATGCGCAAGACAAAAGACCAGCTATACATATAGTGGATGGCAGAGGCAAGGAAAAATCTTTACCAGATTCTGAGGCCCCCGCTATTTATTCTCTGCCAGGAAATGCTTTTATTCAATTGAATGATGGTCAGGATGTTGAAGTAGGGGGTGTCATTTCAAGGATTTCACAAGAGTCAGCTAAGACAAAAGACATTACCGGAGGTTTACCAAGGGTAGCTGATTTATTTGAAGCAAGAAAACCAAAAGAGCCAGCTATTTTAGCTCAAGCTTCAGGTATTGTTTCTTGGGGTAAGCCTACTAAAGGCAAAGAAAGGCTAGTTATTACTGATGAAGAAGGCAATGAGCATGCAACTCTAATTCTAAGAACAAGACATATTAATGTTTTTGAAGGAGAAAGAGTTGAAAGAGGTGATGTGGTTTCTGACGGTGCTATGAGCCCTCACGATATATTAGCCTTAAGAGGACTAGAAGAATTAACAGATTACATTGTTAACGGTATTCAGGAGGTGTATAGACTTCAAGGTGTTAGCATTAATGATAAGCACATAGAGGTTATTTTAAACCAAATGCTTAGGAAGGTTGTTATAACAGAGCCAGGAGATTCTGAATTTATCATCGGAGAACAAGCTGAATTCTCAAAAGTAAGAGAGGTTAACTTAGCTTTACGCGAAGCTAAAAAAGCTGAAATACAATACGATAGAATTTTACTAGGTATAACGAAAGCTTCATTAGCAACAGAATCATTCATCTCAGCTGCATCTTTCCAAGAGACTACAAGGGTTCTAACGGAAGCAGCTACTACTGGAAGAATCGACCATTTAAGAGGATTGAAAGAGAATGTCGTTGTAGGTAGATTAATACCTGCAGGATCAGGATTAGCTAAGTTACAAAGTGAAATAGATAATGTAGAAGAGGATTTTGAAATAGATCTTGAGAAAGCTTTAAGTGAGGCATTAAATGAAGAAGAGTAATTCGTTGACCTTGCTTCAAGGTCTCTTTACAATTCGCCACTTTTATAAGACTTAAACTATGGCTACAGTAAATCAACTAGTTAGAAAACCTAGAAAAAGAAAGGTTGTGAAGACAGATGTGCCTGCTTTAAAAGGATCTCCGCAAAGAAGAGGAGTTTGCACTAGGGTTTACACAACCACTCCGAAGAAGCCTAATTCTGCATTAAGAAAAGTATGCAAGGTAAGACTTACGTCTGGTTTTGAAGTTATTTCTTACATCGGAGGTGAAGGACATAATCTACAAGAGCACTCAGTTGTATTGATAAGAGGTGGAAGAGTTAAGGATTTACCGGGAGTTAGATACCACACAGTAAGAGGTACTTTAGATACTGCAGGGGTAGATGACAGAAAACAGAGACGTTCAAAGTATGGCGCAAAAAAACCTAAATAAAAATGTCTAGAAGAAAAGCAGCCCCTAAAAGAAAAATATTACCTGATCCTAAATTTGGTAATTTAAAAGTAGCAAAATTCATGAACCAAATCATGAAAAACGGTAAGAAATCAGTTGCTGAGAAGATTATTTATGGTGCTTTTGATGAAATCTCTAAGAAGTCAGATAAAGAACCAATTGAAGTTTTTGAGAAGGCTTTAGAAGAAGTAGGCCCAATGGTGGAAGTGAAAGCAAGACGAGTTGGAGGCGCTACATATCAGATTCCGATGGAAGTTAGACCAGCAAGAAGAAGTGCTTTAGCTATGAGATGGATCGCAACGTATGCAAAATCTAGGTCTGAAAAAACTATGACACTTAGGCTTGCTAATGAGCTTCTTGAAGCTTGTGAAGGAAGGGGCGAAGCTGTTAAGAAAAAAGAAGACACTCATAGAATGGCAGAGGCGAATAGAGCTTTCTCTCATTTCAGATTTTAATAATTACAAAAAAAAATTATGGCCAGAACTACACCGCTAGAACTGTATAGAAATATTGGCATATGTGCGCATGTCGATGCTGGGAAAACCACAACCACTGAGCGAGTTCTTTTCTATACAGGAATTTCTCATAAGATTGGTGAAGTTCATGATGGTGCTGCTGTTATGGACTGGATGGAGCAAGAACAAGAAAGGGGAATAACTATTACTTCTGCTGCAACCACATGTTTTTGGGAAGGAACTGCAAAACAATATAAACAACATAGATTTAACATTATAGATACGCCTGGACACGTAGATTTTACTATTGAAGTAGAGAGGTCTTTGAGAGTTTTAGATGGAGCAGTTGTTGTTTTCTGTGGAAGTTCAGGAGTTGAACCTCAATCAGAGACAGTATGGAGACAAGCTAACAGATACGAAGTACCGAGAATAGCTTTTATAAATAAGATGGACAGAGCTGGAGCAGACTTCCTGAGGGTCGTTGATCAAATGAAGGTAAGACTTGGAGCAAATCCTGTCCCTATTCAATTGGCAATTGGTGCCGAAGATGATTTTAAGGGAATTATTGATCTGATTAAGATGAAAGCCGTTTATTGGGATGGGGATGATATGGGAACCACTTTTGAATTAAAAGACATCCCTGAAGATATGCAGAGTATGGCTGAAGAATGGCATGAAAAGATGGTTGAGTCAGCTGCAGAAGCAAATGAAGAGATTATGGATAAATATCTAGAAGAGGGAGATTTATCTGAAGAAGATATTAGAGCCGGGCTAAGAGAAAGGACTCTAAACAATGAAATAGTTCCATGTCTTTGTGGGTCAGCTTTTAAAAATAAAGGTGTTCAAACAATGCTGGATGCTGTTGTTGATTATCTGCCAGCTCCAAATGAAGTAAAAGCTGTAACTGGAGTCCTTGAAAACGAAGAAGAAGGATCAAGGGAGTCAGATGATGAAGCCCCTTTTGCTGGTATAGCTTTTAAGATTGCCACTGATCCTTTTGTTGGCTCTTTAACTTTCGTTAGGGTGTATTCAGGAACCTTGAATACAGGCGATTCAGTTTTCTTGCCAATCAAAGGTAAAAAAGAAAGAGTAGGAAGAATGCTTCAGATGCATTCGAATAAAAGAGAAGAAATTTCAGAGGCAAGGGCAGGAGATATCTGCGCAGTTATTGGTCTGAAAGACGCTATAACAGGTGAAACTCTATGTGATGAAAAGAATAAGATAACTTTAGAACAAATGAACTTCCCAGAACCAGTTATTTCGGTTGCTGTGGAACCAAAGACTAAAGAAGATCAAGAAAAAATGGGAATAGCTCTAGGCAGGTTAGCTCAAGAAGACCCTTCTTTTAGATTAAGAACAGATGAAGAGTCAGGTCAAACTATTATTTCTGGCATGGGAGAGCTTCACCTTGATGTTCTTGTGGACAGAATGAGGAGAGAATTTAATGTTGAAGCCAATATGGGAAAACCTCAAGTGGCTTATAGAGAGACTATTAGGAAACAAGTAGAACAAGAATCTAAATTTGTAAGACAATCAGGAGGTAGAGGTCAATACGGACATGTTTATATAAGAATTGAACCTCTAGTTAACGACGAAGATAGTGATGAGACTTATGAGTTTGTTAATGAAATAGTAGGAGGGGCGATTCCTAGAGAATTTATTCCTGCTGTTGATAAGGGTTGTAGAGAGCAAATGGAAGCAGGTGTAATAGCCGGCTATCCACTTGTTAATGTTAAAGTTTCTTTATATGACGGTTCCTTCCATGATGTTGATTCTAGTGAAGTGGCTTTTAAAGTCGCAGGCTCCACTGCTCTTAAAGAAGGAGCTCAGAAAGCAGATCCTGTTATTTTGGAGCCAGTGATGAGTTTAGAGGTCGTTACCCCAGAAGAATATATGGGTGATGTAGTTGGAGATCTCAATAGGCGCAGAGGAATAATCCATGGAATGGAAGATGGACCTTCTGGGAAGGTAGTTTCTGGTGAAGTTCCTTTAGCGGAAATGTTTGGTTACGCTACAGATCTTAGGTCTGCCTCTCAAGGCAGAGCTACGTTTACAATGGAGCCGCTAAAGTATGCAGAAGTGCCTTCTAATGTTGCTGAAGTGATCGTTAATAAAAACGACTAATTTTTGAACCCAGAAATTCTTTAGAAACCCTTTTATTAAAGGTTTTTTGCACTTTTTTGTTGACACATGAAGGTCACAAAATTAGAATTGCCGCTCGTTTTGTTTTAGGGGCCTTAATCTAGATATTTTATAGGTATAAGGCGGTTTTTTATTAATAATCCAACCTACTTTGTAGGGGGATTTTTTTACGCTATTTATTTGAAGAAATAAATAGAAGATATATGCAAGATCAGAGTATTAGAATAAGGCTAAAAGCCTTCGATCATAAGCTTATAGACCGTTCTGCTAGAGAAATAGTGGAGACGGTTAAACGTACTGGCGCTAAGGTCAAAGGACCTATTCCGATGCCAGTCAAGAAACACAAAACGACCATCCTCATTTCCCCCCATAAAGACAAAGACGCAAGAGATCAATACGAAATTAGAACCCACAAAAGAACCTTAGATATCCTAGAACCTTCAGAAAAAACCCTAGATGCCTTAACAAAGCTTGAATTATCTGCAGGCGTAGTAGTTCAAATAAGCCTAGACGAAAATAAATAGTTATGTCAATTGGATTAATAGGTAAGAAGCAAGGAATGACAAGAATGTTCACTCCTGAAGGTGAAGCATTTGCTGTTAGCGTTGTAAGTGTTAGCCCTAACATTATTACTCAAATTAAATCCCAGGAAACTGATGGCTATTCTTCTATTCAAGTTACGACAGGCGAAAAAAAAGAAAAGCATATAAGGAAGCCTGTATCTGGTCACTTTAAGAAAAATGGAGTTAATCCTGGAGAAGGTCTTTGGGAATTTAAAGTAAATCCTGAAGCGTTAGAAGAATTAGAAGTGGGAAGCAAATTGTTTTTAGAACAATTCGAAGAAGGCCAAACGATAGATGTTCAAGGGAAATCTAAAGGAAAAGGCTTTGCAGGAACGGTTAAGAGATGGAATTTTAAAATGCAAGACGCAACACACGGGAATTCTATTTCTCATAGAGCTCCAGGATCTATTGGACAATGCCAAACTCCAGGAAAGGTATGGAAAGGTAAAAAGATGTCAGGTCATATGGGAGATGAACAAAAGACTGTTCAAAATCTAGAAATAGCTTCTATAGATTCTAATAATAACTTACTACTTATAAAAGGACCTATTCCAGGACCCACAGGTTCAAACGTAATATTAAAACCAGCTGTAAAATAATAATGGAAATTAAAGTTTTAAATCAAAATGGTTCTGGAGATTCGAATGTTTCTCTCCCTGAATCTGTATTTGGTCAAGATTTTAATGCTGATTTGGTCCACCAACTCATAACAACTTATACAGCCAATGGGCACCAAAACACCAAGGGACAGAAAAATAGGTCAGCTGTTAGAGGTGGAGGAAAGAAACCTTGGAAACAGAAAGGAACGGGTAGGGCGAGAGCTGGAACAATTCGTTCACCTATTTGGAGAGGCGGAGGCGTGACTTTTGCAAAGAAATTCAAAAAAAATAACCCTAAGAAGATAAACAAAAAGATGTATAGATCCGCAATGCGTTCTATTTGGTCAAAGCTAGCTGAAGAAAATAAAATAATTGCACTTAATGAAATAAATATTGATGAACCTGTAAAATCTTCGCAAGTAAAGAAAATTCTTTCAGATATAGGAGTTTCCAAAGCATTAGTAGTTCTGAATAAAGACAATGAACAGCTTAATAAGGCTTCGAAAAACCTTAAAGAGTGTCATGTATTGACTATAAGCTCCATTAACCCATCTTTACTTATCAATGCAGATAACGTAGTTGTAACCTCAGACACAATAAATTCTTTAACCGAGGTTTTGTCCTAATGAAAACAGAACTTTACTCAGTAATAAAGTCTCCTTACTTAACTGAAAAGGTATCTTCGTTAATGGGAGAAGCTAATCAGTACGCATTTAAAGTTGATCTAAATGCTACAAAGCTACAGATTAAGAAAGCAGTCGAAGGTTATTTTTCTGTCGATGTTGAGAACGTAAATGTGGTGAAGGTTAAGGGAAAAAATAAACGTTCGAGGTATAGAATAAAGAAAAGACCTGACTGGAAGAAGGCTTATGTCAGACTTGCAGAAGGCCAGTCAATTGAAGTAGGTACAGAATAATGGCGGCCCAAATAAAGAAATCAAAACCAACTTCTCCTGGACGTAGATTTAGATCTTGGGTGTCTAGAGATGATCTTCATAAAGGAGATCCTCATGCTGCACTTCTTCAACCCAAGAAACAAAAATCAGGAAGAAATAACCAAGGCAGAATAACTTCCAGACACAGAGGTGGAGGACATAAGAAACATTACCGACTGATAGATTTCAAAAGAACTAAAGATGGAATTCCAGCTAAAGTAGAAACAATAGAATATGACCCTAACAGGTCTGCAAATATAGCCTTGGTTTTGTATGCAGATGGAGAAAGAAAATACATAATCTCACCTGAAGGACTTTCTGTTGGTGATGAAATAGTTTCTGGAGAAGAGTCTCCTATTAAAACAGGTAACACCTTAAGTTTGAAGCATATGCCTTTAGGCACAGTTGTTCACTGTATTGAGTTATTTCCAGGTAAGGGCGCTCAAATGTCTAGGAGTGCAGGAACCTCAGCTCAAATCTTAGCTATTGAAGGAAGATATGTAACTTTAAGATTAAGAAGCGGCGAAGTAAGAAGAGTGTTGTCGGATTGTAGAGCTACCGTAGGAAGTGTTTCTAATTCTGAACATTCTTTGAGGTCAATTGGAAAAGCTGGAGCAAAGCGCTGGATGGGAATAAGACCTAGTGTAAGAGGAGTTGCTATGAATCCGGTGGATCACCCTCATGGAGGTGGTGAAGGTAAGACTTCTGGCGGCAGACATCCAGTAACACCTTGGGGAGTCCCTACCAAAGGATATAAAACCCGTAAAAAAACTAAGAGTAGCAATCGTATGATTGTAAGAAGAAGGAATTAATTGAATTATGCCTAGATCATTAAAAAAAGGACCATTTGTGGATTTGCATTTACTTAAGAAAGTAGAAAAGGCAGTATCTACGAATGACAAAAAACCTATAAAAACCTGGTCAAGAAGGTCAATGATAACTCCTGACATGGTAGGTTTGAATATAGCAGTTCACAACGGAAGACAACATGTACCTATATTTATACAGGAAGATATGGTTGGTCATAAGCTAGGAGAATTTGTTTTAACACGAACATTTAGGATGCATTCTGGAGATAGAAATTAATAACATGAGTCAGTCTGTAGCAAAATTAAGGAGTGCAAGAGTTTCTAGCCAAAAGGCTAGATTAGTTGCAAACCAAATTAGAGGGAAGAAGGTAGAAGAAGCTATGGGTATCTTAACTTTTGCACCTCAGAAATCTGCTCACATTATTAAGAAGGTTTTAGAATCTGCAATTGCTAATGCGGAACACAATCAAGGCCTGGATGTAGATTCTCTGTTTGTTTCTACAATTGCAGTAGATGAAAGTTTCACTATGAAACGTATTAGGGCAAGAGCTAGAGGAAGGGCAGACAGATTTTTTAAAAGAAGCTGTAATATTTCATTAACTTTAGAAGAGAAGGGTAAATAATGGGACAAAAAGTACATCCGATAGGATTTAGATTAGGCATCACTACTCAACACACTTCTAACTGGTATGCTGAAAAATCTCAGTACACTGAGAATTTGTTAAAAGATATAGAGGTAAGAGAGCACTTAGAAAGGAAACTTTCCCATGCTTCAGTAAGCAGGATTGAAATTGAAAGGACTGCTGACAATGCAAGAGTATTAATTCATACAGCTAGGCCCGGAGTGGTTATAGGAAAGAAGGGAGAAGACATAGATAAAATGAGAGAGGATATTACTCAAAGAATGGGGATTCCTGTCACATTAAGTATACAAGAGATTAGGAAGCCTGATTTGGATGCTAAGTTATTAGCGGAAAGCGTAGCCCAACAATTAGAAAGAAGAGTTATGTTTAGGAGGGCCATGAAAAGAGCTGTTCAGAACGCAATGAGACAAGGAGCTGAAGGAGTAAAAATTAGAGTTGCAGGTAGATTAGGGGGTGCAGAAATAGCAAGAGCAGAGATTCAAAAGGAAGGAAGGGTTCCTTTGCATACCCTTAGAGCAGATGTTGATTATGGCTTAGCAGAGGCTAACACTACTTATGGAGTAATAGGTGTTAAGGCTTGGGTATTTCGAGGAGAAGTTTTAGATAAGCCTAACAAGGATTCAGAATAGAGTATAAAAAATGTTTCAACCTAAAAGAACAAAATATAGAAAACAACAAAAGGGCAGAAATACTGGTAATGCTCAAAGAGGAGCAACTCTTAGTTTTGGAACTTTTGGCCTTAAAGCAACTGAAAGAGGTCAATTAACTTCGAGGCAAATTGAGGCTGCGAGAAGAGCTATGACTAGGCATGTAAAAAGAGGTGCTAAGATTTGGATAAGAGTTTTTCCTGATAAACCAATTACTAAGAAACCTCTAGAAGTAAGACAGGGTAAGGGTAAAGGGAATGTAGAGTATTGGGTATGCCCAATAAAACCAGGTAAAGTTTTATATGAAATGGAAGGAGTTGATGAAGAGCTGGCTAAAGAAGCTTTCGCGTTAGCTTCAGCAAAAATGCCAATAGCAACAACCTTTATAAGGAGAGTCTAATGGCTAAAGAAAGTTTATTAAGCAGGTTAAGAAATAAACCTTCCGAAGTTAGCGATGAAGAAGGAAAGTTAAGAAAAGAACTCATGGAGTTAAGAGTTCAACACTCTTCTGGGCAGTTAAAAGAGACTCATAAAATAAGAGAAATACGCAAATCAATTGCACAATTAAAAACTTTAAGTAATGAAGTAAAAGAAGAAATAAAAGATGACTGAAATTAATACGAGAACTCAAACAGGCCTGGTCGTGAGCTCTAAAAGAGATAAAACCATTACTGTTATGGTTGAAAGAAAGGTTAAACACCCTTTATATAAGAAGATTCTTAGAAGGTCTTCGAAGCTTCAAGCACATGATCAAGACAATACATGTAGTGAAGGAGATTTGGTGACTATTCAAGAATGTAGACCGTTATCTAAGACAAAATCTTGGAAATTGTTAAAGGTAGAAAAGAAGGTTCAAGAAATAAAGTAGATTAGAGAAATGATACAAGAACAAAGTTATTTAGAAGTTGCCGATAATAGCGGAGCTAGGAAGCTTATGTGCATCAGAGTTCTTGGTGGTTCAAGAAAAAAATTTGCTAGAGTTGGCGATGTTATAAAAGTCAGTGTAAAGGAAGCTATACCTACTGGAAGAGTAAAGAAAGGTGAAGTACTTGATGCTGTTATAGTAAGAACTAAGAATAAATTAAGACGATCTGACGGTTCCGCAATTAGGTTTGATGATAATGCAGCAGTTTTGATAAACGCTCAGAAACAACCTATTGGCACAAGAGTTTTTGGTCCAGTTTCAAGAGAACTAAGAAATGAAGATTTTATGCGAATCGTTTCTTTGGCTCCGGAGGTGCTTTAATCATGAATAAGATTAGAAATGGAGACCAAGTGATAGTTATAGCTGGAAAAGATAAAGGCAAACAAGGTTCAATTACTAAAATCCTCTCCAATGGCAGATGTTATGTTTCAGGAGTGCAGATTATTAAAAGACACACTAAACCAAACCCTAATGCAGGTATAGCAGGTGGAGTAGTGGAGAAAGAGGCTTCAATAGATATGTCTAATATCTCAATATACAACTCTTCTACTAAAAAAGCAGACAAGGTAAGTATTAAGTCTTTAGAAGACGGAACCAAAGTTAGAGTATTTAGGTCTTCAGGTAAGGAGATAAAGTAATGTTGCCTTTAAAAGATCATTATATAAGTACGGTAGTACCAGAACTAAAGGAATCTTTGAACTTAGACTCTGTCATGGCAGTACCTAAAGTCACTAAAGTAACTTTGAATATGGGTGTTGGCGAAGCCATGAATGATAAGAAATTACTTGAGAAGGCTGTAGAAGACATGACACTTATTGCTGGGCAGAAGCCTTTAATTACTAAAGTAAGAAAGTCTGTTGCTAATTTTAAGATAAGAGATGGCATGCCTATAGGATGTAAAGTTACTTTGCGAGGTGACAGGATGTATGAATTTTTACAAAGACTCATAGGGATAGCTATTCCAAGAGAACGAGACTTTAGAGGGCTTGAAATTAAATCTTTTGATGGAAGGGGTAATTATTCTTTAGGAATAAAAGAACATATTATTTTTCCAGAAATTGATTATGACAAGGTAGATAAAATAAGAGGGCTTGATATTAGTATTTCAACTTCAGCTGAAGATGATAATTCTGGAGAAGCTTTATTAAGAGCAATGAAATTCCCATTTAAGAATTAAGGAAAGATATATGGCAAAGGCATCAATGAAAGCAAGAGAAGAAAGAAGAAGAAAGACTGTTCTTCGTTTTGCAAAGAAAAGAGCTGAACTAAAAGAAATCATAAGAAGCCCTAAATCTTCTGACGAAGAAAGGGAATTAGCTCAAATTAAACTTCAAAAGCTTCCTAGGGATGCAAATCCCATAAGGATGCAAAGAAGATGCGCTATCACTGGAAGACCTCACGCTGTTTATAGGAAGTTTGGATTGGGTAGAAATAAATTAAGAGAATTAGCTATGAAAGGTGATATACCCGGTTTAGTTAAATCAAGTTGGTAAGGATTATTTATGAGTATGCAAGATCCCATAGCAGATTTATTTTCTAGGATAAACAACGCTCAGGCGCGTGGAAAAGCAAGTGTAGTTGTTCCTAGCTCTAGTAAAAAAATTAGTCTTGTTTCTCTTCTGAAAGATAAAGGCTATGTAGATTCATTTGATGTGTCTGATAGCCCCAAGCCGGAAATAAAGATTAAACTGAAGTACTTTGAAGGCGCTCCAGTAATTAAAGAGCTTAAAAGAATAAGCAAGCCCGGCTTAAGGCAATATTCAAATAAGAAAGAAATACCTGAAATTAACGGCGGTCTAGGCATAGCTGTTGTATCAACCAATAAAGGATTAATGACTGATCAAGAGGCTAAAGAAGCAGGACTTGGTGGAGAATTAATCTGTTCAGTTTTTTAAAAGATAAATTATGGCAAGAACATCATTAAAACCAGTTGAAATACCAGAAGGTATTTCACTAGAAAATAAAGACAAGAACTTAGTTTTCTCTGGGAAGCTAGGGGAGATGTCTTTGCAGGTTCATGAAGATGTTGATATTAAACAAGAAGATAACTCAATTAGTTTTGCTCCTAATAAAGAAACTAAAGAGTCTTTAGCTATAACTGGGACAATGAGAGCTTTAGCTGCAAATATGATTCAAGGAGTTGAAGTAGGTTTTGAGAAGAAGCTTGAAATTAATGGGGTAGGCTATAGAGCTACTTTAGAAGGTAATGCCATCAATCTAAGTTTGGGTTTTTCGCATCCTATAAAACATGACCTACCTGAAGGTGTTACTGCTGATTTACCAAGCAATACTGAGATAATATTAAAATCAATGGATAAGCAGTTGGTTGGTCAAGTGGCAGCTGAAATAAGAGATTACAGACCTCCTGAGCCTTATAAAGGAAAAGGGGTTAAGTATTCAGACGAAAGAATTATTAGGAAAGAATCTAAGAAAGCATAGACATGGCAATAAAAAGCATTAAAAGACAGAAAAGAGCTCTAAAGACTAGATCTAAGATAGCATTAACTGAGAATAACAGACTGACAGTGTTTAGATCTAATGCTCACATTTATGCTCAAATTATAACTAGCCAAGGTTCTGAAATTCTTGTTTCAGCTTCAACTGCTGAATTAGACCTAAAATCGGATAACAATGGAAATATAGAGGCAGCTTCTAGGATAGGGAAAGTTATTGCGGAAAGAGCTCTAGAAAAAGGTATAGATAAAGTTTCTTTTGATAGATCTGGTTATAAATACCATGGACGGGTAAAGGCTCTTGCTGAAGCAGCTAGAGAAGCAGGTCTTTCTTTTTAGGAAAAATTATGAATATGAATATGGCAACAGATACTTTAGGTTCAGAAGTTTTAGAAGAAAAACTAGTCCAAGTTAACAGAGTAGCGAAAGTAGTCAAAGGCGGAAGGATATTTGGCTTTACTGCAGTAACTGTAGTTGGAGATGGAAACGGAAGGATTGGTTTCGGTAGAGGGAAGGCAAGAGAAGTTCCTATAGCTATTCAAAAAGCTTTAGATCATGCAAGAAGGAACATGTTCGACATAGAATTAAAAGGAAATACCATTCAATATCCAATTAAGACTAAATACGGAGCTTCTGTAATTTTTATGAAACCAGCCGCACCAGGAACTGGGATTATAGCAGGAGGAGCAATGAGAGCAGTTCTAGAACTAGCCGGAGTTAAAGATGTGTTAGCTAAGTGTTATGGGTCAACCACTCCTGTTAATGTAGTAAGAGCCACTTTAAAAGCTTTGAGAGATATGGAGTCTCCTGCACGAGTAGCAAAAAGGCTTGGTAGAGGTTAAGAGATGGCTGAAAAAATATTAACAATAAAGTTAAAAAAGAGCTTGATTGGTTCAAAAGATTACCAAAGACAAAGTGTTAGAGGTTTAGGGCTATCTAAATTAGGACAAGAAGTTTCTGTAAAAGATACTCCTGAGAATAGAGGCATGATAAATAAAGCTATACATTTATTAGAAGTTAATTAAATCGGATAACTGAAAATGAAACTAAATGCACTAAAACCAAACCCAAAAAGAATTAAGGCCAGTAAAAGAGTTGGTCGAGGTACTGGGAGCGGATCTGGTAAGACTAGTGGCAAAGGACATAAAGGACTTAAATCTAGATCTGGAGGAAGAGTCAGAGTGGGCTTTGAGGGAGGACAAATGCCTCTTCAAAAGAGAGTTCCTAAATTCGGATTCAGCTCCAGAACTAATAATAATACTGAACAGCTTAGATTAAGCACATTAGTCCAATCAGGGATTTCAGATGTAAGTATAGAATCTTTGATGAACGCAGATTTAATAAAAAACTCCACCAAGAAGGTTAAAGTATTTCTTGATACTGATAAATGTTCAAAGATGAATCTTAAGGGGATTAAAACTTCTCTTTCAGTCAAAAAAGCAATTGAAGGTGCCGGGGGTTCAGTAGAAGAATAGATATGGCAGTTAATCCATCAGCTTTAGGTCAAAATAAAGGTCTTTCAGAATTATGGAAGAGACTTAGGTTTGTTCTTATGGCTGTGATTATTTATAGAATGGGAACTCATATTCCTATTCCAGGCATAGATCCTGATAAGTTAGCTAATATATTCCAGCAGAATCAAGGAACGTTGTTGGATCTATTCAATATGTTTTCTGGAGGTGCTCTAGAAAGAATGAGCATTATGGCTTTAAACATAATGCCATACATAACAGCTTCTATCATAATGAGCCTTCTTGAAGGTACGACACCTTCTTTGAAGAAAAGGTTTAGAGAAGAGGGCGAAGAAGGCAGAAGGCTAAGAACTTCTTATGTCCGTTATGGAACAGTGCTTTTAGCCTTAATCCAGGCTAGTGGGCTTGCACTTGGATTGCAAAATCAAGGTTTAGCTCTTGATCCTGGTTTAATGTTTCAAATTGTAGCCGTTACTTCATTGGTATCTGGAACAGTATTTCTTATGTGGTTAGGAGAGCTAGTAACAGAAAAAGGTATAGGAAATGGTATCTCGATAATAATCTTTTCTAGTATTGTGGCAGGACTTCCTAGAGCTGTAGGGCAGGCTTTTGAAGGGGCAAGACAAGGTGATATTAATCTAATTATGCTTCTTTCTATCGCACTAGTTGCTGTTGCTGCGATAGCTTTCATAGTATGGATAGAAAGAGGTCAAAGAAGGATTACGGTAAATTACGCTAAAAGACAACAAGGAAGAAAGATGG
>Ga0208410_1000367_pt1 | contig 27085 bp, 15 predicted proteins | sample ETN02SmetaG_3_FD_185787 | JGI IMG/M metagenome (GOLD analysis project Ga0208410, IMG submission 185787) | Marine microbial and viral communities from oxygen minimum zone, Eastern Pacific Ocean - ETNP2014F10-02SV257 (SPAdes) (version 2) | ecosystem: Environmental > Aquatic > Marine > Oceanic ... | reverse complement strand
GCTCTCGTGGGCGGTGAACATGGCGGCGAATAAAATAGGCGGAACCGAGGAAGAACACGCGCCGGTGGATCTTCAAAACGAAGCGTTGATGGCGAAATCGTTCAGCTCGGCGGCACCTCCCCCAAAGTTGTACGGCGAGAGTCCTCGCACGTCGACGCAAAACACACCGGCGACGTCCCTCGGTCCTTCGCCGGCGAAAGCGATGACGGGTGCGTACGATTCGAGCCGGCGCACGATCGAAGCCGCGGCGGTAAAGGTGAGCAATTTGTCCATGGAGGAGGACGACTTGGACGACGGATGGGGCGACTTGGACGTCGTCGATCCCGCAGAGGAGGCGGCGCGCGCGCGATTGAATTCACGCGCCGGTTCGATGGCGTCGCATGCGTCATCCATTCCGAAATCTACCAGTCACGCGAGCGACGGATGGGGCGGCGGCGGCGACGACGACGATGTCTTCGAGGACATGAGTGCGCCGGCTCCGAAGCCCGCGGCGAGACCTCCGACACAAATGTCGAGAACGTTGAGCGGTTCACGTGCGCCGGGCGCGGGTGGCCACGTCGGTATCGGCGGCGTGCGTCGCCCACCGTCGTCGGGCTCACTCAGCGGCGCCGCGCGAGCGCCCGCGGGCGCGAAACCGGCGCCCATGAAGCTCGGCGGGGCGAAGAAACCGCCGTCCAAGAACGATATCGATTTGGAGGCGATGCTCAACGGCTAGACGTCGAGCGACGATTAGCGCGCGATACTGCGATACTAGCATGTTGCATGTACAATATACTCTACAGCGAACGCATCACCGTTCTCTTTTCGTTATTTTATTCGCGAAATCTCAGCGTGCCATCTCGAGCAGCGCGCCGTACATGCTCAAGTCGGCGTCGACGGCGCGCCGGAAAGTTTCGGCGATGACGCCCTTCTCCGCGCGATCGATGTCGCGCTTGATCCAATCACCGCCCTCGCCCATCGAGTTCCCACCGGCGCTCACCTGAGAATACAGATAAATATCCTCCGTTTTATTCGCCAACAGACGCGCGCGCGCGATTTCCCACGACACGACGTACGGATTGGCTTGCGGTCGCGACGTGCGCACGGCGTCGAGCGCCGCTTCCAAATCAAACTGTTTCACAAAGGTGAGATACCCGACCACCGTGAGCGACGCGCGGTTGATCCCCGCGGTGCAGTGCACGTACGTACGCTTCCCCATCGCTTGAAACGCCGCCAGCTTACGCACCGCCTCGGGTAACATCTTCGCTTGATCCAACCTGTCAAAGTCCCGCACGCTCACCTGCACGATCATCACGCCTCTCTCGATGGCTCTTCGTCGCACCGCCTGCCAATCGATCTCCATCGCCTCGTGACACAGCGAGCACTGCAAACACACGATCGCCTCCACCCCCGCCTCGTCCACCAATCGATCGACGTCCGCCGGGCTTCGCGGACACGAACCGATGAGCACGCGCGCGCGCGCCGCGTCCGCGTCGCTCGGTTCTCGAATCAACGCGTCCCCGTCATCCAGCGTCACGTAATCCCAATTCAGCGTCCACGACCACGATCCGGGCTCGGGTGGGTCACCACCGCGGGGCGGGCGTCGCTCGAGGACGCCCGCCGCCTTGGATTCCTCGGCGCGCTTCTCGTACCCGCTCGCCTCGTCCTTCATGGCGTCGGCGGTGTCACCGCTCGCGCGCGCGCGCGTCGGTCGACGCGCGCGAGAGAAGGATGACGCGCGAGAGACGCGTTCGCGGCGCGCGTCGGTCGTTCGCGCGGGCATCACCGACGCTCGACGCGTCGTCGTCATGATTATGATGTTCAATGCGATGTGATGCGCGGTCGTTCGTTCGTCCTCTCTCGACGATCGCGCGCGCGGTCGCGCCGGTCTCTCTCTCTCTCTCTCTCTCTCGCTCGACGTCCCTCGCGCGCGATGTCCTTCGCACCGTCGTCGCCCCCGCGCGCGGTCGTGTGTCGACATCACCACGCATCCGACGAACACGATGCATCGATGCATCGGCACACGTCGTCGCGCGTCGCCCTCGCGCGCGTGGACTCGACGCGCGCGATCGCCGGGTGGAGACGTCTCGTCGTCATGGCGTCCACGCCGAGACGCGAGGAGGCGCTGATTCACCGCGCGAGACGTGAGAATCGAGACACCGCGCACGCCTTGGCGCAGCTCTGGCGCGAACGCACCGAACGTCTCACGCGCGATCTCGAACGGGCGAGGGAGACGTACGAAGAGATCAAGACTGAATTGTTTCGCGCGCGGGAGTGCGCGCGGACGGAATCGGCGCGAAGGGTCGAGTGCGAGGAGGCGTTGGAGGGGTCGAGACGAGAGACGCGTTTGAAATCGAAAGAGGCGGCGACGGCGGAGACGAACGCGAGGGCGATGCGAGAGGCGGTGGAGGGGCTGGAGGGTGAGGTGGAGGCGCTGAGGAGTGATAATCGAACGCTTCGTGAGCGGGTGATGGAAAGGGAGGAGGCGATGGAGGTGGCGCGGGCGGAGGCGAGGGAGGCGGCGGAGGGAGAGCGGCGACGGAGAGAGACGGCGGAACGACGAAGGGAAAAGAGTGAGAAACAGATGAAATCCGTGCGAGATGCGGCGGAGGCGAAGTCTCGAGAGATGATGCGAGAGTTGGAGCGTGAGCGTGGGGTTCGCGCGCGATTAGAGGAGGAGAGAACGGAGTTTGAGGCGGATCGGAGACGGTTTCGAGATTTCGACGCGCAGCTCGCGGCGGAGCGAGTCAAGGTGGTGGAGGCGCACAGCGCGGGGAAATTAGCGGCGGACGCGCTCAAGGAACAGTTGAACAAGGCAGAAAACGAGGCGCTCGCGTTGAGAAGGATGATGGAGGCGAGGTCGACGGAGATGGCGAACGCCGTGCGGTCGCTCAACGAGGAGTTGGCGGTGCAGCACGACATCGTCGAGCGAGGGATGAGCGCGCGCGTGGACGCGTTGCGAGACGCGTACGACGACGAGGCGAATCGCATACGCGAGCGCGCGAACGTGAGCATCGATGCGGCGAGAAAGTCCGTCACGGAGGCGAACGAACGGGTGTCAAGAATGGAGGAGACGTGCGCTCGCGCCGAAGCGATTTCTCGCGACGCGCTTGCGAAACTGAAAAACGCCACGCAGGCGACGGTCGAGGCAGAGGAACAGTGCGAGCGATTGCGCGCGAACATGCACGCCATGGGTGACATCAACGCCAAGCTCACCAGACGAATCATAGACGGTGAGCCGTTCGTGTTGGACGACGAGCTCGAGGAGAGCGCGAAGATGCGACGCGAACCCGTCGACGATTTCGTCGTCAAAACGCCCTCTCCGATGAGCGAAAATCCCCGAAAGACGGCGCGTAAAGACGAACCGGTGCGATACGACGCGCGAGACGTGCAACATGTGCACAAAGAACTCGAGGACGAGCTCGCCATGCTTCGCGTGGAGCACGATGCCATCGTGCGAGAGATTGGAGATTCCTCAACCTCGGAGGGCGAAATGTTGACGCGAGCGCTCGAAGACGCGCAGACGAGGTTGGAAGCCAAGGCGCGACAAGTCAAAATGCTCAACTCCACGAGTCGACACGCGACGTGACGACCGAACGAAATGTGACATACGCTTGTAGAGATGAACTGTACCACGATGTAGCGACATGTAACCAAATGGACGATATCACAAAAGTCAAGTCTAACAGGGCTATGTATGAGAACCTAGGATGAAACAGAACGCGACCGCTTATTCGTCGAGCAAATAGTAGCAGTTGTTCGCCTTTTGTTCGCTGTCGAGCTGCGACTGGTACTTGTTGATGCGCGGGCGGTAGTTGGTCGGATCGCGACGGAACGTAATCTCGAGCGCCTTCAAGAAGGAATTCATGCCAGTCAACAGAGACTGCGGCGCGTGCGCCGTCGCCTCGATCGCGGGCGTACCGGAGTACACGACAACCTTGTCCGCGAGATACGTCGCCATGATGAAATCGTGCTCCACGATGAACGCCACCTTTTTGGCGTGCAAGATGAAACGCTTGATAACCTTGGACGCCCACACGCGTTGCTCCGAATCCAAATACGCAGAAGGTTCATCAATCAGGTAAATGTCAGCGGGAGTACCCATGCACATCGCTAACGCTACGCGTTGCAATTCACCACCGGACAAGTTTTGAACGGCTTGGTCCATCAACGGGTCGATGTTCATCGGCTTCATGACGTCGGAGACGAATTGCGGGTGCATATACGCTTCGCGAATCTTCTTGTGAAGCAATTCACGCACGGTACCGGGGAACTTTGGCGCAATCTTTTGTGGCTTGTACGACACGTTAAACTCCGGAAGTTCAACGTTTTCATCGTCGGGTTGAATCAAACCGGCGATGAGACGAATAAACGTCGTCTTACCCGTACCGTTCTCACCGAGCAACACCACGATTTCGCTGTCGGTGAACTCACCAGCCTCGACGTTGAGCGTGAAATCGCCCTGCGTCTTCACCAAGGCTGGATACTCGTATCTGGAGTACGCGTTATCGCCACCCTCGACGCCTTCTTGGGCGGCAACCTTGAATGTGAGCGCTTCGTCGCGGAAACGCAAGTTCTCCGTCGGCACGAAACCCGCGAGGAAAATGTTGATACCTTCGCGGACCGAGAAAGGCATGGTGACCACACCGTACGCACCGGGCTTACCGTAGAGGCAGCAAATGAAATCGGACAAGTAATCAAGCACGGAAAGATCGTGTTCGACGACGATGACGTACGTGTTATCCTTCAACATCGAGCGAATCACGCGCGATGCCTTGAGACGTTGCTTGACGTCCAAGTACGAAGACGGCTCGTCAAACATGTACATATCAGCCTGTTGACACGCGATGATCGCGGTGGCGAAACGCTGAAGCTCACCACCGGAGAGCTGCGCGACTTGGCGCTGCATGACGTTGTCCAAATCGAGTTGTTCGATGAGGAAATCCAAGTTGTCCAACTCGTTTCGGTCATCCAAGCACTGTTGCACCTCACCCTTCACAGCCTTCGGAATATTATCGACGTACTGCGGCTTGATCAAAGCCTTGATATCATCCTCCAAAATCTTCGTCAAGTAGTTTTGAAGCTCTGATCCCCGGAAGTGCGCGAGAATATCCGTCCATTCCGGCGGCTTGGTAAAGTTTCCGAGATTCGGTTTCAACTTACCCGCCAAAATCTTCAGCGCCGTCGACTTCCCGATCCCATTCGTGCCCACCAAACCCAACACCTGTCCCGCGCGCGGCGTCGGCAATCTGTGCAGCTTGAACGTATTCGGCCCGTATCGATGCGTCGTCTCCTTTTCCAAATCCTTCGGCAGGTTGATGATCGTCAACGCATCGAACGGACACTTCTTCACGCAGATCCCGCAACCGATGCACAGCTCCTCCGACAAAAACGCAATCTTATCCTTCGGCGACACCTCGATGCACAGCTTCCCCACCTTGACGACCGGGCACGATCGCTTACACTCTTGCTTACACTTTTTCGGTCGGCATCGTTCAGCGTTGACGATGGCGATGCGATCGAGCTTATCACCCGTGTCCTCGTCCTTGGACTTCTTCCCCATGGCGCTCGTTCGACGGACGCGCGCGCGCGACCGGGATCGACCGACGACCGCGACGGAGCGCGCGGGAGTGCCGATCGAGGACGATTGCCCTAAAGGGGCAAAGGGAGGGTTTGGGGCGACTGGGAGCGCGATATCGATATTACGCGCTCGAGAGCATGATGAGGAGCTCGTCGTCGCGAATGGCGCCCGTACAATCGACGGCGACGTCGAACGGAGTTTTCGCGAAGGCGTCTCTGGCGGCTGGGTCGGCGCCGCGGCGAATCAAGGTTTTCGCGAAGGCGTCTCTGCCGGCACCGGCGGCGAGGTGGAGCGCGGTGCGGCGAGAGTTGGATGCGAGATCGAGGGCGTTGACGTCGACGCCGTGGTGGACCAAGGCCTCGAGGATGGCGGTGTCGGCATCGCCGCAGTCGCAGGCGGCGGCGAGGACGGCGTAGTGGTCTTTGATTTGACATCCGCCGAGGAGGACGTCCATGACGGCGCGGAAATCGCCGCGGCGGACGGCGGATAAGAGTTCGGATTCCGTCGACGGCGGACCGCGGCGACAGAAGGCTTTGGCGACATATTTATCGAGAATGTACGCTTTTCTCGTCTCCAAGCTCGCGGTCGGGTCGGGTTTTTTCTGGGACACGAGATCGCGCTCGTGTTCCCAACGCGCGTTGGCTTCTGCGTTACCCCAGAGCTTGAAGAATGCAAACACGCTCGGTTCCCACGCGCGAACGTCCAACGTGGCGCTTCGAACCTGGCTGACGTGGACACCCAACTGACGATGCACGCCGCTGCACTGAATGCAAAGCATGACGCCGAGATTCAAGCTCGCCCAATCGGGTTCGGGACTGCCACAGTCGGCGCAGGCGCCGTTCCCTGGAATTGAGGGAAGAATCGTCATGGGCGCAGGCACGTCGTGCGTGGATACCGACGACACAGATGATAACGTTCGTGTGTGTCGGTTTCCGTACTTTTTAGTCCGTTCTTCGTGTTCGGCCACTATTTTGTCGTTGACGCTGCCCAACAGACTCGCGATGGCTGTTGTGATCGCCTCGATCCACTTTGTCTGATCGGTCGCGCTCTCCGCACGCAAGAAGTACGTCTTCTCCGGCGAGACGACGCGAAACGCGAATCGTATGTCGGACCCATCGTCCAAATCCGGTTTGATCGTCGCCGTAAGCAAAGAGACGGTCTCTTTCGCCTCGGCTTCCGTCGCTCGTCCGCCGCCGAAAAATCCGCTCAGCGCCCTTCGATGCTTGGTCGGTTGCGACTTGACGTACGTCAGGTTACCTCGCGAATCCAACACGAAGAATCGACGCTTCCAATCGTGTAACTTCCCGCTCGAGCGTTTCAAAAGATATCCTTGCATGAGCGTCTCGTCGTCGTTGGAGCTCGACGCCATTTGCGCCGTCATCTCTCGCGAACGCGAACTCGACATCGCGAGCGCATCCGTCGTCGATTTTGGCGCGTCATCGCGCTTCGACAATAATTTAGACATCTCCTCTGTCAACGCCAACTCCACTCCGGCGTTTTCAACTTCCAGATGCGCGCACTCGTCTCTGAGCAACTCCAGTCTTGGCTTCATCATCGACAAAATTTCCACTCCCCGCCGGAAGAAATCCAATTCTGCGTCGTAATACTCGATCGCCACCTTTTTGGCCCGCGTCTCTCGACCGACCCGTTCGCGCTGCAACGCCATCATCAGATCGCACCTCGCCGACTCGAAAATCTGCCGCCTCTCGTCCAATTCCTCGTCCGACTTTGCCGAGTCGCCTCGCGTGTTTAACTGTCGCTGCCGCGTGGAGTCGTACTCCTTCTTCGCCGCGTCCAACGCCCGTCTCGCGCCCCTGATGGCGAGTAAATCCTTTTCTGCATCCTTACGCACGCGCTCGTTCGCCATGGTGCCCCTGATCCACCCCGCGAACCGTTCGCGTTCGCGCGCCAACGCCTCGGCGCCGTCGCCGCAATTCGCCGACGAACTTGCCTCGCTCACCGGCGCGTCCAAACACGCGCTCAACGCCCGCTCTCGCGTCGCGCACGTCGACATGGCGACACCCAGATTCTCCGCGCTCGTCGCCAGCGCGCTAAACGTCGCTGACGCCCGCTCGGCGTCGCGTTCGAGCGCCAGCAGTTTCATCTTCAACTGCGGCGAATGTTCGAGTTCGAGCGCCTTCTCCGGGAACAGCACCATCTTGGACGCCGTCATGTCGCCGCGATCGCGTTCCCGCGCGCGATCGCGTCGTTCACCGGCGCCGCGTCCTCGCGCGCGCGTCGTCTCTCGTCGACGATGTTCGCGTCTTTGAGTGCCGGTCGACCTCGAGCGCCGCCAGTCTTCGGCGCGGCGCTGTCGCGCGCGCGAGTCTCCACGCGCGCGCGCGAGTCGACGAGAGCGCGACGCGTGATGACGTCGACGTCGACGTCCGGTCACGGCGCGCGAGAGCCCGGCGACGATACCGTGAACGGCGTCTTGTCGTCGCTCGCGGCGGCGCTCTCGAGAGACGCCGAGACGCGCTCGAGCGGCGAGCGCGCGCTCGAGCGCGCGCTCAGGGGTAAAAACGCGTTAAAATCGTTGTTCGAGATCGGTTCGTCCGCGACGGCGGACGAGAGCGTGCGCACGCTCGCGTACGTGACGGTGAAACGACGATGCGGGCCGAGAGCGTTTTCGGCGAACCTGTCGGCGAGCGAGCGGACGGCGGCGAAGGGCATGCTCCTGGACGAGGCGATGCGGGCGCCGAGCAAGGCGATGCGAAACGCGGTGTTAGACGTGATCGCGCGCGTGGCTAAATGGACGGTGCCGACGAGCGGGTGGCCGGAGCTGTTGGAATTTTTGGGACAGTGCGCGAGCTCGCCCGAGCCGTCGCATCGCGCGTTGGCGTTCAAGTTGTTTGAGAGTCTGACAGAGACCATCGTGAACGCGCTGAATCATCACTACAACACGTTGGGTGAGTTGTTTAAGGGTGGTCTCGTGGATGGAATCGCGGAGGTGCGCGTGAGCGCGCTTCGAGCGGTGGGCGCGCTCGTGGCGAACACGACGGGTGAACCGGAACAAATGACGGTGATAAAGGCGTTGGTGCCGCACGTCCTCGAGGCGGCGAAGACGGCGGTTCGAGACGGTGACGACGATTCCGCGGGGATCGTCTTCGAGGTTTTGGATGAACTCACGGAGAGTCGCACGAACGCGCTGAGCGGTCAGGTCCCGGAGGTGGTGTCGTTTTGCATTCAGGTGGCGACGGCGGACCGAGAGTTGAGCATGGAGGTTCGACGTCGAGCTCTGGACGTGTTATCATTCATGGCGCGTCACAAACCAAAGTCATTGATTAAGTCCAAACTCATCGAACCGATGTTGACGGTGCTCTGTCCGCTGTGCGGCGAGCCAAAGGAGGCTGAGCTCGCGGGCGAGGAGGAGCTCGACGACGAGGAGGAGTTGCAGATTCAAACCGTCGCGAGTCAGCTCATCGATATTTTAGCGCTCAAGGTGCCGTCCAAGTACATTTTACCGACCATTCTCTCGTTCGCGTCGACGAACATCAACAACGAGTCGAACGAGCGCATGCGTCACGCCGCCGTTGCCGTGCTCGGCGTCGTCACGGAGGGGTGCGCAGAGGGCATCCGTGCGCACGGAAAAACCATCGTGCCGAGCGTTGTCGGTCGTCTCAGCGACCCGAACGCGTCCGTGAGAGGCGCCGCGGCGTTCACGCTCGGACAATTCGCCGAACACCTCGGTCTGACGCTCGAAGACCCGGACATTCACAAGCAAGTGTTGCCGAGTTTGTTTCAAGCGCTTCCGGGCGAGCAGGTGAAGAGCGTTCAAGAACGCATGATGTACGCCATGGACGCGTGGTTGGAAGATTTCCACGACGAAGAGGGTATATACATCAAACCACTCCTCGACATCGTGTTTCTCGCGCTCGATAACGGCGCCAAGCGTCACGTTCGCGAGATGTTGCTCTCCGCGCTCGCGTCGGCGACTGCGTCGAGCGGAAGCAAGGTGCACCCATACCTGAGCGAACTCTTGCCTCGCCTCGATCGTTGCTTGGCGTTGACGGACGATGACGAGTTGAACGTGCGCGCGCGCGCGCTCGAGGTGCTCGGCATGCTCATTTCCGCGGACGGCGGGAAGGAAGCCATGGGCCCGCACGTCGACAGCGCCATGAAGGCGGGTCTGGCGGGATTCGAGCTCGATTTCGCCGAGTTGCGCGAGTTCGCGCACGGTTTGTTCGGCGAAGTCGCCGAGGCGCTCAAGGAAGACTTCGAACCGTACCTATCGGTGTGCGTCGCGAAGGCGTTCGAATCCATAGAATTAGACGACGGAATTATGTTTGATAGCGAGGACGAGGCGGATCGCGCCGAGTTGGATTCGGACGACCAGGACGAAGACGAAGGCGGCATGACGAAACAGCCGGCGGGGTACTCCATACGTTCGGGCGTCATGGACGAGAAAGCGTCGGCGTGCAAGGCGCTCAACTGTTACGCGTCGCACTGTCCGAAAGCGTTCGGTCAGTACATCACCAAAGCGTCTGAACTTCTCGGCGGCATGACCGATTACATGCACGAAATGGTTCGAGTGCAGGCGCACTTGGCACTCGCGCAGACCGCCATCGCCGCGGTGACGCTCAATCCCGCGGGAGCTAAAGATCTCGTAAACGAGTCTCTTTCGGCGACGATTCGGTGCGCGCTCGACGACGACGATCGCGATTCGGTCGCCGCGTCGGTCGAGGCGGCGGCGCTCCTCATCAAAATTCTCAAAGATCACCCCGTCATCGATGTGTCTCAACATCTCAACGATCTCACCGCGACGAGCTTAGAGATATTAGAGGGGAAAACCGTGTGTCAGCTCGACGACGACGACAGCGAGGCGGGCGACGAAGAGGACGAAGAGGACGAAGATCCCGACGTCGAGGCGGGTTTGATCATCATCGAAGCCATCGCCGAACTCTTACCCGCGCTCGCCTTGTACATGGGCGCGGCGTTCGCGACGCACTTCGTGCCGCATTTCAACGCCCTCATGAAACGAACGGGCGAAGATCACACCGAAACGGAGCGTTCACTCTGTTACGCGACGCTCGTGGAGGTGGTTCGCGCCGTCGGTCCGTCGGCGGCGGGATGCGCACCCGTCGCTCTTCCGAGATGTTTACGAGACGTCAAGAGCTCCGATGTCGGTCTTCGCAGAAACAGCGTGTACTGCGCGGGCATCCTCGTGTATTTCGGAGGCGCACAGGCGGCCGAATTCCACAGCGCCGTCGCCGAGTCCATCGCGCCGCTGACGCGCGCCGACGTCGAATCCGACGGAGGCGTGCGCGACAACGCCGTGGGCGCCCTCGCACGCTTACTCCAAGTCGTCGACGGCTCCGCGCGCGAGAGCGCGAGCGCGTTACTGAATGTCGTGCTCGACGCCTTGCCTCTTCGAAACGACCTCGAAGAAGGCGCGGATGTCTACCATTGGCTCGCGTCCACCGTCGGCGAAAATCCGACGTCGCTCGACGCCGGCGTCGTATCGCGCGTCGTTCGCGCGTTCTCGGTCGTCATCACGGAAAAACTCGCCACGGTCGACACGTTGCGCATCGTCGGCGTCGCGTTGTCGCGAGGCGCGAATACAGACGAGCGCGTTCGTGCGGCGTTGGCTGAATTATCGCCAGACGCGCAGGCGCGAGTCCGCGAATCCGGCGCCTAAACATACATTACACACGTTTCGTTACACGAGACGCACACTAGCTAGAAATGTCTTCATCGTTTCGACTTGCGACCAGCCTTGCCCTTCTTCTTCATCTTTTTCCCCGACGCTTTGGGCGCGCGTCCGCCGCCGCCCGAACGCAACATCGCCTTTGTATCCACCAGCTTGTCGTGATTCACCATGTCTCGCTTATTCACCCGCATCACGCCGTCGCTGTACGTCGACCCCCACGCTAAACCTCGATCACGATCCCCCGCGCTCGCCTTTTTCGCCTTTTTCTCGAGCTTATACCCCGCGTGAAACGCCTCGACGCGCGCCGCCTCGACGCGCTTTTCGTTCGCCTTGGCCAATCCGATCCCGATCGTGGGCGGAATCCGCGGCCCCTTTTTCGGTTTCATCCCGAGCTCGACCAAACGTTTATTCTCCAACGCCGCCCGATCCCATTTGTTCAGTCCGCGCACGCCGAACGCTCGCACTTCCTCGCGAAGCGCGCGCAATCGCTCCGTCGCGGCGTCGCCGCCGTCCGCGTCTTCCCCACCCTCTCGCGACGCCGGCGCGGAATCTTCCACGAAAACGCGTCCCGCGTCCGCGCTCATGAACGCCCGTCTCGCCCTCTTCGCGTCGATTCTCTTCACCACGCGCGTCATCGCGTCGTCGTCGTCGCTTTTCGCCTCTGGACCCGACCTCTGGGCCCGCGCCGCCGCCGCCGCCGCCGTGGTCACGCGTTTCCCGTCGAACACCATCGTCGTCGGCCCTCGCGCGGGCCTCTCGCCCGTCGACGACGACGGCACTTTTTCGTCGCGCGCTTCGGTCGCGTCTCCACCCTTCGTCGTCGTCTCGTCGTCGTCCCGCGCGCGCGCGCGCGTCGTCTCGGCCCGCGCGGCGTCGCGACTCTTCCCGTCGCCATCGCGCGTCGTCTCGCGCGTCTCCCGGCGCTCGACGTCCCCGGCGTCGTCAAACATGGCCATGAATTTTTCCCCGGTTCTTCGAAGCGCCTCTCGCCGCCGCGCGCGCGTCGCGTCGTCGCCCATCGTCGCCGCGCGCGCGTCGTCGCGATGTGACGACGGTCGTTGCGAATTTCAAATTCCGCACACGCGCGCGCGTCTCGCGTCTCGCGCGATGAACGAATACGAGCGCGCGCGCGCGGAAAAGATTGCTGAAAATAAGGCTCGCATGAAGGCGTTAGGCTTGGTCGACGCGCGGGACGCCATCGCGCGCGGGGCGCGGGAAGATGCGTCTCGGAAGAGACAGCGCCGAGTGATGATGATGTCGACGACGACGAGCGCACCGACGACGACGACGCACCCTCGTCGCGCGAGTCGTCGACAACAGGGCGAAGCGCCCGAGCAGTTCGATCCCGCGAACCTGTCGTCGGCGAGAGACTTGTTCGAACCCGCGTACGCCGAGGAGCTGTACGACGACGCGCACGTCGAGGCTCTGGGCGCGCGCGAGCGGGAATGGACGCTGTTCGTCGACGGATACGACGAGAAAGGTCGACGAATCTACGATCCGGTCAACGGTCAGTGTTGTCACCAGTGTCGACAAAAGACGAAAGGTTTGCGCACGGCGTGCGCTGGGTGTGGCATGATGCGCGGCGTGTATTGCGGCGATTGTCTCTACATGCGACACGGGGAAAACATCGAAGAGGCGACGGCGAAAGGGGACGCGTGGCGGTGTCCGAGCTGTCGAGACATCTGTAACTGTTCGTTTTGTCGAACGAAGAAGGGATATCCGCCGACCGGGTCGATGTACAGGCGAGCGTTGGCGATGGGGTACGACAGCGTGGCGCACTATTTGGTGCTGACGAATCAGAGAGACGAGGCGAAGCGCGCGGCGGCGGAACGCGAGGCGGCGGTCAAGGCGAAGGCGTTCGCGGAGAAGATGGCGGCGGAGGAGGCGGAAAATACGGAGGAGGACGCCAAGGAGAACGTCAAGCCGCATTGGCTTCAGGGACCGAAAGTGTACGCGAATGAATGAATGCGACTCGACCCGCTGTACGCGTAGTGTAGCACATTTCACGAATATTATTATTGAGGCAAAAACGCTCGTCGACGACGAGACTTTGGACAAAACTATGCGAAATGTGAGACGACGGCGCGAGCGCAGTGGGGGTGATCACCAGAGCAAGTGCGCGCTGCACGCGAAGGTCGTCTCGCGATTCCCGCGGTCGTCGGTGGACACGACGATGCCCGGCACGAGCGTCGCGCCCGGCTCTCCGCCGTCGCCGCCGAGTCGAAGGAATCCCTCCGCCTGGATTCCGCCTCGATTCGCGGGTTTCCCGGCGACAAATCCCCACCCCGCGTTCTTCAAGACTCCGCCACCCTTGGTCGGCGGCACGGTGGCGGCGACGCCCCACTCGGTGAAGTCTTCTCGCGAATTCGGTTGAGACGCCGCGACTTGCCCCCACGCGTTCGCGACGATCGCTCGCGTCGTCTTCGGCAGCGTCTTCGCGAGCGTCAACGCCGCGCCGACGATGGTTTCGCCGCTCTGACACCTCGACGCGTTCAGCGCGCAGTTGACGTGCCTCGAAGACGACGAGCTCTTAAAACTCGCCTGCGCGAGCACCTTGCCCATGTTATCCTCCGGTTGTCGATTCCCCGTGAGCACGCCGGCGTGAAGCGCGAACGAGTCCTTAAACTCGATCGATACCGCCCCCAGACTGTCCGCGTTACACCTCTCGATCACGTTCGACCCGAGCGCGCCGAAACCCGTCAACCGGTGCGTCCGCCGCGCGCCTCCGCCGACCCCCCCCGGCGCCGCGTCCACGCCCTCCGCCCCCACCGGCACCACGTGCGCTCGCACCCGCGTCCCGTTCGCCTCTCGAATCGTCCTCGAATACTTCAACTTATCCAACGTCACCACTCGACTCTCGTGTTCATCCTCCGAGCTCAGGTACTCGGACCGCGCGCTCGAGCACCTCGCCGTGAGCGTCGCCCCGTCCCCGAACGTCGTCGTCGTCTCCATCACCCCTCGCGTCCCGCTCGTTCGCACGTCCGAGGTCAACGCGTCCCGCTTCGCCCTCTCGTCCCCGCTCGCGACGCCGCACGTCACCTCGAACGTCGTCGTCGTCGTCGCCCCGCGTCCATCGCCGCCGGTCGTCTCCGAAATGTGCGCCTCGACGCTCGCGAGTCGTTTCGAGAGCTCGTGCGCGCGCTCGGCGTGCTCGCGCGTGAGTCGACGAAGACGCCGCACGTCCTCGGCGACGCCGTCGACGTCCACCGCGTCCGCGCGCGTCATGGATGGATGGAATGGAAATTCGCGCGCGAATGAATGACGGCTGGCGTCACACATCGCCCGCGATGTCGACGCGACCGCGTTCGAGCGTCCCTCGCGCGTCGTCGCTCTCGCGGGTGAGACGCGCGCGGTGGTCGTCGTCCTCGTCGCGACGCGCGAACGTGGCGAACGTCGCGCGAGGACGACGAGTTATCTTCAATGAGAACGCGGGTGATTCATCCGTCTCGGTCGATGGGACGACGCGTCGCGCGTCCCTCCTCGCCCTGACGCTCGCGATGACGACGACGGCGTCGGTCGACGTCGCGCGCGCGTCCCCGTTTGACGATCTCGCGTCGGCGAAGAGACGCACGAATGCGAAATTTCTCGCGGGACCGGTGGCGACGGCGCGCGCGCGTTTGGCGGCGTTGCGGCGAGACCTCGTCGTGAACGGTGGTCTCGACGTCGATGACGCTCGAGAGGCGCTGACCAAGGCGACGCTGGATTGTGCGACGCCCAGGGACTCGTTAAAGGCGTACTCGAACGCTCGGGATGTCTGCACGCTGTCCATTTTGACGCGTTCGGTCACCAAGGGACCGGCGGCGCGAAACGCCGACGATAGTCAAGAGTCCATGGCTGTGTACGACGCGCTCGAACGGACGAAGGATTCGTTCGGGATGGTGGAGGCGGCGGTTGAACGCGCGTTCGAGAGCGGTGCGGAGGAGAAGGAAAAGCTCGACGCCGCGTTCGTCGACGCCGACGCCGCGCTGTACGATTTCGCGCGCGCGCTCGCCGCGTGTTTCCGATTCGACGATCGGTCCCTCGACGCCCTTCGCGAGGACGTCCCCGGCGCGTTCGTCGAACCGGAGCGATGATCGACCCACCGCGCCCATCGCGCGTTCGCGTTCGTTCCAGACACTATTAGTAATACCATTATTCATCCATTCGCGCGTCTCGGCGACGCTTTCCTCCGCCGCGCTTTTCATTCAATCACGCATCACTCGCTGACGCGCCGTCGCGCGCCGTCGCGCGCGCGTCCATCGCGCGCGCGCGACACCCCCCTCGCCTCGATGCCCGAACTCACCGTCGTCCCGTCGTGGGACGGTAAAGGCGTCACCTGGCGTCCAATCTTTGACGACGACTCGGACACGTACGTCACGTACACGCACTGCGTCGAATACGCGAAATCCGGGCGCGGGAAGTGCGGGAGGTGCGGTGAAAAGATCGCCAAGGATACCGTGCGCGTCGGTGAACCTCTCAAGTATCGCGGTGGGGATTACGGATGGATATCAAAGTGGATGCACCCCGAGTGTTATCGCGTCGAGGGCGTCACGCGGGACGAACTCGCGGCGGCGATACACGGGACGGATGCGTTGAGAGAGGGTGATCGAGAGGTGTTACTCGCGACGTTGACGAGTCCGGAGAAACCAGCGATCGAAGCCACGGCGTTGGACGTGACGAGCGAGGAATTTTTGTGTCGACCGGTGATTGAACCGATGGAGGCGCCGCGCGCGTTGACGCGACCGCTGTTGGGATTTCAGCGAGAGGGACTTCGATGGATGGTTGAGAATGAGTCCACGGACGCGAGGGGTGGGATATTGGCGGATGAGATGGGAATGGGGAAGACGATACAGTGCATCGCGTTGTTGTTGGCGAGGAAAGAGGCGTGGATGCGAGAGCGGAGTGAAATCGGGGAGATGGTGACGGAGAGCGATAGACCGCCGCCGACGCTCGTCGTGGTGCCGACGTCGGCGCTCGTGCAGTGGGAACAAGAGATCAACGCGTGCGTTGAGGAAGGGTCTCTGCGCGTTTTCGTGTATTACGCCGATCGCGTCAACGTGCGGGAGGAGGATTTTAAAGGTATTGATGTGGTGTTGACGACGTATCCCGTCGTCGAAGCCGAGTGGCGGAAAATAATCAATCGACACTTGGTGGCGTGTCGATGGTGCGGGAAAAAGTATCTGCCTCGATCGATGGTGACGCACTTGAAATATTTTTGCGGACCTGACGCCGTGCGCACGGAAAAACTCGCGCGACGGGAGGTGACTCGCGACGTGGCGAACGAAAAGGCCATGCGCACGCTGCGCATCAAGGAGGGAAGCGCCAAGGATGTGAAAAAGTCGATTCCGACGCCGGCGAATTTTTACAAGGAACTCATGGCCAAGGCGGGACGAGAGGTGCTAAGCATGTATGAAGGCGCGCACAAGGCGAGAGAACGCGCGGCGGCGGGATTGGCGCCGGGAGGGGACGTCGTGGTCGTCAAGGAGGAAATTAAGGAGGAAGCTCGCGACGACGAAATCGGCGAGGCGGACGAGCTTATGAAGGCGTTGATTTCACAACTGCCCGTGCCGCCCACGCGCGCGGAGACGTTGGACGTGGTCAAGGAAGAGATGGCTGTGAATGAAGTGAACGAGTCGGATTTAGCGGCGGCGGCGGCGTCGGGCGTGATGAGCGCCGTGAACAAGGTGAAGAAGAAGCGCAAATCGACGCCGCGCAGATCCAAAGCCGACGATAAGAAGAAGAAGAGTTTACGAGAAGCGAGCGACGACGAAGCCGACGGGAGCGATTACGTACCGAATAGCGAGGAAGACGACGACGACGACGACGACGCCATAGTTTTAGACGAGAGCGATGAGGATGAAAAACCACCACCGAAGAAGATCAAGCTCAAGATTACGATGAAGGCGAAAAAGCCCGACGAGTCCGCGCGAGCCGTAGGCGCAGACGCAGACGCGAGCGCGGACGATCAGGCGACGCAACCATCCCAGGGTGGATCAAAAAGCGATAAACTTGGCGAAGACGACGTCGATTTGTCGGATTCACTCCTTCATCGCACCCAGTGGCACAGAATCGTTCTCGACGAAGCGCACAAAATCAAAGCGCGAACGAGTAACACCGCCAAGTGCATCTACGCGCTCAAATCCACGTACAAGTGGTGTTTGACCGGCACTCCTCTGCAGAATCGCATCGGTGATCTCTACAGTCTCGTTCGATTCTTACGAATGGATCCGTACGCGTATTACTTTTGCTCGACGAAAAACTGCGATTGCAAAACGCTCTCTTGGAACTTTGGTCCCGAGGCGCGATTTTGCGCGGAGTGCGGTTGTGGCGCGCCGAGGCATTACTCACACTTTAATCGCACCGTGTTAAACCCGATCAACCGATACGGATACATCGGCGACGGTAAAAAGGCCATGTTGACCCTTCGAAACGACATCTTACTGCCGATGCAACTTCGACGCACCAAGGCGGAGCGCGCCAACGACGTGAAATTGCCGGAACTGAAAATCATCATTCAAGAGAACGAATTCAACGAGGTGGAACAAGATTTTTACGAATCGCTGTACATGCTTACGCGCGCCAAGTTTGACGGTTTCGTGAAAAAGGGCAGCGTGTTGCACAACTACGCGCACATTTTCGAGCTCCTCGCGCGTCTTCGACAGGCGTGCGATCACCCGTACTTGGTGATTCACTCGAAGAGCGCGAACGTGCAGAGAGACGCGCCGGACGCGCCCAAAGTGGAATCTCCCGCCATCGCGGACACGGTGAAGCACTACTGCGGCATGTGCCAAGACGAAATCGAGGAGGAAGACGCCGCGTTGGCGAGTTGCAAACACATCTTTCACCGCGAGTGCATCATGCAGTACGCCTCGTGCGCTCCCACCGACGGGAAAAAAGTGACTTGTCCCGTGTGTCGAACCGCGCTGACGATTGACTTTTCGCCTGAGAGTTTGGAAAACGCCAAGAGCGCCACGAATCGGTTCGCCAAAGACCCGCTTCCGGATAAATCAATCTTGAACAAGCTTGATCTCACCCAGTACACGTCGAGCACCAAGGTGGAGACGCTCGTCAACGCGTTGCGAGACATGAGAAACCAAGAGAATGGACACCTCAACAAAGCGATTGTGTTTTCACAATACACCGCCATGATTGAAATCGTCGAATGGCGTTTGAAAAAGGCGAAATTCACCATCAGCAAGCTCCTCGGTTCCATGCCCGTGGCGCAACGCGCGGCGAATTTGCAAGCGTTTCGAGAGGATCCCAACGTCAGCGTCATCTTGATGAGTCTCAAGTCTGGCGGCGAAGGCTTAAACTTGCAAGCGGCAAACCATGTCTTCGTGCTCGAGCCTTGGTGGAATCCAGCCGTGGAGATGCAAGCCGTCATGCGCGCGCATCGCATCGGGCAAACTCGACCGGTGACGGCGGTTCGATTTTCAACGCGTGGGACCATCGAGGAGCGCATGATGGAATTGCAAGAAAAGAAACAACTCGTCTTCGAAGGATGCATGGATGGAAATCAAGCCGCGCTCTCGCAATTGACGGCGGAGGATTTACAGTTCTTGTTTAAAAGATAAACGCGCATGTACAGTACGGTAGTTGTAGGTCGAATGTTTTCCTTGTTTGTTGATTTTTGCGCTGCAGCTGCCTTCACCTTCGCGTTGGGCTTTTGTTCGTTCTTCGAAGCCACCAGAGCAACGAAGCCAGCCACCAGAGCAACGAAGCCACGAAATTGCCATACCCTTTCTTCCGGACATTCTCGTTTCCTCCGTGACGCGTCATGCTCATAAGCGCCGCGCACCCGGACCGCTGGACATTCTCGTTTTCCCCGTGGTCCTTCATGGCGTCCACGACGGCCTGGATCGCACCATGCCGCCCGGCGAGGCGTCTGTTCTCGTCGTTGCCAGAGCACATGTTGTGAAGCGCCCCGCACCCGTACTCCTGGACTTTCTCGTTTTCCCCGTGATGCTTCATGGCGTCCACGACGGCCTGGATCGCACCGCTTCGTCCGGCGAGGCGTCCATTCTCGATGGCATGAGCGCACACGTTTCCGAGAACCCTCAAACACTCCGCCTGCACATCCACGTCGTCGCGGTACTGCGAGAGCGTCAAGACCGCGATAACATCGCGCGCGTCTCCCGAATCCTCACATCTTCGCACGCGGCGCACGACATGTTCCGAGCCCATGACGCGCCGACGTGTGTCAATCTCGGACGCGGAAGATCGATCGTCACATCCTCGGCACCTTTTTTCACCTTTTTTCACCCGATTGGTGAGATATTTCGTCATCACTCATCGACGCGCGGACGCGACGACGACGCGCGATGACGGTCGGACACTGGGACCCGGAGACGTCGACACGAATTTTTCGCGAACTTCGACGCGTGGACGACTCGTTACCGGAGGGATTCACGCTCGAACCGTGGAAACCGTGCGATTTGTCGTCGTGGCGCGGTACTTTTCCCGGGCCGATCGGCACCCCGTACGAGGGAGGCGCGTTCGAGGTGAACATACAGCTTCCGGAGATGTATTGGGTGGTTCCACCGCGTGTGACTTTTTTGACGAAAGTTTGGCACCCGAACGTGTCCTCCACGAACGGCTCGACGTGCTTGTTCACGACGGAATGGTCCGGGGCCTTGACGCTGCCCAAGATGCTTCTCTGCGCGTTCGCGCTCTTGGGAGACGTCGCGCCGGATGAATCACCGCACGATACCGTGGTCGCCGCGCAGTGCGTGAATCAAAGAGAGATGTTCGAGCGCACGGCGAGGGACTGGACTCGTCTATGCTATGCATATGCATAGCTAAGGAACTGAAGCTCGCATACGACTCTACGAGCCTTGGTCTCGATTATGAAGATGATGAAGAATATGTCGATGCGTGGATCCGTGCTGCCGCTGAACTCTTGTAAACGATGTTCATTTTCATGCTACCCTACCACTACGCGCGCGACTAGACAGAACGCCATCACAATTCAATACTAGTACATCAGTTCGGAGCCGAGTATTTTCGAGTCGTCATCGTATATTCGCGGCGCACGTATTCGATGTTCACACAGACTCCAATGGCGTCCACCTAAAAGTTCTTAAACACTTCGTTCGCTCGAGTCATCGACACGTCCGTCATCTTTCTCGACGAATCCATCTCCGTCGCGAGGAGCGATTCTCGCTTCAACGACGCCAAACGCTCGCGCTGCAACTCCATGAATTGCGGCGTGAGCGCCAAAGGTTTAGGCTTGTACTCGCCGCTTTCGAGCAGCGACCAATCGAAATCCGCAAACCAAGGATGATTCTTCAATTCACTCACGCCACCCGCGGTGTTTCCCAATCGTTTCGATGCCTCTCGACGCAAGAGCTGCGAGATGAAGTGGCACGCCGTCTCTGAGGCGTACGGCGGATACTCGACGGCGAAGGACATGTCGACGATGCGACGCATCACCACCAAGGGATCTTCCTTGTTCAAAGGATCCTTGGTAAAGCAAAACGGTTGCTGACTCGTGATGATGACAAACGTCAGCACGCCCAAAGCCCACCAGTCGACGGCGTAGCCGTACCCTTTCGAGAGAACGATTTCCGGCGCCACGTACCCCGGCGTGCCGCAAAACGTGAACGCCTTCTCGCCGACCTCGAGTTTCCTCGAGTATCCAAAATCACCGAGTTTGCACCGTCCGTCCCTAGCGACCAACACGTTCTCTGGCTTCAAGTCTCTGTAGATGATTTGGTTACTGTGCAGATACTCAAACGCGAGAATGATCATGGCGGCGTAGTATCGCGCGACGTCCTCGCTGAGACCCATCTGCATTCGCACGTTTTGCATCACTCCGTCTATCTCCACGGGTATCACTTTTGCTCGCGCCATATTCGCGAGCATGTCCATCAAGTCGCACCCGTCCATGATGTCGAAGAGCATGTAGAGATGGTGATTGTCTTGGAAACAGGCGTGTTGGCACATCAACGAAAAGTGGCTGATTTCGCTCGTGACTTCCTTTTCGTGGAAAATGTGCGATGAATTCTCCATGACGGCCAACTTACGCGTGCGTTTGAGCGCAAACATGCGAGACATCGCTCCGGTCTGTAAGACTCGATACACTTGTCCACCGGTGCCTCCGCCGAGCAATTCTTTTTCGACGAGTTCCACGTCGGCCATTCGTCCGTTTCGCAACGTCTCAAACGTTCGAGGGTTCACCTTGCCGGTCGTGGAGATGTTGACCTGTTTATCGCCCACGCGCGCGCAGCCCAATAACCGAATATTTGCCCTGCGCCACGATTCGCCGCCCTTCAATCGATGCATGCGTTCGCGAATGATCTCTCGCGACTTTTCGGCGAGTAATTTATCCCCCATCGGCGCGACGAGCGCCTCGAAATCCTCTCCGCCGATGCGATAACACGTCAGCGCGTCCTCGACGCTGCGTACGGTGAATTTCCTGACGTTTATGCCCGTGAGGATCTCGGCTTCGCCGAAAAAGTCGTACCGAAACAAATGATGCACGGTGCGTTCTTCGCTCGTATCCGGATCGAGTCGCGAGACGTCGGCGCGACCCGAGATTATAATGTAAAAATTGCCGTCACACGCGTCGTTTTCGCACATGACGTTCGTGAACGGATCAAACTGGACGAATTCCATGACGGATGCGATCGATGTTCTCGTCTCGATCGGGAAATCGCCGATGACGGGCGCGTTTTCCAAAAAGACGTTCTTCGTGAGCTCGGTTTCCTCGACGCTGTGTTTAATCTCACTCTTAAACGTCTGTCGCGTGCACACCCACACGCGCGACCTTTGGTTCGCGCGCACCGTCATCATCCGCTTCGTGCGCGTCAACAGACCCAATTCTCCGACCATGTCACCCTTTGCGAACGTCTGGATTGTAATCTCCGTCCCGAGTCGCGTCTGGACCGCGCTAAATTCGCCCGACTGCACGAGATACATGGCGTCGCCCGAGTGTCCCTCCTCCGTCAGCGTCGTTCCCGCCGGAACGTTGATCGAATACATCTCCCTGACCATCGCGTCCACGGCGTCGCGCTCGAGATTGGCGAAGATGAACGATTTCGCCAGCGCCTCGCGCACGTCATCAGCTTCGCCCTTCGTCGCCTTCTTCCTCTTGGACAAAATCTTCGCGCTCGCTCGAATCTGCGTCGCGACATCGTCCAATCCTTCGCTCAACGACACGTCCGCGACCGCCGTCGACGCGCTCGCCCGTTCGACGCGAAGCGCTCGATCGACGCTCACGCTCGATTCCCCGCCGTCGCCGTCGCCGCCCGGCTCCTTTTCGCTCGCGTCCCGTTCCCCATCCCGCTCCCGCGTCGACGCGCGCGAACCATCCCTCATCGACGCTCCATCCGCGCGCGCCGCTCCTCGCTCGTCCCTCGCGATCGCGACTCGCTCGTCGTCCCCGTCCGACGCGTCGCCGCCGCGCGTCTTCGCGAGACGCGTCCCGCCGCCTCCCCCGAAACAACACGCGAGCGACGCCAACGTCCGAGACCGACGCTCGGACGTCGACGCGCGTCCACCGTCCATCGCTCGAAACGCTCGACGCGCGGGCATCGCTCGCGGTCGCGGGCACCGCTCGACGACGACGACACCGCGAGAATTGAATTCCGACGCGAACGCGAATGCCGACGCGCCCTCGACCGTTCGCGACGCGCGAGAGACGCGCGCGCGTCACGCTCGAGCTCCTCTCGCGTTTCTCTCGCTCGAGCGTCTCTCGCGCGCGAGGCGCGCGCGCGCGAGGCGTCGTCTGACGCGACGCATTCGACGTCACATCGACGCGTTCGCGCGCGCCCCGTCTCCGCGCGTCGCGCGCGCGGCGAGCGACCGCATTCTCGACGACATCGTCGTCGCCGTCGTCGACCTCCTCGGCGTTCGGTCGTCGCGCGCGCGAGAGAGAGAGGCGCGATGACGCGCGCGGCGGCTGGCGGCGTCTCGGCGCGCCCGCCGACGAAATCTCCCTCGTCGCGCGTCGCATCGAGCGCGTCGCGAGCGAGACCGCGAGCGAGACCGCGCGCGATCGTTCCCGATCGAGAGGACGACGCGTCGTCGTCGTCGTCGTCGTCGAACCGCGCGTGGGACGTCGGGAAGATTCCCTCGGGACGGGGACGCCGACGGCGAGACGGCGGCGAGAGCCGAGACGTCGACGTCACGTCGTCGTACCGACGCACTCGACGGGAACACCGCGCATGGATGTATGAGAACGCGTCTCGGCGAGACGGTGGTGGGAGACGCGATGGGACGACGGGCGAGGGGTACGAGGACGCGGACGCCGAGGCGGAGGCGCGGCGACGACACGCGGCGGCGGCGAGCGCGAGAGACGTGGACGATGCGGTTCGGGCGTTGCGTCGCGTGGCGCGCGTCGTGGAAGATGATGCGGAGGATGGTGCACCGTCCACGACGGAGAGACGTCGAGAACGAACGCTCGTGTCGCCGGGAATGGCTGTCGCGCTCGCGGGGTCGCATAAAGGGTTCTTGGCGACGTGCGTCTCGCAGAGACGCATGGACGCGGCGTTGGCGTACGCGAGACTGTTCGACGCCTCGCGAGACGATTTCAAGCGTGGGAATGATTTGTACTGCGCGGTGATTTACATGTGCGGACGCGCCAAGGATTGGCGGGTGGCGCACGAGGCGTTTCGATTGAGACGAGACGAAGCCGACGCGACGCCGGATAGGTTCGCGTACAGTGCGTTGGTGAGCGCGGCGGGCAAATGTGGGAACGCGAAAGCCGCTCGAGAGGCGTTCGAGGAGGCGAACGCGGTGGGAGAGGTGGATACCGTGGTGTATAACGCGTACATAGACGTGTGCGCGGGGAGAGGCGATTACGAGGGGGCGCTCGAGACGCTCGAACGCATGAAGAAGACGCCCGACGTGGCGCCGAATATTCGATCGTACAACGGCGTCATCTCGGCGTCGACGCGACAGAAAAATTTCACGGGCGCCGTCGCGGCGTGGGAGGAGATTAAGCGCGCGAAGGATCTGGAACCGACGAAGATTACGTACGGCGCCATGCTCGCGGCGGGCGCGGCGGCGGATGACGTCGACGTCGAGTGGTCGGAGCAGTTATTCGACGAGGCGATTCGATCGGGCGCGTGTGGTCCGGCTGGAAACGACCATATGGTGTCATCGATGCTCTCCGCATACGCGCGAGGAATCGTTCTCGGTCAAATCACCGCCGACGTCGCCATGACTCGCGCGGAATCGCTCGTGCGCGCGCTCGTCGATGACGCCGCCTTGGACGAGCGTCGCGCGGCGAGAACGCCCAATTCCCGAGTCTGGTGCGCCCTCATCACGCTGTGTGCGCGAAGCGGACGACCCGCGCGCGCAATCGAGGTGTTAAACATCATGAAATCGCGCACGGACGCCGACAAGGACGAGTACATGATGTATGCGTTGACGTCGGCGCTCGAGGCGTCCAAGGAGGGTAAAGAGCACTTCGCGCGCATGAAAGACGTCGTTAACGACAGTCCACCGAGCGTGCGCCACTCCACGGGCGTGCGAAACGGCATGATCTCCACACACTTGCACTTTGGCGATTTCAAGAGCGCGTTTGAATTGTACGGCGCGTTTAAAGAGGACATGCGCGCCTATCGTCGAGACGCGTCGTCGGGTGGCGAACGCGAGAGACGCGAGCTCGAGCACCGTCTTCCGGACACCATCACGTACAACACCCTCATCTACGCGTGCGCGTCGAACGGCGAGGACGGCAAGGCGATGGAGATGTACTCGGACATGTTGGTGAACGGCATTCCGCCGTCGCTTCGAACGTACGTGGGTTTGATCGTCGCGCTCGGTCGGTCCAACAAGGGAAGCCGCGTGGACGAGGCGGAGAAATTGTTCGATGCCGCCATCGACGACGGCATACGACCGAACGAATTCTTGTTCACCTCGCTCATGGACGCGCAGGTCAAGGCGAATCGTCCGTCGTCGGCGTTTGAGACGTACGAACGAATGAAGACGGATGACGTCAATCGCACGACGGTGACGTACGGATGCGCGTTACAGGCGTGTTGTTACTTTGAAGACACCGAGGAGGGCGTCTCGCGCGCGTACGAGGTGCTTCGAGACATGACGGAGAGAGACGTGAAGATGAACGACTGGTGCTCGAATACGTTTCTGCGCGTCATCTCATCCGCCGGGCGCATCGAAGAGATGTTGGAGGAGGTGAAGAACATCGCCCGGCGCAAGGGTCAGCTCGAACAAGAGACCATCGAGGCCATCGTTCGTGCGCTGTGTCTGGAAGGATACGTCGAGCGCGCGTATCGGTTCTTATCGATGATGGATTCGAGAGGGTTGGAACCGAGCGAGCACACGCTCAAGGAATTCGTCGTCTCGTGTTCGCGCGAGGGCTTCGTCGATCGCGCGTGGGAGGCGTACACGCGTCTCACGCGTCTTGGACACAAGCTCGACGTCGCGACGCGGTCGTCTCTCGTCACCGTTTTGAGCGTGGCGTCCACGAGTCCAGATCCCGACGAAGCCGAACTCTTGCTCGCGCGCGCCATCGGCGTCTTCGACACCGGAACCAAGCACACCGCCGCCGACGAAGAAATCATCGACGCCGAGGCGCGGTGCGCGCTCGTCGTCGCCACCGCGAGGAGCGAACAGCTCGATCGCGCGTTATCCATCTGGCGCGATGCGCCCGCGCTTTCCTCCTTTTCCCGCGCGCGCAAACACACCACGAACGAAAGCAAGGATTACATCGGCGACACGCGCGCCATGTACGAGTGTCTCATCGAGGTTTGTTGTCACCAAGACCGCGTTGACGATGCGCTCGAGGTGTTCGATCACCTCAAAGACGCCGGCGCGCGCGTGGGCACCGTCACGCTCGCGTTTCTCGAATCCTCCTGTCGCCGCAGTCGCGTCGAGGAGTGGAGAATGTTCGACGTTTGCGCGCAGATGCGCGCCCAAGCCGACGAAAAATTGGAACGCCATCTCGCGAAACCGTCCAAACTCAGTCATCACGTGGGCGCGTCTCTCAACGACGAGGACGATGCGAGCGACATCGCCGACGAGCTCGCCACCGACGGACTCCGAGGCGAGATTAAAAAGTCCTCGTGGCGGCGTCCGAAATCGTGACGCGACGACGCGCGAGTCGACCACGCGCACACAGCAACACGCGACGCGCGAGCAGCGCGAGCTTCTTGTAACGAAAATGTACTTCATTCATTCATTCATTCAACTATGCGTGTATGGGTTTAGTGCCGTTGTAGTGTACTTCACCATAGTGTGTGATCGTGATGGCGTCTCCCTGTAGACCTTCGCGGATATGATCGATGACTGAGTTCTGCTCATTATCGCTCAATACACGAACGCCACGAGAGTAGTACTCAACAAACGCTCGCAGCGTGATTTCGTCACCCCATTGCCCATCTTGGGATATTCTATTCACGTAATCTGCAAAGACTTCACCACTTTCCACAAACTGAAAATATCTTTCCGAATTCTCTCGCAAGTGTTGCACGATATTCGCTCGAACCTCTGCGTGGCGATCTTCCCTCTCGTAAAGTCCCACACTCAGCGCCCTGAACTGACAGTTCCCATCGCCTCGCGTCGGAACCTCTTCACAATTATACATGGCGCAGAGCTCTTTCATGCGTCGGCGTCGTGGTTGATGCACGTTTGAAATATCCTTGTCATCTTCACGCGTGACCCGAGCAACGTGTCCACCCTTGTACTCTTCCAGTAACAGCCAATGAGCAACCCTCCGCTCACTCTTCACCGACCCTCGATCGTATCTCTTGGTATCAACCGCTTTCACTGCTGCAACACTCTCGCGCTCGAATGCTCCACCCGCCGTCGCGAGTCTGGGGTTCTGGTCCTCATCAACGACGACCTGCTCTCTCCGGCGCTGTCTTTGACCCGCACGACGGAAGGGTTCACCATGAACGTTCGCATTCCTCTCGCGTTGAACGGGGCTC
>Ga0208410_1000363_pt1 | contig 27198 bp, 22 predicted proteins | sample ETN02SmetaG_3_FD_185787 | JGI IMG/M metagenome (GOLD analysis project Ga0208410, IMG submission 185787) | Marine microbial and viral communities from oxygen minimum zone, Eastern Pacific Ocean - ETNP2014F10-02SV257 (SPAdes) (version 2) | ecosystem: Environmental > Aquatic > Marine > Oceanic ... | reverse complement strand
CTTGTTCCAGGAGACGCTTTAGATCAAAGCGACATTAGTCTGAATACTATTGAAAATGGTAGAAAAACAAGTATTCGAGCTCTAATTGATAGTTCTGCGTATGATTTTATTGAGGTATTGCGTGGAAAAAATAGCTTCGGAGCATTATTGGATAGTTTAAATTTTAAATCAGTACCAAGCGTTAATGATCCAGGGCCTCAAGGGTCTCGCTATTTTTCCGGTGGCTACAATACAGCAAGGCATGGGTCGCGAGGAAGCGGCATAATCAGTGCAATTCAAATTGAGGCACCTAAGCCTGGAATTAGAGAAAATACTACGACCTGGTCAAGATTTGCGCATGCATTTACGATCACTGTGGATGAGTACTTCTTTCGCCATATTAATAGGCGAATAAAGAATTAGTTTTTTAAGCTGTTGTAAAATAGCTCTGCTGCAATTGGAGCTATGCTTTCAGAAGAATGACCTACGCCTGGTACCGTTGAAAATATCCAGTCAAAATTTACACCAAGCTCATTGGCCTTATTAGCGGCTACCTGATAAAAGTTTTTTGCTCTATCATAGCGATGCTGTCCCTGTCGCATTGCTTGGACAGTTTTTCTAAGGTCTGAGTCATTTGGATCTGTATCATTTTCACCAATAAGAATAGTCATCGGTAATTGAAATTTTTTACTTAAAGTATTTGTATTGAAAGGAGAGTTGCTTAATCCATAAGGGTAATTTTCAGAGTAGTCTGGTAGTGTATACCAACCACTTCCACCTGCAATTATAAATGACGCGCGTTTTGGGTTAGTGTGAAGTGCATATCTGTGTACAAATTGTCCTCCTGCCGAGAATCCGTAAATTCCATAGGTTTCGTAAGTAGTAACATCATTTTGCTTTAAATATGAAAAAATTTCCTCTATAAGATTATATGTCCATTTAGTAGAATCTGCAAATTGACCTCCAATAAACATCATGCCATTTTGATAGTTAGCAGAACCTGGAAATTGAGCCTCATTGAATTCTGGACAAATGACAATGAACCCGTAATTTCTTGCCGATTCACCCCAGTATCCACAATTATTAATAACATTTCTACTGTTGCCATGCATAACAAATATCAATGGAAGGTCTGTAGCGCCTTCAACTGGTAAATAGGTGTAAACGTTTATAGGTTTATCTGCAAGAGGACTATATTCATTAAACAAAAATTTACCATTACCGTATCTTAAAAAAGTAGTTGAGGGTATTTCATCTACTTTTTTTTCAGAATTATCTTCACAGCTTATCGTGACCAACAGAAGTATAAAAAAGATAAAATTATAATTTTTCATGTGAAAGAGTGCTTTGAATCCATTAATTTAACAATCAAAACTTAATGTAAAATTATTTAGCGTAACAAAATAAAACCCTATCATATGAATAAAACTAAAAAACGTTTTGTCGTACTCTGTCATGAGGCGTTCAACTATATTAAAAATAAAACTGGCAACATGCTTATTCGCTATCGACCAGATGAAGTGGTAGCTGTAATCGATAGAGAAAAAGTTGGAAGTAATTGCGAAAAAGAAATTGGAGTTGGTGGAGATACCCCAGTTTTAGCAAGTTTTAATGACTCACTTTACCTTGAACCGGATACGCTCGTTATAGGCAATGCAACTCAGGGAGGTTTTATATCTGAAGAGTATCGCAAAGAGATAGTCAGCGCTATACATGCTGGATGTGATGTAATAAGCGGTATGCATCAATTTTTAAATGACGATGAAGGCTTAAAGAGTTTAGCGAAAGAAAAAAAAGTAAAGCTAATTGACCTTCGAATGCCACCTGAGCCACCTCATTTTCCAACCGGATCGTGGCACGACAGAAAAGTACCAGTTCTACTTATTGTTGGTACCGATTGCGATACCGGCAAAATGACAACCGCTTGGGAGCTTTCTAAAAGACTGAGAGAACGCGGAAGAAGAGTAGAGTTTATTGGAACAGGTCAAACAGGTATTTTGCTCAGTGGCTCGGGCGTACCTATTGATGCGGTTAAGGCAGATTTTATGGCAGGAGAGATTGAACATCTCATTGATAATGTTCCAAGCGATACAGAACTTATTATTGTTGAGGGTCAAGGTGCTTTAACCAACCAATTTTATGCTGGCGTAACATTAGGATTAATGCATGGTGCCATGCCTGATTATATGCTTATGACTCATGACCCTACAAGAGACCTTGATGTTACAGATTTTCCAATGACAACAATGAGACATGTAATGGACCTCCACCTTGATTTGATGAAGGCTTTTAGGCGGTCTAAATTCATTGGAATTAATTTATTAACATTTGCCTATGATGAAGATAAGGCTATAAAGGTCATCGAAGATTCTCAAAGAGAATTTAATATAGAAACTACAGATTTAGTGAGGTTTGGAAATAAAGGGTTAATAGACGCAATCGAGAAAATATTATGAAAAGATTAAATTTTTTAATTTTTGCATTACTTTTAGTTGGATGTCAGAATAGAGGGATATATAGTGAGTCAAAAAATAAAGTTGCAATCTCTAATGAGGGAGCTGTTTCATCTGCGCATCCTCACGCTACACATGCTGCAGTAGAAATTCTAAGAGCTGGAGGCAATGCAATGGATGCAGCTATTGCAGCAGCTTTCACCCTAGCAGTTGTAGAGCCAACGATGAATGGGTTAGGTGGTAGAACTCAAATTTTAATTTATTCACCTGAAACTGGCTTTCATGGAATAGATGCCACTACCACAGCACCAGATGATTACGATTACGATAATGCTCCTAAGAAAAAATATGGATATCCGAGTATTGGTATCCCTGGAACTGTAAAAGGTCTCGTACAGGGTCATGATGAATTTGGATCATTGCAGCTTTCAGATGTTATGGCTGATGCAATTATGCATGCTGAAAAAGGACACTTCCTTATTGAAGGGGAAGCTAGGCGAATGGAAAGTGTAAATACTCAGCTAAATGAATTTAGTGGCACCAGATACTACTTTACTAATACTGATGGCTCACCATTAAAATCTGGTAAATTATTAATTCAAAAGGATTTATCAAATGTACTTAAAGCAATATCTAATGAAGGTTCAAGTGTGTTTTACACTGGGTGGATTGCTAAGAAAATGGTTGAAGATAATAAAAATAATGGCGGAGTGTTGTCCATGGAGGCCTTGGCATCATATCAAGCCAAAAAATCACATATAGTTTCAGGTAGTTATCGCGGTTACGGTTTAAATGCTTTATGGATGCCGGCATTTGGTGCAATTACTATTGAAGCGCTTCAAATATTGGAACAATTAGAGGGTGACTTATTGAATAAATTTGATTGGGCTGAATCTATATATGAGGCAATTGATGCAGCTTATCTTGATCGTAGGGTGCAATTTACACTTGAAGATGCAAGAAGATTTACATCAAAGGCGTGGGCAAATAAACGTGCCAACGAAATTCGCAATAAAAAGATATCTTCTAGTCTAATCCCACTTCCTGAGTCTTATACAGCACTACATGGCCATACTACACATTTGACTGTAGCAGACAAAAACGGTATGGTTGTTTCTTTGACTCAGACTATTGGCACTACGATGGGCTCCAAAGTTGCAACCCCAGGATTAGGGTTTATGTATGCTCAAACATTGGGAGGTTACTTGGGCGAAGTTAAGCCGGGTGATAGGGCATCATCACATATATCGCCAATAATAGTAACCCGAGAAGGAAGGCCTTTTTTAGCGATGGGTGCTGCTGGAGGATCACGAATACCTTCTTCTATTGTTGCTGTAATAAGCAGAGTTATAGATCAAAACCTTTCTCTTGTCGATGCGATGTCAAAACCAAGAGTGCACCCTGCTAATGATAAAATAGAAATTGAAATTGTTATAGATGATGAAAATAAATACGATGAAAATTTTGATTATAACTTAAGCGATACATTGCATTTTACCCAATCAGGCCATTCCGTTAAACTTCGAAGTGGAAAAGGCAATTTTGGTAGAGTATATGCAATAATGCGTGAAGGGAATGACTGGGTAGCTGTATCCGACCCCGATTGGCAAGGAAGTAGTGGCGCTGTAAGATAGTTATGGATTTTAATTTTGAAACATATCGAATTGAATGCACACATCCTTTTGGAATTTCACGTAGCTCACATTCTTTTTACGATATTGTTTTTATTTATCTTGAATTTAATGGATTTGTAGGTAGGGGAGAGGCGGCTCCATCAAATCGCTACAATGAATCAACCGAACGAATTCTTTCGGTTTTAAATAAGGGTATTAGTGTTCCAGAAAACATTGAAAATATTCATGATTTTTCTGCTCATTTATCTGATCAGTGTGAAAATATAAAAGCGCTTGAGGTAGCATTTTCAATGGCATCCCTTGATCTGTGGTGTCAAATAAATAAAAAACCTCTGCACAGCTATTTTAATGCAGATCCAGAACACACCCCTCAAACCTCTTTTACAATCTCAATAGGTGATATGGACCTTTTGCCACAAAAAATAAAAGAGGCCGATCCGTATAATATTTTAAAAGTAAAGCTTGGCGCAGGAATCGATAATGACAAGTTCATTATTGAGCAAATTCGCCGTGAAACCGATAAAATTATTCGCGTTGATGCAAATGAAGGCTGGGATCTTGAAACAGGCGTATTGATGTCGTATTGGCTTGCAGATAACAACATTGAGTTTATTGAACAGCCTTTTAAATCAACAAATCTATCAGATACCGCTAAGTTAAAAGAAAAATCACCTTTGCCAATCATAGCGGATGAAAATAGTATCAATTCATCTGATATCCCTAAGATTGAAAATGTTTTTGATGGGATAAATATCAAATTGATGAAGTGCGGTAATTTATTTGAGGCAATAAAAATGGTAAATATGGCCCGAGAAAGAGATATGCAGATAATGCTTGGCTGTATGATTGAATCTTCGGTCGCTATAACTGCTGCGGCACATATTTCACCGCTGGTTGATTATGCAGATTTAGATGGAAACTTGCTAATCAATAACGATCCGTATGCAGGCGTAACTATTGATAGCGGTAGACTGATACTGCCCGATGCGGATGGTATGGGTATAAGCTTAAGCGATACTGAAGGCCCATTAAGATAAAAATCTAATTATCTATTTAATATTTTATTTTTAATGTCATCAAATTTTGAATTTGCTATTGAGTCATAGTCTTTTGTTGGCAGGCCTTCTATCAAACGCTTAGCCTGTTTAAATCTATCATCTGTTGCAGGGTGCGTGCTAAAAAATCCAGCTGAATTTCCCCCATCTTTTTTTGATAATTTTTGAAAGAATGACTGTGAACCGATAGGATTATAACCAGCGTCATGCATCTGCTGTATTCCAAGTCTATCTGCTTCTAATTCATCTCCTCTGCTGTAATTCAATAAAAAACCCGCACTTGCTAAATCAGCAATCATTAACGCGTTTTCTGTGGTTTCTTTACCAATAAAAATTAAACCTAAAATGCTTCCAATTTCACGAACGCCATTTATGGCACGGGTTTTGCTTAACCTTTTCATGCTGTGCTCTCCTACAACATGAGCAATTTCATGTCCAATAACTGAAGCGAGCTCAACTTCTGTATCAGCAAAAAGAATTAAACCTGTATGTATATAACAAAATCCACCAGGAAGGGCAAAAGCATTAACTGAGGGGTCATCAACAACCTTAAAAACAAATGGAATGGTACTTCTTTTTGATACTCGTACCATTCTTTGACCAATTTCATTGATATAATTTACAATTTCAGGATCAACAATAAGGGATAATTGCTGTTCATATTGTTTTGAAATCTTAGAGCCTATTTTCATTTCTTCATCAACAGAGTAAAGATTGAAGCTGGTAATATTTTGATTGATCTGTGAACAGTTTGTTTGCAATAGAATAATAGCAATAACGTATACTAGAGATGTAAATTTTTTTTGTTTTATATATTTCATTTACCCTTCAGTTATTTACAATAAAAATTACTAATATGAATTAAAAATTATAAACCTCTTTCTTTGGTTTATAGTCACATGAGACTAAATAGTGTCTTGTAATTTAGATTATTCAAAAAATAATGATATGCGATTTATTATATATTATTAAGTATTTTCTTTAAGCAATGCACGCCAGAAACTTATTATTCCAAGTGGAGGAATTATATGTATAAATATATAATCATATTTTTACCAACCTTACTTTTTGCTCACAATGAATTCCATCCAGAAGATCCAAAAAATAGACCACATCACACTCTTGGTTATGGCGTCTTGGGGGCCACAGTTATTAATGGAAATCAGATTTTTGTAGGTCAAACAAGTTCTACGCTCAATAACGGATCAATTTATATTTATGATATTTCCCATGAAGGTGACTATTTAAAACAGGAGGTTTTTCCTAATATTTCTGGAACCGTAGAGTATGATTTTGGCCACTCTATATCTGTTGATAGCAATTTTATGATTGTGGGTGCGCCAAGTAGGGCAGGTGATGGAGTTGGTCGCGCTTTTATTTATCAAAAATCAGAAAAGAATAAGTGGATAATGCATAAAGAGATTGTACCAGATATGACTGACTGGACAACAGATTTTGGATCAGCCGTAGTTGTTAAAGGTGACTTTATTCTTATTGGTGATCGCTTTGCTCAAAATGAAAATGGTATGGTGTACGCTATGCATTACAATAAAAATACTAATAGTTGGGGCGCAATCAGTCCAATCTCATCTGATAATATTATTTCCCATGGAATGTTTGGTCACGCCATTGATATTAATGGCAATCGCGCAATAATTGGATCTAGGGATGGAAATATTGCAATTGATTATGTATTTGATAAAAATGAATTAGATTGGGTTGAAAATCATACTTTTTCTCCTCTTAAACTTCAAAGCGATGGAAGATTTGGGTATTCAGTTTCTCTATTAGAAAACAAAGCATTCATTGGATATCCTGGCTATAATCAAAAAGGAGAAGTTCATATTTATGGTCTCGATGAAGGCAATTGGAAGAATCAACAAATCATAACCAATGCTTCAGCTGTTGAAAAATCCTATTTTGGCGCATCAGTTGATGCCAAAAATAATCGATTAGCTATTGGCAGCTTTAATGGAGAGAATGTCAATGTATACACGATGGATAACGATGCTTATATTAATTCGCAGACCCTTTCTCCGCAAAACTATCCAGGTTCTAAATTTGGAAGATCACTTTTTCTTGATGATAAAAGATTGATTATTGGTGCAACATATGGGCAATTAGCTTATGTTTATGATAATTTTGAAAATCAGGACTGGGTAATTAAAGAGGTGCTTTCTAGTTCAAAAAGAGATAAAAGCCAGCTTAATAGCTTTTCTCCATGCTCAGCTGGTAGTTTAAATAATTATTACAAAATGGGTGGATTTGCAAATGGAAAATATCCTTGCTCTGGAATAGATCTTTATTCATTTGTTAGCGCTGAGGATCTAGGAGGGAATGAATTAAATGATATATGGGGATGGACTGACCCGCAAACCGGTAAAGAGATTGCGCTTGTAGGTTTAACCAATGGATTGTCCTTTGTAGATGTTTCCGATCCATCAGTTCCAATTGTCTTAGGTATGCTTCCCACGGAGACCAGAAGCTCTATATGGAGAGATGTTAAGGTGTTTAAAGATCATGCCTTTGTTGTAGCTGATAACGCCTCCTATCACGGTGTTCAAATATTTGATTTAACACAATTACGAAATATTACTTCATTTACGACGTTTCAGAAAACCGCTTACTACGATAAAGTAGGAGATGTTCATAATATCGCTATTAATGAAGAAACTGGCTTTGCTTATGCGGTTGGTATTGGATCAGCTTCAAACTCAGAATATAAGTGTGGTGCTCATATTATAGATATAAATGATCCATTAAACCCAAAATTTTCAGGGTGCCTTGGAGATGAAACTACAGGAAGGTATGGAAATGGGTATGTGCATGATGGTCAATTCATAGTTTACAAGGGGCCTGACCCTGATTATTACGGTAAAGAAATTGCCTTAACATCAAATGAGACAGCACTTGGAATTGCGGATGTTTCTGACAAAGCTAATCTCAAAATTATATCAAAATATGAATCCAATGATTTTAGATATATTCATCAGGGTTGGATATCAGATGACCACAAATATTTTTATACAAACGATGAGCTAAATGAGTTAAGAGGTGTTGACGCTTACCAAACCACATTAATTTTTGATATCACTGATTTAGATAATCCTGTTTTAGCAAATACATATAGATCAGACTTAAGAACTATCGATCACAACAATTATATTATTGATTCTTTAATGTTTCAATCTAATTACTCAACAGGCTTACGGGTGCTGAATATAGCAGACCCAATAAGACCCAAGGAAGTTGCTTTTTTTGACACATATCCTGCTGGAGATAAAATAGATTTTATCGGTTCGTGGAGCAACTATCCTTATTTTAAAAGTAAAACTATTGTTGTGAGCTCAATAGAAGAAGGTCTATTTGTTTTGAAAATTAATGAAGGAGATGATCTTGTAGTCGAAAAAGACAATATTAATCCTAATATTTTCAAGTTAGAAAAGAATTTTCCAAATCCATTCAATCCTCAGACAAAAATTAGTTATTCTCTTTCTGAAAGCGGCCATGCGTCTTTAATTGTTTATAACAGCCTTGGTCAAATTGTTAAAATATTGGAAAATGGATATAAGCTAAAAGGTTCATATACCATAAACTTTAATGGCTCTGATTTGCCTAGCGGTACATACTTTTATCAACTCCTATCTGATGGTCGCGTTAGGACAGAAAAAATGTCCCTAATAAAATAAAAGATTTTCATAGATAGTTATTTAAAAATTTGCTTTAAATTTCGACTTAATTTTTAAGAATATTTTATCGGAGGGGTGGCAGAGCCTGGCTGATTGCACTGGTCTTGAAAACCAGCAACGTGTTAAAGCGTTCGGGGGTTCGAATCCCTCCCCCTCCGCACAAGTAATATTTTAGTGTAAATTAAAATATGCTTTCAATAATCCCTGAAAATAAAAACAAGATCTAAGGCTATGGATAATTAAATGAAAAATGTATTAGCAAGAGGAGGTGTTGAGTTTTTAGCTGTTTTCATTGGAATAATTTTATCGCTTTATGTTGATGATAATAGAGATCATAGGATTATGCAAAATAAAAATATCAAGAATCTCCGTTCTCTAGGAAATGAATTAGATCAAAGAATTAGTTACATAGATAAAAAGATATCCCAATACGAAAGGGACATCAACATTGGTGAATACGTTATTGACAATTGGAAGAAAATTGATTTAGATCGCATTGATAGTTTAACAAAAAATGATAGAGGAATAATTCTTACCCTAAAGGCATATAGAGCCATTAATCTTCCTATTTCGGTCTATAATTCTTTAAATAGCGATGGAAGCATCGGTCTTCTTGAAAACGACTCTATTAAAATACTTATTGATAATCTGTATGAGGTTTTTCCTTCCCATATTGTAGATGGAGTCGAAAATGAAAGAGTTCTCTATCATTCTTTTAACAAATATATAATTGAACAATATCCAATGATATTAGATCGCAAAATCAGTAAAGCTAGCGCTTCGGATTATAAAAATTTTTTTAATGACAATATTGCTTTAGGATATACAAAAGAAAAAACACAGCTTAGAAAATTTATACATCGCCTTATTATAACCTACCGTGAAGAATTGCAAATCCTTCGTCAAAAAATTAACCTTATCACAATGGATAGTGAGTGAAAAATATATTAACTAGAGGGGGAATTGAGTTTATTGCAGTGCTGCTAGGCATATCTGGATCTTTATATATAGATGATTTACAAAAACAGAATGATATGAAAAATCAAATCAGTAAATCAATGCATGCCTTAGTTGGTGAGCTAAATGCAAATAATAATCAATTATCGGACCTAGAAGACAGACTCATTAAAGACCTTCCTGAACTTGATAAGCTTATAAAAAAAGATAGTATAGATTATTGGAGAGATATTGATTTAGATACTAGGATATTTAAAGCATTTACAAATTGGGGTAGACCATTAAACAGGGTGGTGTTTAATTCTATTGAATCTAGCGGATTAATTTATAATATAAATGACGATAGCTTGAGAAATGAAATTATCAGTCTATATGAGAACACATACAGTCGTTTTGATTATGTAGTTGACTACGAGCTAACTGATATAAAAAAACTTGATAATACTTATGTTAAAGCTTTTACGTTAAAAGATGACCCAAAATCAACTTCCTGGATTATCGATTGGAGTATTAATGAAAATCGAAATCAACTTAAAAATAATCAAGAATTAATGAATCATTTTATTATAAGCAGGGCAAACAAAAGAATCTTACAAAGAATTATTCCATTCCAAAAACAAAAGACCCAAAGCTTAATAAGCATGATTGAAAAACATCCCATTTTTATAAGCGACTTAAAAATAGCAAATTAAACTTTTCTAAGAAAAAATAATTTTAATTTATACTTAGCTCCTTTAGTAAATTTATTACACCAATTAATAGTCAGGAGTAATATTTTGAAAAATATTTTTTCATTTTCGATTATTTTCGTTTCATTTTTTTTGGTTAGCTGCACTAATACCGGTAAGCCAATTACAGAAGAAGAAGTAAAATCTACAATTTTGAATATGTTTAATTCATTTTCCGTTGAAAGTGATAATATGGAAAATTTCAAAAACTTTGTCACTGATGATTATATTTTATATGAAATGGGCGAGGTTATGACTGCTGATGATTTTATTTCATTCGCAAAATCTTTTAATACAATAGAAGATGATTGGACTATTTCAGATATGAAAATATCTATTGATAATAATTCAGCACATGCATATTTCAAAAATAAAGGTAGATTTGTTTCGCTTAACAATGGAAAAAAAGAATTATCTAATTATGAATGGCATGAAAGCGCATATCTCGTTCGTGTTGGAGATGAGCTAAAAATTAAATTTTATTTTTCAGATACAATAAACCAAACAACCCAACCATTAAATTGATGGTAGATAAATAAGGATCTTTACATGGCAACGTTAATACTGCGCGAAACTTATCGTTTACTTGAAGAAGAAATGAAAACAATAGACCGGTTGAAGCGTGAGACTTCAGCCCGCATAAAAGAAGCTGCTGATCATGGAGATTTAAAAGAAAATGCTGAGTACCATGCAGCTAGAGAAGAGCAGAGTCTTATTGTATACAAAAAACAGCTAATGCAATCACATGCCCCATTTCGATTTATTGAGGATGGCGATATAGATACCGATGAGGTGGGTTTTGGAAATAAAGTTACAGTTTCAGAAGAAGGAAAAGATACGCCAGAAATATACAATCTATTAGGACCTATTGAGTTTGAGCTAGATTCATATCCTAATATCGTAACCTACCATTCTCCATTCGCACAAGAAATGATTGGCAAAGAAGTTGGTGAGCATTTTATTCTTGAGATCGAAGGTAATGATGTCAAGTTTACTGTAGAGGCGATTGAAAAGGTTGAAGTAGTTAAATCCAAATAATAAAAATTTCACGAAACACAAATAGGAGTTGAATATGAGTTTACCTTTAATATTTAGAATTTTTTCCGGAATACTTTTTATAAATTTTGTTGGAGCAACATTTATATCTGAAGTATGGCTAGAGCAGGCAAATTTTGCTATATCTCCAAGCATAACTACGCTTAGTCAGGCGTTTGGAGTATCGCTTTTAGGAACAGCGTTTATTGCTTTTAGGGTTCCTGAGATTGCAGGAGACAATTTACCTGTTTTTGGTCAGGTTTTTTCCATAACCAGCCTTTTCTTTGTTATTCTAATTAGCTATCATCTATTTACTGGACAAGTATCTGGGCCAACTGCAACGGTAAATCTTGTATTGAATATTGTATTTTCAACTTTATTCTTTATGGGCAGTAAAAAATAACAGTTTATAAATAGACATTGTATGAATTATAGTTTTTTATATAAAAACCGCATTACAAAAGGCGCTTTAGCTTTTTACGCACTAACCGTAGTTGTTATTGCTCAAGATTTTGATTCAGATATTATAGAAACCAAAGAACATTCTTTTTTGGCAACCCTATTTAGCGAAGGATATCAAATACCTTGGGGAATGGCTTTTTTACCAAATAAAGATTTGTTGGTTTCTGATCGATCTGGAAAACTTTATTGTGTTTCATTTGATAGCAAAAAACGCAATGAAATTACCGGCGTCCCTGAAGTTTTATACAAAAGTCAGGGTGGTTTATTAGATATTGCAGTACACCCGAATTTTTCTAAAAATAGCCTAGTATATATCTCCTATAGTCATGCAATCAAAAAGAAGTCATTTACACGAATTGCGATGGCAAAATTAGTTGATAATAAACTTGTAGATTTAAAAGTAATCTTTAGTGTTGATAAAAAGCATTATACTTCTAAGCCAATACATTTTGGCAGTCGGATTGTTTTTAGGGACGGTCACATCTATTTCTCAATTGGTGATAGCTATGAACGAGAAGAAGCGCAAAATATTCATACTCCAAATGGTAAAATTCATCGACTTACCTACAATGGGGAAATCCCGAAGGATAACCCGTTCAAAGATGAGGATGGCTCTGTAAGCTCTATATGGACATATGGAAATAGAAACCCGCAAGGACTTGCTGTCTCAAAAGATGGTGTAATATGGGAAACGGAGCATGGTCCTCGTGGAGGAGATGAGCTAAATATCATTAAAAAAGGTATTAATTATGGTTGGCCAGTAATTACTTATGGAATCAACTATATTGGCACAAAAATAACCGATATAACAGAAAAGGAAGGTATGGAGCAGCCTATCTGGCATTGGACACCAAGTATTGCAGTTTGTGGAATGTCTATATATGAAAATGATTTATTCAATAAGTGGAATGGAAATATTTTAGTTACAGCGCTTAAATACGAATATCTTGAAAGAGTGGTAGTTGAAAATAATAAATTTGTCAGCAGGGAACGTATTTATCAGCCGGGTAGTCGTGTTCGAGATGTTGAAGTTGGGCCTGAAGGAAGAATTTATGTTGCATTAGAAAACCCTGGCCGTATTGTTGTGCTATCACCAGTTCATTATTTTCAACCCAATTAGCATTCAAGGATAATAATAGATATGAATAGAATACTAGCCAGAGGAGGTGTTGAATTTTTAGCTGTTTTTTTGGGAATCGGCCTTTCGTTTAATGTTGAAGAGTGGAGGGAGGATGCGCAAATAAAAAATAGACTAAAAAATGATTATCTAAATATTAAAAAAGATCTTGAAAAAGATTTGCCTTATTTAGTAAGAATAGCAGAAGAACAGCGTGTTGCAAAAGAAAACACGCAAAAAATGATTCAAATGCTTCACCCTGACTCTATTATTAATTATGATAGATTTATGCAGCTTAATACAGTTGCTGTAGGAAATAATACATTTTTTGGGACCCAGTCTTCATATGATGCTTCTGTAGCTAGCGGAAGATTGACGTATTTTGGTAATGGTGAGCTATCAAATGAGATTGGAAAAATTTATAGCCATCACTACTACAGAATTCATTATAATGGTGAACTTCTTGATAATACATATTCACGTCCACTTCCACGGTTAGTAATTGGTCCAAACGTTGGTGAACCCAAAATAAAAAATGAAAATCTAAAGTTAATTAAATCGCATAATTATTTAGCAGAATTGCAATTAATTGAGGAGTTTCAAGGTATTTATATATTAAGATGTCAGTGGGGAATCGATCAAATAAAAAAAGTTATACAAATGTTAAACGATGAATTATCTTAATTGCGATGACTAATTCTTCTTCTGTTAAAGTACGTTTTGCGCCAAGTCCAACCGGTGAACTGCATTTAGGTGGTGCGCGTACAGCTCTTTTTAATTGGCTGTATGCAAAAAAACACCACGGATCTTTTTTTTTAAGAATCGAAGACACTGATAAAGAAAGATCAAAAGAGGTTTTTACAAATCAAATATTAGATTCATTGAAATGGTTAGGCTTGGATTGGGATGAGCCGCTTGTCTATCAATCAGGTCGAATAGACAGATATAAGCACTATATAAAAAAACTCTTAGATGAAGACAAGGCATACAGGTGTTTTTGCTCTAAAAGCGATGTTGAAAGCTACAAACAAGACAGCTATTCTCTTTATCCGGGTACCTGTAGAGACTTAACCGATGATGAGGTTATGTCAAAGCTTAACCAAGGAATATCATTCACTATTCGCATAAAGCTCGAAGAAGGTATTATAGAATTTGATGATCTTGTTTATGGTGTAATTAAAACAAATAATAAAGAGCTTGAAGATTTTATCATCGCCAGATCAGATGGCTCCCCAACTTATAACTTTACGGTAGTAGTAGATGATTATGAAATGGAAATAAGTCACGTGATTAGAGGAGATGACCATCTTTCAAATACGCCTAAGCAATTAATTATTTATAAGAATTTAGATTTGAAGCCTCCAATTTTTGCTCACTTACCAATGATATTGGGTCCTGATAAAAAAAGATTGAGCAAGAGACATGGAGCTCCAGGTGTTCAAAATTTTTCTGATAAAGGTTATTTCCCTGATAGTATTCTTAATTATTTAGCTCTCCTTGGTTGGAGCCCCAAAAACGATAAAGAGGTGCTAACCACTGAAGAGCTAATTAATGGCTTTTCTTTTAATCAGGTCCAAAAAAAAGGTGCTGCGTGGGATGAGAAAAAATTGCACTGGTTAAGCGGTCAGCATGTTCAGAATAAAGATTCACAATTTCTTTTAGATCAAGTAAGACTCCTAGACTCAGAATGGGGAAAAAATTCAGATATTTCTCAACTCATAAATATTATTGAATCGCTCAAGCCTAGGGCAAAGTCTCTGAATGAATTTATTTCTAAGTCAAAATACTTCTTTATTCGACCTGAATCATATGATGAAGCAGAAAAGTTAAAAGCATGGCCCTCTTCTGATGCCACTCATATAGTTAACCAATCAAATGGAGTTTTATCATCGATAGATAACTGGACACCTGAAGCATTAGAAGCTGAAATCAAAACTTTTGCATCAGAAAATTCGTACAATGTTGGGAAAGTTATTATGCCTCTACGATTAGCAGTTTTTGGATCACTTGACGGCCCATCTTTGTTTGATATAATTGCAATTTTAGGAAAGATTGAGACTTTATATCGGATTCAGTATGCAATTACTAGAATGCCGAAATAATTACTATGAGCGATATGAATAAAATAAATAAAAATTTTATACAAAAAATAATTGATGAGCATAATGCCTTAGAAAAGTTCAATAAAAAGGTTCATACGCGTTTTCCGCCTGAGCCTAATGGTTATTTGCATATAGGGCATGCCAAAGCAATATGTTTAAACTTTAATATTGCAGAAGAGTATAGCGGGAAATGCAACCTAAGATTTGATGATACTAACCCTATAGCTGAAGAAGAAGAATATGTGCGTTCAATTCAAGAGGATGTTAAGTGGCTGGGTTTTGACTGGGAGGATAGAATCTATTTTGCTTCTGACTATTTTCAACAAATGTATGAATACGCACTTCAATTAATTAAAAGTGATAGCGCTTATGTTTGTGAATTATCACCTGAAGAAATAAGAGAAACTCGCGGAACACTTCAAAAACCTGGGATTCAAAGTCCATACAGGGAACGTTCTCAAGATGAAAACTTAGATCTATTCAAGCGTATGAAATCTGGCGAATTCGAAAACGGATCAAAGACATTACGCGCAAAGATAGATATGTCTCATCCTAATATGAATATGAGAGATCCGGTTATATATAGAATTTTGCATGCGAATCATCATAGAACAGGTAATAGTTGGTGTATTTACCCAATGTACGATTGGGCGCATGGACTTGAGGATTCCATTGAAGGCATTACACATTCTTTATGCTCATTGGAGTTTGAGGACCATAGACCTCTTTACGATTGGTATTTAGATAAATTAGATGTTTATCATCCTCAGCAAATTGAATTTGCTAGATTGAATTTAAGCTACACTGTTATGTCGAAGCGAAAATTGAAAGTATTGGTTGAAGATGGCCACGTATCAGATTGGGATGATCCGCGAATGCCCACTATCTCAGGTTTTAAACGGAGAGGATATACGCCAAAAGCTATTCAAAATTTCATGGAAGATGTGGGTGTTGCAAAGCGAGACAATATAATGGATATAGCCAAACTTGAATCATCATTAAGAGCCGATCTAAATAAAAGATCACTCAGAAGGATGGCCGTATTGAATCCACTAAAGGTTATAATTACCAATTATCCTGATGAAAAAGAAGAATTTGTTGTTGCAAAAAACAACCCTGAAGATGAATCTGCGGGAACCCGTAAATTACCTTTTTCAAAAGAATTATATATTGAAAAAGAAGATTTTATGGAAGATCCGCCAAAAAAGTTTTTTAGGCTTACACTTGGTGCTGAGGTGCGATTTAAGTTTGCATATTTTATCACATGCAATGATGTGATCAAAGATAGTGATGGTAATATAGTAGAACTGCATTGTACATATGATAAAGATACATTGGGCGGAAGATCTACAGATGGCAGAAAAGTTAAAGGAACCTTGCATTGGGTTTCAGCAAAACACTCCGTATCAGCAAGTGTTAGATTGTATGATAGATTATTTATGTCCTTAAACCCAGACGGGGAATCAAGCTTTATTGATTCAATTAATTCTGATTCCCTAAAAGTATTAAATGATTGTCAAGTAGAGCCAGATCTTAAAACACTCGAAAGCAAAATTCCTGTACAATTTGAGAGAATTGGTTATTTTTTCAAAGATTATGACTCTACAAAAGAATCTCTAATTTTTAATAGAACAGTTGCTCTTCGAGATACATGGGCAAAAAAATAATATGAAAAATTACATTGAGAATACTGTGATTTTCTATAATTTGACGTCTTATGCATTCACTATCTAAACACTTTCTCGCATTTTTTACGGGTATTTCTTTTATTTTTGCGGTACCACCCGCATTAAATGTCTATGTAATACCTTTTGATAATTCAAAAAGTGAGCCAGCGCTAACCTGGCTTTCCGATGCTTTTTCAAGCATGATTTCTTCAAATCTTTCTGATCAGGACAGGGTTTATATAAAGAACCAATCAAACCTTGAAGAAGTAATGTCTAATCGTTCTCTCTTAACACAGCAGAAACCTGGCACAAAAAACTTTTTAGTTTTAGGTAAATACGAACGCTCCCTTGATAAGTTGATAATTTCAGTACAATTGATTGATATTGCTACTTGGGATGAAGTTGATAGCAGAAGAATAACCGGCTATTATAATAAGATTGATGATGTGAATTCTTCACTTGTGGCAATGGTAAAAACAATGCTTTCGCCTTATCTACCAAAACCCACTAAAAGCAAATACCCTACTTTAACTGAAGGTAAAGGGATGCAAGAGCCTCCAACATATGCTCAGAGCGCTATTGATGCTAGTACAGCTATAGATAAAGCAATTGCAGACTTAGAGAAAAAACTTGATGTAAGCATAGGTGCTCAAGGGCAGATTAATCCAGATGAGTCTAGAGAAATTGAAGGAGAGTGGGTTCTTGATTTTTCAAAAGAAGACTATGAAAATGCGAAACCTGAAAATGAAATGAATACGGTAATGATGGTTGAGGTACTTGAGAACCTAATGAATAATCCTTATACGGTAAGTCTGGATAAACCAAAATTCAATTACGATCCTCAAAATAAAAAAGAATTCCAAGTGCAGCTACCTGTTAACTATAAATTAAAAGGTAGTATAATTAAAGATATGCTTAAATCATTGCCTTATTCAGGATTAAAGCAAGATGGCAATCTTACAATCTTTTATTTCAATAAGGATAAATATAATTTTCCTGCTGATATTTCTGAAAAAATCAAACTTGGTAAATACCGCGCTATTCCAGTTATTCAACTGCAGAATTCCTCGGGTGTGCCATTAGCGGTACTTGTTGATTCACATGATAAAATCATTCAAAATCTTAATAGTGATCGCGTAGTCTTTAAGTCTTTTCGATCATTTTCTCCACTGATTGATTTTACTGTTGGAGGATGGTCCATGCAAGTTTCTTTGGAGACTGTTGATATTCCTGCTAATTATGAATTTAAAATCGATGTAAATACGGCAAATAGTATTAGCAGGGTAAAGCTCAAATTCGTACCAGAAAACGAATTACACGCCTACTTAAGTACATTGCTATAAAATCATTTCATGCATAAATACCTTCTTTTGGTTTGCATAGCCTTTTCATCTGAATTATTAAGTCAAAAAGTTCAAACCAACCTGCGTCTTAATCGGATTGATGGAAAAAAAATTCAATTAAAGCAGTATCTTGATAATGGTCCTATCCTTATAAATTTTTGGGCGACTTGGTGTGGTCCTTGTAAGAAAGAAATGCTGCATCTGGATCGTTTATCTAAAGAATATAGAAAAAATAATTTTTCAATACTTTCTATTAGTATTGATACCCAGCGCAGCTTATCTGAAGTTAAAAGATTTATTCGCTCAAAAAGATACGATTTTGAGGTATTTATTGATCCTAATCAACAGATTTTTAAAAAACTCAATGGTAATATAATGCCAACAAATTTACTTATCGATAAAGATGGTCAGGTAATATGGATGCACTATGGATATATGCCTGGCGATGAAATAATGATGGAAAAAGAAATAGTCCAGCTTCTTAATAAATGAAAATTTTTTCCTTATTGCTGTTTTTTTTATTTTTCACCTCTTTGTTTGCGCAAATAAATTTTTCAGGATCCCTGGTTTCAAATTATGGTAAGAGTAAAAACAGTTTTAATTTTTTTGAAAATAGAATAAACATCAATTCAGACTGGAATAATTGGACGGCTTGGTTTGAGTTAGAACACTCAAATCCTCCTGAGCTAGGAAGAGAGAATATTGGTTTAAGAAAAATTAGATTTGAGTACCAAAGTGACAGGATTGGATTAAAAATCGGTGATATCTATGAATATTGGGGCAACGGGTTAATGTTTAATATGCTAGATGATCAAAGCATTGATTTAGACACCGGTGTAAAAGGTGCGCTTATTTCTTATTCCAACGACCTTTTAAGCTTTGAGTATCTATATGGAAAACAGAGAAGCTGGAGATCTACTATTCATGCACCAAAATTTGATGAAAGAATACCAAATTACAAGACAAATTATACCTTAAATGGGGCAAAAGCTTCCTTTAGCGGCTTAGGCGCTTCATATGATTTTTATTTACTAGGTGTTGAGAATAATAACCTTACCCAAGCTCTTTATTTGCTAAACGAAATTACACTTAAAGAGTCCGATGCGGTTTTATACGGCCATAGTTTTAATTATTCATTTGGAGATTTTGAATCTGATTATCATTATGTGAGCAATATAAATGAAAAAGGTTCGGGCCATAATTTTAATTCCTATATGTTTTTAAATGATTTTTCATTCAGCTTATCACTGAAAGACTATTTTTTTAATAAGCTTTCACCTTATGATCGATGGGATTTTATAAACAATCCTAATGGTGCTTTTTATTTTCAACAAATGCCAACAGTTTTTAAAGCTCATAGCTCATTATACTTAGGGAGAATAACCCATCAGACCGATTATAACGATGAGCTTGGCTTGAGCATTACCATTGAAAAACAAAATATGCATAATGGGTCATTCATTTTTAATTTTTCACAATCTAGCCGTCACACTGAATGGGAAAATAAACTAAATGAAAACTCAGCTTTTTCCTGGAACATAAAAAAATATACCAAGCTTCCATCTCAACAATGGAAATTCAATCCTTTCAAAGAGATCTATTTTGAAATTAATGGATATTACCGTTCGAAACTATTTTACCAAATATCTTTCGCTGATAGCTATGATGTTACAGATATTTTTTCTAGTATTTACAAGGAATCAGGTCAGGCGTTTAGCTATGAAGCGCTGGAGGCAAAAACTATACCAATTATTCTAACCTATGAGCTAGACGCAGAGAATAGTTTAAATGCTCAATTAGAATACCAAGTCCTCAAAAAGGGTATTTACAGTATGAATCCAGATATGAAAAATACCCATCAAAGTTTTGGGTCAAGTTTTTCAAAAAATGCTCAAATAAATAAGTTTTTAAGTATAGGTTTTTCAAGGTCTCCTAAATGGTCAATTAGTCTAAATGTAGACAATACAAACACCGAAGATGTTCTTGTTATGGAAAAGAAAAGAAATAATAATTTTATTGAGACCATACTTAATCCGGTGTTTAATAAATCCTTAACATGGTCAAGTGTTGATATAGTTTTCAATGTATTGAACTCTACCCAGCTCTCTTTGACCTATGGTTCACAGCGAGGAGGGGTTTTTTGTAGTAATGGTATATGCAGATACGTGCAATCTTTTGAAAATGGGTTTAAATTTGGTATTACCGCAGCGTTCTAATTATGAATAAATTTTACTATAAATACATCACTATTCTTTGTTTTTCATTGTGGTCATGCGAAGATAAGGATAACGTTTCCAATTTAGATACTATTCAGATTATTGGGAGTCAAGACGTTCTAATGCCAAAGCAAACAACGTATTTTTATGCACGAGGATACGATAAAGATGGGAATAGGTTGGATAAAATTTCTGTTACTTGGACATCTTCTGATGGGAATATTGCATCTATCGATCAAGAAGGAAAGTTTATAGCTATATCTAAGGGTATTGTAACAATATCCGCTACTAGCTCAGATATTTCTGCTACTTTTGATGTAATTGTTTCTGTAAACAAGAAAAGAGTTTTAAGTGAAATGTTTACTTCTTCTACCTGAGGACCGTGTGCCTCCGCGGAGCGGAGTTTGAACTCATTTACCGATCAATCATCTGTTAACTCTATAAGCGCAGAGCTTGATAGTATATGGTCGCGCATTTATTATCATGTATGGTGGCCATCCCCTGGTAATGACCCAATGTATGCCTTAAACCCTGAATTAAATAGAAGTAGAAGTGATTATTATGCTGGAAATTTTACCCCTCATATGTTCACCAATGGGTACGATTCAGGTTCAAGCTTGAATTCTTGGCTAGAGGATCCAAAAAAGTACCTAAACACAGTCTCAACCTATGATATATCATTTCAAGGCTCCAGAATAGATGGTAGGACAAATTTTGAGGTTACAACTAGCAATATGAAAAATATTGACGATGCAAGCGATATCCGCTTATTTATTGCTACCGTAATGGCGAGGGTTATATACCCAGGATCATTTAATGGGATGTATGAGCATCATAATGTTGTTATAGAGCAGTTATTGGGAAATTCAGGAAAAAAAATTTCATATAAGGCAAACTCTGATTACAAAGAAAAATTTATCTGGTCAATGCCTGAAGCATGGAAAAATAACCCTGATATTAGATGGAGCTCTGGTAATCTTAAGGTAGTGGTTTGGATTCAGGATTTCAAATCAAAAGAAATACTGCAATCAGCTGAATTTAAGTTTTAACTTAAATTCAGATTAAACCTTGAGGAGATGACTGGATAAGGGTAGATTTGGCGCACTTTATATACGTTTTTTATCAATAAGATTAAATGCACCCGTAGCTCAACTGGATAGAGCGTTCGGCTACGGACCGAAAGGTTGAGGGTTCGAATCCTTCCGGGTGTACTATTATTTAGGAGGCTTACTTAATGCATTACTTAAAGTCAATATCATTAATAGTTTTACTATTTCTTTGTTCTATCTCTGGCCAAACAGCTAAAAAAACTGTATGGACAAAAGAAAATTTTTCTGGCTTAAAATTTAGAAGTATCGGTCCGGCTTTTATGTCTGGAAGAATATCTGATATAGCAATTCATCCAGATAATGAAAGTATTTGGTATGTTACTGTAGGTTCGGGCAATGTATGGAAAACCCTTAATGCGGGTGTTACGTGGACCCCTATATTTGATGATCAAACCTCATATTCAATAGGCTGTGTGACCATAGATCCAACCAACCCAAATACTGTATGGATTGGAACAGGGGAAAATCTTGGTGGACGTCATTTTGGATATGGTGATGGTGTTTATAAGTCTGAAGATGGTGGACAGTCATGGAAAAATATGGGTCTTAAAAAATCTGAGCATATCTCAGAAGTTATCATTCATCCAAATGATCCAAATACTATTTGGGTGGCTTCTCAAGGACCAATGTGGAGTAGTGGCGGTCAAAGAGGAGTTTACAAATCTACTGATGGTGGAAAAACTTGGTCTTTGGTTCTAAAAAGTAATAAATGGACTGGGGCTACTGAATTAAAAATGGACCCCAGAAATCCTGATCGTCTTTATGCGGTTTTATGGCAACGCCATCGTACTGTAGCAGCATATATGGGTGGTGGACCTGGAACTGGAATCTATAGATCTGAGGATGGTGGAGATAATTGGAAGAAATTATCATCAGGACTGCCTTCATCCAATATGGGTAAGATAGGTTTTGATATTTCTTATCATAAGCCAGATGTCGTTTATGCTGCCATTGAACTTGATAGGCGAAAAGGAGGAGTATATAAATCTTCTGATAGAGGTGAAACATGGACTAAGCAGTCCGATGCCGTCGCAGGGGGAACTGGACCACATTACTATCAAGAATTATATACATCACCGCATCATTATGATAAACTTTTCTTAATGAATAATTATATGCTCGTCTCAGATGATGGTGGTAAGAATTTTGAACGTATGAACGAAAAACATAAGCATGTTGATAATCATGCCATTGCTTTTAAGAAAAGCGATCCAAATTATGTTATGGTTGGAAGCGATGGTGGTATTTATGAGACATTTGACCTAACTAAGACATGGCGTTTTATATCTAATCTTCCTATAACGCAGTTTTATGATTTAGCCTTAGATGATACTGAACCTTTCTATAATGTCTTTGGAGGAACGCAAGATAATAGCTCTGAGGGTGGACCATCTCGAACCGATAACAGGCAAGGTATTCAAAATGCGGATTGGAGAGTGATTTTAGGTGGTGACGGTCATCAGCCAGCAACTGAACCAGGCAATCCCGATATAATGTATGCACAAAGTCAGCAAGGCTATTTAAATCGCCTTGACATGACAACGGGAGAAACTGTATTTATTCAGCCGCAACCAAGAGAGGGAGAGCCCTACGAACGATTTAATTGGGATGCTCCTATTATAGTTAGCCCACATAAGGCTTCTCGTATTTATTTTGCTTCTCAACGTGTATGGAAATCCGATGATCGTGGTGACTCATGGACACCAATTTCAAAAGACTTAACTCGTAATCAGGAGCGATTCGATTTGCCTATAATGGGATCCAAGCAAAGCTGGGACAATCCTTGGGATGTCTTAGCGATGTCCAATTATAACACCATATCAGCAATATCCGAATCTCCAGTAAAAGAGGGTTTAATATATGCGGGCACTGATGATGGGTACATAAATGTAACGGAAAATGATGGGAAAAAATGGAAAAAATTTGAAGTAAAGAGATTACCAGGTGCCCCTGAAATGGCTTATGTAAACGACCTTAAAGCTGATAATTTTGACGCAAACACCGTTTATGCTGTTCTTGATAATCATAAGTATGGTGACTATAAAGCATATGTATATAAAAGTACGAATAAGGGACAAACATGGAAGTCAATCTCTTCAAATCTCCCTGAAAGATCTCATAGCTGGAGAATTGTACAGGATCATGTTAAGAAAAACCTGCTTTTTCTAGGTACTGAATTTGGTGTTTATTTTTCTGTTAATTCAGGTGAAACCTGGACACAACTTTCTGGAGATGTACCCACTATACCATTTCGGGATCTCGCTATTCATAAACGTGAAAATGATCTTGTTGGTGCAACATTCGGTAGAGGTTTTTATGTATTTGATGACATGAGTGTTTTTAGGGCAATTTCAGATAATCAAATGAAATCAAAAGCTACCTTATTTCCCGTAAGAAAAGCGCTATGGTATATACCCCGATCATTTCTTGGTGGATCTGGAAAAGCCTCTCAAGGAGATGGCTACTATATTGCCCCAAACCCTCCTTTTGGAGCAGTGTTTACATATCATTTATCTGAAGGATTTATGACAAAGGCTGAAAAAAGAAGAGAAAACGAAAAGAAAAGTGCAAAATCGGTTGGATTTCCCGGTTGGGATGCAGTTGAAGCGGAGCATCGCGAAATTAGCCCAAAAATCATTTTTGAGGTTAGAGATAGCGATGGTGATGTAGTAAGAAGAGTTGATGGTCCAGCATCCAAAGGATTTCATAGAGTTGCTTGGGATCTTCGATACCCTAATCCGTATGCACTTCCTCTTGATAGAGAAACGGTTACAGGTTCAGGGTATTTAGCAATGCCTGGAAAATATTCGGTAACCATGTATTCTGTCATTGATGGTAAAACACAAAAACTATCCCAACCTCAGCAGTTTGATGTGACCCCTTTGAGAAAAGGAGCGCTTCCATCAAAAGACTACGCTGAAACATTTAACTTTTTACGTGGAGTTGAAAAAACCTTTAAAAAGGTCACAGCGATTCAGATTAGTGTATCCAACACGCTTAAAAAAGTGAAAAGCATGAATGTAGCTCTGGCGCAATCTAATGCTGATGTAGGTTTTATGGATGAAGAGTTAAGTAAGCTACGCAATTCACTTTTAGAAATGGATGAAGAGCTTAATGGGAAACGTTCTAAAAATGAACCTGGAGAAAAAAATAACCCTACTGTATATACTAGATTATATACCGCTGCTCGCATTGCTTCAGGGTCAACGTATGGACCAACAAAACTTGCACTAGACAACCTGTCTCTTGCTAACAAGAGAATCACTGTAATTGAAAAACAGCTTACCGCTAATAATCAAATGATTATTAATTTGAGTTATGAATTACGTCAAGCTGGTGCTCCATGGGTTGAGGGTGATGAGATCCCAGATTAATGATTTTTCGTAGAAAATAAAGCAAAAATACATTTTCATCGAAATATTGCCTAATTCCTATATATAAGGTTAAATTATAGTAGGACGACGTACTAATTCGAGGTATTAAGTGCACTCCAATTCGTGCGCCCTCTAAATTAACAATAATTTGGATAGGCTTATGAAAAAAGGATCTTTATATATATTTACATTGCTTTATGTGCTAATCGGTGCTGCAATATTTCTGTCCCCGTCATCTATCATCTTTGCGCAAGATGACTCTGTTGAGGAGATTTTCTGGGGTGATGAAGATAGCGGCGATCTTGATGAGGAATTTGAATTCTCAGAAGACGATGAATTCTCAGATGAAGAAGAGGGTGATTTAGAAGGTTTTGATTTTGACGATGATGAATTCTCAGATGATGAATTTTCTGAAGATGAGTTTTCTGATGAAGGCTCTGATGATTTTTCTGAAGATTTTTCTGAACCAGAGGAGGATATTGGTGAGGCAGCAGATAGGCTAGGCTACACATTAAACCTAAGCGGCTCATCTCCTGGATTTGTAAATCATCAACTGCAAACATACAACTCATCTATTGATGCAAGAGTATCTTTTGAAATGCCTATTTTATTACAGATTGCAGGTATTCGATTTAGACTGGGGGCTGAAGTAGGTACATTCAGCTTTAAAAACTATCTTCCTCGTGGCGGCGAGTATAAAGGTATTCATGCTACTGGAATATTATCTTTTCCAGCTGGCCCAGGGCAAGTAAAGCTAGGAGCGGGTCTTGTTGGAGGGGGAATGGGAATCATTGCAGAAAACACATACGGCATGACCTTAGGAAATGCAGTTGATCTCAGAGTGGGTATTCGCTCTACAACATCTTTAGGCGCTAAAGATACTAAAAAATATGACCTAGGAACTGTTTCTTGGTTAGATGGAGTTCTGGCATTAGGATTTAATCTGTAAAATATTTTAAAGATGATTATTAGATTAATATCAATTTCTATGTTGATTGGGTGCTTGCATGCTCAAGCTACATCAGTTTTGCCAATCGGAAGAGCTGATGGTACGCATGATTCCTCAGGTATACCAGATGGTTATTATAATGTAAAAGCACGAGACTCTAATGGTGGTAATGGCGGCTTTCGCTTAGCACATTCTAGCTTTGTTAATGGTGGGCAGTGGAAGCTTCAAGTCAGCAATGACGGAAGCACTTGGGTTTGGTATTATTCAGGTTGGCAGGATAATCCTGGAACAAGTTTTAATGTAGACTTAGATCAATCTACCTTAGGCTCAAAAGTAACTTTTTCTTCAGGTCAAACCATTTGGTTTAAAGTTTATCAAAGAGATAATAATGGAAACAATGAGGCCAATCATGCTGCCACAGTTTCAAATGGCTATGGTGGCGCTAATAAGTTTTATATTGATATTACGCGCCCTACAATTAGCAGTGTAGATGATGCCTATGTGAAAACTGGAGCCACGGTTACTGTTACGGGTACTGGTTTCACTACCCCTGCTGCTGCAACTGCAGCTATTAAGATTGGCACGGATGATGATTCTGGGCAGCTCTCTTTTGCAATTGCAAATGTAGCTTCAAATACATCTTTAACATTTCAAGCGGGTGCGGGCAATAAAAAAGATAGGTTGATAGTGACTGACAAAGCTGGAAATCAAAGCACTAGTAGTTTAACCATGACCATCGATAATAGCGTACCTGTGCTCACTTCAGTAGACAAGAAGTCGATTAAGCAGGGCGGTATTGCAACCATAACTGGATCTGGTTTTACCGATAGTTATGAAAGCCCTATTGCTGCTCTAAAAATTAATAATGCAACCACTGGTGTTGGTAGTTTTAATGTTGATAATGCAACAACAATCAAACTAACTGCTGGATCTGGAAATGTTGCCCATACTAAAATTACGGTTACCGATGAAGCAGGGAATGTTAGCACCAATGATGTTAAGATAGCGATTGATAATACAGCGCCAAGTATATCAAGCATCACAGACACTGATGGTAATGCAAAATCTTTAGGTAAAAACGGTGATCAAATTGAGATCAGGGGAAATAATTTTGTTTTATCAGGCACAGATGACTCAATTGTAAAATTTGGTGGACAAACTACTGCAGCTTTAGGAATTACTGTTAATTCTATAACCAATACAAAAATAACACTTACCCTAGGAGCTACTGAAGTATCTAGTGCTCAAGTTACAGTCACTGATGAAGCTGAGAATGTAGGTACGGGTAGTAATTTTACTATTGATAATACGAAACCCACAGTATCTAGC
>Ga0208410_1000362_pt1 | contig 27350 bp, 11 predicted proteins | sample ETN02SmetaG_3_FD_185787 | JGI IMG/M metagenome (GOLD analysis project Ga0208410, IMG submission 185787) | Marine microbial and viral communities from oxygen minimum zone, Eastern Pacific Ocean - ETNP2014F10-02SV257 (SPAdes) (version 2) | ecosystem: Environmental > Aquatic > Marine > Oceanic ... | reverse complement strand
CGCGCGCGCGGTGAGCGTGGACGCGGCGACGCGCATGGGCGGGGCGCGCGCGCGAGAGAGTGACGAGACGATGCGTCGTCGTCATCGACGTCACACCGGCGCGCGCGCGCGGACATGGGACGCGACGACGTCCTCGACACCGACGACGACGATGATCTGGACGATGACGACGATCTGTTATCCCCGGTGGGCGTCGCGCGCGGTGGCGCGCGCGGGAAAAGGATGCCGGTCGAGTCGACCGTGAAATCAAAAAATCCAAAAACATCCAAAAGGGCGACGACGTCGCGACGCGCGCGCGCGCGCGAGGACGCGAACGAGGACGAGGACGTCCGAGTCGACGTCGCGAACGGGTCGACGAAGCGAAAACGACCGACGGGCGAGGTGGATTCGGATGATGACGAACGCCCCTTCGTCAGGAGGTTGAAGGAGTTGGAGAAACGCGGCGCCGTCGACGCGAAAAAGGCGCGACCGTCGCGAACGCCGCTCAAGACGAACGGATGTAGGGTGAAGAAAGGGTCGTTGGAGTGGTTTAAGCGAGAGAAGGCGATAGACGACGAGGCGTTGGCGAGAGACGCGGCGACGAAGGAGCGTCGCGCCGCGGATGACGCGAATTTAGAGGCGAGACGACGCGCGGACGAGGCCGAGGCGAAGAGAGAGGCGAAGAGAGAGGAAGAGGCGGCGTTGAGAGAATTGGATGATCATGATCGAGTGTTTAGCGCGTTCGGGGAGGGATTCGTGATGAATTCGTCCGAGGAGACGTTGGAGAGGAGCGCGTTCGCGTCGGCGAGAACGCTCGACGCGGGCTCGACGCGCGACGGCGAGACGCGCGACGGCGAGATGTTGATGTCGTGCGCGTCCGAATCGTTGCGAGCGACTGTACAGAGAGGTTTAAAGCAGGTGCCGCTCGCGCGAGAGGAGGATGTGTGGCGCGTGCTTTTGCTCGAGCGGTGGTTACCGTTGAGTTGGTCCAAGGGGAAGGGCGCGTGCGACGAGGCCGCGATGGAATGGTTGTGGGACATCGCCACGACGGCGACGTGCGCGGACGTTCGTTTGGCGGCTAGAGACGCGCTTTTGGTCGCCCTCGGATTCGAGTGTAAGTGGGGCGCCGTGTGCGACGGGCGAGAGGCGCGATTCGATTACAGACGCGCCTCGCGCGATCAAGTGGGTCCCGAGTGCTCGCCGCCGCCGTGGGAACTCACGGCGAGCACGGCGTGCGATGTCTTGCGCACGTTTGGAGTGAAAGATTACGTCCAAGATAGGTCGTCTTTCAACGCGTCTGCGAGCGTGAAGACGAACAAAGGAGGCGACGGCGCCGCGCGTCTGCGACCCGAGTTGTTCGTAGTGTTGGAAATCGTCACCGCGTTTTGCGATAACGCGTTCGCGCGAGGGGTCGCCGCGTTCGACAACACCGACGGTTCGGCGAGAATGATGCAAATGTTAGCGTCGATCTGCGTCGATGAGCGCGGAATCGCCCTGGGATCGATGATTGACAAAGCCGCGGCGGCGTTGATGGCGAGCGTACCACCCAAAGCGTGGGACGTGTTCAAATCAAAGGTCGTCAAGTACCTCGTGGAGATTTCAAACGAAGCGGCCTTGAACTCGGACGGTTACTCTACGATGGAAATGTTCGTCAAGATTGTTCACTGGTTGCCCTGTCTCACGGACAGAGAGAAGGATTTGAGAGACGCGCTCGCCGCGACGTCCGTCGTTTCCTTGCGTCACCTCTTACCGTCCGCGAAGAATAAACCGAAACCGAAAAAGGTGGCGTCTCTGGAGCTCAACAAGACGATTCAAAAGATCGTAAAGGACGATAAAAAGTCCATCATACGGCGACGACGCGAGGTCATGGAACACTTGGATAAGGTTTCGATTCAAGGCGACACGGATGCCAAAGAAATCTGGTGCATCATGGTCACCATGGATTTAGTGGACATCGTCCTCAACGGTGGTTTCGTCCTGGAGGAGGAGGAAGATATGGTCGACGGCGGGCTTCGCCTCTTCACGCGCTTTCTCGCGCGAAAGGTTGCCAAGAGCAGCAGAGACTCTCTCAACGAGCTCAGGACGAAAATGTTCTCCGTCAAGACTCGATACGAACGCGTCGGCGAGAGCGCTCGTCAATCTCTCGCCGCCGCCAGAGAGGCCGTGTACTCCATCGAATAGATTTGTTCATCGTCAGCCGTCACGCGCACGCGTCGACCATTCCCTCGTCCTCTCGTCCTCTCGACTCTCGACGGCGTCGACGGCGCCGCGCCGCCCCCACCTCACTGCGATGCGCGCCTCGTTCCGACCGAGGTGCCCTCCCGCGAGCGCCTCTCACGCCGCGCGTCGACGCGCGCTCTCTCGCGACGGGTTCGTCGCGCCGCGTCGCCCTCGATCCACCGTCGTCATGTCTTCGTCCGCCGTCGACGCGCTCAACGCGCTCGAACTCGACGAGAAAAAGTTTCTGTCCCTGTTGGGCGATCTCATCGGCGAGTCCAAGGACTTGCAAAACACCGGTGTCGGCACCGCGCACGTCCCGAAAGAGGACTTGGCGGTGAAGCACGTGCTCGAGGCGCTCAAGCCGTATCGCGTCGAGTCCGGTGGGGTGTTGGAGGTGGAGCACGTGTCGTACGCGGAGGGACGCGGGAACGTCGTCGTCAAATATCCGGGGAAAGGCCCGAACGCGAGCGCGGAGCGTCAACTCACGTTCGCGGGGTCGCACATGGACGTCGTTCCGGCGAATCCGGAGGCGTGGAGCGTGGATCCGTTTAAGCTCACGATGGACGGGGATAAACTGTACGGCAGAGGTACCACCGACTGTTTGGGCCACGTCGCGTTGATGACGACCATCTTCGCGCAGTTGGGGGAGATGAAACCAGTGTTGGACACCACGTTGACGTGCGTTTTCATCGCGAGCGAAGAGGCGAACGGGCCGGGGATCGGGGTCGATGGATTGGTGGCGAACGGAAAGATGGACCACTGCAAGGCTGGACCCGTCATTTGGGTCGATTGCGCGGATTCGCAGCCATGCATCGGTACCGCGGGAGCCATCACGTGGAGTTTGAAGGCCAAGGGACATAGATTCCACTCCGGGTTGCCGCACAAGGGGATCAACGCCATCGAGATGGGCATGGCTGCGATTGAACGCGTGCAGAACAAGTTTTACGAGACGTTCCCAGCCTGCCAACAAGAAAAAGACTATAAGTTCATCACGAGTTCGACGATGAAGCCGACGCAAATTTCGTGCGCGCCCGGTGGTTTGAACCAGATTCCTCCGGAAGCGACGATTTCGGGCGATATCCGTCTCACGCCGTTCTATCCGGTCGCCGACGTCAAGGCGTGCATCGAAGCGGAGGTCGCCGCCATCAACGCCGACATCGATTCTTTACCCACAAAGGGTGATTATAGCAAGTTCTCCATCGCCGACGGTAGCGGAGGAGTCAGAAAAGGTTCTCTCGAGCTTGAGTGGGGCGAGCATTTGCTCACCGGCATCGCCTGCGATTTGAGCTCTCCGGCTCTGACGACGCTCTGCGAAGTCATCAAGGACGTGAAGGGCGTCGCCGAGCCGTACTCGCTCACGGGTTCCTTACCGCTCGTCGCGGAAATGCAAGGGAACGGATTCGACATCCAACTCATCGGTTTCGGATTGATGAGCACGTATCACGCGGACGACGAGTACTGCAGCCTGAAGGATATGAAGGATGCGGCGAAAATCGTCGCGCGAACCATCGCTAATTTTGGTTAAACGACGCACGCATCGTAGAATTTCGTCCAAAAAGAATGTTGTGTATTGATCGAAAATGTGAACTAAGAGTTTCTTTTTGCTAATCTTGTACAGTAAGTGCGCTGATACTCGACTATGCCGCGATGGGCTTGCAGTACGCGTCTTGCAGCAATAACGGAGGACGTTTCGGCAATTCCTCAGTCTTCTCGGGCGCTACTGTCGTCTTGACGCGTCTAAGACCGTCGTCCTTTTCTAAGTTGACGTCGACGTCGAGTTTCATCGCGCGATGTTGTAATCTGAACATGCCAGTACCGATCGCCATGGGAATACCCATGATGATACACTCGGAGACGCCGTCGATGTAATCCGTGCGCCCGTGAAGTGCCGCATCGAAGAGATGATCGGTCGTCTTCTCGAAAGAGGCGAGCATGAGCACGGAATCTTTCATCTTGGCCATACCGAAGCGGGTGATGCCGAGGACTTCGCCCTTGTACGTCATGACGTCGGCAAGTAACATCGAATGACGATTATCGATGGACATGCCGTGCGCCCCCATCGTATCGTTGATCTCCTTGATGATGCACGCTCGCGCAGCTTCGATGCCGAGCGTGCGCTCGCACTCCATGACGTGGTTCGTTCTCGTTTCGGTGCCCTTGATCCCCTCGATACCCATGACGGCTTGTATGTTGACGCCTTCGACGATGAGGTTGTACGTTCCATCACCCTTGTCGTTGATGACGGCACGCCCGACGGATGGGATACCTTGGACGATGACGGCGGGAACAGCCAATCGCATGTGTTGCAGCATGAACAGCGCGCGGCGTTCCTTCAAGGCGTCATCCGTCGGGAGCACGTGCAAGATGTTATCACTCGCGATGAGAACATTCTGCGGCTTGAGCTTGAGCTTGGGCATGCCCAGCACGGCGGCTCTCGCCGAGTGAATGGTGACGTCCAATTGAAGTTGACTGATCGCTTCCGTGTCCAAGACGAGCTCGAGGTACATATCGTTCGGACGAACGACGATGCTGATGTCAGAGCACACCTCACCCAACGTCGTCTTCTCTACTCTACCCTTGACGACGCGCGCCGCCTTGACATCGTTTTCACTCACGAGAGACGCGGTGATGATCGGAGTGCTAATGTTCTTCGACGCATTAATGATTTCTTTGATGCGTGGCACACCCAAAGTGATGTTCATCGACGCAACACCGGCGAAGTGGAACGTCTTGAGCGTCATCTGCGTGCCCGGTTCACCGATAGACTGCGCGCCGATGGCGCCCACCGCCGTGCCCGGCTCGATGCGCTTGGAGATGTACTTGGCCATACACGCGTCCAAGAACGCGTTCAGCTGCGTCGTCGTGACGGGGACGCCATCGGACGGCGACTCAATCTCACTCGTGATGAATTCGCTCATGGATTCGTAGAAGAGCTTGGAGATGCCCGCGCCGTAGACTAGCGCGTCGGCGTCGCCCACGTCGCGCTCGCCGCTGTCGAAAATCTTATTCTTCCTCTTGAACTCATCAAGTGCGGTATTGACCGCCGATCGCGTCGCCGACGCTTCACCTCGAGACGGATGATGACTACGAACGTTCATCAAACATCTCTTAAACTCGATGGGCTGCGCGTTCTCGCTCTCCATCATCGTCGGTTCCATGCCGTCGTCGCCGTAGCGCAACTGCACGATGCCGCCCATCGAGTTGCGCACGGTGCCGTCGTACAACAGCGACAAATCTTCCAAAGCCTTCATCAAACGACGGGACATGTAACCCGTCTCCGCGGTTTTCACCGCCGTGTCGACGAGACCTTCGCGTCCAGCCATGGTGTGGAAGAAGAACTCCGTCGGCCGCATGCCCGAAAAGAACGAGTTGGCGACGAAGCCCTTCGCCGACGGCGTCTTCTCGCCGCGCTTAAAGTGCGGGAGAGATCTCTCGGCGAATCCATCTGGTGGACGCGACCCACTCACGGCTTGCTGACCGACGCACGCGATCATCTGCGAAATGTTGATGGTGCTCCCCTTACTTCCGCACAGCGCCATGATGAGCGGCGCGTTTCGGCGAGGCAACGCCTTCAAGCACGCGTTCCCTGCGGCTTCGCGAACGGCGGATAACACGCCGAGTACCTCCGCCTCCAACGTCTCTTCCGCGTTGCATCCCGCTTGAAGCGGGAGCGTACCCTTTTCGTACGACGCGATCCGTTCATCGCACGTTCTGTACCCGTCTTCGATGTGGCGACTTTTTTGCGTGGATAACTCCACCGACGGCGATACGTCGTCGATGCCTATGCTAAATCCACGAGTGCCCAACCAACGAGCGCTGAGTTTCGCGAGACGGTTCATCGCCTCGGCCGCCGCCTGTGGACCGTACTCCATGTTGAGCACGTAAAATAACCCGGCTTTATTACCGCTGCCGAGCGTCGCCTTGCCGAGCTGACCAGACATGATTTCGCTATTCCGAATGCACACGTATCCGTCGTCCGGGCACATCGTCTTGTCCCTCTTGTTGTAGAGCTTTTCAGCGACTTCGAGATTGACGAAGATTTTATCCGACACTTTCGGGCGGATGAGAACGCTGAAGACTTGCTTCCCGGTCCACAACTCGACCGGCTTGACGATGGCCGGCGTGGGCAAATCCACTGAGAGCAACGCGTCGCCCATGTACGAGACGAGCGCGCCGAACTGCGATCGATCGAAGAAGGCATCCTTGATCGTGAGAAGGAACGCCGCGGTGAGAAAATCCTGCGTGGCGGCGATCAAAATTTCACCATTCTTCGGCGTACAGAGGTTGTGATGCACGCCCATGAGTTGCATCGCCTCGGCGCGCGCTTCCTCCGTTTGCGGACAGTGAATATTCATCTCATCGCCGTCGAAATCTGCGTTGTACGGCGTACACACGCACTCGTTGAAACGTAGAGTTCTACACGGCATGATACGCGCCTTGTGCGCCATGATGGACATCTTGTGTAGACTCGGCTGACGGTTGAACAGGAGAATGTCGCCGTCGTGCAAGTGTCTCTCGACGATGTCCCCGAATCGCAACTCGCTCGCGATTTTACGACGATCACCGTACTTGAGATATTGCATACCGCCAGCCGCAAATTTTACGAAATTTGCCCCCGGATGTCTCGACATGCCGTTGCGCACGCGTTCTCGCAACATGACGATGTTGTGTCGGTTGACCACCTCCGGGTACGTCATTGTCTTCGCCACGTGTAACGGGATGCCGACTTCGTCGATGCGAAGGTTCGGATCAGGCGAAATAACGGTACGAGCGCTGAAATCGACGCGTTTCCCGCTCAAGTTGCCTCTGAAACGCCCTTGTTTACCCTTGAGTCTTTGCACGAAGCCGCGGAGCGGTTTTCCGGGACCCTGGTATTGTAAGGAGAGACCTGGAAGCTCGCTATTGATGTACATGGCGCACTGGATCTGTAAGAAATCCCAATGCTCCATCAAATTGTTGATCGCGAGGCCCTTATCTAAACCTTGCCTCAAGACGTTGTTAACTTCGATGATTTGGATGAGTTTCATCGTGATGTCGTCTTCGTTTGATCCCGACACGCCGTCCATCTCCACCGAAGGTCTGATGCAACACGGCGGCACCGGCAAGTGCGTCAACAACAAGTGCTCGGGGCGATCGGCGATGTCTAACAATTCACAATCTTGATCGGTGATGCGCTGCAAGAGACCCAACACTCTGATCGGATTCAAGTCGTCTTGCACCTTGGGCAGAGACGCCCTGAGCTGCTCGTTATACTTTAACGCCGTCTCGAACTCCTTCATGAAATCTTCCAAAAGCGACTGATTTTTACTATACTTTTCGTGCACAATCTTCAACGTCTGTCCCGCGCGCTTCGTCACGCCGTTGTAATCGCCGCAGTGCGGACAAATCCGACACCGCTTACACTTGTCGGAGAGCTTTTTATGCAACGCCCGTCTCTGATTCATCTCAATCTTCGGATTCCGATACCGCCTCAAAAACATCGCCTGATCCTCCTCGCTCAACAAAATCCTCGAGCACCCCTTACAAACGCACTGCAACACGTTGATGATGTTTTTAAAGTATCCGATGTGAAACACCGGCAACTCCAACTTGATGTACCCAAAGTGTCCCGCGCAGTCCACCATGCTCCCTCGACACGTCGCGCACTCCGCCCCCCGCTTATCCGTCGTCCCCATTCGCGCGTCTAAAATCCCATTCGGCATGGGCGTGCGCTGCGGCATCTGATACAGGTTCCTCTCGAAGACGTGAAACGTCCCCGCGCGTCCGATCTCCGCCGACGACATGAGCGAAAACCGCACGCTCCGAATCTTTTTAGGCGTCGACGCCGGCACGAACGGCGTCTTCGTGAACTCGATCGCCGCCGTGTCCACGGGCGCGGGAACCGTGAGTTCCTCTCGCATCGTCGGCATGGTTCCCGCGCGCGTCCGAGACGCCCGCGCTCGATCGTCTCCGCCGACCCTCGACCGGCGGCGGCGGCGACGATGGACGACCGCCGACGGACGACGGCGGGGTGAAGACGCGCGCGCGCGCGCGAGTGGGCGACGCGAACGACGTCGAGTCTCTTCGCGCGCGAGTGGGCGTCGCGCGCGGTAAAGGGACGGCGCGTGATGACGTCGGGACGAGACGACGGCGCGAGGGTTGGGCAACCGCTTTTCGAGCGCGCGCGGGCGAACGCGGGATGGACGCGGAATCGGTGTGAAATGATGCGATGTGTGATGATACAAATCGATGAAATGGGGGGCGCGATCACCGAACCTCGCACGTGCGCGCGAAGACGCGCGTGTCTCGCATTTGCTTGGCGGGATCGATGAAGTCGGCGTCCACCACGGCGGCGGATTGCGCGGCGAGCATCGGGGTGAGAATGACCTGCTGAGGGAATCTCTGGAAGACGTTGAAGTCGATGACTTTGTTTTGGCTCGCTTTCTTCGAGAGCACGGGCTCGAGGAGGAGGGAATACGAGTCTCGGCTGATGACGTAGGCGTGCGAGCCTCGCAAATCGCACTGCGCGCGCGTGACGACGCAGTACGGACCGTTGATGTCGAGACTGTCGGTGGAGTAGCGGCATCCGCATCCGTGCGGACACGCGACTTTACCCGTCTCGTATTCCCAGGCTCGATAGCCGACGCGAAGGATGGTGAAGGCGGCTTCCGATTCTTGCGCGACGTTGCTGAGGAGACGCGCCACCGACTTGACAGTGGCGGCGGCGTCGTATTTCGGATTCTCGGTGGGATCTGGATCGATGAACTTAGCGTCCGCCTCGACGACGGCGACGTTCGCAAAGTTGTTTTGCTTGGCGTGGGCGACGATGGCGCCGTGAGAGACGGTGGCGCGTCGGAAGTGCGACATCGTCTTTGGCATGTCCAAACATCGATCCACCTTGACGCCGTTCACCAATCGAACCTTTGACTCCCATATTTTCGGAATGCACAGCGTTCGACACCACTCGTGCGCGCAGAGCACGTACACCGCATCCGCTAAACCTATGATGGACTTGCCCACGGTGCCCGAACCCAACGTGGAGTTGTCGCTACAGAATTTCATGTCGGTTTCGATCGCCGCCTCCGCGCACGCCGACGCTCTCGCCACTCCGTACGACGACGGCGTCTCTTTCGACTTGAAAAAGGAGGCAAGCTCCGACGCTCTAGATCGTTTATAGTGCAACAAACCGAGATTGACGATTTGTCGACTGAAACAGCCTTGATTTTCAAACAAGCATTGCTCGCTCGCGTGTCGTCGTCGCTCCTCGTCCAAAAACTCGGCGGCGTGCTCGTTGAACTTCTCCGCACACTCGTCCTCTTCTCCCACCGGACACGGTTTGGCGACGCGCACGCCCGAGTCTTCGATCTCTTTCGCCTCGCGGTACCCCGGCGTGCCCAAAAGTCTGGGCGTGACCCAATCCTGCACCGTTCTCTCCCACTCAAAGTAATCCGATACCTTTTTGTGCTCGTTCCACATTCTAAGCAACCTTGCGTTCGCCCCGGCGTGAAGCTTGCGATCGAGCGCATTGACTCTGTAGAACCTCGCTCTGAACGCACGACTGGCGATGTACTTTATCAGCGAGTCCGGTAACACGCCATCCAAGTCTTTGACGTCGAACCGCTGGAACCCGAATCGATCGAGCTTGCCGTACCCGACGCGCGGCCGGTCTAAAATTTGTCGTACGGAGACGATGCGGTACAACATCTGCTTCAGGAATAACTTGGACACCGATTCGTACTCTGGAGTCGACAACAAATCGTAGAAATTAAGCACGCTCACGATGTCCTCGTCCGTCACCGCAGACGCGTTGTGCGCGTGCGACTCTACATCGAGCGCCTTGGACACCAGAGACTCTGGCGCGAGCGTCTTGAACTGAATGTTCGCCACGTGCGCCGAGCGTCCGTAGCGCCCGAACACGAACGATTGAAAGTTTTCGACCGACGGCTGCCATCCACGCCGCGCGACGCCGTATTGCATGTAGGACGAGACGGCGCGCTCCAAAGGATCCCGAACGCCGCCGATGAAAAACAGCAACTTGGATTGCGTCAACCTGGGCGCGTCGCGAGCGGCCACGGTTCGAAGCACCTTGGAAAGCGCAGATAAACTGGGTGTATTCACGCCGCCCAAGACAAAGTTCGGACCGTCGGGATTACTGCGAATCGTCTTCAAAGTGTCCAGCGGCGCCGACGTCGCGCCTCGCAAACCGTGCGCGTACCCCAATTGTCTCACCATCGACGCCCACGAATCGCTCGCGTGTTCGGCCGCGATGTGAATCAACGACGGACACGCGTTGAACAATTTCGCCTCGCGATGCGCGGGCGATTTTTCGAGCCGCCAGTCGTTCGACCGCGAGACGCCGCTCGACGGCGAATTCGACGCCTTCCCGAGCAACCAATCCCCCTTAAATCGATCACCCACCGTCCTCGGAATCCACCACCCTCGCGCGTCCGCCGCTGGTGTCGACGAATCCGCCGTTCGCACCATCCACGTCACGTCATCATCGAAATCCTCCGCCCGCGCTCGATCCTCCAAACGTTTCCACTGCCTCGTCAAGTCGTTCGCCAACGCCTTGGCCTCCTCGACGTTCTCCCTCGTCACGCTCCCCGGCCTCGACTCCAAAAATTCATCCCGCATCGCGCGATCGTCTTCACCCTGACGCTTCCCCTGACGCGCGCGCACCGCATCCCCCAACCTCGCCGCGACTTCGCGCGCGCTCCGACGCCACCCGCCGCGTCGTCCCGATCCGTTCCCATCGCCGTCGATCGCGACGTTCCCCGACGTCCCGCGTCCACGGTATCCGTCTAAAACGCTCACCGCACACACGAACGCGACGCCCGCGCTCACGAACGCCGCGCGCATCGCGCGTCCGAGCGTCACCGAGCGCCGAATCTCTCGCGCGGGTCTTCTCTCTCGCGCGGTCTCGTCGTCGTCGTCGTCGTCGACGCGCGCGCCGCTCGTCGTCGCGCCTCCACCGCCGCGCTCGACGTCGCGCGCGAGAAGACCCGCGCGTTCATCCGCATCGCGCGCCTCGCGCGGAGGCATCGCGCGAGGCGTGCGATGAGGACGAGAAGATGACGACGCTGACGATCGATGGTGTTGAGGCTCGACGAGAGGCGAAGAGACGAAGAGACGAAGAGACGAAGAGTCGACGGGATCGTCGTTACAGTGCTCATAAAAACAACCTAGTACAAACCCCGTCGTGAATCACGCGTGTGCTATGTCTTCCGAACAACCTTCGGTCTGCTACTACGAAACCGCCCGCGCGCGTCTCGTCTCCGAGACGCGCGAATCGCGCCCCGGGACGCGCGCGCGTCCCGGGCGACGATCCGCTCGGGCGTCACCAATCAACCGCTTAGTACTCAATCTCATCGAGCGCGTAGTTGTTGGTGGAAACACCCGCATAGTTAACCTTTTCGAAACGAACGACGACCGGGTATCGCACGCCGGATTGGTCGACGGAGATGACCTTGCCGTAATCGTTGAACCAGTACGACTCCGGGCGCAAAATCTTAACCTGCGCGGCGGGTACGAAAGCGCGTCGAAACCGCAATCATCGAGGTCAGTCACGCGTTCGATGGATGAAACGTCACGAACGCGCGCGCGCGCATCCCACACGCGACGCGAGACGGCGACGCGAGAGCGTCTCTCGGTCGAGCGGCGCGCGCGTCGGCGCGTCTCTTCCTCCTCTCAATGGGTCATGACTCCTCGCCGAGTCCCTCGCCCACGACCGCTCGCATCACGCGCGCGCGCGCACCTTGGAGCCTCTCGGCGGGCCGATTTGTTCCTTGGCCGCCGGCTTCGGCTTCGCCGCCGGCTTCTATCGCGCATAAAAAATACCCACCCATCGTCAGTCACCGCACCGAATCCCACCGCGCGTCGCGTCGACGCGCATCGTCACCGTTCGTCAATCCATCGCGTATCCAACGAATCATCGAATCATCATCATCGCATCGTCGTCCTACCTCAGCCTCGGCGCGAACGACCGTGCGAGACGCGCGCGTGGTCTTCGTCGCCCTGCGAAACGGACGAAAAAAAGTCATCCGTCAGTCGGCGCCGTCATCGAACGGTCTCGAGCGTCGCGCGAGCGTCGCGCTCGACCGATCCCACGCCCCGATCGCGATCCCGCGAGGGCCCGGATAGATACGCTCGAGCGCGTCCACCGTGGGAAAAGTGCGCGCGAGGACGACCGCGCGAGCGACGAGGCGCGCGCGCGACGCACTTGACGGCGAACACGGCGCGGGTGGACATCGTTTGCGCGAGCATGGCGCGTGGTCGTCGAGTTGTGCGGACGCGCGCGCGCGCGCGAGGGAGACGCGCGAGGGACGGGATCGAGGCGATCGACGCGAGGTGGGCGCGCGTGTGGGTTTTGGTCGGTGGTGTGTGCTCCTGTGTAGAGGGGTTACGTTCGTAGTGTGGCGATGTTTTTGTCTCTTCGTGGTGTGTTTTCAATCTACGGTTTTGGTAGGTGTTGGTGTTTTTGGGTCGTGATGTATGGGAAACGAGGGTTTAGTTGGTGCGGTCGGGCTCGACGGTCGATCGCGACGGCCGACGCGAGCGCGCGACGCGCGCGATGGGAGACGCCGCCGAGGTCGAGGACGCGCGCGTGGCGTTGACGCTCATCGACGCGTCGCGCTACGAGCCGGTGACGTTCGCGCCGTGGGAAGACGACGGCGAAAAGGTGACGCGCGCGCGATGGCTGGATGTGTTTCGAGCGGCGACGCCATCCTTCGCGAGACGCGCGGCGACGTGCGGTGAGGCAAACGCCGAGTCGCGCGCGGCAAAGTTTCAGCGCGAGTTCGACGCCGTGTGCGACGCGTGCGAGGGGCGCGCCATGGACGAGGAACCGCAGGGATCGGCGCGACGGGCGTGTCGGGACGCGGGCGGCGCGGAGCCGGCGAGGCCGTGGCGAGGCGCGAATTGCCTCGAACTGTGTCGCGCGAGGGATGGAATCTTGCGAGCGTGTGGATTCGTGGATTGTTTCGCGAGCGTGAAGCGAGAGGAGAACGATAGGGCGTTAGGGGCGTTACCCGACGTGTTGCGCGCGTTGGACGAGACGGCGGGCGCCGACGAAGACGCGCGGTTGGAGGCGTGCGTGCGAGGCGTGTTCGCGGGGAACATATTCGATCTCGGCGCCGCATCGTCGGTGGACTTGTATGAAAATGGTGGCGGTGTCGATTTCGCGGCGACGGTGGCGAGACTCAGGCCGAGACCGTGGTGCGTCGACGATCTCGACGCGTTGAGAGAACGATTCGCGAAGAGACGACATCGAAAGGCGGTGGTGTTCGTCGATAACGCGGGCGCGGACGTGTGTCTGGGGATGATTCCGTTCGTTCGTGAACTCATTCGTCGAGGAACGGAGGTGGTCGTGGCGGCGAACGAGACGCCGTCGATCAACGACATCACCGCGAGGGAGATGCGCGACGAAATTTTCCCGGCGCTCGTCGCGTCCACGGGAGACGCCATTCTTCGCGACGCCATCACCGATGGACGTTTGCGCGTGGTGTCGTCTGGAAACGACATGCCGGTGATCGATTTACGGTTCGTGTCGAGAGAGGTGCGCGACGAGGCGAAAGACGCGGATTTGATCGTTCTCGAGGGCATGGGACGAGGCATCGAGACCAATCTGTACGCGAAATTAAAGGTGGACTGCGTAAAGCTCGCCATGGTGAAACATCGCGAGGTGGCCGAGTTGCTCGGTGGTGAGCTCTACGATTGCGTGTGCAAGTTTGACGTCGGGTCGGAGGATTTATGATGGAGGTTGTGGCGGGAGTATTGGCGCGTGACGCGGGTAGGAATTGTTGTAGTAGCACATTTGTCGATTAAAAACGTCCGTCGCGCGCGAGTGAGAAGGAGTCTCGACGACTCGATCACTCTTCGTTGCCGGCGAAGAACTCGCCCACGCGCTGGAAAACACCCTTCTTCGGCTTGTCGAGATCAATGAGGAAATCTTGCTTGCCCGAGATGCGTCGAGCGGCGTTTTCGTACGCGATGCCGGCCAAGGTGAGCTTCTTCTTCAACACGAGCGGCTCGCCGCGGTTCGTGCTCACGATCACCTCGGTGTCCTCGGGGATCGCACCCAAGAGCGGCACACCCAACATTTCCTGCACATCCTTCACGCTCATCATGTCGTTCTTCTTGATCATGTCCGCACGCACGCGGTTCACCAAGAGCTTGACGTCGTACACACCGTTCGCCTCCAACAAGCCGGCCACGCGATCGGCGTCGCGAATCGCCGTGATCTCCGGCGTCGTCACGATGACAGCCTTATCCGCGCACGAGATGGCGTTGATAAATCCAACATCGATGCCCGCCGGGCAATCGACGATGATGTACTGAAATTCCATCTCCTTTAAAACCTTGATGAGCGTGTTCATGTTGTTCTTCGTCACGTTGTATCGCGCCCGGTTCTTAGAGATGGGCAACAACGCCAGCGTTCTCCATCGTTTGTCGCGAATCAACGCTTGCTCCATGCGGCACTCACCCTCCAACACTTCCATCGCGGTGTACATGACGCGATTTTCGAGTCCGAGCAACAAGTCCAAGTTACGCAAACCGATGTCGGCGTCGATCAGCGCCACTCGATAGCCCAATCTCGCCATGCTCATCCCGAGATTCGCGCTCGACGTCGTCTTCCCGACGCCACCCTTCCCCGACGTCACGACGATCACCTGCGCGTCGCCGTCCCCGGTCGGCGCGCCGTCGCTCGCGCCCGCGCGCGTCGTCGTCGCCGCCCGTCTCGCCCCCGCGCGTCTCACCGTCGGCGTCGCCGCGGTTCTCGCACACGTCACCCGCGCCGCGCACGCCATCTCTCTCGAACGTCCCTCGTCGACGCGCGCGCGACGGAACCACGCGACGGTTCGATCGATCGAATCGAATCAAATGGCGAACGACGCGCCGAGATCGCGTTCGCGTCGCGTTCGCGCGCTCGTCGCGCGCGAGGTGGGATCGAGTCGTCGACGGGAAACGAGTCGTCGATGGAAGACGATGTCAGGTCTCGATCGCGCGCGCCCGTGGACGAGCGTCGCGGTGTGCGGCGCGCGCGCGTCCTTCATCGTGATTTGTCGGTGATCCGACGCGATGATCTGTCGAATCTATCGGATGAGGGGGTCGTGTTGAGTCGTGACTCGTGACATTTGATTTGTGGTGGGTGTCGACGCGCGCGGGAGAGGACGCGCGAGGGAGAGGGGTGGATCGGTCGAGTCACACGAATTTTACACGAGTTGGTGATGTTTAATTTTTGCGAATGGGGGGGAGGTCCCAGTGTCCGGCGTCCTCGGGGTGGTGGAACTTGCACGACGGGCCGAATTTACACCGACCCGTCTTCATGTAAAATTCGCACACGGCTTGGCCGGGACGGCTCGGGAAGACCTGTGGGGCGACGAGCGGGGTCTGTGGAACCGCGTCGTCGACGTCGAGGGCGAGGGGTGGGGTGAAGGTGGTGACGGCGGCCTCGAGACCGAGGAAATATTTCCCGAGCGTGGGTTCGGAGGACGCCGTCGGCGCGAAGAAATCGCGCACGCCGAGCAAGAGCGACGGGAATCGAACGGAGACGTATCGCCACAGACCGTCTGGGTACGAACCGAGCAAGCGTTGGAGCTTGGGAGGGAGTTCGCGGTAGTGATTCGCCTTGTTTCGAATCACGCGGAGTAAATCTCGAAGAGACGAACCGTCGTACTCGCGGTAGCGCCCGAGATTTTCGAGCAACGCCGCGTCGAGCTTCACCGTCCAATCGTCGCACCTGATCGCGCGACGCGCGTTCATCTCCAACGAACGAAGCATCGTCCTATCGCTCATGCGGTCTTCCAGCTCGACTCGATCGGAGGCGTCGATCAAGAATTGAATCTTCTTCTCCGCGTCCCACCACATCGGGTGCGCCAAGATGTCCTTGGCGGAGGGTCTCTTGGACGGATCCGCGTCTATGCACGCGCGCACCAGAGCCTCGGCCTCGGGGAAGAAATCCAACTTGGACACGTCGAACTTGTTCGCGATGACGTTGGAATCGCGTTCGAGTCGCTCGCCGAAAGGGTGCGAGCCGCCGGTGAGCGAGTAGTACATCAAGCACCCGAGACTGAAGACGTCGACCGATCTCGATTGCCGTCCGCGCGTCAAGCGCTCGGGCGCTTGCCAACCCGACGTCCCCGCGGCGTTGTTCGCGTTGGGTCCACCGACGACGTGCGTCTCGAACGACGTGCCGTCGGAGATGTTTAAGCGTTTCGCGAGACCCATGTCGGCGATTTTGCCCCTGCCGGCGGATGTGATCAACACGTTTTGTGGCTTCAAGTCTCGATGCACGATGCCTTGATCGTGAAGCGCGGCGAGACCAGAGACGACATCGTGCAGAATTCGCATGCACTCGGGCGTCGGACGTTTGGTCTTGGCATCGACGCATTGAATGTTCAACGCGTTCGCCGCGCCGCCGGATTGACCGTTCGTCTCGTCGTCCACCGGATCCACGACGCGAGCCAGAGACGACGCGCAGAGCTCGAGCGCCATGTACACAAAGTTCGAGTCCTCTTCAAAGGCGAAACATCTCAAAATGTTAGGATGTTCGTCCGACGCGATGAGTGCCTTGAGCTCTTTGCGCGCGAGCTCGTGAAACTGCGCGAGCAAACGCTTCACCGCGACGCGTCGACCGTCCATCTCACCCTCGAAGACGATCGTACCGCACGACCCGTACCCGAGCACGGAAGGTTTGACGACCAAACGCCCCACGCGCGTGTCTTCCCGCGATTTCTCTTCCATCGCCGCCTGAATCTTCGCGGCGAGCTCAGCCTCGGCGGCTTTCGCCTCCGCCTGTTTGGCGCGCTTCTTCGCGCGCTTCTTCGCCGCCGCGGATAATTGCGGTTGCTCTTCGGGCTCCACCGCGGATTCGCTCGCGTTTGCGCTCGGCGCCTCCGCGGAATCGAGTTCCGCTCGCCTCTTCGCGTGCGTCAAATACACGACGACGACGACGACGACGACGGCGCCTCCCAGGAGTGCGGCGCGCGCCGTTCGCGACCCACCACCGCCGCTCGGAAGCTCGTTTCGCTGTTTATTCAGCGCATCCTTGACTAAATCTTCGGGTATGCACGACCAATCATCCTCGTCGCTCCCGATATCGATGCGAATGAAATCCTCTCTATCGCTAATGGTGACGAGCGCGTTGGACGAATCACCTCCGTCTCGCAACCCGTCGCCCGCGTTCGCCGTGTACGGCAACGCAAATAGTCCCCCTTCGTGTGCACCTATGATAATCTTATCGTCGCTCTCGCCTTGAATCTGCGCCGCGTTCTCCACGATCACCTTACCGCGCGCGTCGCTCACGCCGAGCGGTAATGACGAGAGACGCTTGGACCAACGCACTTTCCCCGTCTTCTCGTCCACACTCTGCACCACGTTCCCGGGCCCGACGGCGTACGACCCCGCGTCGCGCGCGCGATCCTGTCCTATCTGTAACGCCCCCGTCTCCTCGTCTCGAGCGAGACTGCGCAATTCACCGTGCGTGACGTTCCATCGTTCCTCGCCCGTGCTCGCGTCGACGCTTCGCACGACGTACTCCGTTCTCCCCACGTACACCAACGCATCCTCCTCGTCGTCCTCGTCCCCATCGCTCGCCACGCTCGTGATCGTCCCGTCGACGTTCACGCTCCGCACGACCGCTCCCGTGCGCGGATTGAGCGCATAAATCGTCGACGATCGTCGTCCGACGACCAACGCGCCGTCCCGCGTCGCGCTCGGGCTCGCGTCCACCAACTCTCGAGTCGTCACCGGTAACCGCCGCACGACGTGTTTCGAACCATCCACGACGTGGTGCGCGTACAGAGCGCCGTCCACGCCCGGAAACACGTTTCGTCGACGCGCGGGATCCGTCGTCGTCGTCGTCGCCACGGAGTCCGCCGGCGCGCCGCCGCCGATTTCCCCTCGCGACGACGACGACCCCGCGTCCCACGACGCCCCGCTCAGCGCCCCACCGGAATCAAAACTCCACAGATTCCTCCCGGTGTCCGCGTCCAGCGCGCGCACGACGCCGTCCAACGCGACGACGATCAACGGCGCACCAGCATCATTCCTCGGTGAAGACGTCGCCGTCGCGCCCCCCTCGCACGTCACGCACGCGAGCGCGACGACGACGACGACGACCGCGATCACCACCGTCGTCCACCGACCGCGCGCGCGACGCATGGTCCACCGCGCGCGACGCACTGTCGCCATTCTCGAGGTGCCCATTCATTCATTCATCTTCATTCATCCACACTTTTCGTCCCTCGCGCGCGCGCGCGCGCGACCGAACGGCGTCCGAGACGACGCTCGGTCCGCGCAGGTTTTCGCCATGTCCGCCCCGTTTCGCAAATCGGCGCACAAACTCAAGAAGATTCTCCGAAACGCCGTCCCCGGGAAATCGTGGAACATCTACCGAGGCGACCGGGTCGTCGTCACCAAGGGTCGAGACCGCGGAGAGAGCGGCGTGGTCGCGAGCGTCGATCGCGAACGTTCCACCGTCATCGTTTCCGGGGTGAATCTCGTGAAGAAACACGTGCGAGGGAGCGCGGAGCGACCGGGACAGATCGTCGGCGTGGAGGCGCCGTTGCACTACAGCAAAGTCGCGCTCGCGGATCCCGTCACCGGGGCGCCGGTGCGCGTGTGTCGGATGTTTTTAGACGATGGAACCAAGGTTCGAGTGAGTCGGGGGGCGTTGGCGAGCGGGAGCGTGATTCCGATGCCGAACGAGGCGATGGGAAGACGCGCGCCCAAGGCGACGGGACGAGGGCCGGCGGACACGGAGGCGGCGACGGCGGCGAGAGAGACGGCGGACGCGAACGGCGCGGGGTTGCTCGAGGCGCTCGGACGTCGTCGGGAGTGAATCGGCGAGGTGGGTATTCTTTCTTTTTCTTTTGTAGCGTACAGTAGCGTCTTTGTAGTGGCACCTCGATCGGTGGCGACGGGTCGGAGAAAACCCTCGCGCGCGCTCACACGTCGGCGTACGCCTCGTCGTTTTCGTCGGCGCTGAGCACGAATAACACGCCTCGCAGACACTTGGACCAGTGGTGGAGATCACCCCCTGTGCCGTTCTCGGCGGCGACGGTCGCGCGTCGAGACTTGGCCGCCGCGCGAAGCGCCGCGTCGCGTCCGCGCTCGCGAAGCGTCGCCACGACGCGTTGGCCGTGTCTCGAGAGGGCGAAGAGCGCGGCGCACGCCGACGTCGCGCAGCGCGCGTCGTCGTCGCCGACGGCGTGGACTAAACAATCGATGGCGTTCGGGTGGGCGACGTAGTGCGATTTCGCGCCGCCGTGAAACGCGAGGTTGTGCATGAGGAGAAACGCCTCGCGTCTCGCGTCGACGTCGTCGGCGTCTCGCGCCTCGGCGACGACTTCGAGACAGAGTTCGAGCGCGTGTGACCCGGCGCTCGCGCGCAACACCGCGCGTTGACCGTCGTCGAACGAGGCAACGTTACACAGCGCGCGAACGGCGGCGTGAACCGTGCGCATCCATCGCGCGCGCGTCGCGTTTCGTTCGCCGTCGTCGTGCGCGCGCGCCTTGACGAGCGCGTGCGCCAACGTCGTCGCCGTCTCGTCCACGAACGCCGATCGAAGCAACCAGTACCGCGCCGGACCCTCCACGGTGGCGAGCGAGGACAGCGCCTTGAGAGCGAGCTCGAGGGTGGACGACCCGGGCTCGTGTTTCGAATCGAACGCGAAATCCATCAACGTCCGCGCGAAGGATTTCGTCGACCCGTCGCCGTCGGCGGCGGAGGACGTCGCCGTCGTCAACGCGCGCTTGGCGTCCGCATCTTTCGCGACGAAATTCACCACCGTGGATAACAATTCGTACGCGATCGTCTGATCCATCCCGGCGTACGGCCACGTCGCGCGGAACATGGCGACGACGCCCGCGTCGGCGGCGCGTTCGCGAATTTCGCACGCGATTTCCTCCAACCATCTCGAAGACTCCTCATCCTCATCGTTTCCGCGACGAGGCGACGCGTACATCAGGTGTCGAAGACACGTGAGCGATCCCAACGCCACCGTCGACGGTAACTCGCGTCCATCGACGCCGACGCCGAATTCCAACGCCGCCGCGAGCGCGTCTCTTCGTCTCGCCGTCCTCGACGCCGACGCGGCGACGAAGACGTCCATCGCCGTCGGCGCGCGCGCGAACGATCCATCCGCGTTCATCGATCGTCGCACCGCCTCGAGCGTGGTTTCGATCAGACTCTCGACCACGCCCCACTCACACGCCGCCGCTTTCGCGCTCAAATCGTGCGCGAAAACGTTTCGAATCGCCGCGACGAGCGCCGACGCCGGAGGCGCGTCTTCGCGAACCGCCGCGCCGCCGACCAATCGCGCGCGCCACAGCGCGAGCAACGATCCCGCGATGGACGCCCCCGCGTGTTCAAACGCCCCTCGCGTCGCTCGTGTCGCCGTTTCTGGGGATCGAAACGCGGTGGCGACGAGTAAACACGCCCCGGTCGCGCTCCGTCGTCTCTCGCGAGACGCGTCCGCGCGCGCGGCGGCGGCGAGCGCGCGAGAGAGCGTCGACGCCGCGCCCGTCATCGTCGTCGCGTCTATGTCGCGTTCGCCGTCACCGTCACCGCGCGAGTTGGCTTGGAGCACCGTCGCCAGAGCCTCGGCGCACGTCGACGCGGCGCGCGAGACGGCGGCGTCGGACGTCGAGACGCGCGCGGCGTCGACGGCGGCGTCGAACCGCCGGCGCAACGCGTCGGCGGCGAGCGCGGCGTCCATCGTCTTACACCCGGCCGCGGTGACGACCCCGAGGAGTGAGGCGACGTTCGCGGCGGCGTGTGCGTCGTCCGCGACGATGTCGTCGTCGCGCGAAGGCGCGCGCAAGACACCGAAGGCGCCGTGCCACATGGTTCCGTCGGCTTCGTGATTTGGATTGAAATCAAACGCCTCGGCGACGCCGAGCGCGTCGACGCGGGCGGCGGCGAGTAACGCCGCGGAGGCGCCGCGACGAAGCATCGCCGCGCGATGGTCGTTTGGATCGGTTTCCCTCGTGAGCACGCGCGCGAACGCGCGCCAGACGTCGGTGGCGGCGAGCATGGGTAACGAAGGAAACGGCGTCGACGACGACGCGGCGGCGGCGGCGCCGCGATACAAACCGTCGTCTCGAACGTCGACGGTGCTCTCGGCGGCGGCGCTTCCGGCGACGAGTGAGGCGACGCATCTGAACGCCTCGACGCGCGTCTTCGGGGCCTCGCGCTCGTCGAGCGCGCGCTCGACGGCGAGATCGAAGACGTCCGGAAACGTGACGGCGACGACGTCGGCGATTGGCGAACCCGGACCGACGGCGGCGGCGAGCGTCTCGAACGCGCGCGCGCGTCGACGAGGCCACGGGTCGCGCAGGGCGACGCGCACCCACTCGAGATCGTCTCGTTCGTAGAAGGCGTCCGCCCACGAGTGCGAGGGAATGCGCTCGATGATGAAGACGAGCGCGCGCGTCGCCTTGTCCGCCAACGCGGCGCCCGGACGCTTGGACGACGATAACACGCGGTCGAGCGTCGCGCGCGCGAACGCGCGAACGGTGTCCGCGGGGACGTCGCCCAGACGGAACGCCGCGATGGAGGCGTCCACGGCGGCGCACCGCGCGGCGTTGTCGCAATTTTTCGCCGAGAGTAAACTCTGCGTAATCGTCGCGACGACGTCGAGCTCGACGAGAGACGCCGCGATGTCTTCATCCCGCGCCGAACGCTCGCGAAACCGTCGAGCGGCGTCGCACACGCACGTCAACAATTCCATGGATGCCCTGACGGCGTCGGCGCGCGCGGCGCACCGCGCGCCGCCGTCATCACCGAGCGCGCGCGCGGCGGCGATGGGATGTCGAAGCGCCGGCGGATCTTCGACGACGTCCGTCTCCGCGTCGCCGCCCATGGGCGCGCCCACGCTCGCGAGCGGGACGATGACATCGCGCGCGATCTGTATGAGCGTTTTCATCGACCCACTCGGAAGCACGGCGTGATCGACGCGCGCGAAGGAATGCAGACACGTCGCGAGCGCGTCCGCCGTTAGGCTCCACAGTCGAGCGTCCGCCGGCGACCGCGGCGGTCGCCGTAAAAACCGTTCGCTCGCCTCGTTCCATCGTCCCAGAGACGCCAACACGGCCATAGCGTGCGTGCGACTCTGGTGCGCGATCGTGTGCAGTCCTTCGAGCGCGCGTGCGGCGTCCTCGTGCGACCGAGCGTCGCCGAGCGCCTCGACGCGTTCGCCGACGACAAAGGGCGGGCACGACATTCTCGCCGAGTCTCTCGCGATGCGCGTCTCCTCGGGCTCGTCCTCGCGCGCGTCGTCCAACGCGAACGCGAGTAACGCCTCGTCCTCCGTGTTCGCGTCGGCGTAGGTGTGCGTGAGCACCTGGCGACGGCGAAACATGGCGAGGACGCGCGCGACGTCGACGTCTTCTTCGGCGAATGCGTCCGAGTCCCCGTTCGAGGGTGGATTTTTGAGTTCCGGCACGAAATTCGGAAATCTGTACGTCTCCAAGAAGAGTTTCGGGAGACTGAGCTCGCGCGGACGCGGCGCGCCGACGCGCGAGGCGACGGCGTCGGCGACCGGGGTGAATAAAAAGCGCGTCAAGAGAGACGCCGTCGCCGCTCGAATGCGACGCCGGGGATGAAACGCCAATCCCAAGAGTTGCGCGATGCGTCCGCCTCGACCGTCCTCGCGACTCAGGGCGTCGCGCACGAGTCGACACGCGCCGGTCGCCTCGGCGAGGATTTGAATCGCGCCGGTGACGACGGTGACGTGAGATCCTTGTTCGAGCGCCACTCGAATCAACGCGTCGAGCGTTCGAGGATCCGCCAACGCAGCGGCGAGTCGTTCGTCGCGCACCGTGATCTCTAATTCGGCGACGAGCTCTTCCACCGATTGCTTCGTCTCGCTTTCATCGTCGTGGTCGATGAACGCGCGAATCGACGCGCGCACGTCGTCGAACGTGCGCGAGCGCAGACTCTCTCTGAACGCGTCGACGCGCGGCGAATCGTCCACGTCGTCTCTATTTCGAACGTACGCGTCGTCTTCGAGCAACACATCGTCGAATGGATCGTTCGTCGATCTCAACAGAACGTCCGCGGCGGACGTCACGCCTCGTCCGATATCGTGCGCGAGATCCGTCGCGCATCGAACGCGCGTTTTCTCGTCTTGATGAAATAATCCTCTGAGCGCCGTCGACAATCGTCCCAATCGACCGCCGACGTTCGCTTCCGCCACGAACGCGCGCGCGCGCATCGCTGCGTCGCCGAGGTCGACGTCATCGCTCATGGCGTCGAGCCACGCGGCGTGCATCGACAGATGCGCGGCGACGGCGGCGTCACCGGATGAGCGCGCGCAGAGTGTCTGCAAACACGTCGCCGCGTCTCTCACCGTCGAGACGTGGTGCGCGCCTCCGACGATGATTTCGCTCAGGATGAGCGGATGTTTGAGCACGTCGACCGCACATGACGCCGCGAGCGTCGCGTACGCCGTCGCGCGCACGTCCTCGAGGTCGTGCGTCATCAGCGAGAGCAAGGCTTCGGCGCGCGCGTCGCCTTCGTCTTCGGCTTCACCTTCGGCAGACGCAGAGGCGACGAGCGCGGCGACGAGACGCGACGCGAGCGGACGCACGTCCGCCACCGTCCCCACGATGGTCAACGCGCGCGACGTGTGCGTCATCGCGCGCGCGAACTCTCTCGCCGACGCCCCCGACTGCGCGGCGTCGGCGACGAAGCGTAAACACGCGTCCGTCTCTCGCACGAGCGCGAGCTCGGCGGCGAGCGTCGGACATGCCAGACGCAACGCGCGCGCGCAATATTCTCGCGCGAGCGGATTCGCCGCCGCGAGTACATCGTCGACGCACACGTCGTACCATCGCTTAAACAAACTCGCGTTCGCCGCGCCGACGCCTCGGACGCGCGCGCCTCCGGCGACTGCGGCGATCTCCGCGCTCGCCTGCACGCACGCGAGATATTCGCTAGCAGCGCCCGGTTCGAACGCCACCGACGCCAACGCGGATTCGCACAGATCGAAATATTGACTCAATCGTCGCAGAGACGCACCGTGCGCGTTCTCGCCGTCCGACGGGACGACTTGTATCAACGGCAAGAGAAGTCGAATGGTTCGAATGGCGTCGGCGCGAAGCGCTGGATCCGCCATGGCAGGAATCGCGCGCGTCATGAACTCGTGCGCCATGGGAAGCACACGCGTGCGTGGACCGTGTCTTCGTCGTTCGTCGTCGAGATGACTCTCGGTGATGGGCGAATTGGGCGACGGCGGGCGCGCCTTTCGCTCCGCCGAGAGCGCGCCTCGAGACGCGTCAACCAATTCGCGGTGTAACGCCATCGCACACTGCGCGATGACGCCCAGGGCCTCTTTCCGAGTCTCCGGAGACGATAATCGCGGATCTCGCGCCGATAGAAGTTCGCACGCGCGTTCCAACGCGCGACACGCGACGCGCGCCACCGCCTCGACGGGCACGTCCGCCAATGCGCACCTCAATTCTCGAAGACCACCGAGCGCGAGCGCGTGGTGCGCGCACGAGTCCAACATCGTCGTCAGTGCGTACAGATACTGCGCGTCCTCCTCGCTCACCGCGGCGTGCGGAAGCGCGTACCCTTCGTCGCCGTCCGCGCTCGTCGCGTCTCTCTCTCTCGCGGCGAACGACGATCGAGACGCCGACGCCGAATCATCCTCTCCAAACGTCGCCTCCGACGTCGTCGCCTCCGACTGACTCCGCTCTCGCGCCCGTCTCGCCCGCACCTCTCGAATCGCATCGTATCCACCTATCGCGTCCTCATCGTCCCGATCAAAATCATCCGCGCGAGGCGGTTTCGGCGCGTCCATCGCCTCCACCAACCGCGCGTACGCCCGTCCATCCTCCGACCGTCTCTCGTCCCGCATCAGCGCCACCACGCGCTCCCGCGCCCCCAATTCCTCCAACCACGCGATCGCCACGGGTTCTCGCTCGCACAACCACGTCAAAAACGTCACCGGAGACCACCGCGCGCACGTCGCCGCGTCCCCGCCCGCCCTCCTCCCCGCCGCGCCCTCCTCCGCCTCCCTCGCCCGCTCATCGAACGTCTCCTCCGCGTCGTCGTACATCGACAACAACGTTCGCAGCACCTCCGAATCTCGCGCCGTCAGACTCGCGTCGCACGCGCCGGTGACGTTGGCGACGACGAGCGCGCGTAACGCTCGACGACGAATGTCCCGCGACGTCGACGCGAGTTTGACGCGCGCGGCGTCGAGCGCGCGCTCGGACGCCGCTCGGCGCGCGCGCGCGACGTCCATCGCTCGCGGCGGCGGGGCGTCGGACCGCGGGGACGACGCGCGACGGCGTGTGATGATGACATTTTCGACATTTTTGAAAATTTGAAATCGTCGAACGCGCGCCGACGCGAACGCGAACGCGCGAGGGACGCGACGACGAGGGTCCGTGGGCGTGATTGACGCGGTAGAATTACACGTAATAATATGTGTACGACGAGGACGGGGATGTGGAGGGGAAGAGGGCGAGGAGGGTGGAGACGAGGTCGCGCGCGGACGCCGAGAAGGCGGAGGCGGCGACGACGCACGGAAAGCCGACGCCGACGCCGAGGTAATACGACCATTTGAGATGCGCGCGCGCGGTGAATGCGTCGGCAAAGTGTGGAGCGGAAACGGTGAAACAGGCGGTGAGGGTGAGGTAGAGACGCCAGAGGAGACGCCAGAGGTGAGGATCGCCGCCGAGGGCGCGAGACGCGCGTTCGCCGACGCCGCCGACGCCGACGCCGAGAACGACGGCGAGGATGGACGCCGGTGCGGCGCGAAATCGACGCGAGACGTGCATTCGGGTCAACACCAGGGCGGTGGTGAGGATGAGAAGGACGCCGAAGACGGCGCGAGCGCCCTCGGTGGCGACGCATTTGGCGTACGAGTACGCGGCAAAGGGCGAGACGAGCGCCGAGACGTCGAGCGACGTAAAACCACTGCTTCGTGCGCACCGCGCGGACCACTGGCCGTATCGCGTCGTCACACGATCCCATCCGAGCGTGAGCATCACCGCGCACGTCGTCATCAGACCCAACGCGAGCGCGTCGCACGTCATGCCGTGAAACTCGTCGACGGCTTTGGATTTTCGCCTCTCCGCCGCGCCGTCCGCGGCGAGTCTGTTCCCTTCCGCTTTGAGCTCGTTGCTCGTCTGCTTTTGCATCAACGCCATGTAGTTCAATCCAACCTCTAATTTCTTAACCTCTAATTGTTCTCGCAACAGCGCTCTGTCCTCTTCGTGCATGGTCGACGTCGACGTCGACGCCGACGGCGACGCCGACGGCGTCTTCACCACCGTCGAATTCCCCACGTTTCCACCGCTCATCCCGCGCGCGCCCGCACGAGACACCACCGTCTCCCCGTTCGATCGCACCATCGCCGCCGCATCGACAGACGGACCATCTTTTCGCGCGCGCTCCGTCTCCGCGCGTCTCCGTCTCGCCGCGCGCGCGAATGTCGACGTCGCGTCCCGTTCGCCCCAATGCGTCGCCACACTCTCCACCGCGTCCGCGAACGCCTCCTCCATCTCTCTTTCGCTCGCGCCTCTCTCTCTCGCGCGCTCCATCGTCGCCACGGCATCCGCGAACGCGCGTCCCGCGCGTCTCGCGTCTCGCGCGTCTCTCGTCTCCCCCGGAATCGCGCTCCCGCGACGCCGACCGAGTCTTCGCGCTCGACGCGCGCGCGCGCGCGACTTGACGCCGAGAATTCCCACGACGCCGACGACGAGCGCGAGCGCGAGCGCGAACCACGCGCGCGTCGTCGTCGTCTCCCACGCCGTCGGTCGCGTCGAGCGCGTCATCCACGACGCGCGTCTCGACGTCCCGGACATCGCCGCCTTCGCCGCCGACGACGACGACGACGCGAACGCGAACCCGCGCGGGGTCGTCCCGCGCTCGCGCGCCATCGACCGTCGTCGTCGTCGTCCTCGCGCGCGTCTCTCGCGTCGAATCATCCATCGACATGACATTCGAATCCATCGACGTACATCACACAGATACCACGAGAAACCACGAGGGTACGATAACGAATACCCTACACACACCAACGTATATCCCATCCACGACACCGCGTGCAGCGCACACACACGATGCATGGGTCTCTCTCCTCTCACACTACGTCGTGTACACACATACTAGAGTACGTTTTCCCACGACCATTCGACGAAAGAGACCTCATCCA
>Ga0208410_1000360_pt1 | contig 27484 bp, 18 predicted proteins | sample ETN02SmetaG_3_FD_185787 | JGI IMG/M metagenome (GOLD analysis project Ga0208410, IMG submission 185787) | Marine microbial and viral communities from oxygen minimum zone, Eastern Pacific Ocean - ETNP2014F10-02SV257 (SPAdes) (version 2) | ecosystem: Environmental > Aquatic > Marine > Oceanic ... | reverse complement strand
CGACCTTCGTGTCGAAAATAGCCAATTCCGCGGAATAATCGTCGAAAGGCTGGATCATCAAAACTACTCCAATCTTCAGACAAATGCAGTTTTCAGCGGCCTAGAGGTAAGGGGTACCGGGGGACCGAACGCGAAGACTCCGGGCCTCGGCATTGGAGCTAGCTTCGATGTGAACACCTCCGGCGTGAAGGTGACCGATGCGATAATCGAGGACAATGCCATCATAGGTTTCAGGGCTTACACGACAGACTCCTCAACCTCGCTGAACAACGTCACCATACGGAACAACGGCCCAGAGTCGCCGCAGAATAATCACGATGGGGCAGGCTTACTCTTCCGCAGCGCCAGTTGGACCACCAAGGGACCCGCGGAGGTCTCTGGCCTGGTCGTCGAGAACTCAACCGGGTCCGGCGTTGTGATGGCCAAGGGGGGAGCCATCGGCAGCAACTGGACGATCAGGGACAATGCCGCAGACGGCGTCTCATTCGTCGAGTTCCACCCCCGAGTGGAGAACCTGGTCAGCGAGGACAACATCGGTAACGGCGTCTCAGTCATCGATTCCAGCAACGTTGAGCTCTCAAACGTCCACACTTCCGGGAACGCCATCGGACTCTACTTCCAGGAGTCGAACTACGTGATGAGCGGCGGGAAGAACGTCTCATGCCACACCTGCTCCTCTGACGGGGACCAGAGGGGGATAGTCGTCAGGGACAGCATCGACTTGCAACTGATTTCGTCTACCGTGACAGGATCACTATCCGAACCGGCCCTGGACATAGATAACAGCGGTAACCTGTTCCCCGGAACCGTAATACTGGACGACATCGCTATCCGCTCCACCTCTTCCAACTACTCCGTCATCCTAGAGGGAGTTGATGCCGAGATTAGCGGCCTCGACCTGAGCGGAGATGGCGGCGGGATGTACTGGGAGGCGAGGGGTTCCCTGCCATCCAGGATTTCTGACAGCGTTATTTGGGACAGCCCGTCAAACTGCCTGGACTTGGTATCGCACACAGAGCTGCTAGCCGATGGAGTCTCACTCATCTGCGACCAGCTTCCCGAAATCGACCAGAGCTCAGTGAACTTCACCGCCTCGTCATTGGCAGATCGTTCCGGTTCTCACAGCACGTTCTCCTTGAGCAACAACTCCCACCTGCGTTGGATTTCCTCGGGTGACATCATCACCCCGGAGAGCTCAGAGGACGACGTCATTGCCGACGTCATGTGGATGATCGACGTCCACACAATCAACCAGAACCTACTGAACATCCCACTTGCCCAGGTGAACATCACCTTCGATGAATTCGAGGTCGAGGTCTTGGCCTCCCAGCCATACGAGGGGATGTTCGACTACGGGCCATTCGTCGGTCAGAGGTGGACTCCCCTACAGGGGTGGTCATCCACGAACACGGCACATGTAGGATGCGACTACGACGGGGTCCACAATGACTCGGAGCCAATGCAGATCGATGGCGACAAGAGGGTCTACTGCAGGATGGAACTCAGCAACCAACCGCCATTCATCCTCTGGGGGACGCCGTTGGACGATATGGAGTACTCAAGCGAGAGCGAGATAGTATTCGATGCCAGGGAGAGCTGGGATCTAGACTTCGACTCCCTCACATACGCCTGGACGAGCAGCATCGATGGGGAAATCGGTTCCACATGCGACCTCCAATCGAGCAACAACTCGTTCTTCGTCGCGAACATGAACGGGTCCGAGCCATGCCTCTCTGATGGGGGGCACGCCATTACCCTCGAGGTATGCGACTCCGAGGGTAACTGCGTCAACGAGACACGAGATTTGGAATTGGTTAACCTGCCTCCTGTAATCACCGTCGGAACATCACCATCCATCTCGTCGTGGGGGACTCTCTTCCTTGGGCAAACAGCGAACCTCACCATCGATCTGGAGGGGACCTACGACCCCGAGGGAGGGGACCTATGGTGCTGGGCAACCGCATCTTACGAGTCAGACCCCGACCCCGATCCAGAGAACCCGAGCTGCCCCACGGAGATCATCAGGTCATTCATCGGCGCCCCCGATGACACGTTCAGCGTTTCAGTGAAGGCGTGGGACGGGGTCAACGACGTGATATCATGGACATTCGACGTGGAGCTGTACAACGAACTCCCGGAGCCAGTGATGGAGATATCCAGGAACGGTCAGACCTCAGCAGACTGGGTGGCTTTGACGGGCTTCGAGACCTACGACCCAGAAGGGGATGACATCAGGTTCGAGTTCCACAGTGACATAGACGGCCTCCTAGGTTCTGGCACATACCCGGATCTTCCCCAGTGGTCAGGTACTCTCAGCAAGGGGACCCACTCCATCACGATGAAGGCCAGTGACGTCAGGGGCGATCACGCCAATCAGTGGAACACCCAGTCAGAGACGCTTGAGGTGATCAACTCCGCTCCAGACGCAATGATTTCCAAGCCCCTATCTGGGACTCTCACGGACTCGTCAGTGTTGCTTTCCCTGGAATCCACCGGTTCTGGCGACTGGGACCTCTCCTGCTCAGAGCTTCAGGACAACGGAAGTGGGCTACTTTGCAACCCCGTAGCAGCGACTAGCAGCGACCTAGTCTCGGTTCTATGGGAGTCGGACCAGATAGTCGAGCCACTTGGAAGCAGTTGGGATGTCTTGACTCGCCTCCCTGCTGGAGAACATACGATCACGCTCACCCTCGATGACGGCGGCGGCCCGGTTTCGGACCAGATCCAGATCACCGTATCAGAGTCGGCACCCCTGCTCATACTGGACTCCCCAGTCCCGGACGCCCAGGTATACTCCAACCTGCCCATACTCTTCGACTTCAGGGGTTCAGTGGACATGGACGGAGACGAATTCTCGGTGACCGTGACCTCAGATCTGGACGGCGTCATCCTGGACTCCAAGACCACTGACTACTGGTACAACGACTACCTCTCCCATGGAACACACAACCTGACATTCGTCCTCACGGACGAGAACGGGATGGAAAGAACCCATTCGCAGGTCATCACCGTTCTGGAGACAGGCCCCGTGGCCGTGATATCGGGGATGGATAACGGCCAGTACCTTCCTCCCGGGCAAGAAGCAGTCCTAAGCGCCATGCAGTCATTCGACTACGATGATGACATAGTCCTCTACGAATGGAGGATCGACGGCCAACTAGTAAGCGACACCACCACTCTGAACATCACGTTCCAGCCCGGGCCAGTAAGGGTGGACTTGCTGGTCAAGGACTCGAGGGGCGCCATCTCGGTAGCCTCGGTTAACCTGACCGTCGGATCCAGCGCCCCACAGGTGTCCGACCTGCTTGTCTCGGTTAACAAGGTCGAAGATGGAGTCCCGACCTTGGTCACTACCACGGTGAGGGTCCAGGATGATGATGGGACCACAGATATAGTCAGAGGGGAGCTGATCGCAGGGGGCTCCTCGGTTGCGATGTATTTCTACGACGATGGAACAAACGGTGATTCGGTGGAAGGCGATGGGATTTGGACATCAAGATTCTCCTGGCTGGTCTCTGGCGGTTCTTGGGCCAGGGTAGAGGTATGGGCCATCGACTCAGACCTGGTCTCACCCGGAGCAGTTCATACCGTCCCCATCGTGGAGTCCGACAGCGGTGGCCTGGAGGACTGGGTCTCATCCCTAGGAATCCCGTTGCTCCTAATCACAATGGCCTCTCTGACTGTGGCCGGGATTTCTTACAGGCGGATGAAGATGGCGGAGATGGCCAAGGACATGCAAGTCATCGAGTCGTGGTCCTCGTTCGACCCTAGGGAGATGGACGAGGAGTTCGACTCCGAGGACTAGTTCTCAGGACCCCATGGGGTCTTTTCCCTGTTGATCCCCAGTCTCTTGGAGAATAGGAACTTGAAGTTCTTCCAACCATCCCCCCATGTGTGTATCTCGGCGGTGCCAACCCTGATGCTGTATGGCAACGAGATTTCCACTGCCTTTTTTCGGCCGTAGCACCTCCTTGCATTGATCTTCATCTCCTCAGATAGGGGCATGCCATCGTTAGTCGGGCGCATCCTAGGGTTTTCCATGATGTCCTTTCGGAAGCACCACATACCGCTCTGACTGTCATGTATCCCGTTGAGGAAAAGCAGCCTGGAGGTGAATGAGAGGGCCCAGTTGCCGAATCCATGCAGTCCGGACATAGCACCCTCCTCGGCCTTCTTCAGACGGTCGCATGTGATGAACTGGAGGTCTTCTTCGACCAGCTTGCGGACTAGTTCGGGGACGCTGGATCCGTCGTAGGTACAATCCGCGTCCATGGTGACGATGATGTCTCCCGGTGCGATGGCGAAACCAGTCCTGTACGCTCTCCCGTAACCCTTCCTCGACTCGAGGTAGACCTCGGCCCCCTCTTGCTCCGCTAGCTCCCGGGTACGGTCCTCGGAATTCCCGTCAACAACAAGGAAGTCCAGCTTCTCGCACCAACCGTCGTTGGGAACCGATCTAATCGTATCGACAATGGCCTCCTCCTCGTTCCTGGTCGGTATGACCACCGTGACGTGAACTGGCAACGGGCCTTCCATGCGGAATCCCCCATCATGGGCCTATTTTTGAACCATTGTAGAGGTCCCGCCACTCCCGTTCTCTTCAATAACGCCTCCCTAGACCGGTTTACCGGTGAGGCCATGCACATAGCGATGATATCGGGGGAGTACCCCCCTAGGTGGGGGGGAATGGGATCCACCTGCTATCATTTGTCCTGCAAGCTCGCGGCCATGGGTCACTCGATCACCGTCATCACCAGGAGTTTCAAGGGAGACCCTCCACATCTGGAGGGTGTCAGAGTCATCCAGGTCCCATGGCTAAAGGTCCCCCTCGAATTCACTCGCTCATATGGCAAGTCTGCTCTGAGGGCATTGGCTCGCCTACACTCGGAAGAGCCAGTGGACGTCGTTCACCTCCATTGCCCCATGGCCTCCTGGTCTACCAAGCAATTCGAAAGATGCCGCAGGGAAATAGCCCCTGTCGTCTCATCAATGCATGGAACTTGGCTCGGAGAGAGGGACGGCCTGGCTCTCGCAGCCAAGTTTGGCGAGCCAGCGGTATGGGCAAATCCAAACGACATTGCCATCCGATTCATGGCGGGGAGGTATGCCCGATTCGAGAAATCGGCCATACAAAACTCCGCAGTCATCGTCCCAAACTCCAGAGCAACGAAGTTGGATCTAGAGTCGAGGTACGACGCACCCTCTGATTGGGACTGCGAGGTCATTCACTGGGGAGTGGACACCGGCATGTTCGTCCCAACTCACAGTGACTCGGAAGAGGACACGCACAAGAAGAAGGAGATCAGGTCGAAGTATGGTTTGGGTCCAGATACCTTGCTAATGCTTGCTGTCGGTAGGCTGGCCGCCAGAAAGGGGCATGGCCTACTACTGAGGGCCTTTGCCATGTCCGCCGAGTCAACTGATTCACATCTGGTGATTATCGGACGCGGTTCCCTTCGGAGCAAGCTGAACCGCATGGCGTCAAAGTTGGGGATTAGCGACCGGGTGTCAATCGAGTCCGGGATGGGTTTCGAGGAGATATCCGAGATGTACCGCTCATCAGATCTCGTGATCTACCCTTCGTACTACGAGGGCCAGGGGCTGATCCCTCTGGAGGCAATGAGCTCTGGAACACCAGTGGTGACTGTTGACCATGGGCCCCTGCCCGAGATGGTAGACGACAGTGTGGGTGCATTGTTCGAAATGGGCTCAGCCGAGTCGCTCTCCCTAGCCATATGTTCCGAGGCGTCTTCAATGGATTCATTGCTCGAGAAAGGGAGGGAAGGGAGGAAGAGAGTCCTCCAGAATTTCTCACTCGATGGAAACGCAGAGGACTTCCTGGCGGTTTACCGACGTGCGATGTCACAATAGTTTCCGGGGAAACTCTTGATTGCTAATCCACCCTCCGACCCTTATGGAGAGTCGGATTTCATCTGTTCGGAGATCAAATAGCTCAACGACGGCAAATTTCGCAATCATCATCCTGGTTGCCTACCTAGTATTGGTCAATCTGAAGGCAATCCTGATGCCTTTAGCAATCGCAGTACTGATTTATTTCCTGATTCGTGCACCAGAGCAGTATCTCATAGAAAGGTTCGATGTTGTAGCTAGGATGCCAATGCTGGCCTATGGTGTGATTCTATCGATTGGCGGAATTGTCTCGTATGCCATTTCGGTACTGCTGTACAGGAATATAGATCAATTCAATGACGAGATGCACAAGGAAGGCGGGATCATTGACAAATTCAACGAAAAGTGGACAAATCTTGGAGAGGCGAACCTCTACGGACTCGAGGACGTAATTACAAGCCAGGAGACAATCGAGAATGTCCTCGATCCTCAGAACATCCAGGATTTTGCTACCAACATACTTGCCGACCTAGCTTCCTTCTTGACCACCATGGTCACCGTTGCGATTTTCTTAATCTTCCTGATACTTGAGGAGAAGAGCCTCCCAGGGAGATTCAAGGCTGCCTTCCCAAGCTCCTATGGAAGTGTCCGAACCATCGTCTCAAACTCCTCAGAGGCGATTTCAACATACGTTATCTCGAAGGCGACCTGTAGCGCGGGTCAAGCACTAGTGCTGACATTCCTCCTATGGTTCATGGGAATACCTGGGTGGTTTCTGTTCGGTGTTTGCTGTCTACTTTTAGACTTCATCCCAGTCATCGGTGCCCTCCTTGCAACGATTCCTCCAATGATGATTGCCTTGATCGTCCTTGACCTCCCTCAGGCATTTGTACTGGGAGGGCTAATGATAACCAACCAAGCCACATTTGCAAATTTCATCGAGCCAAACCTATCTGGTCAGAGACTGGGAATTTCTCCCTTGGTCCTGATTCTGACAGTGATGGTCAGTGCGTCTGTCTGGGGAATTTCCGGTGCGATCATCGGCGTCCCACTCATGATTATCGCAAGGATAGCACTTGAGGAGGACGAGCGGACTCGCCCAATTGCTCTGATGCTCGCCATGAAGGTACACGAGGAAGAGTGAGTCATCGTATCGAGATGACTGCCAAGACTCCTTCTCCCCTGATGGAAACAAAGCCCCCCTTGCCCTCGTTGTGAAGACCCTTCGATGAGAGGGCGAGAAACTCCCCGTCCACCTCCCACCTGGACCCTGATATCCACACCTTGCCCGGCTCGAGGGCGAAGACGGAGAAAGACTCGCCTTGCTCCAATTCAACAGAGAACTCACCATCTTCGGGATGGACCCTCGTCGTCACTCGACTCTCGTGATGCATCCTGATAGAGGCACCAGGAGGCGCATCGAGCATTGCTGCCCAGTTTCCGAGGACGTGATCAGGCTCCCCTCCATCAACTCCCACTACGTCGATGTCAGTGAAGCCGCGACCTATCAGCAGTACGAGTGACTTTGCCAGATCGCTGGTGCTCTGATCGGTCAGTTCCACAACCCGGCCACCCCAGGAACTGGCATCCACGGAGTCCAGGTCACCAAGGACCTCATCGATCACGATGCCACACTCAGCAGCGCGGTCAGCACCTCCGTCAACTCCGAAAACGGGGATTCCGGCCGAGGATACCAGCTCAATTACAGATGAGTGGGGGATTGAGCCATTGCACCACAGAAACGCCCGCACTGATTCACCTACCGAGCAGCGATCTTCCCGTCAGAGACGATGACCGACCCCTCAAGACTAATCTCGGGGGTAACCAGGGATCCTTGAAGCTGAATCCCGACCCTCGCACTTCCTCCTATGTGGGTGTTATCTCCGAATTTGAAGTAACAGGAACCCCTTACCGTCGGGTCCTCAACCTTGCTTCCTCGAAGTACTGTGGACTTCGGATTCATGCCGAAACCGAACTCGGCAACAGTCCACACCTGCTCCTTCCTGGAACTCCTCAGGCCCAATTTTGCAACATCGAAGAAAGCACTAATCTCGTCGGCAATTTCACCGCCCGAGACCTCTTTCACGACTCCTCCTTCCACTTGGAGAGTCAACGGCTCTTCGAGCATCACCCCTTCCCAAGAACCGTCGATGACGATAGTGCCATTCATGCTGCCCTCCTTGGGTAGGACGAAAACCTTCCCGGCAGGCAGGTTGGCTATCTGCCCAGGCCGGTTGCAAATGCCGGTGTCCTCGAGGATCCACCTGTCACCAGTCATGAACTCGACGTCAGTCCCCGCTTCGGACTTGACGTTCACAAGCCTCCGCCTTCGAAAAATTGACCCCATGGCAGAAATCTCCTTTTGCAGGGCATTGTAGTCGGCCGTCATCCCACCAGACTCGAATGTAATGCTCTCGATTCCAGGCATGGAGACAATCCTCGCCCCTTCCCTAGTGGCTGCTGCCCTTGCCCTGGTGTGGGTCATGGAGTCTTTGGTCGCCAAAACTATGACCCTATTTTTCCGCATAATATCTGAAACCGGGGGCGGCGGCTCCTTCCCGGTCTTCTGGGTCGGTGGCATCATCACCAGAAGAATTCGATCGGTGACCCTTGCAGCCTCTTCGTATAGGCACTGACCCACCTCTGCCGTATCCGGATCGGTGATGACCAGGACGTCCTCCTCCCTCCGTACTTGCAGGCAAGTACGAATCACCGATCTTGCTGTTGACAGCATCGCCTCCGAGTTTTCGGGACTTCTACTGCCATCCTTGGTGGACATATGGGCATTCCTAGATGGGGTCCAGTATTGATACTTCACTCGTCCAGTGAGGGCTCCCTGCTACGATTGGAAATCTCCGCGAAGACGTCCGAGACGAACTCGTCAAGACCGACTCCCTTCTTCTGATTGCCACTCCTGCCCCTGATTGAGACGGTCCGATCGCTGGCCTCCTCGTCCCCGAGGATTACCATGTAAGCCGGACGCGTCTTCCTGTGCGTCCTGATCTTCTTGCCGATCGTGTTGTCCGAGTCGTCGACTCGGACCCTGACGCCAGCCAACTCTAGAGCCCCCCTAACCTCTTCCGCGTACTGCTTGTGCTTCTCGGAGATCGTGATTATCTGGACCTGTACGGGAGACAGCCAGATTGGGAAGTTCCCCGCCCAGTGCTCAGTGAGGAAGGCAACAAACCTCTCGTGCGTGGAAAGGGGGGCCCTGTGGATGACGAAGACCTCGCCATTGTCGGTTCCGGTCTCATCGGTGTAGGACAGCCCAAAACGCTCTTTCGCAGCGAAGTCTAGTTGGATCGTGGACATCGACTCCTCCCTGCCAAGCAGTGTTGTGAACTGGATGTCTATCTTCGGGCCGTAGAAAGCAGCCTCCCCTACAGCCTCGACGTACTCGACCCCGAGGTCATCGAGAATTTCCCTCAGGTGATCCTGGGTGGACTTCCAGTTATCGGGCTGATCGATGTACTTCTCCGTGTTCTCAGGGTCCCACAGAGAGAGCCTGAAGTGGTAGTCGTCGAAACCGAAGACCGAGTAGTATTCTTGCACCATCCTGATGTTATCGGCGACCTCGGAAGCCACCTGGTCAAGTGTGCAGTAGATGTGGGCGTCGTTCATCGACAGCATTCTGACCCTCAGCAAGCCGGAGAGGGTCCCGGACAACTCGTTCCTGTACACCGTCCCGTACTCGGCTATCCTCATTGGCAGCTCTCGGTAAGACCTCTTCTCGTTCTGGAAGATTCTATGGTGGAACGGGCAATTCATGGCCTTCAAAGCATAGGAACCGTCATCCATCTCCATTAGCGGGTACATTCCATCCGCGTAGTGTGGAAGATGGCCACTGGTCTCGAAAAGCTCCCGCTTCCCAAGAACCGGTGTAGTCACGCGTTCGTATCCGTACTGCTCCTCGGTCTCTATTGCGAACTTCTCTATCTCGGACTTGAGCGACTCGCCATTGGGGAGCCAGACTGGTAGGCCCTTGCCTATCATCTCGTCAATCATGTACAGGCCCATCTCCTTGCCGATCTTCTTGTGATCCCTCCTGGAGGCCTCCTCAATCTGCCTCTCCCTCTCCTTCAGACCGTCTTTGGAGTCGTAGCACATGCCGTAGATCCTGACCAGGGCCTCTCTTTCCTTGTCCGCCCTCCAATAGGCCTGGCTGGTGCTGGTTAGCTTGAACCACCTCAATTGGGACGTCCGGGATACATGAGGTCCCCTGCATAGGTCCACGAAATCTCCCTGGCGGTATGCGGATGAGCCGACGTCATGGCCGATCTTGTCATCCATTATCTCCAGTTTGAACTGGTTCGAGGAGAACATGCTCCTCAGAGATTCGTTGTCAAGCTCTTCCCTGTCTATGACGATGTTTTGCTTGACGAGCTCCTTCATCCGCTTCTCTATCTCACGCAACCCCTCTTCCCCTATCGGTTCCATATGGAAGTCATAGTAGAATCCGTGATCTATCGGGGGGCCAATCGTCGGCTTTGCTTCCGGGTAGAGCTGAGTCACAGCCTGAGCTAGTAGATGGGCGCAGCTGTGCCTCAGGATGTACAATCCCTCCTCCGAGCTCCCAAGTATCGGATCGACCTTGCAGTCCCTTTCAAGCAAATAGGACATGTCCCTCTCTTCCCCATCCACCAATGCGGCTACGGCTCCGGACTTCCTCCCATGCACGTTTTTGATAACTTCTCCAGCGCTGATTCCACTCGCGTACTCGTGCGCATCCCCCTCGCCCACTTCAACTGAAATCATCCCCACTGGTATCCCTCTTCGGCTCGCCGACGTCCAGTCGATATGAAGGCCTTGGCCGGATTATGGTCACAGGGGCGTCATTCAATGACGATTTGTGTACCCGAAGTGCCCTCGACCATTCCGGATATTTCAGAGAGGGAGCCGATTACGGCTCGCTCACCGGTCCTTCGGACGAAATCACATGCAGCCTCGACCTTTGGCCCCATAGAGCCCGACTCAAACTTCTTTCCGGCCATATCCTCCGGCGTCGCCCGTTGGATAAATTCTGCTTCTTCGCCCCCCCAGTTGTCGTAAACCCCATCCGCATCAGTGGCAAGTATGAGCAGCCTAGATCCTAGCTGCCGTGCTAGCAGAGCACTTGCCCTATCCTTGTCTATGACTACCTCGACCCCTTCTAGAAGGCCTTCGGAGTTGTAGGCAGTTGGGATGCCGCCCCCCCCAGCGCAGATTACCACCACTCCCTTCTCCAGAAGCCAGTGAATGGGGCGTAACTCGAATATCCTGTGTGGCTCGGGCGAGGGTACGACACGCCTCCACCCATCTCCGTCCCTTGCTATGGACCAACCCTTCTCCTCGGAGATCCTCAGTGCCTCCTCCTCATCGTAAACAAGACCGATAGGTTTGGTGGGATTCTGGAACGCGGGGTCATCAGGATCGACCTCCACCATTGTCAGAATTGTCGCGAAAGCAGACTCCGTCGGCATCAAATTCCCTAGCTCCTGCTCAATTTGGTAGCCGATCATCCCCTCGGTCTGAGCTCCTAGGACATCCAGAGGGTACTCCTCAACTTCCTTGTAAGATGCAGACTGCAACGCAAGAAGGCCAACTTGGGGGCCGTTGCCATGCGTGATCACTAGCTGATGCTCCTCTGCAAGAGGGGCAAGGGCCCTGCAAGCAGTCCTCACATTCCGCCTCTGGTTCTCCGAGGTTGGCTCCTCCCCTCTCTTGAGAAGTGCGTTTCCACCTAGTGCCACCACGACCCTCATTGAACAGTGTCCCGAGCGTGAACCGATAAGAACACGCCCCCGCTGGGACGAGCATGGTCCGCATCGGAATCCTCGCAAATCCAGATGCAGGCCTAGGGGGGAGGCTCGGCCTCAAAGGATCGGACGGACAGGCTGAGTTGGCTCGTTCAAAGGGGGCGGAGGATAGATCCGGGCCACGCCTAGAATCCATGATCGCCCATTTCTCCAGAATCCACAGAGGCGAACCAAGTCAGATCGAGTGGATCACCAGTACGGGAAGAATGGGGACGGAGTGGATCCCGGCCGAACTCGATATCGGGACAATTTCCGAGGTTCATAAATCTCCTGGGAAGACTTCGGCATCCGATACCCAAGACGCCGTCGCAAGGTTGCTTGAGTCTGGAATCGACTTGCTAGTATACTCTGGCGGAGATGGAACAACCAGAGATATCGTCGCATCACTATCCGGTTCAGAAACGCCCGAACTTCCGGTGATTGGGGTTCCTTCTGGGGTGAAAATGCACAGTGGGTGTTTCGCATCTTCCCCAAAGGCAGCCGCAGAGGTACTCTCAGCTTGGATCCAGGGGGATCTACTGGTTTCTTCCACCGAAGTCCTTGATTTGGACGAGGACCTCTATAGGGAGGGAAAATGGGTAGTCAGGCTCTATGCCGAGGCATTTTCCCCAAATTCCCCCAGGTGGATGCAGGGATCAAAAGAGCTGGTTCAGACGGAATCCGAGGAAGAAATTATCATCGGACTCTCAGATCATATCAAGGAATCAATAGTGGGAGATGGACGCCTAGTGATTTGGGGTTCGGGAGGGACACTCAGGGAGATTGGCGGAAACATAGGCTTCGGCTTCGAATTGACGACACTTGGGATCGATGCGACAATCGGTTCAGATCAGGTGGGGACGGATCTAGACGAATCCGGCCTTATCGAGATTCTTGATTCCCATGAGGGGGAAGTCACCCTCCTCCTATCTCCCATGGGGGGGCAAGGATTCCTGATTGGCAGGGGGAACCTGCAACTTTCTCCAACAGTCCTCAGTTCTATCGGGATCGACAATATCCTCGGGGTGGTTACTCCTGCAAAGCTCCTCACGGTCAGAGCACTGAGGATCGAGACGGGAGACGACACCCTGGACCAAGAATTCGCGGCTAAGAGGTACATGAAGGTTCTACAGGGCTATAGGACGACCAGGATACTTCCAGTTTCAGTCGATTAGAGTTCCTTTCCCGAAGCCGCCATCAGGAGACCCAGGAATGGTGGGCTTGGCTTATCCGGCCTAGACTTGAACTCGGGGTGGTACTGGGTACCGACGAAATATGGGTGCCCTTCCAGCTCCATTATCTCGCATCTCTCCCCGGTCTCGTCCTTGCCCACATATACGAGCCCGGACTCCTCGATTTCCTTGATGAGTTCAGGATTCACCTCGTACCTGTGCCTGTGCCTCTCATCTACATGGTCAGCACCTCCGTAAAGGCGTTTTATTTTGCAGTCATCAACCAGGAATGGGGTCGGCTTAGTCCCCAGCCTCATCGTTCCTCCCATATGCGTCTTTGATATCTCAGGCATGAAGACAACAGCAGCGTGAGGGGGCTCTTCCTCGAATTCCGTGGAATTCGCACCCTCGAGACCCAATACGTTCCTGCAGAACTCTATGGTCGCAACTTGCAATCCCAGGCAAACACCCAGGTATGGGACGTTATTCTCTCTGGCATACTCTGCCGCCTTTATCTTCCCCTCTATGCCCCTGATTCCGAACCCTCCGGGGACGAGTATGCCATCTGCCTCCTTGAGCAGATTCCATGCCTCATCATGACCCTCTCGGTCCGAATTCTTCGCTTCCTCATCCAGAACTGAGGACTCTATCCAATCGATGACCAGCTTCCTGTCGACCTTGAAAGATGCATGCTGAAGTGCCTTGATCACACTTAGGTATGAGTCCGAGAGATCAGTGTACTTGCCAGCTACTGCGATATGGACTTCCTCGGCGTCCTCTAGGGAGTCAACGTGATCCGCCAACTTCTTCCAGTCTTCAAGCAGCTTTCTCTCCGAAGTGAGTTTGAAACCAAACCTGTCTGCAAGCATCTCTGTGACGCCTTGGGACTCGAGCATTATCGGGACTTGGTAGATATTGGAAACATCGTGGGCTGAAACTACCGCTTCGGGTGGGACATGACAGAATGCCGAAATCTTCTGACGTGTTTCGTCAATCAGCGGGCTAGTCGACCTGCAGACTAGCATATGCGGATTTATTCCAAGTCCTCTGAGGTCCTTCACAGTGTGCTGCGTCGGCTTCGTCTTCTGCTCGCCGACTGGACCCATTACCGGAATTAGGCTAACGTGGACGAAGCAAACGTTCTCTTGACCGACTCTGAATTGGAACTGCCTCAAAGCCTCGATGAAAGGCGCACTTTCGATGTCACCCACCGTTCCTCCCAACTCGATCACACAAGCATCCGGCTCCTTACCATTGCCATCGCTAGGAGTATGGGCAACTCTCTCAATCCAGTCCTGGATCTCATTTGTGATGTGGGGGATGACTTGGACGGTCTTTCCAAGGTAGTCTCCCCTCCTCTCCTTCTGAATCACGTTCTCATACACCTTTCCTGTGGTGATGTTGTTCTCCCTCGTCAGACACACGTCGAGGAATCTCTCGTAGTTGCCTAGGTCTAGATCAACTTCCCCGCCATCATCCAGTACGAAGACCTCGCCGTGTTCGAATGGCGACATAGTCCCTGCATCCGTATTCAGATAGGGGTCAATCTTGACTGCAGTTACTCTCAGTCCAGCGCTTTTTAGGAGAACCCCAATGCTACTTGCAGTCACTCCTTTACCCAATCCGGAGAGCACTCCACCCGTTACTACGACATACTTCATCTCATCAACGGGGTCAGAATCAGTCGCCCATCCCCTATCAACATTGGCTACAAAAATCCTGTTTGCTCCTTCTTTAATTTCAAGTAGCGTCAGAATTACGGTCGCACATGTCGGGCACCTCGGGAGACAAGGTGCTCGTCACTGGTGCCTTGGGTCAGATAGGTACTGATTTGGTCCAGGCTCTACGAGAAAGACACGGAAGCGACTCGGTAATAGCCTCCGATATCAGAGATGCGGCGGGACACTCATCGGTAGAAGGAGGGCCATTCGTGATTCTAGACGTCCTAGACACTGACGGGATTTCCAGAATCTGCCAGAAAGAGGGCGTTGGCACGATTTACCATCTCGCTGCGCTTCTTTCTGCAGTCGGTGAGCGTGATCCGGATTTGTGTCGCAGAATCAATGTGGGCGGGACAATATCAGTCCTAGAGGCTGCAAAGGAATGCAATCTGAGGGTCTACTCGCCGTCATCGATAGCTGTTTTCGGACCAGACTCGCCTAGGCACGCCACCCAGGATTCTCCACTCAATCCCACAACGGTTTACGGCGAGACCAAGGTCACCGGCGAGGCACTGGCTCAAGAATACCTTGAACGATTCAATGTCGACACACGGGGTATCAGATATCCAGGACTGATTTCCTACAAGGCTCCCGCTGGAGGAGGGACTACCGACTATGCCGTGGAAATATTCCATGCTGCTCTGAATGAAGGTCACTACCAATGCTTTGTCCGTCCTGAAACTAGGCTTCCGATGCTATACATGGATGACGCAATCAATGCAACCCTGTCCCTGATGAACTCCAGCGAAGACGCTCTTGGCGACTCTCGATCCGGATACAACATCCCTTGCCTATCTTTCTCTGCGGGGGAACTTGTTGATGCAATATCAGCGAGGGTCGAGGGATTCACTTGCGATTTCGTTCCAGATGTCAGGCAGGAATACGCTGACTCATGGCCAGACTCGATAGACGGATCCCTTGCAGAAGAGGAGTGGGGCTGGACGCCGGAGTACGACCTCAACTCCTTAGTCGATGAGATGCTCAAGGGAATCTCTAGCCGCTAGATCTCGTCTTCGCCTTCCCAATCTGGGGTGCTAGGGTCAGTTCGAGCCCAGAGTACGTCATCAATCCTAAGAACGCCGATTGCGGCTTCGGTCGCTCCAGAAAGAGCGTGCTTAACTACGAATTCAGTATCTAGTATCCCCATCTCCCCCATGTCGCAGTTCTCCCCGCTCTGCAGGTCGAAACCAATCCAAGCTCCGGACTCCCTCTGATCTGCCGATAGTGAGAGGATCACCTCCACTGGGTCTCTGCCAGCATTTTCAGCAAGTATCCTTGGAATCGACTCAAGCGCTGAAGCATACGCCTCAATCGCAAGCTGCTCTCTGCCCGACTGTGTCTGCGAGAAGGACCTCAGGTGCCTCGCAAGATGGGACTGTATGGCACCCCCTCCTGGAAGGACCCCCGGTCTGCTGTTCAGACGATGCGCCACCCCAATGGCATCGTCGAAGATCCTGATTGCCTCCTCCCTAACTGCTGGGGAAGAACCCCTGACAACCAGTGTCATTCCCCCACCGTTTCCTTCTATCAGGGTGTGCTTCACATCCGCAACTCTTTCCTCGCTCCTCTTCGAATAAGCCCCCAGGTCATCCTCTCTCAGAGAACTAACGTTTCTTGCTGGCCTAGCCCCAGTAATTCTGGATAATAGGTCCATGTCGCTCCTGTCGAATCTTCGATATGCCACGATCCCCTCCTTTGTCAGTTGTGGCATCGCTTCGTCGGCAATCCCGTCCCTTACTACCAGAAGGTCAACACCGAGAGATGAGAGATGTGCGACTTGCTTTTGCATGTTCTCCCTTGATCTTTCGTGGAATTCCTGCATAATTCCGAGGCTGCTTACCTCGATCGATGCATCAGTCTCTAGCTTGGCATGTTCCAAACCACCGTCAATAATTGCAACGACCCCCCCATCAGAATTCTCCGGACTGCTTGAATCGACTCTTGATTTTAGCAGCATCAGTCCAGCGACCAAGGATGAGTCCATGACGCTACCCTCCCTAATCTGGAGGCGCTTCACAACCATCCTTTCCAGATCGTCCCCACCTTCCAAATCAACGAGGCCGTCCGCCGCCTCGACTGCCAGACCAGCAATCAGGCCGCACATCGAAGAGTCCCCCTTCCCTTGAAGCGATGTCCTAACCACCTGAGACTTCTGCTCGTCATCAGATACTCTCGACACCCTCTCAGTCTCCTTTATCGACTCCTCCAGTGCAATCGAGTATCCGTTGACGATAATCGAGGGATGCACCCCCATTCTCACTAGTTCGAGGGCATTCTGCAGCATCTCTGCAACAAGAAGAACAGTCGTGGTCGTCCCGTCCCGAGCCGCCCTATCCTGCGATGATGAGGCATCGATTAGCAGCCTAGCGGTCGGGTGTTCCACGTTTGCCTTTTCTAGGACAGTGACTCCATCATTAGTAACCAAGGCCGACCCATCACTGTCAACGAGCATTTTGTCCAGCCCCTTCGGACCTAGGGTCGAACGAATCGCCCCAGCAAGAGATGAAGCAGCCTTGACATTGTTTACTAGAGCGGTCCTACCGTGGATTCTGTCCGTGTCTTCCAGAGCTACGTCGTGATCAGACTCGACCATATGTGCCATTCCAATCAAGCCTCTGTTTTCAATACGCTCATACTCAATCCGCCTCATTCATCTAGAGCGATATCCGTTCCATTCAAATACCACCTATCTTTCCCACTATACAACTAGAGGTTGATTAGTGATAGTATGACTGAAGAGAATTGGGACAATTTCGATGAGGAAGCCATTGAGGAAATGGCCAAGATGTTCGAACAAATGGGCATGCCAGTCGACATAAATACTCTGAAATCTATGATTAAGCAAGTAAGAAACCAATTCGAGGAAATGGGAATAGACCCCGAGAAGGTCTCGATGAGCGAAGTCAAACTAGGACTAAACTCTGATCCAGAGGAGTTCATGAAGAACTTCGAGTCTATGATTAGCGGTCCTCAGGGACTCGGGGACTTCCTGAAGAAGATGGGCGTCGACATCCACATCAAGCCCTCTGTATCTGAAGTTAGAGTCGATGTAGACGAGAGTCAGCACGAATCGAAAGACGACTCGATTCCAGAGGAGGACGTGTACGTCAACAATGAACAGATGTTCGTGACTATCGATGTATCGAAGTTCGATGACATCTCTTCCGACAATCTCGAATTGAGCCTTACCGGAGAGGGCGTTGTCCTACAGATGCTAAGGACCAACCAGATCAGGCCGTTCAGAACATTCGTACTCCCAAACGCATCATCAGGGGTTGCCAATTGGGAGATTAACAACGGCATCCTCGACATAACATTCGAACTGAAGTAGTTTGGAAAAAACAGGAGAAATGAAAATGGGATCTGCAGTAATTGGAATTGACCTAGGAACGACAAACAGCTGTGTAGCGACAATAGAAGGGGGAAAGGCGGTAGTAATACCAAACTCCGAGGGATCTCGGACCACCCCTAGCGTGGTTGCCTTCACCAAGGATGGAGAACGTCTGGTCGGCGTGACCGCGAAGAGACAGGCTGTTACCAACTCAGAGAGGACTATCATCTCGGTTAAGCGGGAAATGGGCACGGATTGGACAAAGGACATAGACGGAGACAACTACTCGCCTCAGGAGATCTCTGCATTTGTTCTTCAGAAGCTTAAGGCCGATGCTGAAGAGTACCTAGGTACGGAGGTTAAGCAAGCAGTAGTGACTTGCCCAGCATACTTCTCGGATTCCCAGAGGAAGGCAACTAAGGACGCAGGAAGGATTGCCGGACTGGAGGTTCTCAGGATAATCAACGAACCAACTGCCGCAGCACTGGCCTATGGTGTCGACAAGGAAGAGGATCAGACCGTCCTCGTTTACGATCTAGGTGGTGGGACATTCGATGTCTCCATCCTGGAGATTTACCAGGTCGATGGACAACCGCAGATCGAGGTCAAAGCAACCAGTGGCGACAACAGGCTCGGTGGCGATGATTTCGATGAGGCTGTGATGGAATGGATAGTTTCCGAGTTCAAGAAGTCCACAGGAATAGACCTGGAGAAGGATCTGCAGGCAATGAGCAGGATACGTGAAGCAGCAGAGAAGGCTAAGATTGAGCTTTCTGGAACCCCATCTACTCAGATTAACCTGCCATTCATCACAATGAAGGATGGCCAGCCAGAGCATCTCGACATGTCGCTATCCCGTTCTAAGTTCGAGAAACTAACATCCTCCTTGGTAGAGAGGACGATGTCTCCTACTCGGCAGGCCATGAAGGATGCCGGCATAAAGAAGGGAGACGTGGACAAGGTATTGCTAGTCGGAGGTTCAACCAGAGGTCCAGCAGTACAGCAGGCGATCGAGGAGGAGGTCGGTAAGGCACCTTTCAAGGGAATCAACCCGGATGAGGCAGTCGCAATGGGGGCCGCACTACAGGCTGGAATAATTGTCGGTGACGAGGGAGTTACCGACGTCCTCCTGCTTGATGTGACGCCCCTCACTTTGGGCATCGAGACGCTTGGTGGCGTTACTACGACCATGATCGAGAGGAACACAACGATACCCTCGCGAAGGTCTGAGACCTACTCCACCGCTGCAGACAATCAGCCAGCTGTGGAGATACACGTATTGCAGGGGGAGAGGGAGTTTGCGAAGGACAACATCACTCTCGGAAGATTCCACCTTATGGGGATACCAGCAGCACCACGGGGAATCCCCCAGATAGAGGTGACATTCGATATCGACGCAAACGGCATCGTAAACGTCTCTGCAAAAGATCTTGGAACAGGGACAGAGCAATCGATCAAGATAGAGAGTCAGACCTCCCTATCAGAGGATGAGATAAAGCAGAAGATAGAGGATGCCGAGAAGTTCGCCGATGAGGACAAGAGGAGAAAGGCCAAGGTCGAGATGAGGAACTCAGCGGATAGCATAGTCTACCAGACTCGGAAGATGATCGAGGAAAACGAGGAAAAGCTCTCCGAGGAGGACACCAAACCAGTGCTTGAGAAGCTGGACGAACTCGAGTCCTTGATTGTCAAGGACGAGACTCCCATACCATTGGAGGACATCGATGAGGCTGCAATCCAGACAAAGATGTCGGAACTGGAGGAATCAATGCATGCGATCTCGACAAAGCTCTACGAAGCAGCTGCTGCTGAGATGGCCGAAGAGAAGGAAGGGGGCGATGACGACGGGGTCGTGGACGCAGACTTCGAGGTCGTTGACTCGGATGAAGAGGACCAAGACTGATCACTCTTCAGTGATTAGCCTGTGAAGAGTCCTGACGTGCACTCCAGAAGTACCGTACTGGAAGAGGGGGTTGACCCCCTCGGAGCGAGCCTTGGCACCTGGCCCCCAGGCAGTTCCGGCAATGTCCAAGTGCACCCAGGGAATCTTCTCGGAATCCTCGTCGAAACCTCGGTGAGGGACGAAGAACTCCAAGAAAGAGGCAGCTGAGTTAGAAGAACCTGCACGCCCGCCTATCGATCCATTTCTGATGTCCGCAAAGGCAGAATCAGTCATGTACCTCCGGAACTGAGCGTTCAGAGGCATCCTCCAGACAGGCTCGCCGCTCCTCCTCGCAGCCGCCTTGAGCCTCTTGGCAATCCCCTCCTCGTTTGCCCACATGCCAGAAATCTGATTCCCTAGGGCAGTGACCACTGCACCAGTCAGTGTCGCTAAGTCTACTATGTACTCAGGATCCAGCTCTCCCGCCTTCCAAAGACCATCGGAAAGCACGTTCCTCCCCTCGGCATCGGTGCTGAACACCTCCACTGTCTTACCAGAGTACGTCTTGAACACGTCTCCCGGCCTATAGGCTCCGGAACCAGGCATGTTCTCCGCTAGGCATGCGATCCCATTCACCCTCCGCTCGAAGCCGGTGGAGTGTAGGGCTTCCATCAGGCCGAAGACCGTGGCAGCACCGCACATGTCGTACTTCATGTCCCACATGCCTCTGGTGGGCTTGATCGAAATCCCCCCTGTGTCGAAAGTAATGCCCTTTCCAACTATGCAGGGCCGCTGCTCGCTCTCATCGGCTTCCGGATTCAAGGTGAAGAGAACCATGCATGGCTTCCTCTCACTCCCCTTTCCTACGTTGATCAGGCCACCCATCCCCAACTCCTGCAGTTTTTCCCAATCGTACACTTCGACTTCTACGTTGGACTTGCCCTTAGACCACTCAATTGCCCTTCTGGCATACTCCATTGGGTAGAGGACATTGGCCGGCTCGTTCCCAAGGTCCCGTGCCAAGTGAACCCCTCCAACGACAGAATGGACCCTGCTAAGTCCTCCGGCGAGACTTTCTTGGTGTCTGCTGCTGGCTTGGAACTCAATCCTCCATGGGTCTCCGATATGTCCATCGGGAATCTCCTGATGAGATAGGAACTCATAGTCACGCAGCATCATACCCTCAGCGAAGTCTAGCATCCGCGTTGAAGACCAGCCGGAAGTGAACCTGACTGTGATATCCAGACCCTTCTTCTTCGACATTGATGCAATTAACCTAGCACCCGTGTTCCTGGATCTCTTGTGGCCCAGAGAGCCCTTTGCCCCCATTCCCACTAGGATGATGTTGCAACCAGGGGTCCAGAGGGTCATTCTATTCCCCTTCTTGCCATCAAAACCACCAGATGCAAGAGCATCCCTGACTAGTGACCTCTGACTTCTGCTGAGTCCACTTAGCGAGTTGTTTGGCGGTTTGTCGCATCCTTCGAAGAGAGGCAGAACCAATTGACCGCCCAATTCTGTAAATTCACCATTGCTTATTTCCATAAATAATCCCAACTGTACGATTAGTAGGGAGTTTACAAACAATTCCCATGTAAAATTACCATTTCAGATGAGAATTAGCTTCTGTATTTCTAAACCAACTCTTCCCGGGGCCTCAATGCCGCTAGAAGGACACAGACCATGCTGAGGACAACCGAGGGAGAGGACAGGGCCCGATTGGACGCGCTCCTATACTCTATTACTGACTCGTTCACCGGTTCTGATACCCAGGTTGAAGCATCGATTACCCTTTTCTGGTAGAATAGGTGGAACTGACCTTCGCTACTAGAAATCGGCAGATCTCCGAAATCGAAGGTTGCGACTGTGCTATTCGTGGCATTAACTCCGAAACCGCATCCTGGCGAGGAGTAGTTGTACTCTTCTTCCGTGTCGAAACATTCGGCCCCACCGGGGAACCAGTTCTCCCCATCTTCTGTCAGGTAGGTCAGTGTGGCATTTGACGTGCTCGCCCTTCCCAAGTTGGATACCTCAAGATGGGCCACCCCGCCTTCAAGATGCAGTGATTCGACAACAAGGCGTGCCCTCCAGTACCACACGTTTTCGATAAGGTACTTCATCACCTCAAGCTCCTCGTCAAGCCGTTCTGATAACGCTTCGACGGTCCCGAGCAAGAACTGCTCGTCGTCAGTCTCGAATGTGAATGTGGGGAAACCCATCACACCGTATCCGTAGTCTCTGCTGGTCCCGCAGTTAGGGTATAGTCCCTGATTGGCGTTGCGAATTGGAATCTCGGAGATATTCGAATTAACATCGTCCCTGATGAAGTGGAACAGCTCCCAATCTGAAGGCTGGTCGGGCCATTTGCCCCAGGGATAGAGCATGATCCAAACCCCGGTATGCATCGTGACATACAGGTCCGCGTCAGGAACTTCCGTGTTCATGTAAATCGAATTTGCTAGAGTTTCCGCTTCACTGAATGCTGCACTCCCGGGCTGTGTCGTTGGGCAGGTGTTCCAGTAGTGGTCGTAGTTTCTATTCAGATCGACTTGGTTGATGTTCCATCTCGTATCGAAGTCATTGCCGTCGGCATTCAGCATGATGAGGATATGCAATTCGGTTGTTGCCAAGACGTCTAGTACCGCTTGCTCTCCATCCGCCCATCCCTCGATGTAATGCTCGGCAGCAAGGAACGCTAGTTCGGTTCCCAGATGCTCGTTCCCATGATGCCCGCCATCGATGTAAACAACCTCTTTGGCGGTTCCATCCGGTTTGTTTTCCTGACTCCAGTCAGAAATCTGTAACATCCATAGATTCCGGCCCATTTCTGTTTGGCCCACAACTAGCAGGTTGACAATTTCAGGATATTCGTCTGCCCATGCGTTCACGTCCAGAGTCAGTGTTGCATAACTGTGGTACCAGTGTTCCTGGACGATGTCCGGCTGACTAATCTGGCCAGAGGCCATGGGGGATGCCGATGCCACCATCAGCGAGGCGAGGACCATTACTGCCAGTGAGCGGCGCATAGCGCCGCTGTAGAGGAATTCAGATACAACCCTTATCCCCCTTTGCTCGAAAACTCAGCGATATGGCAGGCTATCATCTTGGTCGCGATTAGTGCGGCACTGAACTGTGTCAGCGAACCTTCTGTACCTGGAACGATTTCATTGACATCTGCTCCTATAACCTCGCATCTCTCAGAAGCGAATAGACTCTCGATCACCTCAACTGCCCCCCAGTGGCTCAATCCTCCTGGGACCGGGGTCCCCGTCGATGGAACCAAGGAACCGTCGAGGCCATCCACGTCGAAGGTCAGCCACACCGGTCCTGAGATTTCTGAAAGACTCTCAATCATCCTATTCCACTCCATATTCCCGTCTGAGACGGAAAGCAGATCCCTTGCAAGCCATGTCCGAATCCTGTCTTCGGATTCCATCAACTCTTCCTCCTCCAGGCTGAAGGCCCTGACTCCGATCTGGATCACCCTCCCCACTCCAAGATCGAGAGCCCTGCGAATGACAGTGCCATGTGAGAATTCCTCACCATTCAGCTGATCTCTCAGATCTGCATGAGCATCTATCTGGACTATTGTAAGGTCAGAGAGATCAGAAATCATATGGTGGTCCGATAGTGATTCCACGATAGGGAGGAGAATCCCATGTTCCCCACCCAGAACCAAGGGGAATTGGCCGCTAGCTATCCATGGTCTGACGTACTCTCTAATTGAGCTCAACTGATCCCGCAGGCTCGGCGCGTCTGATGACCAAGGTTCAGCAGTGTGAATCTCAGCCCCACACGGCAGCTCCTCAGGAAGAACCGAGTCACGTAGCTCCACTTGCGAACTAGCCTCAATACATGCTAAGGGGCCGTGTTGTGTCCCCTCCCCGTAACTGGATGTCATTTCTAGAGGAATTTGTAAAACTACGATGTCCCATGGCCCGGAATCAGATTCTTTGAGGCCGAGGAAAGTGGTGGTCACGGACTTCTCCATGGGTCTTCGAGAAGCTCGCCAAGATTAATCGCTTCGGGACTCTCAGACCATGGAATCAGAGCAATTAGCAAGATGTTTGAAATAACCTCGGCACCTAACGTAGCCCGGTGGGAAGATGGGACTGACCTTGGCGCAACTGACTCAGGCAATCAAGAGCAAGGTCGATACCAGCATGGAGACCCATGTCGCAGAGTCCATCGCTGAGCACGCTCTGGGATTCTTCGGGTTCTCAAACAGAATCATCGACAATGCACTGGAACCGACGGACAGGAACATGTTCTACCAATTGCAGGACTATGACTTGCTTACAACCGAATCCGAGGAGACCACTTTATGGGACGGTAGAGAATGGCGGATCCACTACTGGAAATTCAAACCTAACGCTGAGAACTTCGCTAATTTGGCAATGCAAAATGAGAAGGATAAGGGCGATGAAGACCCCTATGCCCACATATACGACGGCATGCCAGCTGGCCTATGGAGGGAGAGGTCAGGTGTCGATGACGATTACGAGGAACCGCTGTTCTAGTTTTTCCGTTCAGCATGTCGGGAATTGTTTGAAATGCCTCCGGGGGTGGAGTCGAGCATGAATAGGGCACTGGCGGCCTTTGTGGTCCTGTCCATGTTAGCCTCTTACATGCCCACATCTCTTGCATCGGCTCAAGATAACCAGACAAACAGTTGCGAGATTATCGCAGATTGGGGCCAGCAATGGCATTGGACAGAAGAAGGAGACTCAGAGACTTCACTGATTCACAGATATAGGGTGGTTTTCGAACCGCCATTCACCAATGGCTCTTCACCTACAGAAGTCAATGCCACTATTCATCACTTCAGAGGCGGATCTGAAGTTCCAGTAGCAAACACCTCGATCTTTGTTGCTGGAGGGGAGATCGATATCATCATAGAAGAAGAACCACAGTTCGGTGACTCCTTTTCGATCCAAGTTCAAACCGTGGAGGCTTCTTGCAACCGAGTTCTAAACATCACAAATTGGAATCAACCAATATCAGATCACGAGGTCACTAGGGAGACCCATTGGTCTCTATCCGGTATGGAAGGGGAAGGCATCACCTTCGATGGAAGGGGGTGGCAAAAGAGAACGGGAAGTATTCTGGAGTCTAACGAACTTGGGAATGGAACCCTTCTACTCGACATGTCCAATGGCTCCGAAGGCGCAGCAATCGATCTCGTTCTAGATAGGATTTGGCTCAATGAGTCATATGATGGGACGGAATTGATCAGTCAGGATTTCGAGATGATGGGCTCGGGAGGGCTGTTATTGAACACAGATGAAGGTGATGAGGGGGCATCGATAAGCGCGGATGTAAGCGATGCCTACGTACTCAGATCGTTTCAAGATGGCAAAGTCACCGAGAGGATGATGTTTGAGGGAGATGGCTGGATTTCAATCAATGGAGGGGACAACGAGAGCTCAAGCGGGGTTTACGGAGAGGTCTTCTTGCTATACTTTGAGATCTGGGACGAGGATGGTTTCCGAAGATTGCAGGATATCCAGATCGAGGCAAATGCTTCAGCCAGACTTTCCGCCGTAGGGGGCCCCTTCTCTTTCGAATTGGATGAACTAATCTTCCGAGAGAAATGGGAAGAGGGAGTCAGAACTGACCAGTACTCGAGGATTTTCGGCAGCGGGCAGTTCGATTTTATCGCATCCGAGGATTCCCCATACATCGAAGTCAATGGGACGGTACCACTGATTCACTTCCAATCAGAGGGCGGAGAAACTGTCGCTGATACGCTCATAGTTGATGGTACGTATGATGGCGATGCAGAGGGATCCTTTGGTTTAGTTCGCCAGATAGTTGAATCTGGAGTCTATGAGAATGCAACTGGCGCTCCCTTCGAGGCCGACAAAATCAGGAACGAGTTTTGGTTCAATGTTTCGGCCACACCTTTCGGACCCATCGATCAGGAGTTGAGGGCTGAACATAACCTCACTTACGAGTACGTAGTCCCCCAGGATGACTGGCTTAATCGAACAATCCGATATACGTACGTAGAGGACAATGGGTCCACAGAGGATGAGTTTCCTGAAAACTCCCCGATTATTTTCAATCCAGAGGCCCCGGAGGCTAGCTCGATTTTCTCCACCCATATCTCTCGAGAGACCGGTGTATGCCCTCAGATTCTGACAATCGGAGACTCATTCTCTCTAGTTGGAAATGCAGAGATGGTTCTGGACGTAACCGTCCATGGAAGTAGCTTAGATTCAATCGATGGGCACATCGTCTCCATCGCTGAATGGGAGGGGACCTTCGGCGACATGAGTTCAGCAAATGGCAGTATAATCAATGAAGGCCCTCTATCCGGACTCCTGAATGAAGTTAGTAGGCTAGTCAGAATAGAGCTCGGAGAAGGATCCGAGGTGTCCTTAATCGAGAACCAGAGAATGGATAGGATTCTTTCACCGTCCATAGTAACATTGGATGAGAACACCCCACCCTCATTATCTGGTGACCCCGGGTCCTCGGTAAGGTTCCGTGAATCCTCCTTATCGACTGAGGGTGGAATAGCTCATCTTGAGGTTGTGGTGAATGACGTTGACACGGACATCAAATCAGTCAGTGTAGACCTCTCCTCTCTCGGTATGGGGGTAGTCGACCTCTCCGACTCCGGTCTGCAGGGGGATCAGGTGATCCATGATGACGTCTGGACAGTCAGAGTTGTTCACAACGGCCTCCAGAATGGGGATCTCCCGATCTCCGTAATAATGGAGGATTACTGGGAGACAGTCCAGCAGAACTCCAGCATCCAGGTTTCAAACTCACCTCCCCGAGTAATACACGTCGACTTCAATCCAGAGAGTACGTTTAGGGGGGAGTCGATTGAAGTAACACTCGGAGCATACGATGGCCATGGAATCAAGTCAGTATCGGTGAACTTGCAGTCAATTGGGGGTGGCTTGGTACAATTGAGCAACACCGGTCAAGAGGATTGGAATTGGCAACTTGCAGGCGAGCAACGAACCTCTAGCATCGACACTTGGTCGGGCACATTCGAAGTTCCTACAAGTATGTCTCCGGGAAGGCAAAACATCCCGATTCTGCTAGAAGACGTCGCCGGGGCATCGATATCTACGACACAAATCGGTAACATTTACTCGAGTACCATTGGCCGAGAAGCGGGGAAGATACTAATCGGAAACCAACCACCATCGATCACAAATCTATCTTTCCTCAAGGATGGAAATGAGGTAAATGAAATCACTTCCTTGGTTTCTGGAGGCCAGACTAATTACACAATGGAAGTTACGATCCATGATTACGATGGAATCTCTTCCGCCCAAGCTAAGATTGGCCGCTTGGCCCCAATTGGGCAGTCCGAAGAATGGCTCTTATTGGTGGATGACGGAACTGGGCCTGACAGGATCCCTCAAGATGGTATTTTCTCACTATCTTTCTCCGCTAGGTCATCATTGAGTGAGGGAGAGATGTCCATATTGATTAGAGCAACGGATGTATTCTTGTCCATGACTCCCGCTTCCGAACAATTGCACAATGTATCCATAGTTAAGTCGGACTCAGGATCAGGGGGAACATCCTGGATATCTGATCACTCTACGGAGTTAGTCTTGGCATCCATGTTTTTACTATTGTCAATAGGGGCTGTTACTTTCGTGCAAATTGTCAGGAAATCGGAAATCGAGTAGTATTGGTGCGAGTGCCGGGATTTGAACCCGGGTTCCCACGTTGGCAACGTGGGGTGATAACCGCTACACTACACTCGCGCACTCTTTGCAAAC